>JAEIGA010000291.1_pt1 | contig 72339 bp, 120 predicted proteins | sample 9270691 | NCBI WGS metagenome assembly JAEIGA01 (sample SAMN17057246, study PRJNA624740) | gut metagenome | biome: biome; isolation source: fecal sample | host: Bos grunniens | place: China: Xizang | collected 2019 | reverse complement strand
CATCTGGTTTTTCCTTATCCTCACCGTGCAGAGCATATCCATATGTCTTCGCCGAATTATATCTAGCAACACCCGGAATTAGCCACTCAGAGAGCGTGCCGCTATCAGAATAACTCGCATGTTCTTCTTGCGTTCTCGTCGGTGTCAACGCAGCCAAACCAGGAGCAAACACATTGGCAGCTGTGGCAGCCAGACCGCCAAGTACCGCACCACCAAGCGTGTTCTTGCCGGTATCCCTTCCCTTATTTACGGTTTTATCACCAACATAACCAAGCGCCGCACCAAGTAATAGAGCCGCCATAAAGCTAGTTGTCATTCCATACTCCTGGGCACGTAAGTGCTTATATGCGCCTGGTTTTAGAGTGTCCTTGCGCATCATCCAGTTTTTATCGTCTGCCTCGAAACCAGCTTGTTTCTTAAACTCATCGTACGTCATACATTATCCTCATTTTGTTGTAACATATGGAGAACCAGCGACATTGCGTCTACCAGTCGGATTAATCGGATGCAAGGCGTTATATTTTTGTGTTGCTGTTCGCGTATTAGCATCATTATTACCGACAAAGTACGCTTTATTATTCTCTACTCCGGTTTCATATTCCACGGGCCCTGTTGGTGCAGGATACTGTGGTTGGGTCTCCGGTTCTTCTGCGGTAGCTGGCGTTCGAAGCTGCCCCTGATCATCCAACGCGAACTCGAGACCACGATATCTTGAACGAAGTTCTGGATTTGTGATGCGTAGCTGCAACGGATTTTGACCCAAAATATCTTCCAGGGTTTCTTGCTGTGCCTGCTTATCTAAACCGAGCATAGCTCGCAGAAAGTTTCCGGTCTTTTGATACGGTTTCTGCTTTTCTTGCTTCGCTTGTTCGGCTCGACGCTTATTCTGAACGCCTATCCAAGACAACCCCGAGCCAGTTATACCGGCCGTAGCTAAACCCACCCCGCCAACTACTAATTTTGTTTTTGCACGTTGACCACGAGAGGCAAGAAAACGCCTATATCGCTCTGAGATCTCCTGCGTTTTTTCTGTATTATAATATCTGGATTTCGCGGCATCTACGCCAGCAAGTAAAGAATCCCGTAGTGCGGGATTAACATCACGCTGCCTATGCGCTGCACTTACAGCAGCCTTTAGTGCATCTCTGTGTCGCATATGCACCAGATCGAACAACTCTTGGTGCGGTGCACCAACAACAGAACGAATATATTTCAGCTGTTTAAATAAAGAACTGGGTGCCATCGGGATCACACAGGCATCTTCGGGACCGGCTGCGGAACAGGCGATGCATCCGGCTGCTGCGGAGCATTTGCTTTCATTGCCGTAGTGGTTGCATTTAATGCTTGTTTATAATTGTTTGCCATCTGAGAAAACGCCTGCCACATTGCAGTAAGCGGATTCATCTGCGTTGGATCTGGCTGTACAGACTGTTGCTGTGGGACCTTCGGCTGCTGCGCTGGAGGTACTTTCGGTTGAAACATCTGTCCCAGCGGCTTAGCCGGGTTGCTGGGCATGCCGCTGTTGAGCTGAAAAGCTTGCTTTCGCATAGCATTATAAACTGTATTCAAATTCATACTCACACCTTGATATTGTTATATAAACGACGTAGATCTGTCTTCTGGGCGGTGTCGGCTCCATAATAACCTATGGCACCCGCTCCGGCTGCCAGTGCAGCATTGAGAATCGTACGCAGGCGTTTATGCTTTTTAAGCCATGGTAGCCTGCTCGTTAGCAAATTTGCCCCAGCCAGCCCAGACAGTCCTGTTAAACCCGCCGCTACATAATTTAAATGTGGATTAGTGTTCGGGTTTGCTTTTAATGCCTCCAGTTGTCCGCGCAGATCTTTACGTTGTTCATTGCCCGCTGACATCTCCACCAAGCCATCCACAGCCGACCATGGCAACCATGAAGCGCCCATACCCATCATTCCAGCCCCAATAGGAGCTGTCGCCGGAAACAGAAGCAGCGGGGCTCCAGCAGCTATTATGCCGGCCGGTAATAGCGAGCCATGTAGTGTGCCCCTGGCAAAGTCCTTAAGAGGCGTAGAAACCGGATCACCCGCCTTGACTGCATCTGAGATATTCTTCGCGCCATAATACGTACCGGCAGCTCCAGCTGCCGTCATAAACGGATGAGCCTTAACTAAGCTTCCGCCGCCCTTTATACCTTTAAGGGCGGCGGAGGCCGCATTTCGCACAACCATAGGATTTATGGCGTATTTATCCATCTGTCAAGCTTCTTTCGGTGCAATCTTATTGAGTGCCTGAAGACCCCCGTACGCGGCCGCGCCGCCACCGAGCATCGCCATTGCGGCGCGGAGGATGCGTTTCTTCTTAAGCGCTGGAATGGCAGAAAGACCCGCATAAGTCAGACCAGCACCCGCAAGACCGGCAGCTCCAGCGGTCCCAAGCGCCCCGAGCCCAAGGCCCGCTGCTGCAGGAGCGGCCGCTTCGGCTGCCCCGCCCGCACCGGCAAGGCCAGCAGCTGCGCCAGCGCCGGCACCCGACAAACCAAGCGCAGCCAATAGCGCATACAGGCCCTTTTTAGACTTACCATCAGCTGCCGCTTCAACGGGAACAAGGCCGGCCCGGCCGCGACGTATATTGCGCGCAAACTGATGATCAATATTCTTCGCTGTTTCACGCGCTGCTTGAGCCTCATCAATGCCCGCGCGGAGATCTTTACCAAAATCCTTATTAAACTCAGTACGAACCGCGCCGTCCATACCCTTAACTTTCACTGACGGCGCTGCCGTATCCTTAAGCACAGCTTTAGTGGTCTTACTGGGATGTTCGAGCGCCTGACGTTGTTTCGAAATAGACCGTCCTTTACCGGGCTTGGTTGGTGCGAGGCCCAGCAGCGCAAGATTCGACTTGGCAACAGCCCCCTCCACAGGTGTTTCATTTGGGATCATCGGAATCTGAGCAAGCAAGCCCTGCTCACGAAGATCCTTAATAGCAGACTTAGTACCAGAAGCTGCACGTGCAGTGTTTTTCAGTAGACTTTTGTGTGCCTTACGCACGGCGCCAATACCGGCCTGTTTGTCCATGAAATCCTCTTCTTCCATCAGGAAAGAGGCAACCTTAACAAGATCGATGTAATTCATATATGCTCCTTAAAGCGTTATGTTATTATATTAATGTAATGGTTTAATTTAAATTAGCGACGAGATGCTGACTGCAGCCACTCATACAGCTCTGGCGCATTCTTTTTATCAAATGGATTTTGAATGTCTGCGCCGGCTCCAAATGCCTTAACTGTATTTCCACCAGCAGACAGCTCCTCTTGTGCTTTTCTACGCGCAACCAGATATTTTGTAGCTGCATCACGCTGTTGCTGAGTCATAGCCATAGGGGCAGATTTTAACTTATACCTGGAATCCATCTCATAGAGCTTAGCTTCTTGCTCCGGAGTTAGCGGAACATTTGCACGCATATTTTTATTTCCGGTAGCCGCACGATAACGTGGCATTTCTACATTAAGCATGTGATGGTTAATAATATCCTCTTCACGTGCTCCAGTTAATCTAGCGTATTCATAACGAGGATCAAAGCGTGCTATATTGGCCAACCGCGCCTGATTCTTAGCTCCCCAATCCCCCATAGTTAGTAACATATTCGGGTCATTTGTACGCTTAACATTCATATCCCACGCACGCGGATCCCTATGAGCATCTGCATACTGCGGAGTATCGGGTCCATATTTTAAGCCTGTAATGCGTGGATAAATACCAACCACTTTGCCGAGAGTCGGCATCTCATTTCCTATATAATTAGCAACATTCTGCCTACCACGCTCGAAACTAGCTTTTAACCGCTGAAACCAGCTGGAGCGCTCGTTCGTGGTTGGGGGAGTAGCAAACGGCCGCTGTCCTGGTATGTAATCAGGCTTCGCATATGGCTTCGCTATCTTGACCATACATGCAGTATGCACAATATTAAAATCCGAAATATCCATGATTACGCATTACCTTTCATAGTATTTGTCTGAATATTGTCTGCCGCTTTCCAGGCACCATAACCAATACCACCAGCCCCCAATGTCGCAAGAACCGCACGCAAGATCTTACGCTTACGAAGGCCCGGAATCGCTTGCATAGCACTGTACAGACCGGCCCCACCTAGGAGAGCCGCACCAGCGCCAGCTGTTGCATCAAGCTTTTGCTTATTCGTCATATTCAACGGATCTGATAACGCAGAAAGCACTTCATCCTTTAAGCTGTTGTCTGTGCCCTTAAGTTCATTACGACCAATCGCCTTATTAACCTGATATACTACAGGAGACGCTGCCGCCGTAGCTAACGCAGAATCGATTAAGACAGAGCGCACCGGATGGTCGATGTGCTGTCCTGTTAGCCACCATGGAAAGTCCTTCGCCATGGCTTTAACAGCTGGTTTCATTTCTCCCTTTGTAACTGACGCTACAGGTGGAATACTCTTCACGATAGGCGCATTCGTTACCCGCAGGAAATCAATCAATTGCTTGGTCTTCGGATAATATTTTCCGAGGAATGCCTGCTTATACATCGTTGTCATATCATCTGGTAACATTGACATATAATTCTCACATATTATAGATTTTATTTGCAGCCTGTATAGCTTTTTCGTCTGTGCCGGCTGCTTTGTTTTTGTCGAAAAGTTCTTGTCCCCATGCCTCTTTCATCTGATCGTCAGATACCCCGAGGTCATGGAACACTGTATAAGCTGGAGCGGTAGCTGTGCCTCTTTTGATTTTGAATACACCAGTATTCGGCATCAGCATCATATTAAACCCAGAACCAGTACCCTGCTGAATATTAAACTGAGCAGAAACCTCGTCATCACGTTGCTTGGTATACACACCAGGCTCCATTCGCATAATATTGGAAAATGCATACTCATGACCATTGCGGATAAATGTGCCTCGGTCAGTTATATACGGAACATTCATAAGCGTCATACGTCTGGTGCGACTGACTTCCTTGTCTGTTTTGGCATCTCTCAATACCCAGCTGCCACGAAGGCGTCTGGTACAAGAAGAGCCATCCAAAATAGCCTGTTTCTGCTTAGCGATGTCAATTTCGTCTGGGTCATCATAGTCGACATCTTCGATAGTAAGTGAATAGCGGTCATTATAAAGCGGAAAACGCTTGGTGATCGCATCTTTTACACCATCAAAAAGGATCCGCCGTATGGTTGGATAATCATCCATCCGGTAGATCTTGACATCTTTTTTAGCGAGCACATTGGAAATAAACTTCTGCTGTGCTCGCATCAGGTTATTCAGTGTGGGTACTGCTTCATCAGGCATAGTTATTTCTCGTTGAGTTGTAATTGCACTTCAGGGGCTGCCGCAGGTTTCTGAGTAGGTGCTTGCTGTGCTTTTTGCTCCGCCCAATAGCGATCATGCTTCAGCTTATCGATATAAGCATTCATATTCTGTTCTTGGGATTGTTCCGCCTTCACGTGGTTCTTCATATAAAAATAATCAAATGGATTCCAACCCCAATTGATAATCTTATTTCTGGAGTTAACGTAATTCTGCGCAACGGGTAGCGGAGCCTTATTATCTAGCAGCTTCTTCCCCCAGGAATCAGAAATATTGCCATATGTGCCGTGGGCCTCTCCAGCGCATTTTTGCAAACCCGCTAATAAAACATATGCAGCACTCTTATCCATATCAGCTATCTTTCTTTTTCTGAAGAGTATTTTCTATAATCGATGCAATCTTGATTTGTACTTCTTCTTTGCGTTCAACAGCATCTGCCTGCGTCTTTAACAGAAGAAGATTTGTCATAAAACCAATAGCCCTATCCTGAGACGCGACTTTAAAAAAGAGTTTACCACAAGTTTCGTTACGCATAGCTATTTATCCTTATATTAAAAGCTAACTGAAATAGGTTGATTGAGAGTATCCGGATTAAAGACTGGCTGTTCGCGTGCCGTTGTCTTTTCGTTCTTAGCCGCATCATCAATAGCGGCAAAGTAATTTGATGCGTTACTAGGTGCAACCGTGATTGGAGTGATCCCGCTCTTGGCTTTTGCATACTCCTTCAGGGCTTTTTTATATGCTTTATATTGAAGATTGCTCTTATCAGACGCGCTGGTATAGGCATATGCACCAATCGCAGAGGCAAGAATGACAGCTGCAGTGAGCGTACCAAAAGCCTGTACACCTTGACCAATTAATGCCTCTTTATGCAGTGCGGCATCCTTTACATAAATAGCATCATCATCCAATGCTGTAGTCGCTTTATCAACGGCTTTTGGCTTATCGGCGCCTTTAGCAATTTGCGCCCTAGCCGTAATAAGACGCTTAATCGCGTCTTCCTTAGCCATAATACTATCACTTAATGCTTTATTTCTCTGTGCATCAAAATGATCATCCACAGCCTTATACATAAGAGCTGCCGATAGCAGCGCTGCACCCATTGGTAAAGTCGTTCCTAGTGCGTTATTTATTGTAAACGCCGCAGGTGCTTTTACACGGCTATCAACAGATGCTTTTTTCTGTTCACCAGATAGATCACCCTCGAAAGTAGTTGACAGTTGACTCGCCAAATCCTTACCTGGACGATCCGCGTCCTCCAGGTCCTCCATCTCAGCATAGTGTTTCATCGTACGGTAACCACCAACTAAAGCAGCAGCTAACAACGCGACCGCAGAGGACTTAAATGTTAGATGTGCGGCACGGCGACCAGCGTCAGATACGGGGAACATATTAGCCCACCAACCAGGAATCTTATCAACCCCGCCAGTCACCCCAGATAGTGGATTTAACGTATTTAGATAACTACCTTGATTATATTTATCCGTCGGCGTACCTATAGCAGCGACACCGGTCAGATCTTTGGCCTGAGAGCGGCCAGCCGCCCGACCTATAGCCCCAAGCCCCTTAAGACTATAATACGCACCGGTTCCACCAACAGCTGTTGTCAAAGGAATCGCGACATCTGGATGTTTATTCAACGCTTTCGTGACGGCTTTAACTCCATTTATAATAGCACCAGGCTTTGCTTCTTTATCCATTATTTTATTTCCTCTCTGAGATATGCGTAACGCGGTTTCAATTCGATTGTCGTCTCGTCATATCTCAACCAGACAATGAATTTACCTTTGTTTGGGTCGTATTGTTTCGCTTCCTCAATGATCTGGATCTTGCCATCAGTTTGCTGTGCTAGAAGATCGTCATACAATCTGATCGAATCTTCATCCTCCGGCGACATCCAAAACACCTTGGAACGAGGTATACGCTTCAATGTAAAAGCATCGTCAATAAGCTTTTCGCTATCAATAGGAAGATTCAGATCAGCATCTGCCACAGGAATATTATTGATACGACCAAGCTCATGATACTCCCAGACCAGATCACCGACAGAGGAAACTATGTTAGCCCCCTGCGGATCTCCCATAGGCGGCTCTTCCAGCATCGCATCTTGCAGCGACACCATATGCCCAAAATCGATTTCGCCTTCCGTCATGCAATCACCCTGGCAGGCTTCGGCGCCTGTTTGTTCTGTAGCGCCTCATACTCAGAACGAGTCTTAGCCGACAGATAACCAAGATCCGCTTTGAGTCGTTCGTTCTCATATTCCTTTTGAATAGTGTCAATATCCTGCTTATCATGAGCATTCAGTTTTGCCGCGAGCCAGCCGCCAACACCGCCAATACCAGCAGCTGCGGCTAATGTACCGACTGCGATAAATCTGGCTGTATCCGTAGATGCTCCAACAGCACCAAGCAGCTGCTTACCAACCGCTAGAGGGCCGATCGCAACTTTGGTCATACCTTTCCATTCTGTATAAGTCATAGTTTTTATTCCTTATTTAAATATTGATGCAACAGCCGTAGCCCAGGTGCCGGCATCAATTATGTTTCGTTTAGCTTCTGGAGAAAGTGGCATAACAGCACCCAACGCGCTAGTAAATAAGTGCGCGGTAGCATTTGCCAGCATTGTATTCGCAGCAATACCGGTTACACCCTGCCAAGATAATTTGCTCTTGATCTTTTGAGCTGTGCTATCGTAGATATTACCTAACGTAGGATTTACATAACCAGCACGATTGCTCGCATCATTAATAATAGACAGACCCATATTTTTTACATAAGGATCATCCTGTAGATGCGGATCGTTAGTAAACATATTCTTAGCTTGGTTGGCGTTAATAATCTGATGGAAATTTATATCAGGTACATAACCGCCATAGGAAAACAGCTCATCCGCTTCCTTGTGAAGCGAAGCCGTCTTCGGTACCCAATTCAACAAGCCATAACCCCTCTGATTAGGATTAGCGCGTAATGTAAGATAGCTACCAGCAGCGATAGACCCCAAAGCAGCGGGCACAAGAACATTGTATTTACTATCAGTTGCCAACTCATCCAAAGCTTGATCATATTCATCGGCTGACATACCTGTCATCTTGCGAATAGGATATCGCCCGATAGACCCAATAGTATATGCGGCGTTTGGCCATAAGCCATAACCGATACCAGCTCCGGCTAAACCCAATCCAGCAGCTAACACCAACGGATTAGGAATGTGCTTGCGGACAGGATCTAAAATTTGAGATACACGCTCTCGACCCATAATTATTATCCAACCGCATATGGGATTTTATTCATACGGGAGTCTCCTCCCTGATTAATAATAATCGGCTGACTATTACTACCAGATCCACCACCGGCTAATAAAGAGCCGCCGCCTAATAAAACAGCAGCTAATGTTCCATAAAATCCCCAGGGATTCTCAGCGAAATCAGCTAGCTGATTCATGCCATATTGTCTGAGAAATAGACTAGCTGCGCTGGGAAGATTCTTAATAGGATTTTCCCAGATCTGAGAGATAGCATTTGTCTTCATACGTTCATAACCACGTTGAACGAGTGCATCTTTCGCTGGATTACCAGAGGGCTTCAAGCCATCAGGAGTCAACTTCATCAGATCGGACTTATCCTGCATAGTAGTGTTATCAACAAAAGCATCGACCTCTTTCTTCACACGATCCGAGCTAAGTGCTTCCTGTTGCTTATTATAGGTTCGTGTACCAGGAGTATTAGCATACGATGGTTTTGTCCAACTAGATGGTTTAAACACCTTCATCCAACCGAAGGGATTACTGAATACCTTGTTCTCGGTACCAATAGCCAGTGGATTAAAACCGGGTGTGAAAACTCCAGGAAGAGGAACAACACCATATTCATCAAAGAAATCATTTGCCGTGTTTCTGAGATGACTGAAAAATCCACCGTATTCTTTCGCTGCAGCATCACCGATTCGCTTCTGAGCAGTATCATACTTCTCTTGGGCTGTCATCCCCGGCTTATAAGCTTTGGTAGGATCCGGGATGTTTCGTGGCGCATATGGATTTTTCATTTTAACTTCGGCCCCACCAATACCATGAAAATTCAAGGTATCTGGTTGATCAACCGTTGCCTGCTTTTTAAATTCTAAATAAGTCATATATCTATACCTCTATAATTGCTATTACCCCTGCGGCTGCTTGCTCTGTGCTACTGCATCCGACTTAACCCGTTGTTCCATCTGTGCGAGCATAGACTTAACGAAGCTATGTAATTGCGGATTCGTCGCCTTGAGATTGACCAGCTCGCTCCTTCTAACATTAGGCGGCGCGTTATACAGCTGTTGTGCGATCTCATTAGCCTGTTCCCACTGCTGTTCCATAGTTCCACCCTGTGCGGCAGATGCTCCGCCAGCGGGTGCTCCCATCGGCGCGGCAGGTGCGCCTGGAGCAGCAGGCGCAGCAGGACCGCCTTCTCCACCGCCCATAGCTGCCTGCATCGCCATACCAGCTGTGTTGATACCAGCGGATCCTGGGGGCGGCAATACCGAGTTGACCATTTCCGCGCCAGCATCCTGAGTCTGCATGTCCATAGCAGCTTCCTGCTCAGCTTTCTGTTCCTGCATACGCTGATCGAGGTCTTTGGTAAAGTCGACACCAAGCGATTGCAGGACTTCTGTCTTGGAGATAACGCCGCCCTGCATAAGCTGCAGACGTATTTGCTTGTTCATGTCATCTTCGACGAAGCTGGTAATATCCAAGTCAACAGACATGTTTTCTATCTTCTCAATATCGCAGACCTTCTGGCCAACCCAGTGTGTGAATTTATGGAGGGATTTTGCATACATTACCCACTGACGCTCGAACATACGCAAGCCCATAGAAGGAGCTACTACCTGGAACGATGTTTGTCTAAGCTCCTGAGGAATACCAAGGTCGCTGTACATCTGTGTACTATACCACTCCATCAGATCCACAGGCGCCAAATTTTTTGCTTCACCACCTATCATTTGTGCTTGTACTGGAACTGGGCTTATTATCCAGGTGGCAGGATTCGACCTCAAACGCTTGAGTGACGACCCCATAAAATTACGGAAAGTAGCACCACTCATCGGCATTCTATTTGGATCATCCACGCCCGCTTTCAGATTGGCTGCATCCGGAGAGATGATGCGTAATGGAGCAATATAATCTTGGGTTAAAGCCTCGTTAAATTTATCCAAAAATTTCAAACTGAGTAAGATATCGAAACAATGAAGAAACAGAGGTGTTCCCCAGCCGCGCAGCAGCTTGTCCATCGGGGCCAACGTCGCAGTGCGGTCATGGAAGAACATGTCTGACGGGAACTCAATCAAGTCATCAGTTTGCGCAGCCTCCATAAACACCTTGGGTGTTGTTTCCAGAAACACCTGATCGCCGCGCTTAATGGCATCTTTAATATAGTCTGGTAATTTGTAATAATATCTATAATCACCCGTCAGCGGATTATACTGGATAGCCATTGACTCTGGATCACGGAAGACGAAACGAAGCTTCTTCCCGTCCGCTGTCTGGGTGGGGACATCTTTTACTTCATATGTTACATGCTGATGGCAACGAGGACATTCACCCTCAAAAGACCTACCTGTCCACTGATAGTCACGCCCCTTTCGTAATTGTGTCAAAGACATCTCCCACTGACGACAGGCGGGACAGAGCAGCATTCTACTAAACAGCCGCTCACAGCTAACAAATACATTACCCAAAGCAGCTAAATCAATGCCAAATCTATTAGTAAGCTCCAGAATCTCATAGGTATCAGTCAAAGTCTCCTTCAGGGAATCTACGTCATCAGTATCGTTGCTGTCCTGATTCTCTGTCGCTGTGACTTTAATCCCCGATATAAAATAGGATACAACACGATTAATTGCCATCCTATAACGCGCGTCTCGTTCATATAGATAGACAGCCCAGATTAACGCATCATGTACTGTGCGCGGATATAGATAATGAGATGCGGTCCTAAATGGATTATTTAATAATGGCTTTGTACCGCCCAAGCTAGTAGGACCAAAATAATCAGACATAAAAGTTCTCCTTATACATATTAATATAGAAGGCGCGTAATAGGGCCATTTTCTACTGTAGTGTAAAAAGAAAACCCATAAGCATTCGCCTATGGGTTTGTTAAATTAGTCAGCCCATTCAAAGTGTTTAATCTGTTTCGTGCCGACAGTTGTCATAATCGCAGCATTAGCCGCAGAGGCTATACACGCTTTCTGTATCCTGGTTACTGAGAGATGATATGCCCTGGCTGCTGCATGCAATGATGGAAAAATAATATCATCCTCGATACAACGAACACGCTTAGCATTATAAGCAGGTGTCTCTGGGTCTATATTATTCAGCTGAGCATCATCATACTCAACTGGCACATACTTAAAATGCCGAACCGCTCTTCCTCCAACTATTGGACGCCACCGCGTAGGATCGGTCTGGCTATACACACGGCAGCTATTAGTAATAGAACAAGGCTTTAGATTATAAGCTGCAGCCGCCGCATTAACGGATGGAAATATTTCACCTGTTTCGATGCACATAACAGGCTTGAACGTTTTAGCGGCTTTACTCGCGACTGACAAACGTGCTTTCTGCCGTGTTATAGGATTCCTATTATTCTCCTGCGGTGTTACCCAACGCAAATTATCAACCCGATTATTAAGGCGATCTCCGTCTATGTGATCCACCTGCGTTTGTGCTTCTTGTGGAGATGGTAAAAAGATCGAAGCAACTACACGATGTACGTATAAACCAACACGCTTTGTATGGTCATTCACCATAGGTAATACAGCTATACGATATCCAGCTTTCTTTGGTACAGACATTTTTAATATCTTACCGGTTTCCACATTTCTGATTCGCCCCAAATTAGACACCTGATATTTACCAGGCACTAAACGGGGATCCTTTATATCCCGCCATTCCTCTTGTAGATCAGCTGGCGCGTTACAGGTGTTATCCGCATGTGCTACATTAAGATCGATATCCATTGGATATCCCTTTCTTTGTTGCGAGCCCCCTCCTCCAGGGGCTCATTTTATTTATTTTACTGTATACTAAAAACGAGCCACCATTCCAGGTAGCTCGTTGTTCATGTTCGTGGGCGCCAGTAGGCTACCCACTGATTTGTTTGCCGTCACACCATGCAGTATTCCGGCATTTTTTCTTCCAAGGCCTTATTAGCCTCGGCACGCCACTGATCGGCTTCGGTCTTGCAACCAGCGAGATCGAGCAACGCAGCCAAGTGCCTGGCGTGCTTCGCGAACCCCTTCTTGTCGCTCTTTTCCTTGGCCTCTCCAGCGTACTTCCTCTTGTTGTTGATCTCTGCGGTGAGGTTTTGGTTCAGAACCAACTTGGCGGAGGAGTCGCCCTTGATCCCCTGATAGCTATTCAGCTTCAGGCGAATCACGCAGTTCTCATTAGGATGGAGCTCGATCCCGTCGAACAGGATCAAGTCGCGAACCCAACGGGCCGGCACATAGTTCGGTGCACGAACCGTGTGCTTGTTGTCGCCGGCCAGGATCGCCTGCAGATACTTCGGCATGTCGCCGTTGTACCAGCTGCTATCTTCACCGGGATTCTCGAACAAAACCTCGCAAAGAGGCGTTCCATCCGTATACTCGGTGATGCCCAGCAACTTCGCACGATCAGCGTCAGCTCTGTAGAAGCTGTTGCTGAAATCAGCGCACTGAAGGGCAACGGGCATGATGTAAATGGTGGCATCAAAGGCGGCGGGGTCGGTGGTGGTGAATTTGAATTCAGACATAATTATGTCCTTTCTGTGGGGACTTCCCACGTTTGGTTAATGGTTTTCCACTCTATCATAATATGCCAAAATTCCACCTAAAATTAAGCGGTTTCTATAGTGTAAAAAAGAAGGACTTATGCGGGGCTTTCGCCCTGCTGCCTTCTTTCTGTTACGCAAGCTTAGCCGCGAGTTCGGCCTGCTTCTGCTTCCACCAGGTATAGATCCGATTCAACGGGATCTCACCCGAATAGAGCGTGATGTCGATATCAGCTTCCGGTCCCATCGCCAGCAATCTGAATATCCCCTTAAACGGACGCTGGCACGGACCCTGCAGAGGCACGACATCTGGCAGCTTCACCAGATCGTTGTAGGGCGACTTCTGCCAAGCGATCAGATCCTAGGGCTCGTAGCAGATCGGAACCCACGGACCGATATCTTCCAAGTTGGCTGCGCGGACGCCGAACCAGTTGAAAAGATCTTCATCCGAATGGGTCTGACGGACTTCCTCGTTACTCGACTTCTAGTAATTCGTCGAGTTGTTTTTCGAGTTCAGTGAGCTTCTGTTTGGCTCGCTCAATGTCTCCACTGAGCTTCCACCGCTTAGCAGATGCCTCTGTATACCAGATCTTATCTAGCGTACGCCAGGCATACCAGCCATTCGCAAACCGGATCTTGACTTTGAAGCACTGAAGCTTAGGCCGCCAGACAACCTCTTCCACGGGGCCATCATTCAGTACCATCCCTGTAGCATAATATCCGCACCAGAGCCATACATGATCTCCTTTATGCGGAAGATCCGGTTCCTGCTCAATAAGCCCGGCGATTTCCTGCTGCAGGTGCTTAGCCAAATACTTGCGCTCTTTTTCATCAGCAAGCGCAATATCCAGCCTCTTGATTTTATGTAGCAGTTTCTTGGTCATAGAGTGTACTCCTCCAACACATCAAAGAACCAATCTCGAATAGCTCTTTTCAGTATCACTGGTGTGAGCCGCCATAGGATATAAGCGTGCTCTTGTGGAATTAATCCGTCTGCCTGGAAATACAACAGCGCAATAGCAGAAAGCTCATTTGGAGCGACGACTGCTTGTGCATACCAATTTCTAGTATGATTTGATTCCAACAGCAAAGAGGTCTTCGAGATCTCCAGCACTTTATGCTTGGTGGTTACAAGCTCGCCACGCGTCTGATCGAGCTTTGCGTAATAGGCTGTATCCCCAGGCTGCCACTGGTGATCTTTAGCCTTCTCGCTGTATTCGCGGAGGATTGTTTCTTTGTCTTCAGTAGGCATGAGTTACTCCCTATCATAGAGCTCTAGAAGCTTTTGTTTGGTTTTGGTTTTCTCCTGGTAAGATTTTTCCAGGCGCGCTATCTTGTATTGATCTTCGCATAAGCTTTTATCCAGCTCGCTGATTGCATACTCGATAGCGCTTTTACGATCCTTATAAAGCCTACATGCTCTGAAGTAGCGCGGAGATCTCCAACCCGGAGGAGGCTGAAGAAATCGGCCCCAGATGAAGTCCTGATAAAGGGGCTCAATCGGCGTAAGAACTTCGACCTCCAGGGCATCATCGTAGCCCTTCATACTCCAAAGATGCATGCCTGGCTTGCAGTCAGATGGCTTCATTCCACCCACCGTTATTTGGCTCCTTTCTCGTTTCGTGCGATGTGCTCGACAGGCCAGCGGTCGCGCTCTTTCCAGTGGTTCCTGGCAAGCGCTTTCGCTTTTCTGTCACACAGTTTCCAGTCAGGCGTTTTCGGACCCTTGCAGGCTTCATTACGGATTTCTGCGAGCTCATTGATGGGGTAGATGGTGATGACAAATGTTCTCGTCATCCAGCACCCATCAGTCACATCAATGCCCTCTACAAGATTTCTGCTCAGCAGCAAACCGTCTTTCTTGACTACTCTGCCGAGCTCCTTGCAGTAAACCCTATTCAGGTGATGCAGAAACTCGTTTATAACAAAATCGTACATCTCCTGCGGGTGCGCTTTCTTCCATTCACCGAGATGGCCGTAGTCATCGTAGTACATCATGCTGATGCCGAGATGATGGCACATGGTCGTGATCTTTTTAGATGTCATCAGCTGCCTCCTCACCAGTAAGCCACGAAGGTCTTACCGGGGATGAATTTATCGATGATGTTTTCTTTGAAATGTTGCTTGGCGTCTTTGCCATAATAAGAGTCGTTCTTATCGGAGAAATATTTCTTCCAATCCTCCAGCAGCATCTTCTTGGTTGAGACGATCGTGTTATCATCCCATTTGCCGTCCTTGTAGAACTGATTATTAGCGCCCTTGCGCTGATAACCGACTTCTTTGCCATGCGCCCAGACCTCCACAAGCTCTGTCTTAGCAACAAGCTCATCGTTCTGGAATCTGATGGTGTTGGTGTCGTCCGGAGCAGGCTCACCTACTCCAATGATATGCGCCAGTTCGATAGCAACATCCTCTTTGGCAGAGCGCCCGGACGCTTTCTTCCTGAACTCATACCACAATCCGACGGCTGCACATGAATCCTCATAGTCATCGAGGTTCAGACCACGTTTCTGAAAAGTAGCTTCCCAGTCTATCAGCTCCATAGGAATCTTCTTGATGTATTTCTTGGGAAGATTCTTATGATTATCGCTGTACATAGTCCAGCTACCATCATGCGCATTGCAGAATGCTTCGAGCTCATCCTGCGTCTGGATCGTATCCGGAATATCCAGATACTCAAATACAAAAACATCGAGTCCCATAGTGTCTCCTTATTTCTTTTTGTGCTTGAGTTTGAAGCCGCCAGTGCCGACAATTGCTTTTGGCTGTCCTTGATGATCTAATGCTTTTGGCATAATAATGTCCGGACCCAGATATGGCCGGAACAATTGCAACCGTTTGCATTGCTTGAAAAACTCATGTCTGGCATATTTACCTTGCTCGTTGAAGGATCTCATGGTGTCTCCTTATCCTAGCTTCGCTCGGTGTAGGTTATAGGTAGTCATGATCCACTAGGATCCAAATAGTTATAAATGCAATGATCAGGCTCACGGGCACCCATAAGAAGATCAAGCCATAGTCCCTGATCATAACATAAAGCATAAAGCCACCGAGAGCCCAAATGAATGGTGCTCCAATTAAAAGCAACAGCATACCGCAGTTCATTGCTTCGTCTTCGCATCCATACTTGTGCACCACGTTTGTCATGAAAGCTACATATTTATATAGCCCTACCATAACCAACGGAGTGCACAGTATGATCAAACAAACGATAGCTATGTCGCTTTGTGCTTCTATCATGTTGTCTCCTTTTGCAGCTCAACGAGCTCCTCTCGGATTCTGTTGTTGTGCTGTTGCAGGCGCTCGATGTCCTGTTGATTGGATTTAAGACGATCAGACAGCTCTTTGAGCTTCTCCTGTCGCGCTTCCTGGCGTGCTTGTCTATAGGACTCATCAGCGATTATTGCAGGAAAGCCGTACTTATCTCTGAAATCGATAACCCTTAATATGGCGCGAGATATAGTTTCATCAGCGATCTCCGCCTGAACTGCGCTATCAAGAAACAGCGCGGTATCAGCTGCATTCTGCGCATGACTGAATTCACAGATAATCGCTCTGGTAAGTGCATCCAGTTCCTGTCTTGAAACGTTCATGTTGTCTCCTACAAGAATAGTGTGTCTAGCTCTTCATCGAACCAAAACCCAGGATCCTCGGAGCCACAATAATCTCCTCCGTCATCCCTGAATTGAACTTCCACCTCGCATTCTCCATGCTCAGCACGAAGCTCTTCTAGTTTTTTAATAACATCACTGATTTTCATTCGATGCCTCCTTATTTGTGTTTGCGGTTAAGTGATTTGTGTCTACGGAAGTTGGTATACGCCAACAGCTGCTTGCCGGTAATAACGCCGTCCTTATCGGGCTTGATATCCTTTCCGACAACAGCAGTGTGGTAATAGATATCGCTACTCGTCCCCTGACCGTATTTTCCAGGAAGTGACTGAATAATCAGCACTGTCCCCTTACAGGCCTTAATGACGACTGCTGGAAGCGACTCTTCGGAGATGAACACAACACAGTCAGGCGCATCCACAACAGCAATACCGCCATGAAGCACGCCGAGACAACCCCGAGCATGCAGCTCCAGCTTACTGTTATATGCATACGCTGTTGAAAAGCCGACGTTGCAAATAGCCGTAGAGTCATACGAAGCTGCAATTGCTATAGAATGCGAGCTATTGCCTGCTACCAAAGCCACAGACCTGAAATCTCTGGCAATAGCAATACCCCTGTACCCTGTTGCGTGTGCCATAGACCCGGAACGGCTCGTAATAGCAATGCCTTTGTTTGCTGCATTAGAGACAAACGCTGATTCTCCCATTGCGATACAGATACTGGCAGCCCTATCAACACCAGAAGGCAGAACAGGTGCACCATAATCAACAGAGATAATTGCCGATTCGTTATCATTGCTGAGCACATAAGCAAAACGCTCATAGTTCCTATTGGTCTGATAGCAACGCGCGGGAGATATCAGCGTTGGCGGATTCTGCTGTTCCTGTTTAAACTGTGCATCAACCAAATCAGACAGCGAGAGCTCTTTATCGACATGGAGCTTCTCCGCGGCTATCTTGGTGTCCACGTATGGGACCGCTCGATATAGGGTGGGGTCGGCGGTACCCATATCTGTATCGCCAGACAGCGTAACCTGTGCATAACGACCAGTGTCAGGCGGATAATAAGAAAGGACATCAATCGGCTGTAGACACGCGTGCAGACCATGTGTGCATTTGTGGACGGGAGGTTTGACCGAGAAGGTCTTTCCGATCTCGTATTGTGAGTCATTGTAGCAAACGAGATTTTTGTCGAAGCCCTTATAGGCTGTGATGGTTTTCTTTTTCATGTTGTCTCCTAGTTGTTTTTCAAGAATTGTGTCATGACATTCACCGCGTCTGCCACATGCCGCCACACATCAATGTCGCGTTTATAGTCCTCGTATGTGCCGACTTGCTCAATTGGATAGAACAGATCTATAAGCCTGCCGTTATGCTTATGCTCACGAAGTCGATAAGCAGCGCTGATACGAAGCGTTGTATTATGGAGCAAGCGCTCAGTCAACACACTGGAAGGATCTTTATCAGCCCAGTCCAATGGTTTGTCTGCCTTCCATTCAAGAAGCTGCCACCAACCTGTTTGACTCAGCGCGTCCTCGTATAGAATGCCTTCTTTGATATCGTACCGATAGACACCCATTTTGACGTTGTTATCCTTATGATCCTTTCCTGTTATATCTACCCACATGCGCTCCATAGTAGGCAGATGCTGGAGAGCGACGATAATGACGCCCAATACGGGCAGTATTTGATGGGCAGGCCAGAAGTTATATTCATGGCTTATGTTGATACGAGGATAACTTGTTGTAGCCTCGTGTGTTACCTGCAGACGATCTTCCGCATAGTCATCGCCCGCACTAACACTAATCTTGATATTAGGCTGCGCCAGAAACAGAGCAATCTCGTTCTGCTTGGCTGTTATGGGATTCGTGTATTTTTCAACGTAAGGAATCTCATGCAGCGAAATATCAGCATTCAGCGTGATAGGCATGAGATCCAGACGAGACCCTCTTTGAATCATTTGGATTTTCTCCGTAGTTTAAAGCCTCCAGTTCCGGCCCGTGCCTTTGGTTTGGGAGGCTTATTGGGTTGTAAGCGAAACGAATTGCTGGAGTACTCAGCGAATATGGTGCACCGACGTATGAACGCAAATAGGACGATAGCTTCATGTTGTCTCCTTTTCCGGCTGTTCTGCGTCTTTGAGCTCATCGATACGAGCTACGATTTTATCACGAAGCTCCAGATTATCTGCTTTTTTCATATCGAGCCAATTGATAGCGTCATCCAGAAGCTCAAGGAGCTTTTCACAAGCCTCTTTCTCTGTGGCATATACCTCATGCTCCCAGATGTGGCTGTGCATATAATCATGATCCGCCGGTGTAGCGATATAAGCTACATTCGTGTAAGGCTCTTGTCTGTCTTTCTGTTTGTAGACGTCTTCGATGCGCCAGCTCTCCACATAACCGGTATTGATCTCATCATCGAAATAGTCGTGCACAGGTCTATAGACAATGTCACCTGGTTTGTATTTTGGATTCATATTTGCTCCTTGTGTTGTTTCTCCCATTTGGCTAGTCGCTTTTTTGCTGCAGCCTTCTCGGCACGCGCTTCCGTCAGCTCCTCTTTGAGTTCCTTGATTCGCTTTCTGGCGTGGTCAACACAATATTGCAGGTCTGCAGTTACAGCCTTGTTCAGCTCATCAAAGGACGCATAGAGGTCTTCTTCAGCGCGCCCGTAGACTCCATCAGCCGCCTGGATCTCATACAAGGCATCAGGACTGCCGTGATGGTCATCATCAACGTATTGCTTGGTGATGTCGCCTTCCAGATATTCCGGATCCTCGTCGTAACCCAGTGGGCCGACAAGAAACCAGACGTGCTGGCCTATTTTGAATTTGAACATATTAGCGCTCCTTCGTTACGTGTGTGAAGTCTGTCTCTTTCGCACAGGGATTGATTAGCATAGCACCCGGGCCATAGTGAGTAACACGCCACAGGATATCGTGACAGTATGGGAGATCGTGATAAACAGGCGGCAGTTCATCCCACGTAAGAAACTGCTTAAACGGAATGCCAAACAAACGGCAATTGGATTTTGCCATATTGCGCCAATACATCCGTTTTCGCTTTAGATATTTGCGGAAATTCATGTTGCCTCCTGTTGCAATTGCTGGAGATCTTTCTCAAGCTCTTTGTGCTCCTGCTTGAGGACTTCAATCCGATAGTTGTTAGACTGAATGCGCTCATGCAGCTGCTTGATTGCTCGTCTGACAGCTGCTTTGCGGGTCTTGAACAAGTAGCTATCCCGACAGCACCAGGGATTCGTAACGTTGTCATTTGGGTACTTGATCCGCGTCTTATCAGGGAAGTCATCTCGCTGAAATGCTGCAACTTCAACTTGTTTAACATCCCCGGCCTCAGCCCACCAAATAAGCTGACCTGACTTGACATTTTTCTTCATATTGTCTCCTTAGATGTAAAAAAGACCCCACGAGCGAGGTCTTGGTTAGTGTTTAACTGGAGTGAACAGCCTGGATGTGAAAGCGTATATAAAACATGCTTTCACTAGCTGTCTTATGAGCGCAGAGCTTTCCGCCACTCTGCTATTTCTTGCTTGATCTCACGTACCATCTCCATATACACGGTTATCTCTTTTAGAGCATCGATATGCTCTGGCAGTGTAGACTCTGCAATCCGAAGAATCGGGATGCTCTCGTTGACTTCGTCAGCCAACTCTGGATGCTCTTGCTTTAACAGGTTGAGCAAGAGCTCCACAATAATCAGCTGCTGTGCACCACTGATTGAAGCGCGCTTCCCTCGCAGGAATTGCTGCTCCTCTGGTGTCTCAGCGGCTTTCTTCAGAGCCTTATCCCTATGGGCTTGGAGCTTTTTCAGCTCACTGTTAAAAGTTTTGGTTGTCATGTGGGTATCCTCCTGTTAGGTTATTGGTTTTCATACTCGAGTGGGATCTGTTTGAAATCGCCGAGCAAGATCTTAGCCGGTTTGCCGTTCCAGCCAAAGATCTTGACACATCCATGGTCAAGCCGGTCACTGCCCATAAAGGTGTTATGCTCATCGTAGGCATACACCCTGGTGCCATCATAGTCAAATGACGACATGATACCTTCTTGGCATTCAGCAAATGCAATACGAACTGTGATGATGGATTTACCACAGGTGTATTGCTGCACCTCAATATCGACATCATCGACCGTATCGAGATGCATTCTTGCTGCCCAGTTACCCGAACCTTCGATAAAAAGTTTCATAGTTGCTCCTTCTGTTGGTTTGTTAAGGTTCTTATCTTATTATGCCCGCAATACCGGCAATAAAAAAGGCGCTTTCCCAAAAGAAAGCGCCCCACCCAAAAGGAGAAAACAAGATGCAGGAAACCCACAAAACCGCATCCAAATAACCTGCAGCGTAAACTCTACTAAATATAAAAAGGGCTTACCAAACCGGTAAGCCCAATGTCGTTTGCACCGACGGGACAGAAATTATGCAGGGAATTGTTCGTATGAGATGTCCGCACTCTTCAGGAACAGATCCTCTGGGATTGCAAAGATATGTTCTTCACAGGGCTCGCCTGCTTTTACACGACCTTTGGCAAAATACCCTTTACTATCCTGCCAACGCAGCCTCACCAGAATGCGTGGATCTTCCAAATAAGATTTTGCACCAGACACCCTATATACATGACCAAGAGCCAGCTTAGGCACAAGACTGTCGGAAACAAAAAGTCTGCGGCAGCGTTCCAGCTGCCCTGCACTGATAGTCAGATCGATTGGACCTGCTTTGTAAAAAAGATCATCGGCAGCTGCAGTAAGCTTGAGTCGCAGATACATCGGAATATGTTTCTTATCCGCTTCTTTCTTCTGCTGCTGAAAAGACATCCCGGTTTTATACCATGTAGCCCTCATATCAGTCCTCCTTATGCGGGGTGGCGCCATTGGCAAGCAAGTATTCATCCAGCTCTTCGGGCGTCGGCACAGTCTCGATAAAATCGGTCAGCGCTTCGATGTCGAATCCTTCCGGCACATCCCAGCTGATATAGCCATGATGCACAGCTGGCTTCTTTTTAGGCTGTACCCACTTCTCAAACACATCCATGGGGAATGCATAGATCTTATAGTGGTCGTACTGGCGAGTGGAATCCAGCTGGAACAGATCTGGCTGTTTCGGATCAATACCAGCTTTAAACATATAGCAGGGCTCTGGCGTGCATGCTCCCTTGAACTGCGAATAAGAGAAGCTGTAGAGCTTGCCGATTGTCATAGCATCACGCAACACAGGATCCAGGAATACCAGGCGCATATGTTCAAACAGCTCGCCGGCAGTAGCCTTCAGATCGAGCACACCGATATCATCGCTGATAACAGTGAATTCGACGATCTCGTCTTTATGCTGACGAATACCAGCATCGAGTTTGCGTTTTTGTTCAGAGCGTTTGGCCATATTAGTCCTCCTTCATCATAATGGAAATCATAACGTCTTTAATAAGCTCGTTCACAGACAGCGTCAGCGGAATACCATTCTGATACACTGTCAGGAAAGGCTCATTGGGGCAGTCGATCGACATCAGCATAGCATCCTTCTCGCCGTCAGACTGCGGCAGCTGCGATACGTAGGGATCGTTTTTATTGGCGAGTTTCTTGTGGACCTTCAATACGATTGTCTTGAAGGATTCGGGGTCTGCCTCGTAGCTAATGACCGGGGCATCGTCTTCGATTTCGTTGTTTGCCATGTGGCCTCCTTGGGTTAATTGATGTGGATACTACTATAGTAGCATATAGGAGGCGCGCTATGGAAATTTTTTATCAAGGCACGGTTGAATTCTACAAGGAGCTGTGTTATTTATTCGGTGCATTAGAAGAGCCAGATGAAGACTAAAAAGAAGGCCACTCGATTGAGTGGCCAACTATTCTTGGGTTTCGGTTTTCTCACACAATGCCGGCCACATAAACGGCAACCTTCCAAAGTATGAAGATAATCAGACTCCAGAAAACAATGTGAAGAAGAACATGAACCAGGATAAGACCACATCCTGTGATCTCTGCTAAATTCGCACAAGTGTTTCTCATTGTGTCTCCTAGTGTGGTTTGTTTATGCCTATATGTTAGTTGATTGTTAGAGCGCCCTAGTCATAGTCGCTCATATAGCACATAAAAGAATTTGGACCATACCCGCTCTTTTTACCATGAGTCCAATCCAGATATTCTCTACGCCTTCGATCCGCTTCTTCTTGCAACATCTCTATTTCGAGATCTTCTTTTTCTGCCTCAGCCGCAGCCAAGCAACAATGCAAAAACTCATTCTCTTCTTGCAACTCCCTAATTTCTTTCCATTCGTTTTCTTCAAGATGAGCAATGAATTTCATATTCTGTTTTTGGGCTGCCTCGGAATAAGCAGATTTTTTAATAGGCGGCATATAATCAACATGACACCCAGAGTTAATAAACAGCTTCCTGATTCTACGTGCAGTCGCTATACCGGTAGGATGGAAACGTTTTTCAAACTCATCTAATGAGTATGTATAAGGAGTCTCATAATGTGTTGCTCCTAAATACCTACCACTGGGAGATAATCCAAAAACGATGTTTGGATATAGTTTGATATTTTTACTGCCTATACTCCATCGACCTAGCTCAAAATAAATTCTATTAGCATTCTTATTTTCTGCTCTTTTTGAAATTAATATGCCCTTGCATAATTGGTTTATGTTCATTTGTGTAGATCCTTTCTGTTGGTTAAAGTTATGGGCTCTATGCCCTATCATTGTATTATGCCAACAGAAACAGCCCCTATAAACTAAGAAGGCCACTCAATCGAGTGGCCTCTAATTTATTTAAGCATTACTGCTTTTCTCTTATAGAGTAGCAGTCCTAGCCCACATGCCATAAGCAGTGTAATAATAGGAGACGGCAGTGGAGAACCCATCGTCTGTCCACCTTCATTAATGACAGGAGCACCTACTGCTACCAGGCCAAAATTAATCTGGGGACCACTGGGAAGAAACAGTTCACCAACATCCATAGTAGGTGCCAGCGCATCTGTTCTTGTATTGAATGTGCTCAAATGATAGCCAGCCGGTGTATTGGATGCTACAGAATCAGTGCCGTTGCTGAGCCAGATCTCTATTTCCTCTCCGCCTTTGAAGTCACCAAGGAAATACTTGTTGCGATACATCACATCAGCTTCCTTGCCCTGGGCTTCCTTATACAGATTATATTTGTAGAAGTCGCCCTGTGAGATTCTAGAGGTATCAGAGAACGAGAAGTTGTGAACGCCTTCTGCATCCTTATAGCCATATTCAGTCAGACCATACAATGGGTTGGTCAGTAGCTCTGACTGCGTATCGGAACCGACATTGTTGAAGAAGTCGGTAATCCACAGGCTGCCTGCTTCTTTAATTCTGATCGTGTAATAGCTTCCGGCTGTTCCCTCTCCATTGGCATTGGTATAGGGAATCTCATTAATGTCATACACTGTGGCAGCCGAAGCCGCCACTGTGATGCCTAAAAGAAAGAGTGCGAGAAGCTTCTTCATTATTTACCGCCAGCTAGCTGTTCAGCATAGCGAGCCCAACAATACCACCACCAAGCAGGAGACGCCAAACCGACGTCATCCTTAGATGCCCAGTGATTGCATTCTTTATCACAACCTTCCCATTCAGCTACCAGCATAAGCGCTTGTACGATCTGAGCAGGATCCGTCAATGTTGCTGCAAAATCATGCAGTTTTTGAATCTCATCGATGCCGCCTGTGAAGGAAGAGTCTCCGATAAACTGACCGATCTTATTGCAACAAGCAACAAACTTATCGCACGCCGCATCAAGCAGCTCCATATGCGTAGGTTCACCATCATCAGACACAGTTCCTCCATACGCTATAAACGTCTCCTCGCTAACGGGAGAGATCGTGCTGCCGTCTGCAAGACGCAGTGGATCAGGGATTTTATTAAAGGTTTCGCCTTTCCAGATATATTGTTTCATAAATAACTCCTATGCTTAATTATAGTAACGGAAATGAATAACAGGTTTGCCCCTATAATGCGATAGCGTATAAGCAGAACCTTTATTGTACTTACAAGCAAGCCAAATCTTGCTCGGAGTTAAACCCGTTTGTAAAGCAGCCTCTTTTAAAGAGTCATATACAATACCTGTTTCAATACATTGTATTTTACGGGCACGTGCTTTAGCACTCGCGGCTCTGGCTTTTACCAACTTAGCTCGCCCATCTTCTGAGGCACATGTACGCTTACGTGTTGCAGCTGCCTTCGCCAATGTTAAAGGGTTTAGATTATTCTCCAGCATTGTACACCAACGCAAGTTCTCAACCCTGTTGTCAATTCTTACGGTATTGATATGGTCGATATACTTTTTAGTATCCGGATTAGGTATGAAAGATAACGCAACCAGTCTATGTACACGCGCCGTCTTGGCCTGGCCATTTTTCGATAGACTGATTGTGTAATACCCATGACATAACGACATGTGCAATATGCGCTTAGATTTTAAACTATATACCGCCCCATAATAGGATACAACATAATTATCTTCATACTCTGGCACAGGTTTCCACGCGATACCACCCAGTGCGGCAGTGTCATCTAACGTCCCTAACTCGCTGATCAGCATATCGGAAATCCCCAGATATAGATTGTAGCCATAATATGTAATCCTTATATGTTAAATGAAGTTAGAGTTCTGTTATGCTGAATAGCGTACAGTGCCGTTTCGTTCGATACGATAGCACGTTCCGGCAGTACCACCCTCGACCAGATCGACATATTCGGTCGTGCCGTACTTCTTGATCTTGACACCAGCACCAAATGTAATATTTCCTTGTAGTACATAAGAACTCTCGCATTCTGATAAGTCAAGATATGTATTCGCAGCAATGACATAATATGTTGCAACAAGTCCTATAGCACCAGCTACACCGTTCGTCTTGATTGTGCCTGCAAGATTAAGGGTGATGCTCTCGGCAGAATGCTGCCCAGGCTTTGCTCTGATAAAAGTAACATTCGTGGCATTGATAGTACCACTCTTCAGGCCAATAGAGATGAAGGACGACTCACTTCCTGAGAATGTGCAGTTGGTGAAGTTCATAATGCGCGTCGTGGAAGCATCTGTACTGAAGTCCCACTCGATATCAGAGCCAGCGGTAGACGTGATAGTGCAGTTCGATAACGTCATAGTGGTAATATTGTACAAATTGTTCCCAACTGTTATATTTGCCGTATTGCCGATGGTAAGACAAGACGGAAGTCCGACAATAGTTGCCGCGCTTGTACTACCCGCAGACGGATAGATAGTCGCCCCGCCAGTCTCAAACGTAATCCCGCCTCCAGGAGCAATCGGCGTGGCATTGCTGTTTCCGGTAAGATCGAGGATTGCGCCGGAGGAGAGAATAACAATCCCGGTCGAAGCATTGCTGCGGTTATAGACAGAATCTACACGGTTTGAACCAACAAAGGACGCGCTTGTTGCATTTCCAAGTCGCATAACACCTATCGTATTACCTCCAATGATTTGCACGCCACCTGAACTGCCACCAGTCATGATGTCAGCCTGCTGGGGATTTGGATTTCCAGAAATCACACTATCTTTTATCGTCACGGTTGCAATTTCCGTAAATATCTGACCTTGACCAATATTTCCTACAATGGTAGAAGATGAAATTAGGTGCGAGTTGTAAGTAACAAATATGGCGCAACCCTGGTCGGCTCTACAACCGGAAACTGTGCAGGAAGTCATGGTAAGATTTCCTGCATTTAGGTGCGCAAATCCACCACGTGGCAGAGGTTCCGTTCCAACTCCGTTTGTTACGGTAATACCCGACATAAATACATTGTAACCACCTTGAATATTCGTCCCGCCAAGGTCAATCGTTCCACCGTTGCCTGTGATTTTTCCGGGGGCGAGTTTGCCGCTGCTTACTGCAACGGTGGAACCACTGGGGATATTGACGTCACCGAGCGTCATCGTTCCGCCCATAACATTCACATCCTGCAAACTGACGTTGGCGAACACGGTCTTATTCGTGCAGGTGATATTACCAGTTACAGTGGTGTTCGTATATCCGTTGCCGACAACTGTCACTTCTTCATTAGCAGTCACCGCATCGCCCATATCGACAACTTGTCCGTCAGTACCAGTACTGAATGCGATATAAGGAATACTGGCTGCCGCCAGACCATAAGCCAAGCTGCCACTGTCAGTACCGCTGGTAACAGTAACCACATAACCAGCCAGCGTATCTTCGACAAGCAGCACTGCTTCACCATCACGGAATCTGACAACGCAGTTATTGATGGCATACGGAACAAGCGCACCGCCAAGCTGCAGCGGAGCAACTGCCTGAACAACACCGCTACCACCAAGCGTGATCCGAATGATCGCATCTCGTCCGTCATAACCAACCGGACACGTATCAGTAGTCAACGTATGCGTTCCGGTCGATGCATTCAGCTTATAGCTGAGACCCGCAGCCACTGTAACCGCCGGGCTGGTTCCCATGTCAATGATATAGGTCCATGGCTGCACCATATCAGCTTTCACCAGATAATAGTCAGCAAATGCATCAGGGTTACTGAGTGCTGCAATATAGGCAATGGACTCAGCTGTGCACGCTGTTACTTCATACTGCCTGCAATAGCTCACTGTAACATTGCCTGTTCCAGACAGTGCAAACGATGCCGGACATGTATCAGCACTCGATGTAAACGTAACAGCCAGCTTTACAGAAACACCAGCCGCAACAGACTTAGCTGCACGATCGCCTGTATCAAGCCACTTGCAGTTAGCAGACGGCGTAACAGTACCTGCAGTAGTCGGCACTATAGTCGCAATAAACAGATAATTCAGATTCTTGGCATACTTTGGAAAAGCAGCAAAGCCCAGGGAGCTGCCTGTGACAGTAAAGCTGCCAAGATAATCACCAGTAACGCCATCCGGTGCGCTGGTAACATCAACTGCCTGACCGGTGGTAAGCGCGCCTCTGAGTGCAGCCACATCTACAACCTTGGTAGCAGTAGTGCCGTCTATCAGCGTCTCTACATCAGTAATAGGAACAGAGATAGTGCTGGCAGTCTCTCCTGCGACAATCTCGATACCAATACCTGCTTCCAGACTATCCTGTTTATCATTTAGAACCGTATTCAACACCGAAGCATCAACCAGATGCCCGCTTGTCCCATAAGCGATATCATCAGCTGTTGCCAGATTCGCATACATTGTGCTGCCAGCTACCGCCAGTCCATTAGCCACAGTCAGATCTACCGCAGCCAGATTGGTCCTGGGCACTACTTCCTGATGAAGAAGATTCTTCAGGACAACAAAGTTGGTATTGCCCCTCAGATCGATTGTTCCATTACTCATAGTAAATAACTCCTGAAAGATGCGAGTTTGAAAGTTAGCTTATTTATCGTAGCTGGCTGGTAAATCAGATGCTGTGTCTGTAATAAGATATTAATATGGACGCGTGCGCGCCCTCGCTCTGAGATGTTATATCTTGGTATAGCATGCCAGCTACAGACTAAAAATAAAAGCGCATATCATAGGCCCCATTTATTTATAGGATAATATTACTATAGTAATATTATCCCTAATAAATGGGGCCGTTATGATATGACCTAGATACATTTCTTGAATCTGCCCTTCTTGGTTAGGTGATTTCTGAGATAATCGAGAAAGCTATCTGGTGTTTCCACGTGCCAAAATTCCGGATGGTCTGCTGCATAGGGAAAGAAGCCTGGTGTACAGTGCACTTGTGCCAGCAAATCATAAAAGACAGCTGCAGTCACCTGATCGGAATTGATCTTAAACCAGCACCACTTGTCTGTCCATACAATATAATACACCTCTGCCTTATCTACGTAGAGCCAGCGGTTTACCATAAAGCGACCCGTGGTATCTCCATATAGCTCATCCAGCTGTGCGTAAGCGTCTGCGAACTTCATATCACCAGTCTCTCAGATGTGGAATATCCGCCCATGACCTGATATTTAGAATGCATAAGTCATTCCAGGTCATGGGTATCCATAGATCGCTGTCTTTGCAGTCGCCCGCCAGAGCAGCCCATGGATTATAGCCATCAGGTTTTATTTTAGACGTATAGTCTCGGATATAGTCCAATGACTGAGCGCGCTTGAGAAAGTAATTAAGCCATCTGAAGTCATTGGAATCATCTTGCGGCGGGAATACAACCACATAACAGCGCTCCAGACCTCGCAGCCCAGTGTGAGTTGGCAATACTGGATGTATGTTCGTGAAGCTGCACTCATACAGCTCATCATCCGCACACCTTTCCAGTGCTTGTTTAAAGGTCATGGCGCTACCTCAATGTTAAGTCCAGTTTCTGCAGTGCGGGATATCAATCCAATCATTGCGATTAAGCTTTATCAGAGCATCCAGAGATAGTGTCTGCCAGTTCTTGCTCTCGCGGGCATCCTCCACTAACCTGCTCCAGCCAAACCATCTAGCTGGGTCGGAGTATTGTTCCCACTCGTTTCGCATCTTCTCAGCGGAATCGACTTGATACGCATACAGATCAGCCCATCGATCATGCGCCGCATCCCATACTACAACATATGTACGTCTCCAGTGCAAAGACGACACTTGCACAAATGGTAATATAGGATATAGTTGATCGCCATACAGTGCATCCTCCGCATTCAAACAAGCTGCTTTAGCTTCTTCATAGGTCATAGTTAATCCTTGCAATGCGGTATTTCGTACCAGGGTTTCTCGTTGAGCTCTGCCAATTCCTGCGGAGTAAGCGCCTGCCATCTTGTACTGTGAACAGCGTCTTCCACCAGATGACCAATGGGAGTTTTTCTGTCATAATCGAGCAAACGATCGCCTATTATCTCTGCAGACTCTCCCTGGTCTATCATAGTATCATGCCACTCCTGCGTCACAATATCGACAACAGCGACATAATTTCTGTGAGGTGCTAGATCGAAATGACTGTCATATTCACACCATGGCAATATAGGCAGCCTGTTGCTGTCTTCGTCATATAGCCCTTCTGATTGTTTGCATAGGGCTATTGCTTCGTGCAGCCTCATACTCCATAGAGCTCCTTGTCATTGGTGATTAAGCCCCTGGGTACATCTGGATCGTTTACCAGATCCTGACAATTGAAGCGATACAACTCGTCCAATGTCCATGCCTGCCAATAGTTGGAGTCCTTGCACTTGGCAACCAGGTTTATCCACTGCGAGCGGTACCATTCATAATCCCGAACTGCGGGTGGTATATGGCTACCGCGACTCAGATTCAGATCTTTCCAGTCCATGTCACCAAGATCATCTGCTTGTGTGTTATAGACTATGACATAGTTCCGAAGACCATCCGACAGTATTCTGCATGGAAGTATGAGCCAGGGATAGCCGACTGGTCCACGCTTTGCTTTACGGGCTTCAATAGCCTGTTCTAGTGTCATTTGGTTTCCTCCATAGTGATTCGTTGAAGTTAATAAATTCCTCGTTGTTGAACACATGCCAGTCATCCGATTCCTGAGCTGTATGGGCCATTGTAGGCAACAGCTTGCCTAGACAATAGTTCAGCAGCTTCCCTATATCTGGATAATAAGCTGCACTCTTAAGTCCCAGACACAGCTCATAATATTGGAATCTGATATCGGATGGGATAACGACATAGGTGCTGAAAGGATAGCCCTTACATGCCAGCAATACAGCATATCTGACATCATAGGGCGTCTCAATTAGCTCAAGAGCTTGATACAGCGTCATTACTCTGGATCTCTCCTTGTCCATAATACGTTGTTAATATCTCGCAGCTCCGGGAGTGTTGTGACAAACCAGATATCGTTCTCATATGCTGACGGATTGATAGCTTTCAAAGCATCCAGTGAATACCATTCTGCCTTATACAGCTTATCTAACAGCCCGAAGATATCAACCTTGTCTTTGGTAATGATCTGACACCAATGTGAGACCGGACCATTCGCATTGGCTAGCTGATAAACTACATAGGAGCCTGTAGCCTGCATGATGCGACGAGCATATTGCTCTGGGTCAGCATCTCCATACAAGCGATCCAATTTCAACAAAGCTTCTTCAAGTTTCATTGGAAGCCTCTTTGTCGAATTGCCTTAGGTGATATGCTGCCAGCTGATCCGGTGAGATGACATCCCAGTCGCCTTGATCTTCTGTTCTTGATATCAGACTAGCATAATCCGATAGCTGATCAAGCTGTACGCCACGACGCAGAGCATCATGTAAGTCAGCCTCCAGTATCCAGAATAGTGTGGTACGTTCTAGCCGTATTGCTGAATAATATGGAACACCATTCCACAGATAAATAAGACTGTATCCTTTGTTTTCCTTGTTTTCCGGATCCCTTAGCAATGAAAAGCAGCGAACAACAATGCGCTCCTCATAGAGATCGTACAGTTGCTGTATGGCATCTAATAGATACATATCAGCCTCCAGACTCAATCCAGTATTAAGCTTACATAGCTAGCTGACCACTCATCACGGATTTGCTTTTCCTTGAGTGGTCTGGCGTGCTGTTGCTTATTATAAGCTACAAAGCTATCCAATGACATAATATGCCATGTATAGAAGCGCTCATATTTGTCGATCGAGCTATCCCAGCGATTCCAATACCGATTGATACGATCTTGGATTATCTCAGCTGTCGCAGCATCGCTGAGCCCTATTTGTCTGCCGAACCAGCAATTATTCCTACCTATAATCAATACATATAAGAGAAAGTCTGGTTCGTCTCTTAGCCTGGTTGGTTTGCTGAGCGTGCCTACAATGAGCGGCGGATCGACTGCTCCATATAATGGATCAGCTTTCAGGCCTACCATTACTTTGTACTTTGCTTCAGACAGGTACATTTAAAAACTCCCGCTCTAAAGGTGTTGCTTGTCTGCGTTCGGGTAATATCGGAGCACAGCGATGGCATAGCTCAGCAAACGATTTCGCCGAGTAAATATCCCAGTCGTCCCAATCCTGCCCATGCCTCTCCTCTAACTTAAGCATGAGCCATTGCAGATTACGCTGAACAGATTGATTCACAACGTTCGCAACCAGAAAATCTTCGCTGCTGAATGGTAGCCAAATCGATCCAGTCAGCCAGTCGTCATCCTCCAGCCGAAGCACCATGAATAATGCACCAAAGCTGTCACGTTCTCCCGTGTATCTGACAATATATGTAACAGGAGAGGATTCATACAGCTCGTCGACAGCTGGAGCCTTTAACTGATTCATAGCTTCTTGTAATTGCATCGGGCTAACTCCTTGTTGAATTGTACGAGTTGCTGCTCCGTCATAATACGCCAGTCGTTGCTGTTCTTATAGGCTGACCATGGCGGCGCCGCAGAAAACTCATACACCTGGTTGTCTTGCAGGTATGTTGGGATATGTTTGCTGTCCGGATAGGCGAACATGATCTGCCAGCCTTTGACATAAGGAGGTTTGACCACTACATAATCCGAACCAGTTTTCGCTGGATACTTTGATACCAGCGGAAGCACCAGCAATCTTTGTTCAGACGTAGCTGCTAAGCCAAACAACTCGTCTACGCCTATCTTGGCTTTCGCTTCTTGTAAGGTCATTGATGTTCTCCATTGTTATAGGCGATCAGTTCGTCCAGTGTAAGCACCATCCAACGGTCGCTGAGCCTGATATACGTTGGCATAGCGTGCAGTGGCTGACTGATATGCATCTCCAGATAATACGGAATCATCTCGCTGTTCGGATAAGCAAAGAATTGCTTCCAGTAAGTACCGGGCCATTTCGTGATAACGACGTAATCTGTACCACCATCACTACCAGTGCTTTCTGGATATACCAACAGCTTATTCACCTGGGTTTCTCCGAAAAGCTCGTCTCCGTTTAATAATGAAGCAGCTTGCTCAAGTGTCATAGTGATCACCCTCTTTGTTAAAGCGTACGAACTGCCAGCGTGTCATCACTAGCCAATTATTGCTGGCGAGATGATCACTAGCCATAAGCCGGATAGACGCTCTTGTGTTATGATCCAGATACTGCAACAAACTAGCACTAGATGGATGTGCATAAACAGCTACGTACTCCTGCTTACTCCAATCCTCAATGACAGCATACCAGCGTCCCTGTGATTCGTCTGGCTGCAGCGGCAGCACAATAAGCTTATCTTGTTGAGTCTCAGTGCCATAGAGATCATCCTTACAGGCCAAAGCGACTGCTTGTTGTAGTGTCATATCTCCGGCTCCTTATTAGTCTGGAATATATGTTGTATAAAAGCGATGAACTGGCTGGCTGTCAGGAGTTGCCAATGGCTGGATTTCTTATAGTCTGCGTCCATAGAATCCAGTGTATGTCCCCAGCCTTTCTCATTAAGCCAATTCTCCATCGACTTCAGATTTGCTTTTGCGGTAGCTCCAACGCTATATAGCGCTAGCTTGCCTTCCGGGTTCTTGGCGATGAGTCTGAAGTGAATTTCTCCAGGGAAATCAGCCCATGTATACAGCACAATCAGTGCGGGCTCATACAGTCCATCCTCATACTGCTCCAGTGCTTCGTGCAGTTTCATTGTTGTCTCCTAATAGTTCCCGCCAAGAGAAATCCAGCACCATGCCGAAATCCCAATAACCGCGCGTTAATGCATTCCATAGTGGGCTTCCTTTGGTAAGAAGCTCCGCTCTGGTCCAGCTCGAGTGATTGCTGTTTTCCATATAGCGAAAGCGCAGATAATACAGAGAGCTTGTCAGAATTTCATACGTGGTAGAGAATTCATCGTAGTCATGCTCCCTGATAAGTGCGTTAGGCAGTTGTAAACAGCAACGGTATGAGTTGTCGTAAAGGTCCTCTTGTGGATTGTGTAGCTGATTGATGCCACGATCAACTGTGGTGTCTGAATACAGATCTCTGACGAAGAGCCTGATTGCCCAGCGGGTGCCGTCGAATGTATACTCATCGGTATTGATATATTCGATACGATTGTTTTGCAGTTCTCTAAAACAGTGCATTACAAGCTCCTTTGCCTAGCATAGAGCTTTTCGTTCGCTGTAGATAAGTTCCTGACTAAGAACCAGTTATCACTGTCCTCTATTAACAGGAAGATGGTTTCGACGAAGTGGGAACGATACGATTCTGTGCCCTGCTTGTTGTAGATTAATTTGTCTATGCGGGGAGGGCTTGTGTGAACATGCACAACGAACCAATAGCCCTCTGGTGAATCTGGTATGCCTGACGGCATTGCTTGAAATGCTGCTGAACCGGGCTCTATGAAAGAAACCATCATAATGGAGCCATCAGGAACACGCGGCATTTCTTTAATGCCAAATAGCTCATCCTTGCGGCCATCATCAATAATGGCTCGGAGAATGTCTTCGTATGTCACAGGAACGACTCCTTATAAATGCTAATTAAGCTGCGCTTAAGCGGAACCATGTGGATCGATATGCACACCAGCTGCGCACCCGTAGTCAAACGGGCCTGGTCTGGATAGATCCAGTGCTTTTTTATAATTCATGGCTTCTTTACTGCCTCCGGTCCTTTGATATAGGTGGTAGATAGTCGTGGAAGTCGCGGTGATATGCCTGATCGACTTGCTGTCTCAGGCTAATGTCAGACAACGGCTCCCAATCGAATGCCTCGAATCCGGCAGCATAACCGCCCTTCCACGGATCCAGGATGACATCTTCATGACGAAAAGTGATTCTGGTTGCTGTCATATAGGATGCTCTAACAACAGCACAATTGCCGCGAATCAAATCATGGTGATGCGCAATGGCATAAGCATCCTCATCGAATGGTCCCAACATAGACTCTGCTAATGCTTGTTCAAGCGTCATAGTTGTCTCCTAAATCGCTTTGAAGAAGACTTCGAGTTGGTTTGGATGTGGTGGCGGCCATGGCATATGCTGAGGATTCTGATTATAACGATCCAGCAATCCAGCCCATGTAACAAGCCGTTGCACCATTGTATATTCTGGTGCATAGAGCTTGGAGACTGTTTCTACCAACATCCAATCATCTTTGTCGGCATGGGGTGTTAATGCGATCTCGTGGTCCTTAAAGCCAACATTCTCGACCCACTCCTCCAGATATCGCGGCTCCTGTGGTGTTTGCCCCGCTTTGGATAAACCTATTAACGCCATCTTGAACTGGGGCTCCAGATCCCAACGAAAAATATAAATCGTATGGGTTGGATTGAAGCGCTCATAGATGCCGCCTTCTTGAAGCTGTGCACGAAGCTTCAAAGCGTCTTCCAGTGTCATTCATATTCCTCCCTGACTCTACGGGCATGCCCAACCAGAGCCTTGCAAAGATCTGTCGAGATGTTGGACAGCTCCTGTTGCAACGAGAGCAAACGCAGCGTGACATCTTCCGAGATCGTATAGCCCTCTGGGGTTTGCGCTTCCATGGTCTCTGCGTTGTTGTCCAGCGTCTTCATGATTCCGTCAGCAGTTTCCAGGCAGCGTGCAAAGCGGCGGTCATATTCGTTGAGAAAAACAAGGTGTTCGGTAACTTGTGACATAGTAAATCTCCTAAAATGTAAAAAGAACGCGCAGAAAGGCCTTCTGATGCACGTTAAGGGTGTTACCCACACATCGAGTAGGGTAGCGTATTAACGTGGCTCAGAGAGGCCTTAAAACGCAATTAAAGGTATTTGTGGATTTATCGATACAATCAACCGTCAGGCATCCTTGCTGATAAGCGCGGACACCGTCTTGATGATAGCATCGATCAACTTTGCTCCTAGCGCTGCCAGGCAAGAAACGCCCAGCAGGAGAAGTACCAGGAAAAGTCCTGGTAACATGGCAATTAAATATAACATAATCTTATCCTTTCGTTGATGGTTTTTGGTGGGACGAAGGAAAACGTATACATATAGTAATATGTATACGTTTTCTTACTTCAGGCTTCTTGCGGCTCCAGGACAGCTTCGAATTCTTGCTGCTCGTGAGTAACCATTTGGTCAAATCTCTCAAGTTGCCAGCGCGGCCATTCTGACGTCCATTCAGGCCCAATCTTCTCAGCCAGATTCTTGGGAATCGGCTTTTGGTGGTCCAGCGCGAAACGCAGAGAGTTGATAGCCGTCATCTCTGCAGCATCGATGGATCCGATCCATCTGGAATGGAAGCGAAGCCACCTTTCCGACAGCTTCGCTGTGAAGGTGTACTGGCATTGCAGCTTAGGCCAAGGAAGTTGATACTCCTCGCGGCAAATCGGAGCGTCACGATCAGAGATCCGGCAGACCAGCCAATAGTCGCCGTTGGTGTTTTCCAATACCAGGATCTTCTGTCCTTGCAGATCCCGGATTTGGTTTGGTTGGATTTTACTCATCTCTTATTTCTCCATACCGGTTAAGAATGAAAGGCCACCAATCGTTATATTGCTGAACGGCGACCCAGTGAAATAAACGTCCGACAAATCGAAAATATGCGCTATCCAATCTTGTTAGCGCTTGGGTTGCGAATCTACGCGCATCTTGTTCCGCCAAATCATCCCAATAGGCTTTCTGTTCTTCGGAATGCCCGGTGAAGCCAAACGGAAACGCATCGCTGTCGTACCCTACAATAGGAAGCTGCTTATTGAGATTTTGCTGTGTATGCCTGAACTCGTGAGCTATGACCTCCGCAGCTGCTCTCCCTATCTCTTCCAGTTTAGTGCCATACTCCTCTTCGGCTTTTTGCACCAAAGTACATGCATATAGAGATATGTGTGTATCTCTGGTTGCGCCAACGACATTCAAACCACCGTAGACCTCAAACGATAAACTAACAGTGGCTACATTGCGCGGTAACATCAGACGATAGATTGGCTCCAATAGAAGAAGTTGATGCTGTCTTGTCATGGTTTTGGCGGGATGGTTAAGTAGGGGAGCAGAACCTCTTCTACCGATTTCAACTTTGCGATTGCCTTGACAGTATAATCAAAGCATCTGCCATACTCGGACATATAGCGCCTCGCTAACTTCCAAGCTTGCTGGCGCTTATTGGTCCACGTACCAAGCGTCGGCAGGACTAAGGCAGCTGCGATAGATGCTGCCAGATCATAGTCCCTGTCCTCCAGCGCTTTTCTGCCCTCTGCCAATTTGGCTGGAATATCAATCTGCTTGAGGGCTTCTGCAGATTGAATAGAAAGCTCACTTCTCATTTGGGCTCCTCCTGGTACCATTCAAAAGAACCGTTCCAGATAGCGGCGAACATCTTATTCGCGGAGGGATCTACCGAAGGCGTGCTACCGGTATAGTTTTCATAGTAGCCCTGCAGCAGCTCTTCTGCCTTGTCATAATCTCCCCTGTCTCTGGCGGCTCTGACAGCGTCTTTCATTTGTCTGTAGTCCATCTTGGACTCCTTTCGTTGGGTTGGTGGATTGTTGTTTCCTCATAGTATTATGCCATCAAAAGAGGGTCTAGTACAGTGTAAAAAGAAAGCGCGGAATCATCCGCGCATTATTGGGTTATATGATATTCACTCCTTTCTCATAGGTGGCAAGTCCTACCGTTGCTGTTGGATCGATCTCGACAATCCCGCCAGTGTCCACGTACAAATTACGGATTCTGGCTTTATAATCAATGTGTACATAGCCTCCACTGAGCACATGAAGTACGTCAGCTGTGCCTTTAACCCGTACACAACCTAAATTATCCACAGTTGTGTTATAAGCTATCGAGTCAGAAGCTACAAACAATGAACCGCCTGCGCTAACTGTTGTATTATGTGCGAAAGAGCTCCCACACAGACACAACTCGGCACAAGCATTCACTGTCACATTGTGGGCGATACCGCCCGTCAAGATCTCCTTCTTAGCAAAAAGAAGGCCACTAATGAGATCATCCATTTGTATATTCCTTATATTTAGGATGAGTCTTAGCTGCAACTAAACTCTGCTACAGCAAAGAGTTAACTCGTTTTAACTCTTCACTGTATATTGCCATCCAAATATAAAGAATTAAGTAAGAATTAAAAAGAAGCTATCGGCCGCCCCCGAAGGGCGGCCACATAGCCCCTGCTCCTTATCTGCTTTTTGGAGCGTTCGCACCATTGCTCGGCAGGGTTGTCCTGCATTTGTAGTCGCCACCACAAGTCCTACCCGCTTGAATTCACGGCCTACACTTGAACGACGAGCATTGTTGGTGACCCTTCTATTGCCGCTGGCCAATCTCCTAGGCGGCGAGACAGTTAATTCGGCGCTTCGCGATTGCGCTGCGCTGCTGGAGTGACCGCAAGTCCTCCCGCACAGCATTACTGCCTCAAGCAGACCATGCTACTTGCGGTTAAGCATGGCAGGGATTTGAATGGATTTCGCGGGATGGATTCGAACCATCTATGGGTTGATCAGACCCGACGCTCCAGCCATACGGACAAGAGCCGGTGACGCCTACGCCTGCCGCGAAAAGAGAAAGCAACGGCTACCGTCATGATGCCCTGCATCAACACCTCGTTATTGTTGATGATACGGCAACCGTCGCAAAAGGAAAGCAGCACGCCACAGTAAATCTTAATCTTGTTTGATGAAATTAAAGATCGCCTGTGATGAGACGGCATGCTGCAAAGGAAATCCTGCTGGCAGCTACCCAACATATAGCCGCCCAAAACCAGAACTTTGCTGTCAGCAGGAAGAGGACAGCATTCAAGGGGCAGAACCGGCGTGCAGGCGGTCCATTATTCAATCCTTGAATGCTGTTACAAAAGATCCTGCCGGCGACACGAGTATTTTGTAGCCGCCAAAAACCAAACGAGAAGGAACTGTCGCCGGCAGGAAAAGAAAAGGCGCTCATGGGGAGAGAGGGTGAGATCGACACTGAGCGATAGTATGCCGATCATTAATCCCATGAACGCCAAAAATACTTTCTTATCAACCCACCCACATGTGATGAGCTGATAAGAAAGCACACCTGATTGGAGTCCCCGGTGTGCCGGGCATAAACAGCCATTAAACTGTGACGTCGGATCATTCTCTATGGTGGGGTTCTGCAGGTGCGGCTACAGAGGTCTCCATCACTTTGAATAAACCACACAATCCATGTACTGTATGTGTCTGCTTCTTATTAGCTACCAACTTCGTGATCATAGTTCCGCTACACATCTGGGATTCAACAACAGGTATGGGGAGACAGCTTGCACTGTTGCTCCTGGCAGATTCCTCCAGCCATTTTGTTCATACCCGTCCCTCGCAAGGGGCCAGTTCATCCAGCCTTTCTTAAGGGCCTATGTAGCAGTCATACGATTCGTAAGAAGTTCACTGATCAGCGAACCAGGTGGCATGGGACTTCCATACTATCCACCAGTAGTCGGGGACTTCCCGTAATGGCATGCTTCAAAGCAGGCTCTTAGCATACCATCTTATTATGCCCGCAAAAACCAGAATTAATTAGGTATTTTGCGGGCATTTCATTTGATTTTATACTAACGAATAATCAGCCACTTTTGCATATAAATGCGTTGCGGCCTTACTATAGCCCTCCAATAATTGGGTTAGATTTAGGGTTTTCTGCGCACACGCTGTTGCCAGCTTTACGCACCTGGGGTCTTTCGCCCATGTATGCTGTGCCTCGATGATCTGCAACTGACCATCTGAAATATAGCGATCAAGTTTGCGAAACGCTAACCTGAGTGCCACATTCAAATCCTCAGCTGCGTTTACACTGAGCACAACACGACGCTCTTCTCCCTTATATTTCACGTATGCCTCTAAAGGTGGAAGAACACGACATGGGGCATCTGGCACACCCTCATGCGGGTCGTGTAAAGATAACACAGGACAGCGCTCGATTGTGACATCTGCCGGATTGTCCGTGTCATCGATCACAATATAGAGCTCATGCATAGAGATCATCCTTATAAAGCTTGTTGTCTTCGATGAAGCTTTTGACTGAGGTCGGCAACCAGAGCTCGTTGTAGGGCTTGCCGCCGCGGATACATGCACGTATTTCCGACGCAGATACCGGGAAGATATTCGCATCAAATACAATGCTGTTGAGCAGTTTCTGACACAGCCAACCTGGCCAATGCTGATTCAACGCAACCAGATCCACAGATACGTCTTTCCGTAGATAGATAATGAAATCGTAGTTACGGACCAGACGAATTGGATCTGGCGCCCATGTATGCAGCTGGTTGAGCTCGTCGGCTCCAATCACCCACGCGAACTCCGCATCCAACATATCATGCGCCAGATGATCCAGCGTATTCAATGTGTAAGATGGCTTTGGCAGCTTGCTTTCCAAGGTGCTGCAATGGAGCTGATCACTCCACACACAACCATCTGGGGAATCTTCGAACTCTTTAATAGCCGCAGAGATCATAGCGACACGGAATTCATAAGGAGCCAAGTCTGATGCACTTTTATGCGGAGGATCTGCCACGGGCATAAACAATACCTCATCTGCAATATCATTATATAAGATATGCGTGGCAAGGTCTATATGCCCGCTGTGCACGGGGTTGAAACTTCCGCCGTACACAGCTATGCGCTTGCGTTTAATCTCCATTATCGAACAGCTCCCCGTCAGTGAGTACGGTAAGGCGCCGCTGCAGTTTGTGGCGTATGCTGCGCTTGGCTTGAAGTTCCTGTTCGTCTTCAGCGATATCCCGATTGACCTCTTCGAGCTTATGCTCTATGGCCTCCTTCTCCGTACGAAAGGCGGCGCGCGGGCCTACCCAATCCCAGTCGTCAACGTCCAGCTCATCCTCTTCATCCACATCTGTTGGGGAAAGTTTGAAGTATTCAACCACCCATGTGCCGTTCGAATCAGTGCAGTAGTCCACACCAAGCACAAGGCGTTCGGTTGCCGTCCCATCCTCATCGACTGTCCAGAGGTGATCGCCCCCTACCACATCGGCAAGAGGACCGGCAATATTAATAGTGATTTCAGCCATTTTGTTTCTCCTTTCTGGCCCTGGCGGCCTCCAGTATTTCCTGTGTGTAAATGCCGTCGGTGTTAGGTCGGATATCTTTGCCGGCTATCCAGGCCATAATCCCGCCGTCAGAGTGCATAATCCAAACAAGAACGGTCCCAGGACGAAGTCGCAGGCGTGTGTTTTTATCCACGCAGTAGATTACAAGCACACTATCAGACCCGCTAATTTCCGCTATCCCATTTCCAAGGATACCCACACTGCAGTCACCGGAACACACAACGACTCCTTTACGGCATTGTGCGGAGGCAACAGAACCAACGCCGGATGTCTCGGCCTTACTGCCTTCATTTAAAACTACAGCACATGACCGAGGTCCAGCCGCTTTTGCGTACGAGCATACATTCACAGCCAACGCGATCGAAGAGTGGCCTCTCGTAAGGGCGGCAGAAGACATATGGCGAACGGCAGACATGGAACAACATCCAGTTGTAACGGCAGCTGACGAAGGCCCATCTGCAACAGCAAAACAGAGCCAGTATTCGGTTTTTGCAACCACATAGACGCCAGACCGTAACACTACGGTCTCATCAGGTGCTCCCGGTTTGTAATGAGTATCATCAGCTAGACCGCAATGCTCCTCAATCAAATCTTCAACTGTAAGTTCTTGTTGAACATACAGTGTCTGTGTTGCGCTCTTGGTGTCGTGGCAACTCATGCCATCCTCGTCTGTGGGCTCAGCCAATACGCTGAAAAACCGATTATTCCGCCCCGGATCATAATAATCCCAGACATTTAACGGCAGCCCGCAATAATGGAAACCGGAACGACAACGAACCGCTGGCTTATCGGTATGAAACACAGAGCCTTCCTGATACCGGAAACCGAGGCATGTCATATCTGCGTGCATCCCTTTAAAGCCTGGTATCGTGCAACGTGCCTTTAGGGCATTAATATCTTCAGGCATTTTGTACCTCCTTATCCTCTTTGTCAAGTTCTTTGTTTAAGAATTTGAGTGTGTGTTTTGCCCAGCGTACCTCGCCCTTCGCACAGGCAAGATTTACTTCCGCTTTCTTCAGCTTGTCTTCAGCAGCATCGCGCGCAACCTGAAGCGCTTCCTTCCTTGTCTCGTAGAGCTCGCTAAGATGCTTGAAATAAGTTGAGTAGCTAGAGGTCTTTCCGGGCTCCTTCACCTCAAAATGAGGATTGTGAAAGTCCATGGTAAGATCCAGCACCACAACAACTTCAATCACACGAGTATCCTCTACGATCCAGCGGGTATCGCCTATTTTCATATCTCCTCCTCCGGATCTGGCAAGAGCACAGAGCGCTTGTTCTGCACCGGGTGGTTCTCAAAGTCTACGTAGAAGATGCCGCCGACTTCCTGCAGGTTTTCCTGATTGCGCAGTAACAGAGCGTGATCGAATACCGTGTAGATCTCTTTCAGATCTGTGAACCTCAGCAGGAACTCACACTCTGCGCAGCTTAAATAGCATCTGCGCACACCATGATATTTGGCAGGATTGTACATATAGTATGCAATATACGCAGACCAATACCCATTGAAGGCGTTAACTATGAGCTCAGCCTGAAAGCCGAATACGCCATAGCGCTCTTTCAGGAAGCCGAGTGCCTTCAGCGGCTTCTGGTCGTTCTTTAATGTGGACCACCAGATATCCGCATTTAGGTTGTACTCCCCGTCGGAATAGGGGGTAACACTGACCCGCGTAGCGCCACAAGCCTCCAACAACGCCTTTCGTTCACCTTCTGGATCTTCTTTGTAAATACCGACATATGCTGCATTGGCAGACAGTTGCAGCAGCCAGTTATGGGCAGACGGCCATTTCTGTGATAATTTCATTCTTTCTCCTATTAGGTAAAAGAAAGCCCGCACTTAAGCGGGCTCATGGATTCTGGAAGAAGCCCGCTGTCTTTCAGCTGAGCCGCGGGAGACTGCACTGTGATACAGTCCTCTGGCTTTTGCTGGGTGAAGCGGGCAAACAACCGCAGATGAGCTGCGGTAATAGTGATGCAGAATAAGTCCTGGAACATAATCAGTCCCCCGTGACGGAAATGATCCAGTAGTAGCAGATCACCACATACAGGATCCATAAGATGCCCGTTCGCGCAAACGCAAACGGCGTGGCCTCAGCCTTATGCAGCTGGATCACCAGGTTGACCGTCAACGACGCTGCCATGATCAGCAGCGCTGTGTGAAAAATGATAAATAACCACATGGTGTCCTCCTTCAGGCAAAGAGCTTGAGAAGCATGACTGCCATAGCAGCCACGTACACAACAGTGAGCGACCCAATGGTGATCATGATGTGCTCAGCGCACGCCTCCTTGCGGAGACCATAGATCAGGCTGATGGCGATTAAGACGACGATGCTCATTAGAGCGACGGATGCAATAATCATTGCAACCTCCTTTGTTGATTGTTTACTGCCAGACCTAACCAAGTCTAACAGGTGACGATTATCGTCATCTTATTATGCCCGCAAAACCCACCAATAAAAAGCCCCAGCCAATAGCTGACTGGGGCCCAACCAAGGAGGTCTTTACAAGCAAGCTGTTCGAATCTCAGCAATCCATTTATCATCTTCTTTATGTCCTATAATCAAATGCATTCTTCCAGGCAGCTCAACCGGATCCACTAGCACATAGCCAACGCCAGCTATATACAATGTGGATCCCTTCTCTATCTTATGCCCGCTGGCTGGCATATAGAATCGATTAGCATGCTGCTCTTTTAGCTGTAAAAAAAGACGACGCGACCACAGAGTATCCAACCAATTATGGCACGCCTCACGATGCACATACTTCATCATCACCATAGGACATAAGCCCTGTGGCCGATTATCAATCCAGTCCCTGCGTATATCGGTATCGACGACTTTTAACATATTGTCATCATCTATCTTCCAGCGTTTAGATTCTAAGCCATCCAATACAAAGCAATATGTCTGGTAGGTAGACTGAACCAGCTCATCCAATAACACAGCCTGCTGCTGCGTTGGATGCATAAGCGTGCGGATAACAGTTGATGCTACTTTTGCCATTAAACCAGCTCCGGTGGATTAAACTTTTCAATTAGTGTGGGTTGAAGCCCAGCCGGAAATGCGACTTTGAACTGTAAAGAACACCGATGCAACCAATCGGCATCAATAACAATAACGCGATCAACATAGCCATCAGCTCTACGAGAAAATTCCGTCTTGACTGGATTGTAGATAGCCCTCATAGTAAGATGATCTTTCCATTTAATCGGCTTAAATGCGATAAAATTAGGGAACACTCGATTGCCGCGTATTCTGGTTCCTTTGCTATACCAGCTGCGCTTTGGCGATTTCTGTCGCTCCAGGTCATCGTCATAGCACAACACATACGGTCCGTTGGGTTTTATGTAAAAAATAGTAGCGTGCTGTAGCATAAAAATTTGTATTTGTATTCACTGTATTGTCATCGTATTGTACCAGCAGTTATTTGGATAATAAAGCTTCGACTGCATCGACTAATTTATGATTATCCAGCACCGCTTTTCCGTTAGGACAATAACAACGAACATCTCCGTGGCTTAACCCGCCAGGCAAACATAGAATACGTGGTAATGCGGATGCTTCCATAGCCGCATAATTACCACTAATATTGCTACACCAGCCTTTTGAGTGCTGTACGAACTGCAGAAGCTCCAATAGAGATGTCACCGGATGATACTCAACAGGGAAATATTCTTTGCAGAAATGTTCGTGCTCTTTGGACAGGCCCATAAACACAAGCTGGTCGGCAAATGGCTTTAACACAGCAGGATCGATCAATGGCTGGTATCTCTCGGTAAAGCAAATACAGAGCTTATCTGTAGCGGGTTGATCGCTATACGGAATAGTAAAGACTGGTGTAAACACATCTAAGTCTTTGATATCCAATACTCTAGTGTACCAATAGCGGATCTCTGAATATTCATATATCTGAGGAATCCATCTAAACTGATCCAGATTGATATAGACAGATACATCTCTATCTGGTATATAATCCGCATCGCCAATCGTAAGCTTCCTGATATAGGACTGTTCTCTCAAGATAGACGCCAGAAAAGCTGCCTCTGTTGGTGTCTGCAATACGCCTCTATTAGATGGGTCATGCTCATCTCTGATATCGGTCTGCAGATAGAAATCGAAAGGCTGGTTCTTGGCATACTGACGACAAGCAAATAAACTGTAAATAATGTCGCCTTGTCGGCCACCATGACTGTAAGCGATAAGTCCCATCTACTCACCCGTAAAGAAAAAGGAAAGCCCCCTTGCGGGGGCATCTCCATTAGACGTCATCGCGCCCCATGAAATGATGAACGACCTCGTCGATTGCATCAAATATAGGTGTCGTACGTACACTGGGCAGCATAGACGAATGACAAATGCCCCAGTCGCCATTCTTCTTGTTATGCGTACCGAGCATAGCAAAGAACGGAAGAGCATGCTTCTCGCAGAAAGCAATGATCTGACTGATCATTTTGTTGTACTCTTCTTCCTGCTTCTTGGTCATGGTATAGTATTCGCTGATACGCTTGCCGTCCGCATTCAGGAAGGTGTGGGTCTTCTCGTCGTAGTCTGCATCCTGATTGCCAACAAAGGGGCGTCCGCTTTCCTGTGCTTCGTGAAACTTCTTGCGCGTATCACGCAGGTTGAATGTCACGGCATCCTCACGGGTTGCGAACAGCTCCTCTGCGGGATAGAACCGCAGCTTTGTTTTTAGATCAAGTTCATAAGGCAGCGGATCTTTCTTGTGGACCGCTCTGATTTTGGCTTCGATAACTTGACCGTGCGCATCGATTGCGAAAACGGAGTCGCCCTTCTTCCAGGTTTGTTTTGCCATCTTTATGGTCTCCTTGGTTAGATAACCATAAAGTAGCTCATCAATGATATGTGCTATCACGAAGCCTATAGAAAAACTAGCAGGAAGAACGGTAATATAGAATTTCCACATACCTCAATATAATTTGTATTGATGAAAATGCCCCGACCACCATCAGGTAGCCGGGGCTCTCCCACCAAGGAGTTAATTGTTAAGACACACGTGTGCGGCTATTTCCTCTGGGGTTGCCCAGCGCCAAAAATTAGCCACAAGACTACCGTGTGCTGGACGCCATGGAGTTGTTCTTGTATCTCCATCCGCATAACGCTTACATGCCCTGCATATCGTAGTAGCATCCACGCCGGTCTCTTTGTGCGCGTCGCTAATAGATTCATAATATGTGTTAATCCCACAATTCAAGCATATCACAGGACGCATATCTCGCCGTCGTACTTCTCGCATTTTTGCTATAAATTCCGGTTTATGTTGAGCAGCGTGGAGCTTTTCTAAAAACTCTGGAGAGGTATTTCGTGCTGCGCGCTTAGCCCTGTTCACAGGATCCTTCCAATATGCTTGTATAGTTGCTTTACGTTTTGTAAGTGTTATTGGATTGTTAATATTTTCCTTGCTGTCTGTCCACCTCAAATTACTAACTTCGTTGTCGGTTTTTATCCCGTTAATATGATCTATCTGTGGTTTATTATCGGGATTAGGAATAAAAGCAGAGGCCACCAAACGATGCACCTTAACGGAAAATCTCTCGTTTCTTCCGTTCTCTGCTTTACGATAAAGATTCAAGCCCGGATAGCCATCCTTATCCAAACAAGCCTTGACAAGATTATTAGTTAGAATACCGTAGACTAAACCCGTATTCGATACTTTATAGTATCCCTCGAACCCTACAACATCTCTCCATTCTAATTCCGGAAAATCAGCTGGTGTTCTTGGTCTAATTACTTCGAGGTTCTCTAGCCTATTATTATAATTGTTGCCGTCTATATGCCTGATGATAGCACCGACTGTATAATTTTTAGTAAAAGCCTCCACGACACATCTAGATATTGCTATCGTGGTGCTCTTTCTCACGCCATTAACTGAAACAGCCAAATGCGCAGCAGCCCAGCGACCATATGGCGTGAGGACTTTGCTGGTATTTACTCTACGTATCCGGCCTAAATTACTAACCTCGTAGACACCTTCCCAGTCCACGACGGGCCGCCACTCTTCTACTTCGTTAGGTTGCTGAGTTTCATTACACGCTACATTATCTGTAGCGACGGACACTTTGTCTGTCGTCTCGTTCATACTAGATTCCTTTATGTGTTAGTATGGATGTTATTGGCTCACTGTGACTGGACATTGCAGTGAGCCTCTTTGTATATTAACGTAGAAACGTCAGCTAGAATACCACTCATCCCAGGCAGTCAGAAACTCAACCCTGTGCTGATCGGCGAGTTCAATAAGTCTTGGGATCTGGTCCGCTTGATCAATTCTTCCCTCGACATCTACAGGGTTCCAAAAATTCCAATAACCCAGCCCAAGTCCTTCTCCGCACATCTTAGTAAACAGTTTATTACTCAACGTGGCATACTCAGCTAAAATATCAGTAGCGATCGAAATAAGTCCTAAACCGTTATACTTTTTTGTCGGCATTGGGCTAGGGTCTCTATCCATACCGCTACCTAACATCAGAACTTTTTGTCCTATAAAAGGTACCCCGAGATATTTTTTAGTCATTGTGGTTGCAGTAAGTAAGGGATCGCACTCAACCAATCCCGCGTCAATATAACAACGACCATCCATATCACGCCCCTCAAAATACGTAGGAGCTGCCGAGCTTGCCATCGCTAGATCAACCAGTCGTTTGGTATCATATTCATGCGTAAAATTATGAAACGGACAGTATATATCATCCGACACATTCAAACTCGGAAGAATAACATTGAGCCTGGGGTAGACCTTTTTGACATCCTTCAATGTGACGTCAGCACCTATCATGTCGTTTAATACCTTTTCCAGCGTATCAGAACGATAAGTAGGACACGCCAAGGGATTTATTTTCGCCGCAAATCTCTTTGTGAAACATTCCTTGGCACGTTGTTGAAATACCGTATCAATCTCGTTGAATGAACGACCGGTAGCCATTGCAGCAGCGAGCAAAGCACCAGCAGATACCCCAGCAAGTACATCTACCCCGTCAAGCGTCTGTTTATGCCTTGGAAGCATGGCAAGAAAATGTATCTCTAAAGCCGCAAGCACCCCTCCGCCATTCAAACATAAAACCCGGCATTTCTTCATAATTGTTACCTCCTACAAAGAAATACCGGGCGTCAATCACTTTCTCTCTACGTCCAGGCTATTGGCGTTTTTCAGTTCCTGCTTGATAGTTTGCTCCATAGCAAAGTCTTCGCTGAATCTGCGATCCGTCTTTGTCGGAGCATACTCACAATAAGGCAGCTCATGTTTGCATGTCCCATCTGCTTCTGGTTTGAAGCTTGACATGCTGATAAGAAAGCTGCCTCCGTCGAGCCGCTTAATGGATCTGCCACACTGATCACTTTTGGGGCATCCCCTATTCATGCAAAACGTGCGATCGAACTCGCCGAACATTTTATTCCAGCTCCTTTGGCGTTTCTGCGTCGTCCTCTTCGAACAGTACCATAGAAGCGAGTACCTGCGCGCACTTAGATGTTGCATCATTCAGGCAATCCTCCTCATCCCAGTAGGATCCGTCGGCCAGACGCTCATTGATTGCATCCAGGTGACCCCTGCAATCAGAAATAAGTCTGATTGCTTTAGACAGCTTCTTGGCTACAACTGGAACCAGACTGTCGATAATCTCCTGATCAGTCATCGTTCAGCCCGCTTCCATATAGCTCTTCACAGAGATCGTCGATAGCATCGGCAATCCCCTCGAATGAATCCAGCCGCGTAGGAACATCTGCGGTATCTTCCAGGATCTCTCGCAGGATCTCCCATTTCAAATGATCCACCGGATTCTCATCTGGCTCTTCCAGCTGGTTGAACAGAAGCTTTGCCGCTGTGTAGTCACCAATGTCATGACCGTCACGAAGCTCATACAGCTCAGCCCAGTCATTCAGATAGTTGATGGCTTTCTTTAGATCCTGTTTGGGATCTTCCTTGCATTCTTTCTTGGCAGCACGCCAGACATATTTCCAGCAGCAGCCAGCGTCGAAATTGAGAAGCCGGGCAATTGCCCGGCACTGTGTATGCTTCACTGCGAAGATATCTCCGTAGTGCTGCGGTTTATTAACAACATCAATAGCCTCAGCCATTTGTTGTCTCCTTCATTTGTTGAATTGGTTACAGGGATCTGCGCAATCGAAGATGATCTCGTCGTGCAGCATGCAATAGCGTTCCGTGCCAAACGGAATACTGTGGCAGCAGAATCTACAATTATGGTAGCGTGACCAAATCGCGGTCTCTGTTGCGTCGATGTAGCTGTCGAACATCTCCACTATCTCATCGCTTAGTGGATCATTTTGGTTGCTCTCCTGTTGTTGTGGGCGGGGTTTCATGTTGGGGTTTCCTTTCTTGTCTTGGGAGATTGTATGGGTAATCGAGACCGCCCATCTCCAAATAGCGATCTCGAATGTCGATAATCGACAATTGTTGTAGTTCGTCTGTTGTGAATTCTTGCATGAAATCGATGATATCACTGGCTATATCATCAAAGCGGAAATGGGACATGGCTTCGGTATTGCCTTCAGTTAACAGCTCTTTAGCTTTGCGCAATCGTTTCCAATTGTCGTAATAGCCACTTTTTAGCTTGAACTGATAACCTTTCTCGTCCTCAATGACCCAGCCTTCAACTGCTTCGACAGTAAAGTCGCCAAGCCAGTTTGTCTCAAGCACCCTAAGATGGTCCATATACCACCAAGTACTCAGCTCTTTATCAAGCTGCTTGTGTGGCACGCCAAAGACATTCTCCGCTACTGCCTTAAACGTCTGCCAATCCTTCTTCTTGAAATTGATTGTATTGTAGACGATATCAAGCAGGATAGCTTCTTCCTTGTCATACTTGATGATATGAGGATCTCTGGGTGTTAGGATCTCCCAGAGCAGCGTGACATCATTGTCCTGCAAATAGCGGGTAATGGTCTCCAGCTGTATAGGAGTCAGCTGCTTCTCGATGATCTCTTTGACAAGCTGCGCGTGCGGTCCTTCGTTAGTGGATTTGGATGCATAGAACAGGCTTTTCGTATAGGGGTTCCAGGACATAAGCCCCAGGAAGCCGTTATACTTGCGGTAGCATTTTATCGGGAATACCAAATGCTCCTTCAGCCAATCTGGCGTATTGAACAGCTTGTGCTCATTTAGGTTGAAGAACTTCTCATAGCCACGAGCCAGTATCTTCCAATGGGCGGTGTCAATAAAAAGCCCACGAGCGATCTTGTTCAAGTCGTCCCAGGCCATGCTATAAAAGACATCCCTAGTAAAGTTGAAGCTGGAGATATTGTTGTCCAGCTGCTTCTCAGCGATGCCTTTAGCTGCCTGCAGATTATAGACCAGAAGCTCTGTGCGTTCCTGTGGTGTGCCGACGTCTTTGCCTTCCATGATATCGGCTCTACGCCGGAGGGTCATACCAGAACGATGCACAGGGTTATCGAATTGCAGATAATAGGTGTTGTCTGCATCGACACCGTATACACGAAGAGGTTCACCGAACTCGATAGCGCTGTTTAGATTGATGCTCGTTTCAGTTTCATCAATCGCATAGCTATACCAATTTCTATGACCGTGTATTTGGATAAGATCCGCGCCATAGCATTTCTCACACCATGCTCGGTCTATGTCTTCCTCGTACGCGCCTCCCCTGATGTATGTCTGAGAAGGTATAAATCTGATGTGCTCAGGCATAAAGCCTATACCAGCATGCGTAACGAAGTATCGTTTACCATGGAACTCCAGGTATGCGAGCTGACTCCATCTGCTGCACCACTCTCGAACAGGCTTCTTATCCACGTCTGCAAGCGCCGGCATTGTGTTATGCAGGAATTCTCTGGAGCGGATCTCATCTACACGATCCTGAGCCCATAATGATTCGTGTATATGATTACCTGTCAGAAACATGAAGTTCCAGTCGAGTCGATGACTAACCAGGAACTCTAACGTCTCTTTATGCTCCAGACCTCTATCTAGATAGTCTCCCACAAAGACATACAGATCATCCTCTCTAGGACCGTGTATGTGATCAAAGAATGACTGTAATGCCGTATAGCAAGAATGGATATCACCGATGAAGAAAAGCCGTTTATAATTGTCCACATTCTTCGGGGACAAATCTCCACGAACTACTTCGTCAGTTACCTCTTTGATGCGGTTTGATAGCTTATGCTGATCAATCCGCCACACCGAAGCACGGATGACATGTTCCGGCACCTGCTGTAATACAGGCCTGGCAGCGTTTCGCTCAAGACATTCTTCCAGTGTGGCATCCATAGTTTTCTTCCACACACGATAACGATATTTCTCCGCCATATCCATCCAGCGTTCTGGAGCTATATTCTGCGCATCAAGCACAAGGAATTGCCCCATCTTCATACGAAGCTCTGCCGTCTGTTCAATAAATTCCCAGACAGCATGCTCATTTCGTTGGCTTATATGGGGCTCTCCTGTAAGGGCATCAAATTCAGGACAAGAGAACATGAGCCGTACAGCATCCGAAGAGAGCGTGTACGGCTCAAGATGATTGTCTCTTACAAATGTACTCTTACCCGATCCCGGTGCTCCCCTTAATAGAATTAAATCTCTCACTTGGTGGGTTCCTTGTTTAGTTGGGATTTAGGATGACTGACTGGAGCAAACTCCATAGGATAGCCCTCATCCTTCATGACCTCTGATCCGCGGTACATGACGTTATAGAATTCCCTGAAATGCGTTCCACATTCCAGGCAGTCGACTTCTCGATACAGGCAATTCGGATAGTCGTCCTCCTCATACCTGTAGAAAGCCAACCGCCGGCTGCCGCACGCAGGGCAGTGCCCGACACGCTCACTCATTGATAGACTCCCGATGTCGATAGGATGAAATGTTCTGAACCGTTTGTGAAATCAAGCTTACCATCAGCGAACACAAGTCTCGCATTGAGCATATGCAACAGCGTGGAAAGTTCCTGCTCAAATTCCCTCGACTGTGCTTCTGTGAGCTCGTGCTTCTGCAGACGGATAAGACCATCAAAATAGCTGGAGGTCATAACCTGGTGCCGCAGCTCCGGTACCTGGATGATGTCTTGGCCGATTTCGATCTGACTGTCGCGAATAATGCAATTATGCTTATTCAACAGCTTAGTAAGACGGCGCAAGAACCTTGCCTCTATCCCCTTTGGCGGGGTGAGCCGCTGCCTGGTCCAGTATTCTGGTTCTGTATTGAAATCGGCTAAATATGGCTGGCAGCAAATTAGCATATTAGGTGTATGCACGTATGGTGATTTACAACACACACGTAACGGTTCACTGCCACGAATACTTACACAGTAATAATGTGTGTCAATATCGTGCATGCCCCATGCCTCTTCCACACAAAACCAAACCTGCGCGTTGTATCGCAGAAACAGATCACGCAGGGCTGTAAGCGCGTTGATTCTATCGGTCTTCATTTGCAGGTTTTACCTCCTCTTCCATATGTTTTATATGGACGCGAAGCCACTCTGTAAGGGTTGCGGTCTCTCCGAGCTCCGGGCCACCATGGATGTTCAGATCATATGAGTCTGCTCCATCATTCCAACGGATATACAGATCATCAAAATCAGCTTCTTCACCGTGCCAAAAGCTGATACCAAGCTCTTCACAGAGATTGGCAATTCGCTTGAGGCAGTGAATGGCGTATTTCTTTGCTTCGAGCTTATCTTTGAATTGTTTGGGTTGTTTCATTTTGTCTCCTCATGTTTTCGTTTCTGCATAAGCTCAATAAAGACCGGACGAACCATATCAGATACATCCTTATTAATGCCTTTATAGATCTTGTGCATATTAAATTCTCCAACAGGATGTTCGCCTTCCAGAACCTGGATCTGGCCGCCGAACTCTTTGTTGAAGTCTTTGTTGAGATCTTCCATATAGGCACGCAGAATGGCGCCGAAGTCTTTCTGACCAATATTGGTGACATCCATCTTGGACAGCACGGAATGCAGACGGGATTCAGTAGCGAACTCTGACATGGTGTTGTACCACTGCTCTTCCAGTTCATTCATAGGCTCGGTGGGATGTTTCGCACGGTTGGTTTTGTGGCCTCTCTCCAAGAAGATCTTGTTTTTGTTCTTTACGATCACTCGTTCACCGTTGGGGAACTTTAATTCCCGTGCAGGCTTGATAACATTACCCTCTACGATGTTCTCTTCCAGCTTGGGAAGACCAAACATCAGATGCCCAAGCTCATCCTGATAGTCATTTGGATAAGCGATGGCTTCATCAAAGGTACCGCGGAACACAACAAGCTGACTATATAGCCCAGCCTGCGCACAAAAGAAAGCAACATCGTCTGGGCTGAGATAATAGCCGATACCTTCTGGCTCCGTGTGAATATAGATGAAGATATCGAAAGGAACCCATCGATTATCGGGGCAATAATTTACCCTGCCCTGCATTTTCACGGAGCCGTTCACAGGTGGAACATCCTTATGCCTATAACAACCGCCTAGAAATTCGCCGAAAATGCCAACAGATACAGGGTACATATTCTGACCGACAAGAATCAGCCCACTCTCTGTGCCTTGTTGTGACTCCACCCACAGCTGTTTGACTTTACGGACTTTCTCTTCCAGATGATCCCTACTGGCAACGTGTTGGTAGCCGTTAAAATTGTCGTAACGACCAAGTTCTTTGTTGCGCGATCCATAATGGATCGCGTTGTTTTCATCCACCCAGATTTGCAGATTCGCGCCATCCATTTTTAGGGTACATACCCACTCTGCGCAGTCTTTGTCAAATCCGTTGTCACGAACACGCTGAATCCACGTTGGTGAGAGGTTTTCGATTTCTACATATTTATGCATTTGCGTTCTCCTTATAGTTGATTAGCGATGAAATATAACAACATAACTAATGTAACGATACCCAGGCAAACCACACCGACAGCCAGACCAATAATAGAATACAAGAGCTCGGTGAACATCTTTTGCTCCTCGATGCGCAGCTCATAGAACACAGTACCAAGGCTGTGTACTTGCTTCTCAAGCAGATCTGACTTCCACTCGCATAGTGGTTTGCATTCCTCTCTTGTAGGTGGCGGAGGTGGCCAAATAATTCCAGCCATAGTAATCTCCTATAGAATAAAAAGGAAGGCCGGGATCACTCGAAAGAAACCGGCCTTGGTTGTGCCCTGTATAGGGCTGATTATTGTGCGACAGCTGCCTTTTCTCTGGCAACCTTGATGCGCATACGACTTTGCACGAACCGCCACTTTTCCCTGGAGGTCATAGGAGCAAGCACTTTCGCAGCCAGGGCGGAAATCTCCGCTTGTGCCTGCTCATATGCCTGCTTAGATTTGTAGTGCCGGACGCGCTTGGGTTTAGGCGGTACATCCGTCAAGCTCGATAGCTCGGAGCCGATGCGCTCCAGTTCCCGGTTCAACTCGTTGTACACCTGATCTCTGGTGTATTGGATGAAATCGGTGTGGAAACTGTTCATCCATTTGTTGACTTCTGGGAAGAACTGCAAGGACTTTTTAACATCCTTGCGAAATTCATTGAACGGGACATTCACGATCTGATCAGGATCATAGAGAATGAGACTGGTTTTTAGTTCATTGATTCGTGCTTTCAAGTAGAAAGCGGCGGCTTGGATCTTCTGGAGATCCTCGGTGGGTTGGTAGCTATTCATTTAGCTGCCTCCTATGGTTGTGGGTTAATGTTGGGTAATGGAAGTAAGCTCTCCATATTATTATGCCATCAAACCAGGGTCTAATACAGTGTAAAAAGAAAACAAGGTCTGCAACCCTTGTAATCTTTTCGACGTTGGTTATAGGTTCTAGTGCTCGTCACACATTGCTACAACGTCTAGTTGGGAGTTTATAAATAACTGCGCCACGCGCTTGTCCCTAGCCTTATGCACGACCCATCAGCTCTCCCCTGAGAACTGGAGCTTTTCTTGCTCAAGACGAGTTTTTGATGTCTGCTACAAATTAGTCTCTTTTGCGCTCTTTCCGCTGTCTCCATAGCGACACGCAACCTCAGCGTAACAGACCATATGGCGACATGTTAAATGTCGTAACTGCCCGGCGGTGAGTCTCGTGCATTTCCGCGCCGTTTGGTATAGCAGCAGGGTTCGGGGCCCCTGTAAACCAGGTCTCATCCACAGAGCTCGTTGCAGCGAGATGTGGATGGCTTTAGTCGCGTGCCCTCTAAGAAGGCACGCGGAGGTCATTGCGCCTCCATTATATATTGCCCCAAAACACCTTAAAATTAAGCAAAAATAAAGCCCTTTTTCAGGGCTTTTTGAATGCGGCTTTCATAAGCGTAGTTGCCGGATATTTGATTTCATCCTCGCCTATATGATGCTTCTTTCTATACTTGGTTACGATGTCCCAGAGTTCGTCAGCACTCAGTGAGTTCATCTGCTCCTTCATCACCTTGCGTCTGTCTTTGTGGAACTGATTATAGAGGTTTGGCTGTTTGGCATCTACATCAGGGCCAAAGTATTCTTGCACGGAATCATAAATACCTTGTTTCCAATCTGCCTTATTTGGAGTATTCCTGATATGCCAGCCATACATTTTATTTAATATCCAGGGCATATCGGGCGGTTCTGTATCAGCAGATGCAAGCACCTCACCAGTTGTTGAGGTAAACGGGCCGCCTTTATTATCCAGTGTGTCATGTTCCAGAATAGCCTGCCCAATATCATCAAGCTGCTTCTGGTCAAAGAATCCTGTACTCAGCAAAATAGGTACAGCCAGCTCTCTGGCATTCTGTCCATGGTGCTTGCGTCCCATGGGCTTAACTGCAGAGTCATGGAAAAAGATAGCAGCCTTCTCAGATAGCGTGAGGGGGCGCCCATAGATCTGCTGTGTCATAGCATTGGCATTATTATAAACCTGCTGAATATGATCCCAGGAGTTATTGCCGTGATCTACATAATAAGGCTTAGCTAAACGGCGTAATTTTCTTTCTGCCTGTACATCTGTATACTTCATTAATCTGCCCTCATAGCTACGAAGCTAGGTGTACGCAGCGCACCAGAATTTAAACGCTCTTGACTAGCTAACCGCATTTCTCTGCCAATATATTTATCTGGATTAGCTAGCATATCCTTCAACATAGAGTGAGACATACCAGTTCCTACCCTAGCTCTTAAATTAGGCTGATCTGGTAAACTATAAATAAAGCCGCCTGCCCGTGGCTCACCTTTTGTATCTGCTGGGAACACACCTTCTATGATAGCATCAAAATCATCACGTTTCTTACTCTTGATTGTCTTGCCGTTTGGCAGGCTTAATACTGCACCTTCTCTGGTGAGAGGATATTTACCAGCTACAATTTTATCAACCAAACGTTTAGCTGCTTCTCCTGTTACGGGAGACATACCATGAATAGATGGGTTATTCAATTGTGCCACCAAATCATCAGCGCCAGTATACCAATCATCAACACCATTCTTGTTTTCTGCCAATGCAGCAATAAGAAGATGAATCCCGCGCTTCTGTTTCATATCAACAGCATTAGCTAGATTACTATGTAACAAGCCAGAAAGCTCATTAGGATGAATAGGTCTACCATTACGCACACCGTAGAGCTCGCCTCTAATCAAGCGTCCCTGTAGCTCCTTTGGAACCTGCGCATTACGAATCTCTGGACCTAGAATCGATGTATATTCTGGTCGCATACCGTTCGCTCCAACACGTGTTCCAAACGCTCTAATACCGTTCTTGCCTAAATACGCCAGCACCGAACTGCCATCAATCTTCGCTCTGACTCTGGCGCCCTGGTCTATAATATCAGCAATCTGATCTATAGGCACAGAGGGAAAATGACCCTTCTTATAGCGTAGTACAGCTGTCGGTTGTCCCTCTTCCTTAATAGAAACAATCCAGTTATCGCCTTTAGTCTTCACCATGTTATACACAGGACTATCTTGACTTGTACCCCGTGTAAAGACCACATGATTGGGCGTCGCTTTTAGAACAACCACAGGCCCCCTCTCTTGAATCTTTACTGTGCCTGCGCCATAATTTCCCTCTGGAATATTGCCCTCGAAGCCGGTAGAGTAGGCGTAAGAATGAATAGGTGTTTGGATAGCTAGGCGCTTTTCACCTGGCTTCTGCGGAAGATGCTTTGGTAGGGCCCAACTATACATACCGGACGGTCCGCCTATGCGTAAATCGCTGTGCTCCTTAGCTTTATGTGCATTATGCAGCTGAATAGCAAGCGTTAACACAGCATCAGTCGGCAGCTCTTCTACATGCCCGTAGTTCTTTGGCTTGAATCCTAGATCCATAAAAATTTTCCGGAAAAAATTAAATTCTACTATTGAACTTTCGCGTAAACGTGCTATATTACTATAACTACTTAACCCAGGAGGTGTCCATGCAGTTCAAACCGGCGGTCGAAAACATTGACGTATTCATGGAAAGCATCGAACAATATCCAAGACTGACGCATGAGCAAGAGCGCGAACTGGCAAACAAAATACACCATGGAACACCTGAAGAAGCAAAAGTTGCTCGGGACTGGCTTATATGCTGCAACCTTCGTCTCGCCGTTACAATCGCCCATACTTATAAACGCTATCATAATAGTCTATCTGAGCTAATACAAGAAGCCTCTAAAGGGCTCGTCGTTGCTGCAGATAAATTCGATCCAGACCGCTGCAGCAAATTCTCTATGCCTGCTGCACTTTGGTGTAAACAATATATCCGACGTTTCCTGGCACAAAGCACACGCACCATAAAACTCCCAACAGCAAGCGCACAGCTGGCAGCCAAAGTAGCCAAGACACGCAACGCGCTATTAGCCAAAACAGGCATAGAACCAACCGATGAAGAACTATCCTCTACTCTTGGTATAAGCCTGCAGCGGCTGCAGGGAGCTCGTACAGCGGATATTGGCATTTGCTCTGTAGATGACAGGGTATCATATGACAGCGAAACAACCTTCCTGGATATGCTGGAAACAGAAGATGATACAGAAGCAATCACAGCGGAAGAAACCGTGGCGCGTATTGAAAAAATGCTAGCGAAGGTAGATACGCTGACAGATATTGATCGCTTTCTGCTGCGGAATACTTATGGTATCGGCTGCAAAGCAGTATCTGCTGATATACTGGCAACAGAAACAGGGTGGGATAAGCGACGCATACACGGACGCATATGCAGCTTATTCAGGAAGCTGCGTGCACAATTAGCTACAGACTAAAAGAAAGCCCCGGAGTCACCGGGGCTTTTTGTTACAGATTATTGGCGATATACAGAATCGCAACAGCAAGCATCCCGGCAAGAAATGCTAATATAGGAACCGCTACTACCTGCAGGAAACTATCAAGCAGCGAGTCCTCGATCAGCTCTTCATCCGGCTGTTCCAGCTCCTCTGTTATCTCCGACTTGGTTTGAATCTGTACCATCAGGGCTTTTTGCGCTTTCGCAAACCGGCCCTTGCTGTCTCTGATGTTGTGCCTCATTGGACATCTCCTCTACAAGTTGATCCATCTTCTCTATTATAGTAGACGGTAAGCGGCTGTAGATGAAATAGTATCTGCTATACCGCATAGGTGCGAACGCCTGGTAGTTGTCGATGGCTTCTGCCGCCAACGCCTGAATCCTACCGGTATAAGGACCATCCAATGCGTTCTGTTTTAGCGCGGGCTTTAGCTGGAGCGCTTCTACGATACGCTTCTCTGTCGGTGTAGAACCTGAGAGCTCTTTAGTTTGCTTGATATTCCAGTAGGAACAGTTTCTGGAGCGCTGCCAGCACCACCTACTGATAGAGCGATAAAGCATAACATCAAGCATGAGCCCCATGTTGAACTGATCCATGGTACATAGATCTTCTACACTTCTCGGCATTGGACATGTTTGTGGCGTTGCAAAAACGTATCTGTCATCTGCCCAGCGTTTCTGGTAGACTTTCTCAACTAGGTCATAGCATGTTGACATCCAATCGAACAGCATGGATATATCCACCGAGCACAGTACCTCCACCCACTGGAAACGGAGCTTACGATCAGCTCGATGAATGCCCGTTACCTGTAGCTGCAGTCCTGTGAGCGATTGTATGCTCCGCGAGTCGGCACGCAGGAAATTCGAGGCTTGTATCTGCTGCTTAAGCATATCGCCCATACTGTGTGCCCAGACTAGTTGCCAGCCAAGTCTATCAACTGCAAAGGCATTATCTTTGCTATCACGTGCATAAGCATAGATAAAGTTGGCACGATCGTACTTCTCGTCCTCGCTACCTGGCGCAGCGCACCACTGATTCGTACTTGTATTGGTGATCAGATTAAACCAAGATTGCGCTAACGTCGACGTTACCTGCCGCCACAACAGATGTCCACGAGATTGGATTGGCATCCACAGAGGCAGATAAGTCAGAAACGTACGGATCATGGCGATTTCTTTTCAGGCGGCGGCGGAATCAAGTCACTGGGAGTCGGAACGATCACTTGCTTGTCATGATCGAAACTGATGTGCTTCCAGCCTCGTTTAGTACGCGCCATGCCGATGTAAGTGAGATTACGATTACTCTTGAACATGTGAGACCTCGTTTCCAATAACGGTAGAAAGCACATTGCGCCAACGCATGATAGTGCTGTGCATACCGAGTTCACGTGCTTTTGCTGCAGCCAACTCAAAGACTGTGAGCACAACCTCATGCTGTTCTGCACTCAAAACAAAATGCTGCTCAGCAGGAGTTGTAGTTGCAGTCGTTTCGGGCGGATCCGGAAGATTATTGATGGTTTCTACCTCTGGCGTTACAACATCTTCCACAGGTTTCTGCCAGGGTTTCGGGATTTTTGGCCGGCGGGAGCAGGTACGAATGGTACACTGAATAGAGCTCTCGGTTTTGCCCTTGCGCAAGCATCGTGCGGCCTCTGCAAAAACGATGGACATGCTAATGCGCCCACAATAATTTTTCGCAGGCTGACCCTCAGGTGTTCTCAGCCAGACGTGCTTAGCATCTGAATGTAATTTTTCAGAGGCCATCAACCAAACCCTCTTCGTGGAGGGCTGCACCGCCATTCGCACGGAACCAGAAAGAGACCCATCTTTGCGATAACCCTCAGCCACCATATCGACCCAATTTTGTTTTGGCTCAATTTCAAGCGTGTATGCATCATCCGAGTTGTACTGACGAGAATACCAAAGATTTTCTCTTGTGATGCCACGTCCAGCCATGCCGGTTGCATATGCAGCTCGTTGAATCAGCAGCGTGAATGCATGCCACGGCGGGATATGATATTTCCTGCGCATATCCTGCATAAACACGTATAAGGTATCCGGGTCTTTAGCCTCCAGCGCACCAAACTGCTTAAGCTCCCCCTGCAGAGCAGGGGGTAAACTTGTGATGATTTGCTCTTCTGTGTAGCTCATTTATTCACCTTCTGCGCGAGCTGGAAGAGCGTGGTGGCTTTGAGCGGATACGGAGGAGTGCCGAGCAGCTTCGCGATCATGGGCGGAGTGAGGATGCAGTGATGCTTCACATCAATTGAACCATCATTCAGAATCACGCAATTCGGCTTCTGCTGGCTCTGCATCCACTTGATCTGATCGATGATCGAGCGCTTGTGACCGTTGTTGTCGTAGAGCTGGTTCAGGTCCTTGATCTGCATATAGCGAATCGATACCGTACGCTGTTTGCCGTGGATATCAGCCAAAATAGCTCCCTCGTGGAACAGCCGTTCCTGTTCCGCAATCGACAGATTTTTGCGCCGCATAGCCAGCGGGAGCGTCGGCCGATTGAAGTGCAGATAGACCGTGGAGATCACACCCGTCTGCTTCTCAGGATCCCAGGTGCCGTCCTTGACACCTGCATCCATGATATCGACGCACTTCCCAATGAAGTAGAGCAGCGTCCACTGAGTGGGGCGCCAGCTGGAGAAGCCCTCTTGTGCCTTGAATTCCCGGTTAGCCTCCGTATTGTACTCGTCACGAGTACGCGAATAGAGCTTCGCTGCAAGGCAATGATTGGCCACACCCCGTTTCCACAGGGCAACGAACCGATTAATAGAGTCGGTAAGAGTTTTTGTCATTGGATTTAAATCCTTTTGTTCAAACGTTTGAATTATTTGCGACTTGTGTACTCACGATCGATGTCACGCTTCACATCATCATTCAGTAACGGCAACACCAGCCCAGCAATCACAATAATGCAGAGCGTAGCCGCCAAACCAAGAATAGAAGCAATGACAGCAGCAACAATTCCAGCCGCTACAGCCAGTTTTGTTTTGCTGCTTGTGGCTGCCAGGCGCCTTGTGTACACGAGCAGACACGCCTGCATCCACCGAAGAAGTTTCATGCCAACTCCTTGATTGTTTTGGTTGCAATACCAAGAGCCCAAACGCGTATGGGCCCCAAACGAACAGAAGTCATGGCATCCAGCTGTGATAACATGTCTTCTACCGACACAGATTCGCCGCTCATACGTGCAATACGATTGGCGGTCTGCAGATTCATGGTGTGACCTCCTTTACCTCCTTTCTGCATAAGCCCCATGAAAGTATAGTTGATTTTCGAATCGTACTGTCGCAGAACCTTAGCCGGGATATCAATCTGCGGATAACAAGTGAGATACCCGGCCGCAATGAGCTCATCCAAACTTGTTTTGTATTTGGAATCACCGCTGAACAGCACAAAACAAATGCGGGCTGCAATCAGCTTCCGGCGAAACTCGGCGTCATAATGATCGGAAAAATCAGCAATGCTGAAATACAGATGCAGCCCCTTATCAGCCAGGCTGTCTGGCTTCCATGATTCAACAGGAGCGAGATTATCAGGCAGCCAATCCTCTACCCTGGCAGAGATGACCGTGCGTTGCCTGGGACGACGCAGAGTTCGTCTCTTACCGTTGGAAAGCTCCAGCGTAAGATAGTGCTGCTTCCTGTTGAATGTGCGTTGCGTATCTACCACAGTAACATGTAGCAGCTTTTGCCCCTTAAATTCGGTAGAGCCGGCATCAAACTTGATGCGGAAATCCTGGATAAGAGCACCGTCTCTGGATGCGACTTTCACCGTACAGCGATTTTGCTGTGGTGAATAAATCGCACCTTGAATAGTCGCGTCCGTTGCCAAGTCAATCTCCTGTGTCGCGTGCTGACGTACTTCGCCATTATCTAGCGTCGTATCAGTTATCAGCGTCCCAGGAATCGCGAAGATTTGCGGGAATTCCGTGAACCCCAGTCTTGTGAGTTGTTTTATTTCCATTTAGGCGGGCCTCCTCTGCCCACGGCTCCCACACACATGAGGAAGCCTATTACGAAGAAAATGCACCAGAACGCACCAGACATCAGAAACCTCCAGTGCTACCAAAGCCTTTTCCTCCTCTATCGGTCTCGCCGAGTTCTTCCAGACTGTTCACTTTGATTGCCGGGTTAGTATCGCAGGCATGCACGATCAGCTGCGCGATGCGGTCGCCTTTTCTAATATGAAATGGGACTTTTTCGACAGACAGAAGAACACAAACCTCGCCTCTGTAAGAGCTGTCTATTACACCGGCGTGAACATCTGTATTCACCCGCAACGACAATCCACTTCTTGCTTTCAGAATACCGACATGCCCGCTTGGAATAGCAACATGAAGAGCTGTCTTTATGAGATGCCATTGCGTGTCGCGCAGAACAAGCTCCTCTGCTGAGCAGATATCGAACCCGGCGTCGTCGGCATGTTCCCGATACAGTTGATTGAGTTCCGGGTCTTCACAGTAGTATTTCATTTTTCGAAGCTCCTTAGTCCTTCAGCTGGAGTCCATGTTGCGCGAGGAAGCGATCGATCTCCCTCATAGATGTTGCCCCGATGTTGCGAATTCTCATCAGCCTGGAATGTCCTGTGTTTGTGAGATCATGCACCGTTCGGATGTTTTTGCCATTCAATGCATGCACGACACGGGCGCTGAACCCCAGGGAATCAAGTGTCCTCCAACGCAGCTGTTCGGCAGGCTGCTGCCCAAGGCCACGTGTTGTAATGACATTGTGTAGCTGACTTTTCATCAGCTTTAATCTAAATTCGAGTTCCATTTGTTCTCCTTAATTACCACCTGAAGCAGTAATCCATTTATCGAGGTCAAGACGGAATCCCTCGAAGGTTATTTCTTCTAGGGCTGACTCCACCATAGAGCGAAGCAACTCAAGCCGCATCGTATCATAGAGTGACAGACATTGACCGTGTTCCAGCATATCATACAGCTTGCCTGATAGCTCTTCCAAAACATCGAAATCCACATATTCTGGCATGGCATGGGTGGGATTGTTATCGATATTTACAGAAAAGCGAACCAACCGTATTAGCTTGGGAACACGCGCCTTGGAATCAATAGGAAGATTGTACAAGGCTTTAGCCAATTTCACATATGGTTCACCCCAGGGCGCAATAGCATCCAGCAGCTCCTTTTTGGTGACATGCGCTGTATGCATAATTGTGCATTTCAACGTTCTTGCCATTTGTTCTCCTCATAGATTTCAAGGATTAGATTATCAATCCAATCCCAATCCGGTTTATCTGGCAATGTAGAATTTGGAAGTATGTCTTTTTCGACACCCTCCAAACTCCTCTCAATCACAGACATAATCTCATTATATGACATCTTTGTCGTCTTGAATTTGATGTCTCGGATAATCTGTAGATTGAGATCCTGCAAAGGAAATGTGATAGTACCGGTGCGCAGGAGCTCATCTGCCTGATAGATAACACGCAAAGCATGACTGAGAGCCTTGTAATCAGCTCCATTATCTTCTGCTGCGTTCTGCGCTCTTGTACCATACGAAGCCAGACACTTGTTGATGCTGTCGTTCGTTGTATTGAGATTCGCATTTAGCGGGAACAAATGCCCTGATACCATCAGGAAGCGTTCCTTATTATCACACAACAACAGATAGGCGTGCTCGCCCAGCGGCGACTTCTCAATCTTGGATCTTCTACCAATATGGGTCGTTCCTTTGAAGTAATCTTCCGGATCGCCCATTCGATAGTTAGTACCAGGACCTATGATACACTGATACCGCAGTTCCGTCTCCAGTGTTACGCCAGACGGGTTTTTGCACTTGGAAATGATCTGCCTCAACGCCTCATAGCTTTGGATTTTGTCACCTTTGATGCTATATTTCAGCGCCTGTGACTTACAATATCCGAGGTACTTCGAGACGTTCTTGGTGATAAGCTTGTCTTTATTTGCGATCAAATGCTCGTACAGAGGTGAGGTGCTCAACTGTGCTTCCTTATTGGTATAAGAGAAGAACGTATCGAGCGCATTTGTCTCACCCTGTGTGAGCAGCCGCAAAAAGTAATGCAACGACAGATAACTTGTATCTGTGTCAGCCTTGAAGTTGTAGTGATCAGGCGTCCTGTTTAACAGCAAGTCTTTCTTGAACGGAAGGAATACTCCTCTGATATCTGTATCAGAATTGGGTCCTGCCGTTCCATACAGCTTGCTGCCATACAGCGTCGAGAACACAATTGGTTCTTTGATGCTTTCCATTAGTCTCTTTTGATCTCCTCCAGCTCCTTCTCTGATAAGAAAAGGTATTCCGCGGGAAAGCTGAAATCTTTGATGAAATGGTCGGTCCCGTAGAAGAAGATCGTTTCAATCCTGGCGGTAGCATGAACTTCCTCCCCCACTATCTCCCAAGATTGAACCTCGCTGGCCCACCCATCGAACAAAATCTTGATCAGCGACAATATACGCATAGACCATAGATTGTAGGTTTCGAACAGCTTTTCCAGTTGTTTGGGGTTCTGGATCGAGTAATGTTCTTTACTCATTTGCTCATCTCCAGCATGCGTTCGACTGGCTTTCGTGCACGCCTCATGATATCATCAGGCAGCTCTACCTGAGTCGTCATGTCGCGCAAGCTGTCCAGAACCTTTTGAACTGTTATTTGTTTCATGCTCTGGCAGACAATCGGCGGATTCAGACCGTGGAACCTCTTCCACGGGAAACGCTTTCTGAGTTGGTACAAGAGGCCCTCTTCGGTAGCGATGATATATTCGCTGTTCTTAGCCTCTTTTTCCATACTCTTCAGCATTCCACCTGTAGACATAATATAGTCTGCCTCGTGCCTTGTGTCAGAAGCACATTCCGGATGCATCAATACTTCTGCGCCAGGATGCTCAATCTTTGCCGCTGCTACTTGATACGGCATGATGCGATCGTGTACAGGACAGCAACCATGCCACAGCATCATATCATCGCGCAGAGCGGTATGCATGACACAATGCCCAAGATTGCGATCCGGGACAAACAGAATGTGCTCTTTATCGTTCAGCTGTCTCACAATGTCAAAGGCATTACTGGAAGTAACGCACACATCAGATTCTGCCTTGACTGCGGCGGTCGTATTGACATACGCAATGACGTAACCATCGGGGTACATCTTGCGGAATTGCTTGATATCATCTGCTGTAACCATGTCAGCCATGGGACAACCAGCCGTTACATCCGGCATCAACACAACTGCTTCTGGGTTGAGTATCTTTGCAGTCTCTGCCATAAACGTAACACCGGCCAGTACGATCACTTTAGCTTTCAGCTCTTTTGCTTTTTGAGCCAGTTGCAGTGAGTCACCCACGAAATCAGCACCGTCCTGTACCTCGGCTGGAACATAGTTGTGTGCAAGGATAACAGCTTCACGACGTTCTTTCCACTGTTTGATCAGGTCTGCTATGACCATCTCTTCGTGCCTCCTTTGGGATTGTATTAATTGGTCAAATTCTTGTTCGAATTGTTCTTGCGAGATCTCTTGAAACTCGCTATCCGGAGCGCTGAACCCCGCCAGAAACGATTCATGCTTTGGCATGCTGAGCCTCGCCGGCAATTAAAGCATTTCCACAGGTGATACGGTCAGAATCTTCTTCCTTAGATGGAACAAAGACAATGACATCCCAGCCGTATTCCAACAGAGGTTCTTCGAACTGCTTATAGACATCATAGTCGGTATAGGTAGTACCGACATCGAATCCATTAGTCACAGCAGCATTCGTCTCGTGGATGGGTGTGATCTTGACGATGAACTTCTTGGTGTCAAACAGTGTTGTCAGCCTTTCTGCATCAAGGATTGTGTCCTTGGTTACAGCGAAGTTCAGTGTATACTTCCGACCGACAGGATCAGGCAGCTTCTTAGCGAGTTCCGCGATCCTTGTCAGCGGCAGGCTACGATTGTTGAACTGCTCTGCACGCTGTTCTTCGTCTGTGCTTTGAATAGACAGCTGAAGACCAGCTTCTCCGTCATAAATATCATTCTTGATACGACACCATTCCTGAAGGAACGGATACAGCCACCTGTTCGTCATAGGCAGCATCGTTGACACGACAGGATGTATCGTATCAGCTTTGATGTATTCAGCTACCAGCGAACGCAACTCGAATTCTGCGAATGTCAGAACAGACGGATTGAACGAGGGCTCACCCATTCGTGCGAAATGCACATTAAAGCGTTCCGTGTGTTTGATGTCACGGAAGTGCTCAAGGATTGTGCGGATCTCGTATTCGAGCTCTACTTCTGTGGCATTACCATAGTAGCCATACTTTGGACAATCACAGAATTTGCAGCTCATTGGGCAGCCTTTCTGCGTAGAGATAGTGGCTACCCATTTCTTGGTAAGATCGACAGCATGATGCTGAACACCGTGGATCTCTTTATTGAGTCCCAGGAAATCAGCCTTGATGTTATTTTCCTTGCCGTAGTCGCCTACAGTAAGAAATTCCAACTGCCTGAAAGGATCAACGAAGATCTTACCGGTATGTGTGTTGATAATTTTAAGGCTCATTTTTGTTTCTCCTCATTCGGATTGTTCCCGCTGGCTACAGCGTAGTATCCGCTGGAACATGCAACTCGCCCATAACACCATTGGCGCCGATAACCCGATTAGTCAGGAAATCGTCGATGTTATGCAGCAAATTGGCAACAGGTGTACGCAGCTGTATAAGCGCGTCTTTAAGGCCTGTGAAGAGCTTGTTGCAGCTGACAACCAGAAGCTCGTTGCTCCATATAGTTCCGTCATTGCACAGCTGCACCACGACAGCAAAGCGGTCCCCGGGCTTGTAGCGCATAACCTCCACACGATAAAAATTCAGCATGAAATCGCTTTCTGAGATCGTTGCCAACCAATATTGTTTACCTTGTTCGATGCTCATTTGTTTTGCTCCTTATTGTTAAACGAAAAAGCCCAGTCAGCTGTTGCACTGACTGGACACTAGCAGGATCACGGATCCTCGTCGATGTCGAAATCCTGCGTGGTTACTTCCCACTGGTGATCGCACCGTAGACATGTGAATGTCATGATGATATCACGTGGCCCTCCACGGCTATTCACATACACCGTGAAATTCACACCAATGTTGTCGTGCTCCCCGCATTCAGGACATGTGTGCTGAAGTTGCATGGCAGATCCACTCCTTGTTATTCTGGCAGAAATTCGTATTAATAACTCTCCAATAGCTTCAGGAATGTATAAGTATCAGACTTACCGAGCAGTATTCCCAGGAACACATAGAGGATGTGTGCTCTACGCCCTGTATTGTCATCTGCTGGGTATCCATCGATGGAAAATGATTTGATGGTATGTCTCAGAATCAACAGCTGATCACGAAGATCGCTATGATCGATGGGAGCTATATACGGCTCGATCTTGCCAATGTAGCTGGCTTTGAGTAACTCCACAGCTGCTTTGAACGCAGCGTTATCGCCGTCGTTTGGCAGGTGGAAGATATTATTCGCGAAAGCCGCATAGTTGATACCTGCGGCCTCGTCCACGAGATCGAGCACCTCATTGCTGAGAAGATATTGTTTCCCTGCGCTGATGGTGCGAACCATTACCATATCAGATGGTACTTCAACTGTGTTTGGCATTTGTTTTCTCCTCTTGTTGAACGAAAAAGCCCCGCCAAGCAAAAGCCTGACGGGGCGAGAATTGTAGAACGATAATTGAGATCAAAGACTCAAGAGTACGGGCTCGCCGTCTCCTGTCTTGCGCATATCAATGATTCGCTGATTGGAGCTGCCCTTGAACGCAAGGTCAGGATCCTTGAGCGCCTGTACAAAGCGCCCATCAACGAGCACATCGACATTAGCAAGGATATTTTTCACAAAGGGTGTTGTCTGAGATCTCAACTGTTCCAGCGTGTAACCACTGTACAGCCAAATGTCTTTCGTTGGTTGTTCGCTACGTATACGATTTATAAGGGACCAGATGTACTGCTGGTGACCAGGCTCCATAGGCTCACCACCCAGGAACGTGATTCCGCGCACATATGGTGCACTCAGGTATTTCATAATGGCATCCTCCACTTCTTGTGTGTACGGTTTGCCATAATCCTCCGACCACGCCTTAGCATTAAAACATCCCGGGCAGCGGTGGGAGCAGCCAGAGACGAAGAGGGATACTCTAACGCCCAGGCCATTGATCATATCAGCCTTATATATCGTTACGTAGTTCATGTTGCATTACCCTATGTGCTTTGTGCGATGCAAGACCTCATCAATCTTGCCTGGATTAAAGTGCTCGTAAGTAGTTGAAAGATAGCCTGTTACGCGACGCAATCTCATAATCTGATTGCTGCCGCACTTAGGACAGTCACCCGGAACGTCACCAATGTACCCACAGCTCTGACACTGGTCATTTGGCACATTAATAGCGAAATACGGGATGTCTTTGTCCATGGCGTAGAGAACAAGCTTCTCCAGCGCCTCCAGGTTATTCTTAACACTCACGTCCAGCTCCACATAGGTAATGCAACCTCCAGAGGAATAGCCGGTCAGTTGAGACTCGATATCGATCTTTTCAAAGGGATTCATCTTCTTCCATACAGGAACATGCATAGAATTGGTGAAGAATTCCTTATCAGACACATTCGGGATCTTGCCATACTTTTCCTGGAATTTCTTGCAGGCAGTATACGCGAGCGATTCTGCAGGAGTCATATACACAGCAAAATTTAGCTTGTACTCTTGTTTAAATGCTGCGCACTTATCCTTGAACAGTTGTTCGATGCGTTTTGCAAGATCCATACCCTCCGGTGTCGTGTGATCTTTACCGATCAAAAGCTGCAAAGCTTCTGCCAGACCAAGTTGACCGATAGCAAGTGTTCCATGTTTGAGCGCACTGATGATGCCTTCTTCTGGGACATAACCAGCCATAGTGTGGTTCTGATACATGAACTTAGCAGATGCTGGTGATTGGCTGGCGATCCAGTCGAAACGCTCGATCAAGGAATCCTTTGCTTCATTGATCTTCTGCTCCAACACCTGTAGGAACACCTCAGGATCTCGGTTGGCGATCATGGCCAGTTCTGGCAGGATGATCGTAACGGGGCAGATATTACCTCTACCGTCTTTCTGAAGCGCAGACAACAAATCAACATCTGTATCACCTGTCTCTATAACCTGCTTGATAGCCTTCTCATAGCACTCACGTGCATTGATATCAGCGCCATTCATAGTACGACAGTTGTGCGAATAGATGTGATTCGCCATGAAATGCTCTGACTCTGTGGTCAGGCAGTAGCTATAGCCTTCCTCGTTAGCCGTCCTGCATCGTTCAACTGCTATCCAAATAGGATCGCGGTCATAAACACCAAGCGCTGCCATACGGTCACCAACCTCAAGATCTTCCGCAGCAACAACTGACTCCTCTTTGTTGTCGTTCTCGTTTCTGAAAACACTGCATGGATGATCTGGTGTGACCCTCCAGTAGTTCCCATCAGAGAAATTGATCTTGATCCATTTTGTTGTGTGATTACGTATAATTCTCTGTACTGCCACGTAGCGATCAAGCTCACAGTCGTATACAGAAAGCTCCGGGGTTTCGATATATAGGTCGTTCCTGTTTGGCTGAAGCTTAGCTGTATATCGGGCCAGCATACGCTCCCACAGTGTCTCAAATGACTCTTCCATAACACAACCATCGATCTTGTACTCAATAATCGTAGATCCACAGTGACAGCCCATGGTGCTCATCTGCTCATATGGCATCTCTTCCCAATCGATGGAGAGATCCATATTTAGAGACAACTTCTTTGCGAGCCCGGGGTTAGCTTCGAGAATAACTCGCAACTTGGTTTTTGCTTCTTCAGGCAGATTATTGATGACATCAGCTTTCATCTCTCTGTCATACTTGAACCAGGTCTTCTGTGTAGACCAATCTCCGTTAGCGTAGTTCGGATAGAGTCGCTGAGAAGTTGCAGCAAGCGCCAATTGGAACAGATCATAATTAGGATCACCAGGATGCTTGTTAATACCCTCCTTGATCACAAAGATACCACAGGGGAAGATAGGCGTACTATGATTGTAGCCGTTTCCCTCTATAATTCCTTCGAGGATCAATTCGGTTATCATTCTACCCTCTTCCTCTACACAAGTTCCGTAATTTAGTGACGAGAATGGTAACTGCCCTGAGCTCCTGCTCTGCAATGAGTTAAGATTATGGAACATGCCTTCTACAGCCTGTTCTGCTTCAACTCTTGTATCGTAGATAGCAAGACCCTTCCGCTGTGCCTCCAACGTGGTACTATTGAATGTGAAGTCAGCATCAGTTAGCCCTTTCACATCCATATACCATTTATTAAAGGCACGTTGAATATCCTTGCGCTCTGCCTTTTTCAGACAGTGCCAGGCAGTCTTAACAGGATGTTTCCAAAGAAGCGCTTTGATCTCTTCAGATTCCTCTGCATCCATCATGTCTCTATCCATCGTGTAGTCCTCTAGCGCTCTATTTAGATAGTGCTTCTTGAAGGACTTCCTGACATACGGAACCATTTGCGTATCTGTCGCAGAACTGGCCACGCCGCCAAACTGTTGCAGTGACTGAATCTGGATCAAAACAGCAAGCTGCTGAAACGCTGTGCCGATCGAATTAGCACCCCGGATACCCGTCTGTCTAGTCTGAAAGCCATCTCTCAATAGATGCGTGAACGGTATGGTTAAGCAGTTATGAGAACCGATATATGCCTTAGAGAGATCGTGCCAGTATATGAGATTGTTCTCGTGGTTGTACTTTGCGATGTCTGACATCTTAAAGTCCAGTGCCACACGTTTCTCCATATAAGCAACGGCCTCGCCTTCTCTGCCATCGAATGACTCTTCATCGACATTGGCATTGTCCTTTCTGACATGACGGGCAGAGAGCTTATCCATAAAGCCATTAATCAACTCTATGTTACTGCTGCGTGCCATGGCGTGCCTTTCCCTGTAACGGATAAAGGCTGTTGCCACTTTTAAGAGCCCTCTTTTCATCAAGGCCTCCTGCACCAGGTCCAGCACGCTTTCCTGGCTAATTTCAGACACATCTCCGATGCTTGTTACCACATCCTCTGTCACGCTTATCGCAATTGTGTCAGAAGCCATGTCACAAGCCTCTAGTGCCTTCTTGATGGCTATTGTGATCTTATTACGATCGAACTCGACCACTGTGCCATCTCTTTTTATAACGTTCATTGTTGCTCCTTAAATTGTTGGTACATCCTCTCATCTTCAGGACTCAACGAGAGGATATCTACAGACGATGGAACCCGACTCGCAGGTGGCGTAGGAGATGCTTTTTCGCCATCCAGGAATCGGGTCCCACGGAAAAACAGCCCGTCAAACTGCGGGCATTTTTGGTGCAGCTGCTGTAGGAACGCTGTCACCTCATCCATGTTAGTCGACAGATGATATAGCGGAGCCAAGAAAGGATCTTCTCGGGCAATAAAAGTTGACGCATCTGCAAAGGCTTGCAAGCTTTTAAACCTATCTAACATGGCAGCTGCTGTATTTACCCAGGCAACGAAAACAGGTGCCCTTGTCTCGCTCTGCATGATGGTAGAAATACGCGTCGAAAATGCATAATTCATCTCATTAGAGCAGACCGATTGTATGATATCCAGCTGCTTTGCGGATACCTTGACAGGTCTTTTCCGGTTTATATTCACCGCTAGATTTAACGAGATCTGAAAAGTGCGCTGCAATTCTCTAGCAGTTGGGCACAGATAACGCATCAACACAGCGATGCTCTCCGGCAATGCGATCTTCTTATTCTGTCATGATTATACCAGGCGATGCCTGGAGCCAATCTTCCTGCTTCGACTTCAGCGGTTAACCACTGAATCCACAGGCACTTCGGGCCTGACCGGCCCTGCATTCTTCAAATTGAATGCGGCATTGAGGTCGCGGTCGATGACCGCTCCACAATGCTCGCATTTATACACACGTTCACCCAAATCAATGTGATCTTTTACATGACCACAGGAAGAACACCGTTTAGTTGATGGATAGAAGCGATCAACTTTGTGATGCTCTAAAGCCTTATAGCTAAGTTGGAATAGGATCATACCCATTAAAGACAAGCTGAAGGATCGCCTCAAAGAACGATACTGGGCTCTTTCGATCATTTCCTGGATATGCAGGTCTTCAGTTACAACAATCCCGTGGTTTTTGGTGATTGCTGAAGTGAACTTATGTGTTACATCCTTACGGATGTTATTTATCTTGTTTTGAATACGCTGCTTCTTAAGAAGCGCTTTGGCTCTGTTGTTGGAGCCTTTTTGCTTTCTGCTAAGCTTCTGTTGGGCTCTCTTGAGTTTGACATCAAGGCGCTTAAGGCTAGCTGGAGCATCACACACTATACCGTCAGAAGATACCGCAACATGAGAAAGGCCAACATCAATGCCAACCACAGAAGTCGGATTAAGACAGTCCTTATTCGCGGCTTCTGGAAGCTCATACTGGATAGCTACTTGCCACTGGTTGGCGTAATGGCTAACAGTGTAAGACATGATCTTTCCTTCAAAGCGTGGGGCTTCTGCCAGTTTGATCCAGCCTACGTTTGGGCACCTGAAATAATAATGCGATCCCTGTTGCTTTATGGCACCATGT
>JAEIGA010000290.1_pt1 | contig 72358 bp, 57 predicted proteins | sample 9270691 | NCBI WGS metagenome assembly JAEIGA01 (sample SAMN17057246, study PRJNA624740) | gut metagenome | biome: biome; isolation source: fecal sample | host: Bos grunniens | place: China: Xizang | collected 2019 | reverse complement strand
TTTCTTTATCGCATAGATAGTTTTTAGGGTACGGATTCTTATAATTGGAGAAAAAATAGTATCTTTGCACTTAGAAAAGAGTTATTTGAAAAGCATGAGGAATATAGTGTAATAAAACAAGTTAGCAATTTCTTATCCATTGCCCATTCTCATGCAAGTTCTTCTTAATGGTTTGATACTCAAAGAATCTTAATCAAACTACATCAAATATACGAAAAACAATGGCTCAATTGAGCCTTTTCGCTACAATTGAGCCACGATTGTTGTTAGTCTAAACCTTTTTATATCGGCATTGTGCTGTTAGAGTTGACATATTTCTGTTCGAAATCTTCTTCGGTTGTGGTGAGCATCAACACTCCCGACACAAGACTAAGTATTGCAACCACAGTACCAAGTACACCGCACGATAGCAATGTTACAAGCAAGAAGATGATACCTGCAGTGTTCTTTCCCAAATAGAAATAATGTATACCAAACGAACCTAATAGAATGGCAAGCAATGCAGCCACTCCGCGACTCTTGCCCGATGGACCTTCATCAAACACGCCTCGAGCATATTGTGGTTGAGGTGGCACTTGCTCTGCATGTGATATTGGTTCAAACTCATTACCACAACTTTGACATTTCACTCTCACTAATGGTGCAGATGAATAAGTTAAATTTCCGCACACAGGGCATTTGTAATTGTTCATCATCTTTATTATATGTTTTTGTTTATATTTTTATCGTTCTCACATTGCAAAAGTAACACAAAAACTACTAATGGCACAACTTCTGCAACATTTTTACCAATTAGACGCTCTCACACCCCATTTCGGTTGCAAATTTGCAGTCCTATCCACAAAAAAAGAGTAGCGCAAGAATCACTCTCACGCTACTCTCAAGTAAGTTTATTAGTTATTATCTACGGCCTTTACCGTTGTGATTACGGCGTTGTTGTTCTTCCATCATTGCCTTTTGTTGGCGTTGAGCTTCTTCAAGTTTTTGTGCCCACCAACCTTTTTTCTTTGGTTGTTTTGACTTAGCAGCCATTTCTGCACGAACCTTTTCTTCGCTCACCATCAAGCGACACACATAAGATTCGATGATAGTGATGAGCAACGACAAGAAATAGTAGTAGCTCAAGCCCGATGCATAGTTATTGAAGAATACCAAGAACATAAGTGGCATCAAGTACATCATCCATTGCATACCTGGCATTTGGTTGCTTGATGACTGCATCGAAATCTTTGTGTATAGAATGTTTGTTACTGTCATCAACAAACAGAACAAACTGATGTGATTACCGAAATAGTTGGTGATGAATGGGATTTGCGCCGACCATGATACGATAGCATCAGGAGCCGATAGGTCGTGTGCCCACAAGAACGATTCACCACGCAATTGGATACATGATGGGAAGAAACGGAACATTGCAAACAAGATTGGCATCATGAATAGCATTGGCAAACATCCACTCATTGGGTTAGCGCCAGCCTTGCTATATAGTTCCATTGTCTTTTGGCTACGAATCATTGCATTTTCTTGACCAGGATACTTATCGTTAAGTGCCTTAATATCTGGAGCAAGTACACGCATCTTAGCTTGTGAAATGAAACTCTTGAATTGGAATGGAGCAAGCACAAGCTTGATAATAAGTGTCAAAAGCAAGATCACAACACCTGCACTGCTGATGTGTTTGCTCAAGAAATCGAAAATAGGAATTACGAAATATTCGTTAATCCAACGGAACAATGTCCATCCAAGTGGCAACAAGCGAGTAAGTTCCAAGTTGTCATCTGGATATAGTGTATCATCATATTCTTCAAGCAATTCGTACAAGTTAGGACCAAAGAAGAACTTGAACGATGCTGGCTTAGCATCCATTGAGCTATATTCAAGTTCGCTCACGAACGATACATCTTTCAAATAGTCGTTATACAACGATGTGCCCTTTTCGAATGGAGTGCTCACCATCTTTGCTCCAGTGAAGTGCTTATCAGCAATAAGTACACTTGAGAAGAATTGGTTCTTGAAGCTCACCCACTTGAACTTGTCGCTATATGATTCCTTATCAGATGTTGTTTCGCTCAAATAGTCTACTTCACCACCTAAGAACTTGTAGTAAACACCACTGTTTTGTTCTTCAAACATCTTACCTTCTTCGTGACGGTTGATGCGTTGTTCCCAAGCAAAGTCCATCGAAGCGATGTTTTGAGGAATCAATCCAGTCATGTTTTCTTGGATCACTTCCATATCCACAACATAGCTGTTTTGTGGCAATGTGTACTTGATACCCCACTTACGGCCTTCGCCAAGGTCAAGTTGCATGATCACTGTGCTATCGTTAACCGATACTGGAGTGAAATAGAAGTCCTTTGTATCGAAGTGTTGGCTATTTGTGTTCAAACCAAAGTTGTATGAGTTGGTCTTTGCATCAAACAGTTCCACTTCAGGTGCATTGTAAGCTTTATATTTCTTCAATGTTGCGCTTGTAATCATACCACCCTTTGATGATATTTTCACCTTCAAATCGCCATTTTCAAGCACCACTTCTTCGTTAGTACCGCTCAAATACTTAGCAAATGCTCCATTCTTTACATACTTGTTCAATTCTGTGCGAAGTTTTGCCAATGCACGATTGTGAAGCACTGGATTGCTTGACTTACCATTCAACAAATCGTTTACAGCCACTACTGCGCCGTCTACTGCGATTGTACCATTAAGTTCTTCGCCCTTCAACGACAACATCACGCCGTCTCCGTTGAACACCTTTGCATTGTTCACTGAATCTACTGAGCCATATTGCATCATCGATGCCTTAAGCACATTCAATTCATACACCGAGATGGTATCCATATTACCCATCATTCGCATTTCTTCTTCGGCTTGAGCTTTCTTCTCAGCCTCAATTCGTTGCGCCTCTGCCTGTTGACGACGAGCCGCCAATTCTTCTTCCGAAGGTTGTTGCAACCACATGAAGCCAAATACTACGGCTCCCATGAGCAACATTCCAATTAAAGTGTTTTTATCCATCTTCTGGAATCTTCTTTTTTTATTATGTTACTATTATTTTATTTCTTCTTTCACTTGGCGCACAAACCCCATTATCAATTCATTAGGCTGTAACGCACTATTGTTATATTCTGGTTGGAATTGCACTCCCACCATCAACTTGTGGGCAGCTATTTCCACCACTTCCACCAATCGTGTCGTTGGGTTAACCCCCGAGCATCGCAAACCGGCTTCTTTCAGTTGCTCTACATAGAGGTTGTTCAATTCGCCTCTATGATAATGACGCTCATTCAACACCATAGAGCCACACATATCGGCTACTCGCGACCCCTCGGCAAGTTCACATCGATACACTCCCATGCGCATCGCTCCGCCCATTCCCGAATAGGCCTTTTGGTCGGTCATCAAGTCTATCACATTATGTGCCGTTCTTGCGTCGGCCTCGGTGCTATTGGCTTCTCTTAGCCCAAGCACATTACGAGCATACTCTATTACCAACGAGTGCATACCCAAACCTATGGCAAGTGTTGGCACATCATTTTCGCGGCACCATTTCACCGCAGCTATTCGGCCTTCAAGTCCTCGTGAGCCTGTCCCCGATGCTATCACCACACCATCGACATCGCTCATCAAAACTTCCACACTGCCATCGTTGATTTGGTCGGCTCTCAACAGTTTTAGCTCCACTTTCACGCCATTACGCGCTCCAGACATGAGTAACGACTCTTTCAACGATCTATAGGCAAGTTCGCTCTCGGCATTCTCGCCCACTATGCCTATGCTCACCACACTGTCCACACTGTGCATTCGTTCCAACATCGTGCGCCATTCGCTCAAGTCTGCTTTTCGCACATCGTGTAGTCCTATAGCCCACAGCACTTGTTCATCTATCTGCTGTTCAATGAGCTGCAGTGGCATTACATATATCAAGGCTTCTTCGGCATTGTCTGTTTCTACGACTACATCGCAAGGCAACACCTCATCGGCACTCGGTTCGTCGGCGTTCACAATGTTCACTATCGCGCAATCTTCTTCTCGCTCTTCTTTGAGTTGCTTTATTGCCTCGACCCACGGAATTGTTTCCATATTGTTCAACGAACCACCTATTTCAACCACAACGAAGTCATTTCCTGCGCCTTGAGCCTCAACACATCGTCTCACCTCATCGGTTGCGTGTGGCACTATTTGCACCCTTTCGCCAACATACTCTCCTCGGCGTTCACGGCTCATCACATTCTGAATGATTCGCCCTGTTGTGATGCAGTTGCTACCGCTCATTTTCACATCGGTGAAGCGTTCGTAGTAGCCTAACGCAAAATCGCACACACTGCCGTCATGGGTTACAAACAGTTCTTCGCTGTTGTTGCTTATTGTTTCAAAATCGCTATTGAGACAAGGCACACACTTCAGCATATTAACCTTAAGCCCTCGCGATAGGAGTACTCGCGCCAACGAAGCTGCAACCACCGCTCTATGGGTTGATGTTACTGCCTCTCCAATCACGAATATATACTTCGGTTCCATCTCAAAGCAACTTTTCAAACAATATAAAGTGCAAATTTAGCAATTATTCCCCGCATTCAACAAATTTCGCGCGCAAATATCCACATATTAACCAATTATTCACCTAATATTCCTATGATATTTGCATTCTTAAACACAATTAATAATTTTCGAGCTATTTATTTATAATAAATCCCGTTACTTTTCGTTTATAGTTAATAATCGTGTGTATTATAACAAACTATGAACATTTTTAAAACTACATATCAACTATCAATCGCATTAATCATTGCACTTTGTGCATCAATCAATGCTCATGCTCTTTCGGCCGATAGCTATGCGACCGAATCGGTACTTGCTAAAGGAAATTGGGTGAAAGTGAAGGTGAGTGGCACTGGATTTCAGTCTATCACACCTGCCGAAATCAAAGACTGGGGCTTTGGCAACAGCAACAAGGTGAAGGTGTTTGGCTACGGTGGCGCACCTATCTCGCTCACTCTCGACGAGAAGCAAATCGACGACCTCGTTCAAGTGCCAGTAATCAATCACAACGGATACATCCACTTCTATGCTCAAGGGGTTACTACTTGGGGTGCCGACAACATGCTCGACTATATTCAATATCAACACCCTTATGCTACCGAGGCCTATTATTTTGTTACCGACCGTGATGATATAGAGCAACTTACCATGTCGGAAGTTGATGCTACACCTCGCGAAGCAAGAAATGTAATCACTACATATACTGCTATCAATATCCACGAAAAAGAATTGGTTTCGCCCATCGAATCGGGCAATCTTTTGCTTGGTGAGGATTTCCGTTTCACATCTTCTCGCGAATTTGAAATCAATCTGCCTGGATATGTCGACAACACTCCTGTGAAGATTCTCACAGCATTCGCTGCCAAATCGTCGGGCCTAAGCAAACTTTCATTCGCTGCCAATGGTGAAGCGCTTGAGTATTCTCCTAACGACGACATTGATCCTATCGCTTCCAGTGGTAGTACTTTGCTCAACATTGCCAAGACTGTCAAGACCGTAGCGTTGGTCAACGACGACCTCCGTTTCAAGATAAATTTCGCCTCTACTGGAACACTCACACTTGCCAACCTCGACTATATCACAGTGAACTACACTGCAAAGATATTGCCTACCAATTTCCACACCGACCGCAACGCATCTTGCGACGATGTTATTAGCATCAACGACGGCACAGTCGACGACAAAATGATTGTGTGCGATGTTACCACACCTCATGCTCCAGTCATCATGAAAGGTGTACTCAATGGCAACGATTATCGCTTCTCGCCTATCGTTAACGGACATCGCCGATATGCAGTCAAAAACACTGCGTGGGTATCACCTACAGTAACTCTCGTTGAACGAATCAACAACCAAAGTATTCATAGCGAGCCTACCCCCGATATGATTATCATCACACCTACACAGTTCAAGCAACAAGCTCAACGCATCGCCGACTTGCACTTGATGCTCGATTCTATGCGAGTGCTTGTTGTGGAACAAGATAAAGTGTTCAACGAATTTTCTTCGGGTACGCCCGACTTTATGGCTTATCGCAAAATGGCGAAGATGTTCTACGACCGTGGTGCCGACGAGAGTGGACACCGATTGGGCTACATCTTGCTTTTCGGTCGTGGCACCTACGACAATCGTAAGCTATCGTCAACCGTCAAGGCGCTAAAATACCCTATGTTGCTCACTTGGCAAACCGACAATGGCTCAAGCGAAATCGATTCTTACTCTACCGACGACATCTTAGGATTTCTCGAAGATGGCTCGGGCAAATCGCTTCACACCGAAACTTTGAGCATCGCCGTGGGTCGTATGCCAGTGAAGAATGTTACCGAAGCTAAAAATGTGGTCGACAAGCTATATGCCTACACCACAAAGCAAGATTTCGGCGCTTGGAAGAACAATGTCATGGTCATTGCCGACGACATGAACAATGCTGTACACATGGAGCAAGCCGACGCCGTAATCAAAGGGCACAAAGCTAATGGTGGCGAAAGCTATGTCTATAATCGCATCTATCTCGATGCTTTCGAACTTGAAAACTCTGGTGCCGGACGCGCATTCCCTCAAGCTCGCAAGAAGATGTACCAACTTCTCAACGAAGGGGTACTTTACCTCAACTACATAGGACACTCGGGCAACTATGCTTGGACTGCCGACGGACTTCTCACTTTCAACGACATCAATTCGATGTACTTGAAGCACTATCCACTCATGCTCACTGCATCGTGCGAATTCACTCGTCTCGACAAAGCAGAAGAAACTGGTGGCGAAACGCTTTTCCTCAACCCTCGCGGTGGCGCTATCGCACTCATCACTACAGCTCGACAAGTGTATATCACCGACAATGGCACACTCAACAAGCACATCGCTAACTTTATGTTTGCCAAGGACAAAGACGGCAAACACTATCGCATTGGCGACATTCTTCGACTCGGTAAGAATGCTCTACCAAGCAACTCTAACAAACTAAAATATTTCCTTGTGGGCGACCCTACTCTACGATTGGCCTACCCGACCTACGATATTAAAGTGGAATCAATCAATGGCAACGCTCTCTGTGCCGAAGATATGCCTGTATTTAAGGCGCGCCAATCGATGACTGTAAAGGGTTCTATCGTCGACGCCAACGGCAACAAGGCTACCGAATTTAATGGCTCGGTTATCCCTACCCTCTACGATATCGAGAAGGAAATCACAACTCATGGATATAGCGCTGGTAGCGACGAGGGCAAGGTCTACACATTCCTCGATCGTTCCAACAAGCTATCGGTATCGAAGGATTCGGTGCGTAATGGCGAATTCACTGTTACAGTGGCTATCCCTTCCGAAATCGAAGCACCATCTAAATACGACAACTACACCCCTGCTATGCTCAACTTATATGCAAGTAGCGACAATGGTATCGAGGCAAATGGCAACAACGAACAATTCTACATTTATGGCTACGATGACTTGGCCGATACCGACAGCATAGGTCCAAACATTGAGGTGTTTACGCTCAATTCTGAAGCATTTACCGATGGCGACAATATCAACGAATCGCCTCTCGTTATAGCTCACATTAGCGACGAAAATGGTATCAACCTTTCAAGCAGTGGCATCGGTCACCAAATGACTTTGCTTCTCGACGGAAAGACTACCTATTCGGATATTTCAACCTATTACACACCCGATTTCACATCGGTTGGCAACAAAGGTTCTATATACTACGCACTCAACGACTTAAGCGAAGGAAATCACACTCTTCGACTCAAAGTGTGGGACACTTTCAACAATTCTTCGGAGAAAACTTTGTCTTTCAATGTTGTGAAGGGTATGCAACCCGAAATGCACGATGTATATGCTGTGGGCAACCCTGCTTCGATCGATGCTAAATTCTATATCAAGCATAATCGTCCCGATGCGCTCATCACTGTCACTCTATATGTCTACGACCTTATGGGACGACTTGTGTGGTGCACTCAAGAAAGTGGTAAGAGCGATATGTTCACATCGTTCCCTATCACTTGGAACTTGACCGACCAATCAGGAAGACGCGTTCCTCGTGGTATATATGTCTACAAAGCTGGTATTTCTACCGACGGAGTACACGAAACTACCAAAGCCAAGAAAATAGCTGTAGCAGCCGAATAAGAACACATTTTTCCGCCACGCAACACTTGTTTTCTAATAAATATCATTAACTTTGCGTTATAATTGATAATTTAATTTTATACAAATATTATGCGTAAACCTGACAATTATTTAGTGTGGGCCATTCTTTCTACAGTATTTTGCTGCATTCCTTTGGGTATCGTAGCCATCGTAAAAGCAAGTAAGGTAGATGCTCTTTGGGCTCAAGGTCTTCAAGAAGAAGCTATTGAAGCAGCTAACGATGCAAAGAAATGGAGCATCATCGGTGCTGTAGCTGGTGTACTTGGTGTAGTTCTTTATGTAGTATTCTGCTTAGTTCTTGGTTTTGCTGCAGCAGGTCTATCATCTCTATAATGAGACACAAAAAACTTTTTTTAATCATAATGATACCGATAGCCATCGGTATCATTTATTATTTTTTTAGCCCCACCGAAGCCAAGTGGATGCCAAAGTGCATCTTCAAGGTGCTCACAGGTTGGGACTGCGCTGCGTGTGGCAATCAACGAGCCCTACACGCCTTCCTTCACGGACACATAGTAGAAGCTTTTCACTACAATCCTTTTTCTATCCTTTCAATACCATATCTCGCACTTGTAGCCTACACCACATTCTTCACTTCGCCATTAGCTGTGCGATGGCGCAAGTATGTTCAACATCGCATTACAATACTCACCTACCTCGTTCTGCTCATTTTGTGGTGGATAGGACGCAATATTTTCTTTTAAAAAAGTGTAAATACAAGACGATTAGCCGTTTTTTTGAGTTTTTATTGTATCTTTGCAAGATATTAATTGGGATACTATGGACAAAGAAAAATCGGTTTTAAAATGCAGTGCCGAAACTGGTGTTTTTTTCGGTATTTATCTTGTTGCCACATTCCTATCGTTCGTTTACAGCACAAGTTCACCTCTATTGAGCATGGTGGGACTTGCTTTGTTTGCTGGAACGCCTATCGTGATGGCTTCATTGATGTACCGTTACCACACATCTCACATCGAAACTTCTAATTTCATTTCGGTGTGGACATTTGGCTCATCGACATTCATTTTTGGCGGTTTGATTTGGGCTTTTGTCGCTTATTTCTGGTTGGAATACGTTCTACCTGGATTCATCGTTACACAAGCCAAGGAAGCTCTTATTCTTTACGAAAGTGTACCCGAAACCAAAGATCTTGCTTTCACTAAGGCATTGCGCGCAACTATCGAGAACAACGAATTGCCTTCGCCTATCTATTTCACATTACAAATGCTATGGTCGTCGCTATCGTTGGGCATATTTATGTCGCTAATACTCACTCCTATAGTGCGACTTCTTAAGCGCAAAATTTAATAACAACTCTGAATAAAAAAACTTCAAATAATTCTATATAATATGGATATTTCGGTAATTGTTCCATTATACAACGAGGCTGAATCATTGCCTGAACTTTCAGCGTGGATTGAACGCGTAATGAAAGACAATAATTTCACTTACGAAATTTTGTTTATCAACGACGGTAGTACCGACGAATCATGGGATGTAATCAAGGAATTACAAACTAATAACGATTGCGTAAAGGGTGTGTGCTTCCGTCGCAATTATGGCAAATCGCCTGCTCTTAACACTGGTTTCCAACGAGCTCAAGGCGATGTCGTTATCACTATGGACGCCGACTTGCAAGACAGTCCCGACGAAATACCAGAATTGTATCGCATGATTACACAAGAGGGATATGACCTCGTGAGTGGTTGGAAGAAGAAACGCTACGACCCACTTTCAAAGACTATCCCTACCAAACTTTTCAACGCCACAGCTCGCGCAGTCAGCGGTATCTACTTGCACGACTTCAATTGTGGATTGAAAGCCTATCGCAAGAAGGTTGTGAAGCACATCGAAGTGTATGGCGACATGCACCGTTACATTCCATTCCTTGCCAAAGCAGCTGGTTTCAAGAAAATAGGTGAAAAGGTGGTGCAACACCAAGCTCGCAAATATGGTGTTACTAAATTCGGTCTTAACCGTTTCGTTAATGGATACCTTGACCTTGCTACTCTTTGGTTCCAAACTAAGTTTGGTATCAAGCCAATGCACTTCTTTGGTTTGCTTGGTAGCTTGGTATTCTTCCTTGGACTTATCTCGGTAATTGTTGTTGGCGCTACTAAGCTCTACAACATGTACATGGGCAACCACTACATTCTTGTTACCGACTCGCCTTATTTCTATCTATCGCTCACTGCGATGATTCTCGGAACTCAATTATTCCTCACAGGATTTATTGGCGAACTTATCACTCGCAACTCTCCTGAGCGCAACCACTACGAAATCGAAGAAGAAATAAGCTAATCATCTTGCCGAAAATGAACAACAATTTCAAACATTTAGCAGCCGAACGCTACTCTTGCCGTCACTATTCGCAAGAGCCTATCGATAAGCAACAAATTCTCGACATCCTTGAATGTGCGCGTCTTGCTCCATCAGCATGCAATCGTCAACCTTGGAAATTCATTGTCGTTACCGACAGCAACGAACTTTCTGCGGTGTGCGAAAGCTACGACCGTAATTGGATCAAAGAAGCGCCTGCAGCAATCATTGTGTTGGGCAATCGCAACGAAGCTTGGCACCGTCAATACGACAACTACGATGCAACCGACATCGACATTGCCATCACCACCGAACACATTTGCCTTGCGGCTACCGATATGGGTTTAGGTACTTGTTGGGTGTGCAATTTCGAGCCTACAACGCTTCGCAATGCACTCAATATTCCTGAAGAATGGGAACCACTTGTGATTATTCCTGTAGGCAAACCAGCCGAAGGACACACTGCTCCCGAAAAGAAGCGTAAAGACATTGAAGAACTTGTGCAATGGGGAAAATTCTAAACATATTTTTCGCTTTAATAGTGTGCGTGGCAACTCTTACTTCGTGCTCCAACAAAGAGTGTTTCAATAATCAAAACACTATCCCTTTGGCTGGTTTCTACTCTATGCAGTCTAAGAGTCAAATCACCGTTGATTCACTCACAGTCTACGGTATTGGAGCTAAAGGCGACGCCAATCTGCTCGACAACAGAAGTGCATCATCATTGTATATGCCTATGCCAATAAGCGGCAACTCGGCAAGTTTTGTGTTTCACTACAATGCCAACGCAATCAATGACATTGCACTCAACGACACGCTCACTATCAACTACGATAGCTACCCTAAGTTCGTTTCAAACGAATGTGGCGCTATCTATCAGTATGATATAACGGATTTCACTTGCACCCATCACCTCATTGACTCGGTTGCGTTGCCTACTATGGAATTCAACAACATCGATATCGAAGTGATTCAAATTTATTTCCGCACTAATTAAGAATGAGAAAAATCGTTTTCATATTATTGCTCTCTATGTTGTTTTCGACTCACTTGGCGATGGCACAAACTCGTCGTGTCAACCCAGTGAAAGAAAACTACAACACCATATTGCGTACCGACATAAAGAATCAAAAGAAGCCTCCGTTCACTAAGGAATGGCCAGGACTCAAGAATGACACCATCATTCGTGACACACTATTCATTGCTGTCGACACCACTAAAAAGTTATTCGACCACCCAAAATTTGGAGGCATCATCATTGGAGCCAACATTTGGGATCCTATCATGCGAGTATTCGGTCAATCTTATGGTGGCATCGCGCTTTCGGCCGAAATGAGCATTTGGAATCGCTTCTTCCCTCAAGTGGAAGCAGGTGTGGGATTGGCTTCACACACTCCCGAAGGTATGAACTTCACCTACAAAGGCCACTTAGCGCCTTATTTCAAGGTTGGAGCGCGCTACAATTTCCTTCACAACAACAATGCCGACTATCAAGTGTTGGGTGGCGTCAATTTCGGTTTCTCAAGCTTCAAATACGACATCAACAATATCACTATCAATTCCGACTATTGGGGCGACCCTATCACCACATCGATTACTGGACTCAAGTCGCATGTGCTGTGGGGCGAGGTTTCTCTATCGTTGAGAGTGAAAATTGTTAAGAATCTATCGATGGGTTGGTCGGCTATATTCCACACCATTCTTGCCGACAAGAAAAATGCACAAGGCAACGCATGGTACATCCCTGGATATGGAGTATATGACAACAGCTTCACTGGAGCATTCTCCGTCTATTACACGATACCATTTAAAGGTAAGTCCAAAGACGACAAAAAAGACACCAATCTCTAACACTGATGAAACTCTTAAAGACTGAAACTCTTGTTTCGGTCTTTTTTTGTCACTTATTATGCAATTTTATTTACAAAATGTTAGCCTAATACATATTATTTCATTAAATTTGCAAATATTATTACGAAATCAATAAAAAACTATCATATTATGAATAAAATCGTGAGCAAAACGCATTTCTCTGAAAATGTCGTAAAACTCGTTGTTGAAGTTCCACTTATCGCAAAGGCTCGCAAGGCGGGACACTTTGTTATTGTGCGTTGTGGAGAACATGGTGAACGCATTCCACTCACCATTTCCGATTCTGATATTGAACGCGGCACTATCACCCTTGTAATACAAGCTGTAGGCGAATCTACCAAGAAGATTGTAGCTCTCAACGAAGGCGATTACCTTACCGATGTGGTTGGTCCTCTTGGACAAGCTACTCACATCGAAAACTTCGGTACTGTGGTGTGCTGTGGTGGTGGCGTTGGAGTTGCTCCATTGCTACCTATCGTTGTGGCTCTAAAGGCTGCTGGCAACCGCGTAGTGAGCGTACTTGCTGGTCGCACCAAGGAGCTTATTATCCTTGAAGACGAAATACGCCGTCACAGCGACGAAGTCATCATTATGACCGACGACGGTTCTTATGGCAAGAAAGGTCTTGTAACTGCGGGCGTGGAAGAAGTGATTCAACGCGAAAAGGTCGACAAGGTGGTTACTATCGGCCCTGCTATCATGATGAAATTCGTGGCTCTGCTCACTAAGAAATATGAAGTTCCTACCGAATGTTCGCTCAATACTATCATGGTTGACGGTACTGGTATGTGTGGAGCTTGTCGTATCACTGTAGACGGAAAAACTAAGTTCGTTTGCGTCGATGGTCCTGAATTTGATGCGCACAAGGTGGATTTCGATGAAATGCTTATGCGCTTGAAGTCTTACAACTAAAAACGGGTATACAATGGAAAATAACGATATACTTGCTCAATCTCGTGCCGAAGAATGGCGCGAAGAGCTAAGAAAATCAAAAACTGCAAAGGAACGCACATCTACACCTCGCGTTAAAATGCCTGAGCTCGATGCAGCCTATCGCATCACTTGCAAGGAGGAAGTAAACCAAGGTATCACACAAGAAATGGCTCTTGTAGAGGCTTCTCGTTGCCTTGACTGTCCTAATCCTCAATGCGTAACTGGCTGTCCAGTCAATATTAACATCCCTAAGTTCATCAAGAACATTGAACGAGGCGAATTTGGTCAAGCTCTTAGCGCTATCAAGGAAACAAGCGCGCTTCCTGCAGTGTGTGGTCGCGTGTGTCCACAAGAAAAGCAATGCGAAAGCAAATGTATGTACCACAAGATGGGCAAAGAACCAGTAGCTATCGGTTATCTTGAACGCTTTGCTGCCGACTATGGTCGCACTCATGCTACCGAAGCTAAGCCTGAAGCTATTCCTTCTAATGGCATCAAGGTTGCCGTTGTTGGTAGTGGTCCTGCTGGTCTTTCATTCGCTGGCGACATGGTGAAACGCGGCTACGATGTAACAGTATTCGAAGCGCTTCACGAAATAGGTGGAGTTCTTAAATATGGTATTCCTGAATTCCGTTTGCCTAACGCTATCGTCGAAACCGAAATCGATGGTCTACGCGCTCTTGGCGTGAAATTCATCAAGGACTGCATCGTGGGCAAGACTATAACCTACGACGATCTTCACGAAGAAGGTTTCAAGGGCATTTTTGTGGCATCGGGTGCTGGTCTTCCTCGCTTCATGGGCATTCCTGGCGAAAACCTCAACGGCATTATGTCGAGCAACGAATACCTTACTCGCATCAACCTTATGGGCGCTGGTACCGAAGGTTGGGACACTCCAGTTCTTAAGGGTGAAAATGTGGCTATCATCGGTGGTGGTAACACTGCTATGGACTCTGTGCGCACAGCTCTACGCGCAGGTGCAAAGCGTGCTATGCTAATCTATCGTCGTGGCGAAGACGAAATGCCTGCTCGCGCCGAAGAAATCAAGCACGCCAAAGAAGAAGGTGTTGAATTCATGACTCTTCACAACCCAGTTGAATATCTTGGCGACGAAAAGGGTCGTGTGTGTGCTATGCGCGTTCAACGCATGGAACTTGGCGAACCTGATGCTTCTGGTCGTCGTTCTCCTGTTCCTGTAGAAGGTGCTATCGACGAAATTCCTGTTGACTTGGTAATCGTAAGTGTCGGTGTATCACCTAACCCTCTTGTTCCTCGTTCTATCGAAGGTCTTGAAGTGAGCAAGCGCAACACTATCGTTGTCAACGAAGACACTATGCAATCATCACTTGCCGACCTTTATGCTGGTGGCGACATTGTGCGTGGCGGTGCTACTGTTATCCTTGCTATGGGTGATGGTCGTCGTGCTGCCCTCAACATGCACGAAGCTCTTTCTAAGTAAAGAATTTACTACACACCTATACATACAAAAAGCGATATGTCTCATGACATATCGCTTTTTTCATATCTTATAAGTTCTAATTTCTTATATCAAGAACTTCAATAGGAAGAATGCAGCCAAGATGTACATACCCACTGTAAGTTTCTTCTTGTTACCACCAAGTAGGTTAAGCACTACATAGCTTAGCATACCAAGTACGATACCATCAGAGATGCTATAACACAATGGCATCATCACGATACAAATAAATGCTGGAATAGCTTCAGTGTAGTCTCTAAAGTCGATTCTCACAACCGATGACATCATCATCACACCCACAAGCACAAGCACTGGTGCTGTTGCTGCCGATGGAATAGAAAGGAACAATGGAGCGAAGAACATTGCGCTCAAGAAGCACAATCCACACACAAATGCTGTAAGACCACTACGGCCACCTTCTTCAACACCCGATGCACTTTCAACATATGTTGTTACAGTACTTGTACCCATCAATGCACCACCTGTTGTCGCAATAGCATCTACCATAAATGCTTGCTTCAAGTGAGGAATTTTACCTTTCTCATCAATCATTCCAGCACGAGTTGTAACACCGATAATTGTTCCGATTGTATCAAACAAGTCGACAAATAACAATGTAAACACAATCACAAACATTTCGCCAGTGAAGATTTGAGACCATTCAAACTTGCAGAAAATAGGTTCGATTGAAGGAGGAGTACTCATCACACCATCAATATTTGTAACACCAAATGGGATACCTATAATAGTAGTAGCAATAATACCAATCAACAACGCACCTTTCACATTCTTAATAAGCATGATAGCCGACAACACCAAACCAATAACGCACACAAGTGCTGAGCCTTGAGTCAAATCACCGATTTTAACAAGTGTAGAATCATGATTTACAATCACTTGAGCACTACTCAATCCGATAAATGCAATGTAGATACCAATACCCACACTGATTGAATTTTTCAATGTTGTTGGAATCACATCTACAATCTTCTCACGAAGGTTGGTAATTGTAAGCAAAATAAATAACAAACCTTCCAAGAACACTGCAGTTAGCGCAAATTGCCATGAATAGCCCATGATAGCACAGATTGAGAATGCAAAGAATGCATTTAGTCCCATACCTGGAGCCAAAGCGAATGGCAACTTAGCATACAAGCCCATAAGCATTGTAGCTGCAGCCGATACCAACACGGTAGTAGTAAACAACGCGCCCTTATCCATTCCTGTTGTACCAAGAATGTTTGGGTTCACCGCCAAGATATAAGCCATTGTCAGAAATGTGGTAATACCTGCCATAATTTCGGTCTTGACAGTAGTCTCTTTAGGATTAAATCCAAATAGTTTATTCAGCATAATAATAATAGTTTAACATTCTAATCAACAAAGATAGTTATTTTTATAAAAAATAATACAACTTTACAAGAATATATAAAAAACACCCTAATATTAGCACATCAAGTCTTTCACACCACCCACAATCTTCGCGTTTTTCCTCCCACTATATCACTATAGGCTGTTTAATTGCTATTTTTTTACTCACACCTTAATGCAATTCAAAGAGTTTTTTTCTCTAAAAAATTCCATTTCTCGCACTTTTTTACAAAATCACGAATAGAGGGGCAATTTTTTTCAAAAAAAATTTCATTCCCACATTCCTGTATTCCAACGGCTTACAATTTTATTTCAAAAAAGGTGCATTTTTTCTTTCAAAAAAGTTTGTAGATTTGGAAAATAGTCGTACCTTTGCAGTCGGGTAAGTCCTATACGGCCAGCTCCTTGTCAACTCCCCCAGGTCTTGACCGAAGCAAGGGCAGCAGGTTGTAGCGGCGCGATGTAGTAAGCTTACCTATTTGCCTCTTTAGCTCAGTTGGCCAGAGCACGTGATTTGTAATCTCGGGGTCGTTGGTTCGAATCCGACAAGAGGCTCAAAAGGAATCAACAATGTTGGTTCTTTTTTTTTGTTTTTATACATCTGTTTAACCACTTCAATCAACTACAAACCTATTCATTATGAGCAAGCCCAATTTCTTTAAGTCTCATAGTAATATTATCTATATCGTATTAATAGCACTCCTATCAGTTCTGCTTTTAATCGACTATATCCCTAATTGTTCGTCTTTCATCACTCCACCGATAGCGCTATTCCTCGGATTGGTATTCGCTTTGCTTTGTGGCAAGGCTTATCCTTCTTTCAACAAGAAAATGTCGAAAAAGCTATTGCAATACTCGGTTATCGGACTTGGTTTCGGTATGAACTTGCAAGCATCGCTCGCTTCGGGCGCAGAAGGAATGACTTTCACCATCATTTCAGTGGTTGGAACAATGCTTATTGGATGGTTGATCGGCCACAAACTGATTAAAGTTGAGCGCAACACATCCTATCTCATCAGTTCGGGCACTGCAATATGTGGTGGTAGCGCTATTGCTGCAGTTGGACCAGTCATCAAAGCCAAGGACACCGAAATGTCGGTAGCTCTCGGCACAATCTTCATCCTCAACGCCATTGCACTATTCATTTTCCCAATAATCGGGCACTGGCTCGGAATGACACAAGAGCAATTCGGATTGTGGGCTGCCATCGCCATTCACGACACAAGCTCGGTGGTGGGCGCAGGCGCTGCCTATGGCGAAGAAGCACTCAAAATTGCGACCACAGTCAAGCTCACTCGCGCTCTGTGGATTATTCCATTAGCCATTGCCACATCATTCATCTTCAAGACCAAAGGACAAAAAATCTCAATTCCTTGGTTCATTCTATGGTTTGTGGTAGCAATGATAATCAACACCTATCTGCTTAGCCTTAGCGAAACAGGCATAATGATTGGCAATTTCATCAACTCATTAGCTCGCAAATCACTAACGCTCACCCTATTCTTCATCGGAGCATCGCTCTCGGTCGACACACTGAAAGCCGTCGGCATCAAGCCACTCATTCAAGGCGTACTCCTATGGATAGTTATCAGCCTATCAACCCTCGCCTACATCTACTATTGCTAACCCCACTCAAAACAACTCTTTCATCACATAAAAAACAAGTCCCGAAAAGCCTCAGCCTTTCGGGACTATTATTTCGCATCTGCTTGTGTCTATTTCATAATACCTAAATGTATTGCTTATGGTGGTCAATTGACCACCTTTTTAGGGCTATTACTTTCGTTCCTTACACAAACCAATACAAGTCTTATTTCAAGAACTTATTCATTTCTTCTTTTGTGAAGCCTTTGCGTTGAGCATAGTCGGCTCGTTGATCATCGCCTATTTCGCCAATTACGAAATAGCGACTTTCGGGGTGCGCTAACATCAACCCACAAATGCTTGATGCAGGCGACATTGCTCCATTTTCGGTAAGCAACACTCCTATTTCCGACAAATCAAGCAATCTATCAAGTTGGAATATCACACTTTGATCGGGCAACGACGGATATCCCACCGCCGGACGAACACCTTGATAATATTGGCGTAGCAAGTTTTCTGGGTTTTCATTCTCCTCGGAAGCATATCCCCACAATTCCTTACGCACTCGCGCATGAACGCGCTCTGTTGCTGCTTCCACAAGTCGGTCGGCTACAGTTTGAAGCAACATAACACGATATTCATCGTTGGCTTCTTGTATCATAGCATTAATTGCCGAGCCCACACTTACAGCAAACACACCCACATAATCATCGGCAGGTGCCACAAAATCGCACAACGACAACGACACATCACTATCATTAACCGTCTGCTGACGAAGCATTTCGATGCGTTCATTTGCAACAACGATTGCTTCACCATTGCGATAAGCTGGTAGCACACCTATGCGAGCCTTAATGCTATCGTTTGCCACTTGTTCAAGTTCATCGAGCAACTTATTTGCATCAGCGTGCAAATCTTTAGCTTCGGTTGAGTCGACACTCACCTTCCACGCCGCATAGAATGGAATCCAGTTTATGTAACTACGAGCTTCAGCCACCAACACGCCATAAGTATTCACGCCCTCTACCAGTGGAGCCACAGGAGCATAGCTCAATTGTGGCGCACGATTGCGAGCCTCATCTATTGTATACAGTTGTGTTTTCTTGTTATAATTGTCGCGCAATTTTGCTTGTCGTGCAGTCCACTCAGCCACAAAAGAATCTCTATTGGACAACAATTGCTGTGCCACCACTGGCATCATTGCTGCATCGCGAGTGTGAACAACAGGTGCATCACATTCGGGAGCTATTTTCACAGCTGTGTGTAGTTCGCTCGTTGTAGCACCACCCACCATAAGCGGAATATCGAGATGTTTCTCTTGCATCAAGCGAGCAACATTGCGCATTTCTTCGAGCGAAGGAGTGATTAGCCCACTCAACGCCACTATATCGGCATTTTCGGCTATAACACGATTCACAATATCTTCACCGGGCACCATAACACCCATATCCACTACATCGTAGCCATTGCAACGCATAATCACCGACACAATATTCTTTCCTATATCGTGAACATCGCCCTTCACCGTTGCAAGCACCACCTTTCCAGCCTTTCCGGTTGCACCAGTAGCAAGCTTTTCGGCCTCGATGTGAGGATTGAGCCACGCCACTGCTTGTTTCATTGTGCGCGCGCTCTTCACCACTTGAGGAAGGAACATCTTTCCTTCGCCAAATAATCTGCCCACTTCGTTCATTCCCGCCATCAACGGACCATCAATCACGGCAAGTGCCGAACCGAGTTCGCTATGCACACGCGCAAGTGTATCTTCGAGCAATTCGGTGCGACCTTTCACCAACATATTTCGCAAGGCATCTTCGACACTCACATTCGATACCTCTTCGGCATTAGCTGCCTTATTTGCCCCACCGTCCTTAATTTCTTGTGCTATAGCTATCAGTCGGTCGGTAGCATCGGCATCACGATTGAATATCACATCTTCAATTGCCACGCGCAAATCTTCAGCAATATCATCATACGGAATCATCGCTCCTGCATTCACGATAGCCATATCCATTCCCTTAGCAATAGCATGATACAAGAACACCGAGTGCATAGCCTCACGCACAGCATTATTTCCACGGAACGAGAACGAAAGATTGCTCACTCCACCACTCACCTTAGCTCCTGGCAGATTGGTCTTTATCCATTCCACAGCACGAATAAAATCGATGGCATAGTTGTTATGCTCTTCGATACCAGTTGCTATCGACAATATATTTGGGTCAAAAATTATATCACACGAAGGGAATTTCACTTCTTCGGTCAATATGCGATAGGCTCTTCCACACACTTCAATCTTGCGTGCATATGTTTCAGCCTGCCCCCTCTCATCAAAAGCCATCACCACCACAGCAGCGCCCATTCGCTTTATATATTCGGCTTTTGCCTTGAAAGTTTCTTCGCCGTCTTTCAGACTTATTGAATTCACGATACCCTTACCTTGCACACATTCAAGCCCTGCAGTTATCACATTCCATTTCGATGAATCAATCATCACTGGCACACGCGCCACATCGGGTTCTGAGCCAAGCAATCGCAAGAAATGCGACATTTCGGCTTCGGCATCGAGCATGGCGTCGTCCATATTCACATCCACAATCTGTGCACCTGCCTCCACTTGCTTAATTGCTATCGACAATGCCTCATCATAGCTTTTCTCATTGATAAGACGCAAGAACTTCCTACTTCCTGCTACATTGCATCGCTCTCCCACATTCACAAACATTCGCTCGGGAGTAATTTCGGCCATTTCAAGCCCCGAAAGTTGCATCACTTCCTCAATTTCTGGTATCTCGCGAGGAGCATATTGTTTTGCCACATCTGCGATAGCTTTTATGTGCTCGGGAGTCGTTCCACAACAACCACCAATGATGTTCACCACACCTTTTTCAAGCATCACGCACACATGTTGAGCCATTGTGTCGGGAGTTTCGTCATATTCACCCATTTCGTTAGGCAAACCAGCATTAGGATAAGCACTCACAGCGCATCCTGCTATTGACGATAGGCATTCGAGCCACGATGTCATTCCTTCTGCGCCAAATCCACAATTCAACCCTACGCTCATCACATTGCTGTGTCGCACACTTGTCAAGAAAGCTTCTATCGTTTGACCACTTAGCGTGCGTCCACTCTCGGTGAGTGTTGCCGAAAGCATCACAGGCACCACTCGACCACACATGCGCATAGCTTCGTCGGCTGCCCACAATGCTGCTTTAGCATTTAGTGTGTCAAACACTGTTTCGATGAGCAACACATCCACCCCACCATCTATCAATCCTCGCATCTGTGTGATATAGGCTTCTACAAGTTGGTCCCACAACATGTTGCGCTCGGCTGGATTTTCCACCGATGGCGACATTGACAAGCTTTTGTTCGTTGGGCCCACACTTCCTGCCACCCATTTCGCTGAATCGCATTCGGCAACAACACGCTTAGCCAATCGTGCTGCCTCAACATTTATCTCATACACATCGCCTTCCACACCATAATCGCTCAACGAGATAGCATTAGCATTGAAAGTATCAGTCTCGATGATATCGGCTCCTGCTTCGAGATACTGACGATGAATATCAGCTATCACATCGGGACGAGTAAGAACAAGAATGTCGTTGCAACCTTTCATTTCGCAATCGACATCGGCATAACGCTCGCCACGAAAATCAGCTTCGCTCAATCCTGCGCGCTGTATCATCGTTCCCATCGCCCCATCGAGCAACACGATTCGTTGTTTCAACAATTCTTTCAATTCTATATTTTTGCTATCCATATACGATTCATTTGTAAAAGTTCCACAAAATTAATAATTCTATTCTACCCACACACCTATTTTAGCACCATAATAACCCACTTTTGTCGATTTTTCTTTTTCAATAAAAATGAATATTGTATTTTTGCAAAAATTATAATATATGAAACTTAAACACATTCTATCAATCTTGGCTTTATGTGCTTCGGCTACTATCATGGCCGACGAAAGCTATCCAAGCATCACAACCGACCAACTACCGCTCAACGACACTATCGTCGACTGGGACAACGATGGTATGGTGATTATGGAAGACGGAAAGGGTTTTGTTGCTCTTTACAACAACAACGATGGTATCTTCTTCCAAGTGCTAATTAAAGACCGCCGACTACAGCAACAAATGCTCCGTCAAGGCTTGGTTGTATATGTCGATCCTAACGGAAAGAAGAAAAAGAAATACTCGGTGCAGTTCCCAACTCTCGCTCCTTCTAAGCGTGGTGAACGACCACAAGGCGAAAGAATGCATCGCGATGGCGAACGCCGATTCAATCGTCAAGACACTGTTGGTATGTTTGGTAACATCCAACAACAAGACCCACGCGACCGTCAACGCCGTCAAATTTCAAAGGAAGAACGCGAAAAGATGCTCAAGAGACTCATTGCTAATGTAGCATCACAACCTGCTACATTCTTAGAAGACGATGAAGAAACCATTCTTTCACAAGAATCGGCTAAAGTATTCGTTTCGGGCAATAATGTAGTATTCACAGCCTACATTCCTTACGACCGCTTTGATAAAATAGGTAAAAAGGGCGAGTTTGCACTTGGCATTACTGTTAAAGAAATCGAAGAGGGCGAAGGCTTCCCAGGCAGAGGCATGTTCGGTCCACCTCCAGGTATGATGAGAGGCGGTATGATGCCACCTCCTCCAGGTATGAGAGGACGCTTCGGTGGCCCTGGCGCGTTAAATGATGTTAAATTATTTAGCGAATGGATTGTTTTTACAACAAAAAACACTAATTTTACCAATGTAAAATAAAAAGACGTAAATAATAAATCTTTTCATACTATTTGTAGGGCTATAAATTAAGTTGATTCAAGAGAAGGAGCTGCTCGTGTGAGTCGCTCCTTTTCATTTTTAGTTAGTTAATCATCTCAATTATAACTTACTACTATACACAAACAGCCCCGTGTATCGCTTCACACTGGGCTGTTTTATATATCTTCAACAACGAAAAATTATCCCAACTGATTAAGGAGTTCTTCGCAAGCATCTTCAAGAAGATTAAGCACGAGTTCAAAACCCTCAGCTCCCTCATAATAAGGGTCTGGAATGTGATCATAATGTTCATAGTGGCGTATGTAGTCGGCCATCATCACTATTTTTTGCGATTCCTCAACCGTAGCAGCCATATTTTCAAGATTATACTTATTAGAAGCATCCATTGCCACTATTAGGTCAAAATCTTCGAAATCGCTACCAGTTACACGACGACTGCGATGAGTAAGATTATAGCCTCGCTTTTGCGCATGAACACGCATTCGGCGATCGGGCAACTCACCCGCATGACCTCCATAAGTACCTGCCGAATCAAGATAGAACCTGTCTGTAAGTCCTCGTTCGTCAATCATTCGTTGCATCACGCCTTGCGCTGCTGGCGAACGACAGATATTGCCCAAACACACAAAAAGTATCTTATATTTGTCCATTCTATCTTCTTTCATCATCATTTTTATTTCTTTTTCAGTTTATCTATTAGGCGGCAAGCTGCAGTCTCGGCACTTGGAGCGTTTGTGAGTCTACGAGCTATTTCGTCATAGCCTGCTTGTTGTTTCTTATAATATTCGCCTTCTTGGTCGAGCAATAGTGCCAACTCAGCAGCCATATTTCCGGCATTGCAGTGATGCAACAACAACTCTTTCACCACTGGAGCATCGGCAATAAGATTAGGAAGCGACACATATTTCACCTTCAACACTCGCGAATACAACTCATATATCAATCGGCTTCCTCCCATTCTATAACACACCACTTGTGGAGTGCGCAGGATAGCTGTTTCGAGCGTCGCAGTGCCACTGGTTACAAGTGCTGCCTTTGCATGATGCACCATCTCAAACGATTTTCCAAATAGCACCTTAGGCTTATGCTCACTATATCCAAGTTTGGCAAACACACTGTCATAAAATTCGGGCGACAAACCTGGCGCACCACACACTATAGGTTGACAATCGGCAAACTGAGACACAGCACCGAGCATTTCCTTCAAATTGTCTTCCACCTCCTTCTTGCGTGAACCTGGAAGCAATGCCAACAACTCTCGTTGCTCATCTATTCCATTCTCCTTGCAGAACAATTCACGTGAGCGGAAATTTTGTTTTGCCTCGTCGATTTCGTTCACAGTAGGATTGCCCACATACTCAACCTTGTAATTATGACGAGCGAAGAACTCTGTTTCAAATGGCAAAATTGAATACATCTCGGTTACATATTCCTTGATTTCCTTCACGCGATATTCTTTCCATGCCCACACCTTTGGCGAGATGTAATAAAACACAGGAATATTTAGCGAATGAGCAAATTTTGCAATTTTAAGATTGAACGATGGATAGTCCACAAGCACCACAGCATCAGGACGCCACTCGCTCACTATTTGGCGAGCAGTTTTCATGAAACTCATTATCGTGCCCAAATGCTTTATCACTTCGATAAAGCCCATGTATGCCATATCCTTATAGTGCACCTCTGGAGCCACACCACTGGCTTGCTCCATAAAGTCGCCACCGAAGAATCTAAATTCGGCTTCATTATCGCTTGAACGCAATGCTTTTATTAGTTGCGAAGCGTGGATATCACCCGACGCCTCTCCTGCTATCACAAAATATTTCATATTGCCACTTGTATAACACAACAAAGATAACCAATTTCACGAAAAGGCACAAAAAAAGCTGTAACTCTCCTTGAGAGAAACAGCTTCAAACCTTTTTAACTTGCTAAGATTACTTAACAGAATCAGCAGCAACTGTGTCAGCAGCAACAGTATCAGCGCAGCAAGAATCAGCGCAAACTGAATCAACAACAGCTACAGAATCAGCAACTTCAGCAGCAGCTTCAGTCTTTGCACCACCGCAAGATACCAAAGAAGCACCGAAAACAACAGCAAGTAGTAGAACTAACTTTTTCATTTTCTTTCTTAATTTAATAATAAAACAATATTTTTTTAGCTTCAAAAATCGATGCAAATTTATAACAAAATTTTCAGATAGGCGAACTTTTTTCCATTTTTTTTGACATTTCTATTGTATTTTTCTCTTTTTCCCCCTTTTTCGCACTTTTCATCATCAAAAACACTTGTTTTTCGCCTCAAAATTTAAGGGCTATCGACATCCTTGTCAACAGCCCTTAATTCTATTTTGATTGTTTTTTTATCATCAATTTGTGTACAAGAAACGCTTGATACTGCGCTTAGGAGTTTTTTCAAACTCGTTGGCAAACAACTGAATCTTTGTTACTTGTTCGTATGGAGCAAGAAGCTTGTTCAAATCCTTACGCACCACTTCCATCACTTCAGGAAGTTTTTCGCGTGTCAAGCCTTCAGCATCCATCTTTTCATAGTCAGGATAAACAAGTGCCACAATCTTTCCTTCGCGTTCCACGATAAGGCTTTCCATTACATAAGGCATATTGTTTAGCTTTGACTCGATTTCTTCCGGATACACATTTTGACCATTTGCTGTAAGAATCATTGTCTTCGAACGGCCCTTGATGTAGATAGTACCATCTGCGTCCATCGTACCCATATCACCAGTATTTAGCCAACCATCATCATACAACACGCGATCAGTAGCTTCGGCATTGTTATAATAGCCACGCATCACATTTTCACCGCGCACATAGATTTCGCCAGGAATATTTTGAGGATCGCTTGATAGCACCTTTGCTTCCATGATACCTGGAAGAACCTTACCTGCCGAATGTAGCTTAAATTGCGACCAGTGTGTGTAGCTTACAAGTGGAGCGCACTCAGTCATACCATAACCCACTGTGAATGGGAATTTTATCTTATACAAGAATTCTTCTACTTCCTTATTAAGTGGAGCACCACCCACGATTACTTGTTCGAAGTTTCCACCAAATGCTTCGATAAGAGTTTGACGAATCTTTCCGTAAACAGTGCGGTCAAGCAATGGAATAGCAAGCGCCCAACGAGCAAATCCCTTGCTAATCTTAGGCACAATCTGCTTGCGATATATCTTTTCAAGAATTAGCGGAACACAAATAATCAAGTTAGGTTTCACTTCAGCCAATGCCTTAAGCATAATCTTTGGTGAAGGAATGCGACCCAAAAGAGTGATGTGAGTACCCACAGCAAGTGGAGTAAGAAGGTCGAATGCACAACCATAAGCATGAGCAAGTGGAAGGAATGACAAGCACTTAGAGCCTTTATAGTGCAATTTTTGCTTCATACCGAACACCACATTACCAGCAATGTTGTTTCCTGTAATCATTACACCCTTACTGAAGCCTGTTGTACCCGATGTATAGTTAAGAATCATCAATTCATTATTGCTCACATCGGCAAACTTCACATCGCAGCGACCAAATCCTGATTTATATTTAGTATAGAAGTTCTTTTGCAATGCAGTGAGTTCATTGCCTATTGCTTCACCTGTGCGTTGTGCCAACAAATCGCTCTTGTCAAGACCTATCACTGCACGCACATTACGCAATGCCGATGCATCAAGGTTTTCCCAAATGCTATTTGAACAGAACATCATCACCGAACCTGAATGGTTCACGATATGTTGCACATCATTAGGATTGAATTCTTGAAGAATAGGAACGATTACTGCTCCGTATGTGATAGTACCGATAAATGTTGTAATCCATTCGCTGGTATTCTTGCCTATCAACGCAATCTTTTCACCACGCTTAACACCACAACGGCGATACAATTCATGTAGCATTGCGATTCGTTCGGCAAATTCACCATAAGTAAGAGTTTTCTTATCGGTATAATCGGTCAACGCTGGGAGATTCCAGTTCTCTCTAAAGCTATTTTCGTAAATCTTAATTATATTTTCTTCTATCATAATATCTTCTAAATTTTTACGCACACAATTGCGTTTGATGTGCAAATATACTAACTCTACTCTCCACATCAAAGAAAAACACCAACAAATTAACTCATTTTTGCTCACTTTGTCCCATTTTGTGCAAAAACCAAGTTTTTTTTCTGCAATAATCAAAAATGGGCTTATATTTTTGGGGGAATTTCGGTAACTTTGCAACATAGATATAATATAATAACTATATATGATCGATAAATCTGCATTCAACAATTATACAGCACAATTTCACACCCTCGGTTGCAAGCTTAATTTTGCCGAAACATCTACTATCGGCAAGCTTCTTGCCGACAAAGGCATTCGTCGCGCACACATTGGTGAAACGCCTAATATTTGTGTGGTGAACACTTGTAGCGTAACCGAAGAAGCCGACAAGAAATGCCGTCAGCTCATTCGCCGTCTTGTCAAGAAGTATCCCGAAGCACTAATGATTGTAACTGGATGCTATGCACAGCTCAAGGGTAACGACATTGCTCAAATGGAAGGTGTCGACATCGTGTTGGGTAGCGAGCAGAAACTTGATGTAACACAATACATCGACAAGTGGCTCGAAGATCACCAACCTACACTCGAAATCACTCCAACCAAAGATATTCGTCGCTTCAGTCCTTCATGTTCGCGTGGCGACCGCACTCGCTATTTCTTAAAGGTGCAAGACGGATGCGACTACTATTGTAGCTATTGCACCATCCCTAAAGCTCGTGGACGCAGCCGCAGCGGCACTATCGAGAGCCTCGTTGCTCAAGCTAAAGAGGTAGCAGCCGAAGGTGGACGCGAAATCGTTATCACTGGTGTGAACATTGGCGACTTCGGTAAGAATACTGGCGAACACATCATCGACCTTTTCCGCCAACTCGACACTATCGAGGGAATAAGTCGTTATCGCATTTCGTCACTTGAACCCGACTTGCTCACCGATGAAATCATTGAATTTGTGGCACAATCACGTGCTTTCATGCCTCACTTCCACATTCCTCTACAATCGGGTAGCGATGCCGTGCTCAAACTTATGCGCCGACACTACGACTCGGCCCTATTTGCCGACAAAGTGACGCGCATCAAGGAGCTTATTCCCGATGCATTTATTGGCGTCGACCTCATTGTGGGTGCGCGTGGCGAGAGCGAAGAAGAATTTGCTACATCGCGCGATTTCGTGAGTGGGCTACCTATCACTCGTCTGCATGTGTTCCCTTACTCGGAACGACCTGGCACGCTTGCGCTCAAACTCGACGGCGTGGTGGATCAACGCACCAAGAGTTTACGAGCTGGAAGAATGATCAGCATTTCGGAGGACAAGCTCAAGCTATTCACACAACAATTCATAGGCACTGTGCGACCTGTTCTTTTCGAGCAACCTCAAAAAGGACAACCTATGCATGGTTTCACCGACAACTATATCAAGGTTTACGCACCTCATCGTCCCGAATACATCAATAAGATTGCTCTCGTGAAACTTATCGAGATGAACGATGATTGCTCGGTGAATTGCGAAGTTGTTTCGGCTCCCGACGAATTTTAATATCAAGTAAAAACTATGGCAAAAGCATCATTAACTCAAAAAATCACATACGCACCACTTGCTGCACTATTGCACAGCCTTGCGCTCCTCCCTTTCGGAGCATTATATCGCATTGCCGATGTACTTTATGTGCTAATGTTCTATGTGTTGCGCTATCGCAAGAAAGTTGTCATCAAGAATCTCAACGAATGCTTCCCCGACAAGAGCGAAAGCGAACGCCAACAGATTATGAAGGACTTCTACAAGCACCTTGCCGACACTTTTGTTGAAACCATCAAGTTGCTACATGTGAGCGACGAAGAAATGCGCCGCCGCATCGTATTCCACGATGTCGAAGAAGTGGACAAGAGTATCGCGAATGGTCGTTCGGTAGTAATGTATGCAGCTCACTACTGCAACTGGGAATGGCTTTCGGCCATCACCATGTGGTCGCGCTACGACACCAGTGTGATGCAATTCGGACAAGTATATCACCCTCTCAGCAACGCATGGTGGAACGATTTTATGCTCAATTTGCGTGGCCGTTTCAAGTCGCATTCTTACCCTATGAAGCGCGTGCTTCGCGACCTTCTTGCTGCTAAGAACAAAGGTAAGGTGTCAATCACAGGTTTCATTTCCGACCAGCACCCTCACCCAAATGATATCGACGATGTAATTACATTCCTCAACCATCACACAGCCTTCATCACAGGTCCTGAAACGATGGCTAAGAGAATCGATATGGATGTGCTATACTTCGATGTGCGAAAGGTGAAACGAGGATACTACGATTGTACTATTCGAGTGATTTCACGCACTCCAAAGGACGAACCTCAGTACAAAATCACCAATACATATGCGCGCATGCTAGAACAAGCTATTATAGAGAGCCCAGCTGAATGGCTATGGACTCACAAACGCTGGAAGCGACCTGTAACTCCTAAAAACACTAATTCAAATGAACAAACCGATAGCTGTAATAATTCTTAACTGGAATGGCGCTCGACTTTTAGAAGAGTTCTTGCCTTCGGTGTGTACCTACACCAACGACCAACTTGCCGATGTGATTGTGGCCGACAATGGTAGCACCGACAATTCGCTCGACCTACTCAAGAGCAAGTTCCCTCATGTAAAAACGCTTGCTTTCGACCAAAACTACGGTTTTGCCGAAGGCTACAACCGTGCTATCGAGGTGTGCAAGGATTACAAATATACCGTTCTGCTCAATAGCGATGTGCAATGCGCTAAAGGCTGGCTCGAACCACTTTACGAACTCTGCGAGGCACACCCCGAAGTAGCAGCTTGCCAACCAAAGATTCTCTCTTACAACGAACCTTCAAAATTTGAATATGCTGGTGCTGCAGGTGGTTTTATCGATAGTCTTGGCTATCCTTTCTGCCGTGGACGCATCTTTGGCACTGTCGAAACCGACAACAAGCAATACGACACCGACCCTATCGACATCATGTGGGCTACGGGAGCCGCACTATTTGTGCGCACCGATGTGTATCGTACTGTGGGCGGTCTTGATGCGAAATTCTTCGCACACATGGAGGAAATCGACCTTTGTTGGCGCATTCATCTTGCAGGACACAAAATAAAGGCCGTAACTTCTGGCGCAGTCTATCACCTCGGCGGTGGTAGTCTTCCTGCATCCAACCCTCGCAAGACTTACCTAAATTTCCGCAACAATCTGCTACTACTTCACAAGAATCTGCCTAAGAAAGAAGGCTGTCGACTACTTTTCATTCGTCGCCTTTACGACACATTGGCATTCTTTATGTTTGTAGCCAAATTTGATTTCAAGAACGCAAAGGCTGTGCTTGATGCACACTTTGACTTCAAGAAAATGAGAAAAGAATACAACTCGTTCCCAAGCAAGAACCTTATGGGTACTTTGCCGGGTAGCGATTGCAATATTATTATCGATTACTACCTCAAGGGTAGAAAAACTTTTTAACAACTCATTATTATGAACAACCAAAGACCTCTCATATTCATCAGCAACGATGATAGTTACAAAGCTCCAGGTATCAATTTCCTTATTGAGATAGCTCGCACTTATGGCGATGTATTTGTTGCTGCTCCCGAATCACCACAATCAGGCAAATCTTCAGCTATCACTATGGAACAACCTATCCGTGCACGCCTTGTTCACCAAGAAGAAGGACTCACCATCTATGCTGTAAACGGTACTCCTGTCGATTGCATTAAACTTGCGCTCAACGATCTTGTGCCACGCCTTCCCGACTACATTTTCTCGGGCATGAACCACGGCTTCAATTATGGCAACTGTGTAACCTATTCGGGCACTATGGGAGTAGTATTTGAAGGTAGTTTCTATGGTATTCCAAGCATCGGTTTCTCTTATGGCTCACACGATCATGGTGTCGACCTCACTCCTTGCGAACCAATCATCCGCCAAGGAATCGAGCTTATCATGAACAACAAGTTTGAACCAGGCACTTGTTTCAATCTAAACATCCCTGTGTGCGAAAATATTCTTGGTCTTAAAGTGGCTATCAACGCGCGTGGCCGATGGATGCACGAATATGAAAAGCGCATCGACCCATTCGGAAAACCATATTATTGGACTACTGGCTCGTATGTTGCCAGCGAGCCAAACAATCCACTTAACGATGTAACTTTGCTCGAGCAAGGCTATGCTACAATAGCACCTTGCACTGCCGACCAAACTCTCCACTCGGCAATCGAAGAGCTTGACAAACTGCTATAAACTTCCTTTATTCATATCATTATGAATGATTCAATACATCAAGCATTACATGGGGAATACCTTCAACATTTAGATAGTATCTCTCAATCTGTACATGCTATCGCCGAAAACACCTACACATGGTACAATTGGTATAGCTCTGCCTTCTCATTATTATCAATTGGTGCATCTTTTGCAACTATCGCAGGTATTGCAACTCTCTGGTGGCAATGGAAAAAACGTAGGATAACTAAAGATTGCCAGAAGGCGATTTTTCTCGACCTTATTCGTCACATGTTTATCATCAATGTCATTCTTGAAGTTGTAAGAAGGGTTTGCGAGCATCACAATTACGCTTGCCGACCTATCGAAGGCGTTTTTGCTCGTTTTGCAACACTTGAAAGCGATACCGACCTCGGTCGTCTTTCCACAAGTTCAAAACAATATGCTCTAATCCATAGCGTAAACTCATTACTTCGCAATTTCAACATTGCAGTAAATATCGCCGAGAAGCACTTTGCCGATCCTAATTGCCCTAAGGTTCAAAAAGCAGACGATCTAAGAGAAATCGCAGTTCGTTCAAGAAGAATCTGCGACGAGTTAATCGAATTAGCTAAAAAATTAGACCTAGACATCACTACTGATTCAGCAAGTGCACACATCCGTCAATATTATGAGAATAAACCACCTACTTCTATAAGCAAAGAAGAAGAAGCATGTATCCCAAAACGAAACATATATATAAACCACGACTATTTTGACAAAAAGTTGGGACTTACCGATATTTTCAATCGAAGAATTAAGGCTCGATTCGATGACATCTACTTTATTTTTGAGAACAACCTAGAACTTGGTCCCACACCAACTACTGTAACATTAACATCACCCCAAAAGAAAGAAAATTCCAATAATCCTAAGCTTAATCCCTATCAAAAAATTAAACGCTCAAAATAAAAAAAGATAAAAGCCTCATTGTGGGCTTTTATCTTTTATAGTCGTTCCATCTTATAACCTTTGTCGATAAGCGTTGTAAATATCTCATCTAAGCGATTATAGAGCTTGTCGGTGCGATGCGGAGATGTTCCTGGGTGGATCAATATTATTCGGCCATCGAGTGTGCTATCGCGCTCATAATCATACAATTTATCCATCAATTCTTGCGATGTCTTGTATCGCCATGTCATGTCGGGCGTAGTGTAGTCATCACAAGTGTAGGTTCGTGGAGTAAAATTCACTGGCACCAACCCCATTGATCTTATCGCCTCAATGTTTTGCGAATTATACCACTCATAGGGTGGCAAGAAATATGGTGCATCATCCTTTGTGACGCCCAATTTAGCAAGTTCGGCATAGTTATCTTCGATATCGCGCTTCAAACTATCATCGCTCACCATATTGGTGCGGTCATTATCCCAATCGGCATACAAAATGTGCCTATCAGAATGGCAGCCTACATAATGCCCCGACGAAATCACGCGTTTCACCACATCTTTGTGTTCGTCCATGCGCAAGCAATTACCAGTGAAAAAGAACGAGCCCTTAACATCGTGCTTATCGAGCACATCAAGCACCACTGACGCTCCTTCAAACAGCGAATCGGCAGTAAATACGAAATATATCGTCTTTCCTACTCCATCGCGCTTCACCACCGCGCCATATTTGTCGCACACATCGGTAAAATCAGTGTGGCGACTACTTTTGTCACCACAAGCAACAAGAGCTATCGCCACACCTATATAAATTAGAATATTTTTCACTTCGCACTACTTATTTGAAGAAATCAAGCACCTTAGTAAGACTTTCGGCATTTTTCCACTTGATTTTATTCTTTTTCAAGAATTGTTTCCAAGCTTCTTTCTTATCGGCAGGAAGCATCTTTTCGATATCTTTCTTATCGGCTTCAACCACTGTATCGCCCACCTTCAAATAGAAGCGTGAACGCACATATAGCTCATTACCATCGTTCTTTTCTTGTAAAAGTAGTCCATGCTTTGGGTTGTTCATACCAGCAAGGTCAAGCGAAGACAATTGGCGAGTAGCCGAGCTATTTGCGCTTGACCCATAAGCACCTGTAGGCTGTGTGATTCGGTTAAAGTCGGCACAATCATGTTGTAGTACAAGGTTACCACCTTGTTCACCCACAACTTCCATCACATGCTTATCGGCAACAACAAACTTGCGACCGCCTATCACCACGCTATCCATATCATTGTGGCGTGCCTCATAGATCTTGTCGTCCTTAGGATTGATATAATGAAGCACATTGCCCATAAAATGCACATTAAATTGCGCCACACTATAATCCTTACCACGATATAGCGTACCTTCCTGGAAATTTTCCATCAGATAAGGCCACTTTGTGTTTGGAGTGAATGCACTCATGCCCAACGCCACAATCGACATCATCATTAAAAGAACATGCTTTTTCATAACTTATCTTATTTTTAGATTTATATCATCAATCCTTAAGTTCTGCAACCTCGAATGACAACTTACAAAATCACCTTAGTAGTTTTGTTACCTTGCTTCTTGATAAACAATCCCTTTGTAGGATTTTCCACCTTCACACCTTGAAGGTTGAAATACTCTACAGCAACATTTTCGTCAAGAGTTACATCTTCGATTGCACTCGCACCCTTGATATTGATTGTAAATTGACGGCTCACCGATTCATTCTTTGAATTGGTAGCTGTAATTGTGATATTAATTGCTGATGTACCAGTTACAGTATCAATATAATCGGCTGCGTTTAGCACTTCAGTAGTTACAAGATTACCATTCACAACATCAAATGGAGCCTTAGCATAGCCAAACAAAGTCTTCTTACCTTGCACTTGATAAGTAAACACTGGAGCCTTTTCGTCAGTTTCTACTGTTACGACACCCACCACTGTTCCTGCTGGTTGTTTTTCAGCTACAGTATTATTTGATATTGTAATATTTGTTGGTTGGCTCATTGGAGCACGCAAACCTATCACCATTCCGTGACCAACAGTGAAGCTCATCACCGATCCACCAATAACTACTTGTGCAGCCAATTTATCCAATGAGAAGTAAGCATCGCCGGCACCACCCCAGCCCCAGTTCACATGATAGAATGCGCCATCATATCCATCAAGGTTGAAGCAGTGACCTGCAGTACCATCTTCAGGATAACCGCAATATACGATTGGACGACCAGCTTCCAATTCAGCCAAAATCATCGCATTCCAATCCTTATCGTTATAGCTATCGCGTTTCAAATAAGTTACCGACTTTGGATAGCCAAAATATGACTTCAACGCACTTGATACATAAGATGTTTGTGTACCTGAACCACCAGGACCATAGCTCATCTTTGTTGCCATACCACAATGCCACAACAAGCGTGCCACATCGTCCTTACTGTTTGCACCACTCAAGATGTTTGACCAGTTATATGCAGGCTCTGTGCTAAAATTAATGCTAAGGTTGCCATAGTAGCTACCTGAATTAAACGATACTGATCCTTCTGGACGCTCTGGGTATTTCACAACACTCATTGCTTGACCCATAGCCACAGCCACACAACCCACTACTGCGCGACCATCCTTATCATTAGATGGGCAATACTTGTTATATGGGCTACTTTGGTTCCATTGCACAGTGATAAGTGGTTCAATTTTATTTGTTGCTTTAGTTGTTACGCCCTTTGTTTCCATCTTTACCGAAGCCTTATCCCAATCAGCATTGCGCTTTGTAGACACTTCGCTACTTTCCAATATTTGTTCGGCATTGATATCAAGCCAACCCTTCATATTGACTGGCATATTTTCAACTGGGAACACACCATTTTCAGAATATCCGATAAGTGGAGTAGCCACATCGTCGGCACTAATCAAAGCCCAACCTTGTGGAGCAAAATTCACAGCATAATAAGCTGTCTTGCCTTCATACTTCACTGGCGACACCGATGCCACACCCTTCACTGGCACTGCTTTTTCGTTCATCATGCGCAAAGCAACCGACGAAGCATCATTTAGGCTCACTTCCTTGGCAAAACCACCGAAAGCAACCATTAAACTCAATATTGAAAGTGATAGTTTCTTCATATATTTTACAATTTTCAATTACAACTTTATTTCAAACTACAAATTTAAAGAAAGTGTTGCAATTTTCAAACAAATTATCACTTTTTTCAACACTTTTCACTAAAACCATTCAACAACAAGGCACAAAAAAAGTGAGCCGTACTCGTCGAGTACAGCTCACCACAATTATTTTGGTATTACAAATTACTTGCTAACCTTCTTCAAACCCTTTGCAGACTTTAGGTTCAAGTTCTTTGTACCGAAGCTCTTTACATTTGCAGGAGCAGAAGCTGCACCTGTCTTAGTAAGAGTTGTAGTTGAGAACTTGTCAAGGAAACCTTCAGCTTTAGTGTATGCAAGGTCAGTTGCTACCCATGCAAGGTCAGTTGAAACCAACTTGTTATCCTTAGTGACATCGAATGCAATCCAGTCAGCACCTGACTTAGAGTAAGTGATTGAACCATATTCAGTACCATCTGTCATCTTAACAGGACCTACTTCATAGAATGCACCTACATAAAGCTTAGCAGTTGCAAGGTCATAGTATCCAATTAGGATAGAACCGTCAAGGATGAAGTTTTGAAGTGCTACGCAGCAACCACCAGCAGGAACTTGGCTATCGTATTCAGGGATACGAGTGATTACGATGTTTTGACCAAGGTTTACATCAGCATCGTCATATTCGCTCACACCTACACCTGAGAATACACCAGTGAATGTTTCTTCAGTTACAGGCACACCCATGCTCATTGTCCATGCATCAGTAAATTCTACTTCAGCATTTGGATTACCATAAGCATCAGTGAATGCGCCTTCAGCAATTGTAAGAGAAACCTTAGCACCTGCTTCTGGTTCTTCTGGAAGAACGAACATGAATTGGTTAGCCGATACAATCCAGTGTGAATTGAATGGTACATTGATAATCTTCTTAGAGTTTTCGCCCTTGTAAGTTACAGTTACTGCATCAGCAGCTGGATTTTCTGCGAATACATTCATATCGAACATCAATGTTCCGAAGAAATCTTGCCAGTTTTCGATAATTGAACCAGCTTCTGGAGATACCAAGTTAACTTCGCCGATTTCGAATGCTTCAGTGTCATTTAGACCTACAAGACCAACGAAATCACCTTGTTGCATGCTGAAACCACTGTTCAAAGCTGTACAAGCGTGACCAGCTGCATCAACGAATGCACCTGCTTCCCAGCTGAATGCTACATAAGCACCAGGGTTAGTATTTGCAGTGATTGCGATTACATCGCCTTCTACTACTACTTCCACTTCTTCTACTTCTTCGCCAGCGAATGAACCGTTAACCAAGTCATAGTACTTATAAGATACTGCCTTCACTGCACCTTCGCCACGAGCGATAGCTTCAGAGAATAGAACATACATTGTCTTTTCAGCAGCGTCATATTCGTATTGTGTTGGGCGTGGAGCAAGTTGGTCAGTTGTTGAAACTGTTGCAACTGCTACTTCACCAAAAACACCCTTATCTGTTGCAGCTACTGCATAGATTTGGTAAGTTTTACCTGGCATACATAGAGGAGCACCATTTGCCTTACGCATGTTGTAAGTAAATGTAGCAGCATCCTTAGTATTCTTTACCACGTTGTAAACACTTGCATAAGCACCCTTCAATAGGCTTTCTGCGTCAACAGCAGCAGTATCAGCCGATTGATCTACCAAGATTGAGTAGTAAAGTGCGTTTTCTCCAGGGTTCACAGTGAATGTGAATGTAGAGTCAGTTGTTTCAGTTACTGTAATGGTTGCTGTTGGACCAACACCATAATTCTCAGTAACAGGATCATCGAAGCTGATGCAGCTTGTTGTCATCAAGCCTGCGATTGCCATTAAGCTATATAAAATCTTCTTCATAATTCAAATCCAATTAAAAGTTAATTACTGTTTTGTCCATACTGAACCAAGCAACAATTCATACCAACCCAATGAAGCACCAGATGCATCAAATACTTGTGAACCGTAAAAGTCTTGGATTACAATGTAGATTTGACCATCTTCTTCAACGATGTAAGCTGTAATATTACCTCCAGCTTCGATTGCATCGTAGTCTGGATATGCAAAGCCATTAAGAAGAATTGATGGATAAGATGATGATGTAGCAATTGTTTGAGCTACAGGAATCTTAATTTCAGTTTTGTCTTCGTTTACAATACCATAAACATACTTGCTTGTACCACCAGGAACCATGTTACCAATCCATACAGTATTGATATCATTTTCGTCCTTAACGATAGTAATCACATCTTCTACCATACCACCGAAGTTAGATTCACCTTGACAAGCATAAGAACCCAACAAGAATCCAAGTGGATGTTCGTCGTCGACGATTGTGATTGTACAAGTATTGTTCTTACCTTCATTGAACTTACCAATTACATTGTTGAATGTAAGCACAAGCTTAACGTCACCTGTAAATTGATCGTTGTCAAGGATCTTAACCTTAATAGTTTGAGTTGGAGCATCCTTTGTGAAGCTCAAGTTACCTGTTCCTTCAATTTCGTAATGCACACCCTTAACTGCAGTAGATGATGGATCTACAGAGATACCTACTGTACCTACTGATACACCTTCTACTTCTTCAAGACCGCCAAGAGAAGTAAGCAATACAGGAACCTCAACTGAACCGCCGAACTCGTCAATGCTAACTGCTGACTTTGTAAATGCTACAAAAGCATCGGCATCATCAAATTTTGGTTGTTCGTTGCTACAAGAAGCGAAAATCAACGCTACTGCAGCTACTGCACCATATATAAAATTAAACTTTTTCATTTTCTAAATCTCGATTAATTGATTAATAACCTGGATTTTGTACCATATTTGGATTAACATCCATTTCGTGCAATGGAATTGGCAATGCCCATTGATAGCTTGGGAATGGCACGTTTTGGTTCTTTGATTCGTGGAAGTCCTTACGAACTACACTCTTTTGTGAACGGTGAAAATCGAAGAAACCATGACCTTCGAACGCAAGTTCGCGACGGCGTTCGTCGAAGATATTAGCTGGAGTAGCTGCAACTGGTTCTACACCACGAGCTGCTGCGATAGCTGCCATATCCATATCAGCTGAGATACCAGCAATCTTTGCACCATTTGCAAGAGCTTCAGCACGAGTCAAATACAATTCTGATAGACGAATCAAGCAGATATTGTTGTAACGTGGAATTGCTGCACCTTCCTTACCAGGATACTTCTTAGTATAGTATTCACCCTTGTTTTCTGCATACATTTCAAGACGAACATCACCTTCAGTATACAAGTCGATAAGGTCTTGTGTTGCACATACGTCAGCCGAACCATCTTCACCGAAGTTAGTTACATAGCTCAAGTGTGACCAACCAGAGTTATCCCAATATGCGTTTTGGTTTGAACCATAAACTTCGAAGATAATTTCACCACCTTCAGGAGCGATTGCTGCACCATACATAGCCTTGTATTCAGCAGGACCAGCAAGATTGAACTTACCGCTGTTGATTACCTTAGTTGCATAGTCAGCTGCACCTTGCCAGTTTTCCATGTGTAGGTAAACGCGTGAAAGAAGAGCTTGGATAGTTGACTTTCTAACTGTAGCTGCCTTATCAAGTACGTTTGCGCGCACATAATCGTCAGCGATAGCTGCTTCAGCATCCAAAAGGTCCTTTACGATTTGAGTATACACTTCCTTAACTGTGTTACGAGCTGGGAAACCGAATTCTGTCTTCAATACTACTGGAATACCAAGTTCGTTAGTAGAATCTTGTTCCAAGTTACCATTTTCGTCATACAACCAAGAGTATGGTTGACCATACAAGCACACCATTTGGTGCATGCAGTATGCACGCATAAACAATGCTTCTGCTTTTAGGTTGTTAATCATTTGTTCTGTAACAACATTTGAAGTCTTGCCTTCAAGGTTGTTAAGTACATTGTTACAACAAGCAATTGCATAGTAACCACTTGCATACAAGCCAAGAGTAGATGACTTGTGATAGTTCCAAGTTGTTAGACGGTAACGACCTGAACCTTGTTCTTGGATTGGGTTACGAGCGTTACCCACCATCATTTCAGATGCCATAGTCAATTGACCATCCATCCAGCTATCACTTTGCAAGAATCCGCAAAGGCCAGCAGCAGCACTATTCAATCCTTCGTATTTTGACAAAGTCAAAGCGTCTGATTGGCTTCCGGTTGGTTCTTGTTCAAGGAATCCTTCGCAAGATGCAAACGACATTGAAGCAAGAACTGCAAAACCTAATAATATCTTTTTCATATCTTTAATTCTGCTTTAGTTAGTTAATTAAAATGTTACTTCAACACCCACTGCGAAAGTCTTAGTTACAGGATATACACCATAACCCATACCATCGATACCACGTTCTGGGTCCCAGAACTTAACATCGTGGAATGTATACAAGTTTTGTGCACTACCGTATACGCGAACATTGCTTAATGAAGCCTTCTTAAGTACGTTCTTTGGCAATGTGTAAGAAAGAGTTACATCCTTGATACGGAAGTAGCTACCATCTTCCAAGAAACGAGTTGAGTTAGCAGTCATAGAGCTTGTTGAGTTGTTAGCGACTGGCTTAGGATTACAGCCTGTATCACCTGGCTTCTTCCAGTAGTTAAGTGCGCTGTTAGCTTGGTTTGTATTCATTTCAGCACCGTCAGCTTGGAAGATAGAGTTTTCAGCGATAAGCACCTTGTTACCATACTTCAATTCACCTACAGCGCTCAAAGTAATACCCTTGTAGCTAAGTGTTGTGTTGATACCACCTGTCAACTTAGGTTCTGGTGAACCACAGTATACGCGGCGTGCATCTGATACATTGTTAGATAGCTTACCATCTTCTGTGCGCCATAGAGCTTCACCGTTTTGTGGGTTAACTCCATAGTAGTCGCGAAGATAGAATGTGTAAAGGCTCTTGCCTTCTACGATGTGGTAGTAAGAACTTGTCAACTTATCAACGTCACCAAGGTCAAGAACCTTTGTCTTGTTGTGTGCCAAGTTGAAACCAAGATCCCAACTCCAGTCCTTATTTTGGATGATGTTAACATCAACTTGTGCTTCAATACCAGTGTTGCGCATTGAACCTACGTTGTCAAGGATTGCGCTGAAACCTGAAGTATATGATTGGTTCTTGCTCAACAACATGTCAGTTGTCTTACGAGTATAGAAGTCGATGCTACCTGTTACACGGTTTACGAAACCGAAGTCGATACCAACGTTGAATGTCTTGTTCTTTTCCCAAGATAGGTTGTCGTTAGCAGCAGCTGAAAGAAGCATACCTGTGATACCGTTGTAGCTTGCTGGTGAGTACTTACCATATTGGTTGTAAGAACCGATACCATCGTTACCGTTTACACCGTAGCTCACACGAACCTTACCCATGTTCAACCATGTTCTCCAGTCTTGTGCGAATGCTTCGTTGTGAAGGTTCCAAGAACCACCAATTGCGTAGAAGAAACCCCATTGGTTGTTCTTACCGAACTTAGAGCTACCATCGTAACGAGCTGATGCTTGTACATAGTAACGAGAATCGTAGCTATAGTCAATAATACCAAGGAATGAAAGAAGTGTTGATGTTACATCGCTGTAAGCAGCTTCGTAAGCACCAGCTGTACCTGTTGAGTGATTTGGAATATCAGGATTCAAACCTTGTGAATAGATAAAGTATTGATTACCGAAGTCGTGAGTTGCTTCTTGACCCACCAATACGCGCAAGTTGTGAACATCTGCATAAGCATCTTGCCATGTAGCAGTGTTAGATGTTGTAAGTGTGCGGTAGTGAGTGTTTGTTGTTTGAAGAATTGGGTAACCAGTAGCATAGTTGTGTGCTTCTTGGCTCCAGTAACGACGACCGTCAGTCCAACGCAATTCGACAGCGTTAGTAGTGCGAAGTGTCAATTGACGCAAAGGCTTCCAATCCAAGAACATATTACCTTGAATGTGCCATACTCTTTCTGATTGATCATCATAAGCAGCTGTTGCAAGAGGGTTGCTGTTGCTGTTTTCTGGGATATCAGTGTTGTAGTTACCGTTTTCGTCAAGGAATGGAGTCCAAGGAAGGATTTGGATACCAGCAAATGCAGGGTTAGCATAGTAAAGGTCTTGAGTAGGAACGTCGTTTGATTGAGTGTAGTTCAAGTTAACGCGTACACCTGTCTTCAAGTACTGGCTAAGTTCGTGATCTACATTGATACGACCACCGAATTTCTTATAGTCGAAACCATAGTAGATACCTTGGTTTTGGTGGAATTGCAATGAGCTATAGTATGAAGTCTTAGCTGAACCACCTGATGCACCGATTTCATATTCTTGCATTTGACCTAGGCGAGTGAATTCGTCCATCCAGTTAGTTTGTTCACGAGTAAGTAGCTCGTAAGGACGATAGTAGATTGCACCACCTGTTGGGTCATCCGGGTTCTTACCTGCGTTGATAATAGCGTCGCGTTGGAATTCAAGAAGTTCTTGACCTGACATCACACCGAAACCATTGTCGTTTGCAAGTGAAGATACACCATAACGAGCACGAACATTGAATGTGTTCTTACCAGCCTTACCGCTCTTAGTTGTAATCAAGATTACACCGTTTGCAGCACGAGAACCGTAAACTGAAGCAGCAGCAGCGTCCTTCAACACTGTTACATTGTCGATGTCGTTAGGGTTAATAGTTGCAATAGCATTGTTGGTGTTAGAAAGATCTGAATAATCACCACTCATTACAGGAACACCGTCAACTACATACAAAGGAGCGTTTGATGAGTTGATAGACGATGTACCACGAATACGAATGCTTGTTGATGCACCTGGCTGACCAGAGCTTGTTGTGATTGACACACCAGCCATCTTACCAGAAAGCATCTTGTCGATAGATGTTGCAGGTACGTCTGCAATATCTTCAGCCTTCACTGTTGTGATAGAACCAGTCTTTGCTTCGCGCTTTTGGCTACCATAACCAACCACTACTACGTCATCAAGAGTGTGGTCGCTTGATTCCAATGCTACAAGCATGTTGTTAGATACATTCACTGTCTTAGTTTGGAAACCAACATAAGACACTTTTATTTGCTTAACACCGTCTGCGATATTAAGCACAAAACCACCGTCAACGTCTGTTGCAACACCTTGACCGTTGCCTACTGGCATTACGGTTGCACCTATAAGAGGTTCGTTGTCGCTTGCGCTAACGACTTTACCAGTCACTGTGCGTGCTTCTGCCGCGAAAGCGATGGTACAAACTGCAATTAATAAGAATAACAGCTTTCTCATAGTTTTACATAAAAATTATACATATATTACTTTAACTCTCTTTCGCTTTTAATGCGTGTTTTCGTCCAAGAACTCCCCAAAATAGGGATTTTCGGATTTTAACATAGCCACAAAGATACACTATTTAACTCAAACAACAATTAACATCCTTTTATATTTACACCTTTTTAACTATTTTTACACATGAAAACATTTTATAAATTTCGCATAATTGAGGTATATCACTGTAATTAGGCATTTTAGCGCACTCTTTTGCATTTCTGAATATTTTCTCAATTGTTAATTATATTAACAATTACAAACTTTCATTTTATAAGCTATTTTTTACCTTAAGTTAATAATTGAAAGTTTTTTGCTTAATTTTTTAATAAATCGTAAGTTGATGAGTATTTAGTTTTTATACAATATCACATTTTCATGTATTTTGTCATTTTTCTTTAAAATTGGCTAATTTAACCTTGTTTTTTATCCATTCTCACTCAAAAAACAAGCAACCGAGAGTCATTTACCCCTCGGTTGCTTAACTATGTCACATCTTCGGCGCACTCAAAACCAAACATGTAACATTTATATGCTATTACACCTTATTATATATAATAAGTTAATTCAATCACATGAGTTAAAGTTTGTACACACTATCCTTTTTGCCTTGTATTGTTATCTTAGCATCACCTTTATATTTCAAAGTACCATTTCCTCCTACTTCAGCCTTGAGTGTGCGTTGAGCATTACAAACTATATCACCAGAATTAGTAACCGAAGCCACCACATCTTGTGCTATAAGATTTGAAGCCGACACATCACCACTACCTATAACTAACAACGATGCTTTTTCGCATTCGCCAGTTAACACCACATCACCACTACCAGTAACGCCTGCTATTACTTCATCACCTACGATATTTCGAGCTTTCACATCACCCGAACCATTAACATTAAAGGCATTATTCACCGACACCAATTTATTGAAAACAACATCGCCACTACCATTCACTTGCCCCACTACATCAAAGGCAGTAATTATATCGCAATTCACATCACCACTGCCATTCACTGCCACATCAACTCGTTTGGCTTTTACCTCTCGTCTCACCACGACATCTCCACTACCGTTCACCACAGCATTGAAATCACCTTTAGCACATTGCAATCCTCCAAGGTTTATATCACCCGAGCCATTTATCATAGCAGTAAACTTATCAACTCGTAAATCACCATTCACTTTAAAATAGCTACTTCCATTCACCGCAACATCAGTCAATGTAGGCGTAGTAAGCACTAACACGCTCTTGTTCAGTTTTCGCGACACCTCTTGTTTTTGTTGTTCAGTGAGTGACGGATCAAGATTCATCATCAATGTGCCTTTTTCTATGGTTAACACCATATATTTATGAAATTCTTCAGGACAAAACAATTCTGCCGACACATTTGCATCCTGAGCATAATCTACATCAACCACTGTATTATTGACTATCGAGCCAAACTCGCCACTAAGAGTAACAATTTTCGACACAAGAGGGAGTTCCTCTTCCTCTTCGGCAATATAAATTGATGCAACCTTCTCTACTACATCGCACGACATCAATGTCGTCATAGCACACACTCCTATCCCTATCGCTAAAAATGTCTTTTTCATATCAAGTTCAATATTTATCGTTTTACACACATTAGACGCTACCACTCGCCCTTTGGTTGCATAAAATGTAGAAATTTCTCAATCTTTTGTCAAAAAATTCTTATCTTTGCATCACTAAACAGTTCGAGATGTAGCTCAGCCCGGTTTAGAGTACTCGTCTGGGGGGCGAGTGGTCGCAAGTTCGAATCTTGTCATCTCGACTAAGCACAAACCGCATTAAATCATTTGATTTTAATGCGGTTTTCTCTTTTCAAGCACCAAAGCTATCACGAAATACACCATCGCAAGCATCCACAAAGCAATGTACGGCTCCGATTGTTCTTGCAAAGTAGCTCCTGCTGTATTCATTCCCACTACTCCATTTATACCCCAAGTCGACGGTATGCAATCGCCCACAAATTGCCACAACTCATTCATAGCATAGCGAGGCCAAGACACTCCCGATAAAAACACAAATGCGACCGATGTGAACACAAACACTACAAATGTGCTTTCTCTATCGGGGACTGCGCGTTGCACAACCATTGCAAAGAATATCACTGCTAAGAAATATGGAGCGAAAAACACTACCAAATCAAGCACAGTCCCATTGAGTGGAAAATCAAATATCATCAGCACATAGTGAATAACAAATATGCCTGGCAGTATTATCAACACAAAATAGCACAACGATTTACCCACCACACGAGCCACTGCCCCCACTCCTGCCACTTCCATGGGGTCTACTCCGCCATTCAATCGAGCGCGCTCTCGGGATGTTGCGCCAAGAAAACATATCGCAAGCAATAGGCATTGTTGCAAGATAAGCACCAATACTCCTGGCATCACAGCCGTGGCAAGTCCTTGCGACACATTACCTATCGGAACAAGGGTAAATGGTATAGGCTCGCCGCCAACTTGCTCTATGCCAACATTATCTAAATGTGCTATCCGTTCCACTTGTATCGATTGCCCCATTTCACTTGCAACACTTGTAACCGCCACAAGTACGCTCTTGTAGCGCAACAACAAACTCATATCGCAATACACTTCTACCGTCGCCACCTCTCCTCGCCCTACTTTCTGTGAAAAGTCGCGCTCGAAACGCACCACAGCATAACATGCTTTTTTGGCCATAGCTCGACGCGCCTCTTCCATATTTGCAGCACATCCTACGGCCTCAACCCATTGAGTAGCATCGAGTTGACGAGCATATTCTCTTGTCAACCCACTCCTACTATCATCAACTACCACAATTGGCACATCACGAGCCACTTCGGGATTGTAGATTGCCGAGTACACAATCGGATAGGCAAATGGCAACAAGAACAGAAATATCAGCACTCCTGCATCGGCTCGAACAACTTTAAATTCATTGCACCACACCTTTAATATATCACTAACCCTGTTTCTCATCTAATTATCGGTTATGGGACATACACTACTGGTCGTTGCATTGATTTCTTGAGTCGGCGCAAGAACAATAGCGCCACAAGCGGAAACGCCAACAAAGCCATAAAATAATCTCGCGAATATGCCAACTCCAATCCATTAAGTGCTTGATCGACATAAATCAAGAAATAATAACGCATAGGCAAGAGGTGACTAAAAATACCAATCCCTGAATACATATCTTCAACCGGAAACGAATATCCTCCAAGCGAAAACGCAAGTACCCCTATCAATGAGCACACCGACAAGGCATAACGAGGATTGGGTACTATGGCACACACTATTACAGCAAGAGATTCACAAGCCACCACAAGCAAGAACATTGCAAGCATCATCACCCACATTTCGCCATTCATCGGATATTGTGCTATCCCATAGAACACAAGTTGCATCGTCCACCCCACTATCGTAAAAAGCATTGTTATTGGCAACAATTTGCCCACAAGTGCCACCACAATTGAGCCACTCGCAGCATCGAGCCACTCGCGAGTCGTACCATTCTTAATTTCGGCAGTTATATTATAAGCTACAACCAACAACACCATCAGTGCAAGTACTCCTGGTGCAAAGGAATTCACAAGATATACTCCATAATTCATCGTCGGATTACCCAACAGATGCACTTGATTGACAAACGGCTGAAGCACAGGCTTTATCTCTACCTCAGGCACTCCTTTTGCACTCAACAGTCCTTGCACCACAGCGCCATTGGCAAGCATCGACATCGTTGTATAGCCCTCCACAAGCAATGAGCCGGGCACAATGTAGCCAAAATTGATGTAATAGGTCAATTCGGGATGTCGACCAGCAAGTGCATCTTCGCCAAAGTTCTCAGGGATCATAAAAAAGCCCATTATCTCGCCTCGCTTCACATAATCCATTGCTTGCGCATAGCTATCCAACTTATATCGTATATCTACTTGTTGCAAAGCGCCGAGATTTCGAGTTACATTGCGCGACATATCGCTATGATCAAGGTCTACCACTGCACTCGGTACATGTTCAGCCACGCCTTTTTCCAACAACGACACAAAGAATGCCGTCATTGCGAGCGGAACAACCACAACACACAGCACATAGAACACGGGACGACTCATAAGTGTCACACTACCTCGCTTAACCGACTGCCACAGCACATTCATAAACAATTATCTTTCAACCAATATACCACTCATTCCTAGACGAAGATTATCTATCCTCTCTATGGGGCGCGCCTTCACCTCGAAAGTCTTGCTATCATATTCGCCAGCCGCCTTAGTAGCACTCCACACGGCATAATTTCCCATGTCACGAATAAAAAATATGCACGCCTTAACCACTTTTTTGTCAAGTGCAGGTATCATCACATCTATTTCCTTTCCCATTGTGAGTGTCGATAGCTTATCCTCACGTACATTAAATACCACCCACGCATCATCTATCTGCAGCACACTCATCACTGGCGCACCAGTAGCCACAAGTTCGCCCACACGAGGATATATCTCCGAAATCTCCCCATCGCAAGGAGCTACAAGATACTGGTCCTCAAGAATTGACTCTACCTCCATCACGCCGCCTTTAGCAGCATTCTTCATGGCACGAGCAGTCAGTTTATCTTCCCTCTGCGCCCCTTCTATAGCCAAATCATACTGTGATTTAGCAGCCGATACTTGCGCCACAGATGCTTCATAAGCAGCAAGTGCCTCATCTCGTTTCTGCTCGCTCACTACTCCTTGTTTATTTAGATTTTCGAGGCGTTCATAAGTCTTTTTTGCGATAGTTTCGGCTGCTTGCGCCTCAATCCACAAGTCGCGTGCCGAATTAATTACTTGCATTCGCGTTCCCGCATCCACCTTCGCATTTTGAGCCGAAGCAGCATCAGCCATCGATTGTGCTTGATACAACATGGCATCAACTGTCGATGAATATATGTGAGCAAGTGTATCGCCAGCTTTCACTCTATCACCTTCTTGCACATAAAACTGCTTCACTCGGCCTGGCAATTTCCCCGACACACGCACCGAGGTTGCATCTATCTCACCTTGCACTATGGGCGTAGCTGGTTTGATAATAAACATTCCCACTAAGAACAAGCACACCAACACAAGTACAAGCACACCAAGAGCTACAAGCAATCTACGATCTTCGCGCTCCGCCTCATTTATATTATTCTTTTTATCCATAATTAATAAACGCTAAAATGTCAATTCTTAATAAACTCCTAATTTTTCCATCATCGCTTTAGCCAATCGCACATCGACAATTGCATCTACTGCTTCGGCATTAGCCTTGAGCCAAGCCGTCTGCGCACCCATCACGGCATCTACAGCCAGTAATCCTTCCTTGAATCCCAACTCTGCTGTGCGCAAATTCTCCTCAGCACTATCACAATTAATCCTTGCCGTGCGATACACCCTCATCGCCTCTTGCATTTTATATGACGCTTGGCGCACTTGTAGTGCAATTTGCTCTTTGGCTTCATCAAGCGTGATACGACTTATCACTGCATCACTCTTCGCCACCTTATATTTATTATAATTTCCACCCCAGTGCCACAAAGGTATCTTCACCATCGCGCCCACACTAAACATTCCACCAAATTCATTTTTAAAACCATTGAAAGAATTAGGATTTGTTACCGAATAAACTCCAACAAGAGCTATTTGTGGCAACATCGACGCGCGTTCAGCCACAGCCTTCTGCTCGTTCACTTTCACAACCAACCGAAGCTCATTCACATCATTTCGACGGTTGTACACCTCATTTATATCATATTCTGTCGATATTAACGGTAAATCAGCATTCAACACATCGCCTATCTCATCGTCAAGCGTCATTTGGGTATCTACGGGCAATCCACACAATTGCGACAACTGCATGCGTGCCAAACTAACCCCATTTTGCGTCTTTACAAGATCCACGCGAGCCTCGTTCAGCTTCACCCTCACACTCAATACATCAGCCTGAGTAGCAACGCCTTGCGTCAACATCGCTTTTACATTATAATTGAGTGTATCAAGCAACGACACATAGCTTTGCGCCAATCGTTCCTTTGCCTTAAGCGACACCACAAGCCAATAAGCCACATCTACATCATACACCACATCGCCAACAATCCTTTTTCGCTCATACTCTGCCATTTGCTCTGCATAACCTGCTATTTTATTAAGGGCATGTATCTTTCCTCCCATATACAACGGTTGCGTAATAGAAACAGCACCAGCAAACACATTATGTATATCATAGGTAAGCGCACTCTTAGGCAATAGTGCCACCTCACTCGGCACTGGCACTCCATTCGCCACCAACGGCTCTCCATCGGGCTTCTTCACTACATTATAGTCATAGCCACCAGTGGTAGGATTAAAACTCATCGTTGGCAATTTCGCATCTTCCCCTATCAATGCAAGTTCTTTTTGATTATACACATAACTCGCCTCAGCATCGATTGCGGGCAAATAGGCAGCTCGAGCAGATTTGTGCTGATAGCGGGCGCGCGCCACCTTCACATCGGCAATTTTTAGTTGCTTATTGTTAGCAAGAGCCATCATGCGACACGAATCGAGCGATACAGCATCAACCGACACTGCCGCCATAGCACACAAACATAGTAGCAACAATCTTATTCGTTTCATCTTCATACACATATATTAAAACAACAAATCCTTGTTCCCATAGTTGAAGAAGGATTGCAAATATAAGTGAAATACACCAAGAAACTCTTCGTGCCTATCCGTATCTACTTCAGTTACAGCGATATCGACCACTCAAATCAGTTTATATCGCGCCTCACTAGTTTATAAGCAAAAAAATTGGCTAACCCTCATGAGGATTAGCCAACATAGTTTATGTTATAAGTTCAAACAATCTTCACATTAGAACTTAGCAGCCTTCATTGTACCATCAGTTGCAAGAGCTGTGTGGAATGCGAATGCTGATTGAAGTGTGTGAGGAGTGTGACCACCCTTAGCAAGAGCCAAGTATTCACGAAGCAATGGACGATAGTCAGGGTGTGCACAGTTTTCAATCACTTCCTTAGCGCGTTGGATTGGTGACTTACCACGAAGGTCAGCAATACCTTGGTCAGTAATCACGATATCCACTGAGTGTTCGCTATGGTCAACGTGGCTCACCATTGGCACGATGTTACTGATAGCACCAGCCTTTGATTCAGATGGACAGCTGAAGATTGAGATATAAGCGTTGCGAGTGAAGTCGCCCGAACCACCAATACCGTTCATCATCTTAACCCCCGATACATGTGTAGAGTTAACATTACCGAAGATATCGGCTTCGATAGCTGTATTCATTGAGATAACACCAAGACGGCGCACTACTTCAGGGTGGTTAGAGATTTCGCAAGGACGAAGCATCAAGCGATCACCAAGTTTGTCGATATTATCGAAGAATAGCTTATTAGCTTCGTTAGAGAATGTCATCGAGCTTGAGCTTGCAAACTTACACTTACCGCTCAACAACAAGTTAACTACTGCATCTTGCACAACTTCAGTATACATTTCGAATACTGGCACTTCAGGATTAGCTTCAAGACTTGCAAGCACTGCATTTGCGATGTTACCTACACCCGATTGTAGAGGAAGGAATGTCTTAGGGATGCGACCTGCCTTCATTTCGCCAAGTAGGAAATCACACACAAAATTACCGATGCGCATTGTCTTTTCGTCAACTGGAGAGAACGCGCCACCACCGATTGATGCACTTGTATTCACTACACCAACGATTTTCTTAGGGTCTACCTTCAACACAGGAGTACCGATGCGATCGTTTGCTGTGTAGATAGGAATTTCGCGACGATAAGGAGGATCAAGAGGAACATAAATATCGTGCAAACCAGCAATTTCAGCAGGGATTTGGTCGTTCACTTCCACAATAACCTTTTCAGCAAGAGCTGCAAGAGTTGGGATATTACCCACACCTGTACCAAGCACGATTTCGCCTTCATCAGTTACCGATTGTGCTTCAATGATAGCTACATCGATCTTACCATAAGTACCTTGACGAATCTTTTGTGCAAGTTCGCTCAAGTGAAGGTCAAAATAGTTAAGTTGTTGCTTGTTTGCTCCTGCGCGCAAGTCGCCACTTCCTTGGTAAGGAGTACGCTTGTCGATAGCATTAGCGCGAGTTAGCGCACCGTCGGTAGCATCATTAGTTGACGCACCTGTGAACAAGTTCACTTTAAATTCGCGGCCAGCAGCGTGTTCGCGTTCTGCCTTTTCTGCAATAGCAGCAGGAACAACCTTTGGTGTACCAGCAGCTGTAAAGCCTGATATACCTAAATTATCACCGTGTTTTACATATTCCGCAGCTTCTTGAGCTGTGATAATTGGAAATGCCATAATATCTTAAGTTTTTAGATTTAAAATTAGTATTTATCGCAAAGGTAATTAATATTTTTATATTCCAATCACAAAAAGCCGAAAATTACTCGTTACCAACACTTAACTTTCGCCTTTTAGCAAGCATTTTTTTAATATTTTTGCTTCACTTCAGGAATTGCCTTATTTAGAGCCTCAATGCGGCTAGCATCACTTGGGTGTGTGCTTAGGAATTCAGGAGTTGAGCTTCCGCCTGCCGACATCTTTTGCCAGAATGCTGTTGCCGATTCAAGTTTGTAGCCCGATAGTTCCATAAACACAAGACCCATATAATCGGCCTCAATTTCGTGTTTGCGTGAATAAGGGAGCATCACTCCATATTGTGCACCAAGTCCGTATACTGTGCTTGCAACTTGTTGTGTTACTGAGCTCTTGCCCGATAGCACCAAGTTCAATGCTTGTGAACCATATTCAGCAAGCACTTGTTGGCTCATTCGTTCATTGCTATGCTTTGCCACCACATGTGCCACTTCATGACCCATCACCACTGCAAGCTCATCATCGCTTGATATTAGGTCCATAATGCCTTCATACACTACTATCTTACCACCTGGCATACAGAATGCATTCACCTCATCACTTTGCACAAGGCTAAATTCCCAGCTAAAGTTTTGCAATTCGTTCGACATACCATTATCGGTCAAATACTTTTCAGTAGCAGCAGCGATCTTCTTTCCCACACGCACCACTTGAGCAGTTTGCTTCGAATTGGTCGACTTCTTAGCAGTTTTCATATAATCGCTGTACTGAGTAAGACTTGCTGCAAGCACTTCGCTATCGCTCACAAGATTTAGCTGTTTGCGTCCTGTTACAGCCACTGTGCTACAACTTTGCATCAAGAATGCAGCAACAATCACTAATGGTAATAATAGTTTTTTCATATCGATGTTATTTTTTTGTTAATCAGTTTATTGTTCCCCGCATCATTTTATCCCGATGCGAGTTTTTATCCACACGATAATCTTATTTTGATCTTCATCATTCGCCAAGTTCAACGAATTGAAGCAACCAAATTTGCACGAAGGCATTCGCTCAAGTCGTGCCAACTTCCGATCCACATAGTGCGACTTATTTTTAGGTTGGAGGAAGAACAAATTACCTGTTATAGGTCGCATTTCGCATTTTCCTTCTTTATGCAACGACATATATTGCAGCACTGGTGGCGTAAATTGCTCAGCATGACGGAAACGATGGCTAATATTTCTCTTAAGAAGATCAGCATTCTTGCTATAATATTCTTCAAAGAACTTTCTCGACAATATTCGTGGTGTGTGGCCTATCTCCAAGAAGTACCAACTATTGCTCACCAATCGAGCGGCATTGAGCATTACACCCTTAAATGTTACTTGCTTACGACCATTGATTCGTTTCTTTAGGCAACGAGTTATATTGGTCCACAAACGCGAAGTCTTAGTGGAATAACACAACAACTTACCATCTTCGGTAATAAAATCTTCTGGCGTTACATCATTCATCAATATAAAGTCGTCGTTTAGTTCGATGTAGTAATCGCTCAGCCCTGGTATGCGCCATGTCATCGATTCGATTGAAATCGAGTTGAATGTAGGCAAATATTGTTCGTAACCTTTGAAGATGGCTTTATGGTCAACAATCTCTACTGGTATGTAACCTCCAGGGAAGTTTTCTTTGAGGAACGAGTCCATGCCTGGATCTTGCTCGTCGGTTACGATGTATATCTTATTGAGCCATGGAGCAAATCGGTTAAGCGATGCGACACACCAAAATATCTCACCGATATTGGCATAACGGCTCTCGCCAGCACAATCATCCGACTTGAACACCATCCCATTTCCCCCATATTCTATGCGCTTGGCTTGATGTCGTGGGTCATTTCCATCCACCCAAGTGATCACTGCATCAATCTTTCTCATAGCTCAAAACGCGACTTTTGTGGGAAACGAGTCTCAAAGGCGTCATTTATAGCCTTATTCATTACTTTAAACTTATTCTCGGGCAACTTCACATCATTAATGCACACAAATTTGCGCGTTGGCGACAGCAAGAAATTTCTTATTTGCTCCGTAGTGGCTATTGCTACCGAAAAATGCTTCTTTGATATCTTTTCGTCGACTGCAAGTCCTTTGTAGTAAAGATAATCCAAGAATAGATATTGATTTAGATTATCTGGTGTGCGCAGACGCGACACAGTTGGTAATATTTCATCTTTCATTGCGTCAAACACCTTTTCGCTCTCGCTTTTCAACATAGGCGAACAAATGTGTTGTGGACGCAAGAAACTCATCGTCTCTTTTTGCCCCAATGCCCTCTGAGCCATTTGGCTCGAATTGCGACATTGCTTCTTATACATATCCAGAGCCAACCAATGGCGTGTAAAGCCCAACACGATCTTTCCATCACGGAAGAAATCGGTTGGTTCACATTTTTCCACTGGATACATATCGTCATTGAAATAGATATATTCTTCGTCAAGACCTTCTATCTTGTGAAGAAACATCTCTATTGTTGTGCTGTTAAATGTAGGCAGATACTCTGCAGGAATTATATCCTTGTGTAGCACTACTTTTAGATTTTCTTTGTCGGCCCATTCAGGCACTTGACTTTCGTGCGACACCACAAGATACACATTGCGAACAAACGGCATATTCACCTCTATGCCACGAAGCAGATACTTGAGTGTACCCCAATCACGGAAGCGCTTCTCCATGATTGGAATATTGGTATATTTCTCATAATCTGCTTGCCACACAGGGTCAAGACCATTCACATATGTTATTATAACATCCATTTACTATTTGTTATCTTTTTTGAGCTATTAATAGTTATTTCTAAGCCATTCGGCACGCGAGGTCTTATCGTTGCGCGTTTTCCACAACTTTTCATCTACAAACACTCTCAACTTCAATTGTTGCCAAAATCCGAAGGCTTCTTTGGTATAGTGAAACACAAGCGATGCCTCAAGATTCACAAATCTATTGTGGATAAAGTGGAAATTCACATCAGTACGGCTATAAAGTGGTGCTTGGAAATAAGGGTCGCCCATATTGAGCAGCGTGCCATACGATTGATACAACGGCATCACACCCTTTCCGGCAAAGAATGTCTCTTCCACACTCACCCACTTCTTGCCCACTACTGCATTCACAAGCAATCCTGCTCGATTTTCCCACTTGCCCACCATACGGTCGCGTTGTAGCGACACCAATGCTCCGGCTTTCACTGCCAATGTGTCGAGAGCTGTTTTCTTACTCAAGTTCACGCCAATATAAGGATTTACCATTATATCGTCGTTCACACCCTCGCCCACGGGAGCATTTTTGCGTTTAGCCAAGTGATTTAGCTGTGCGTAACCTCCCACTATCAACACTCCTCGTGAATTCCACTCGGTATTGAAATTGATATTGAAGGCTTCGCGCTTTGTTTCGCTTTGCTGACTGCGCCAATCGAGCGACAACTCAGCATGTCCGCGTGGTTTTACATATTGAATTAGCAATCCTCGCACATTTGGCTCATTATAAGCTATCGAGTCGTTCCAAAGGAATGTTGGCAACTCACTGATAAACTGTGAGCGAGGAAACACGCCCACACTTGTACGCCATTCGCCACCATCATAGCGATAGTATAGCGTAGGTTTCAACTTATGGCGTTTCCAGTCGTCGCCACATGGTTGAATCCACGACACTCCAGCCGCTATCTTGTGACTATCGAGCAACGACAACCCCACTTCAGGCGATATTCGAGCAAGGAATATCGTTCCATTGCCCGAATAATACTTATCCCCTTCGCGATTGTCGAATATCGTATTCAAGTCAACGCTCCAAGTTACACCTTGTGCCACCAACGACGACACACATGCAAGAAGTGCTAATAATATGTAAACGCGTTTACGCATTTGTTCCTATCTTGTCAATACCTGCTTTTACGCGAGCTATTGTTTCTTCTTTTCCGATTAGTTCGGTAATATCAAACATGTGAGGACCCTTACATTCACCCACTACTGTCAAACGGAATGCATTCATCACATTACCCATGTGGTAGCCCTTTTCTGTTATCCAACCTATCACAACTTCTTCGGCTGGTTTGCTTGTGAAGTCTTCGATTCCTTCAAGCACACCGATTAGTTCAGTAAGCAATGCAGCTGTGTCTTCTTTCCAACGCTTCTTCACATCTTTTTCAGCAAATTCAGTTGGTGCTACGAAGAAGAATGCCGATTGATCCCACAAATCTTTCACAAACGAGATTCTACCCTTTACAAGCGAAACAACCTTAGTCAAGAATGCATCGCTATAAGCAGCTACATCTACGCCCTTGCTTGCAAGTACTGGCTTGAACAATTCAGCAAGTTTTTCATCAGGCATATTGATTAGATATTCATGGTTGAACCATGCAGCCTTTTCAAAGTTGAAGCGAGCACCACTGCGTGAACAGTGATCGAATGAGAATTCCTTAATCATATCGTCCATCGACAACATTTCACGGTCGTCACCAGGATTCCATCCAAGCAAACCTACAAAGTTCACTACTGCTTCAGGCAAGAAACCTTCTTCACGGAATCCAGCCCAAGTGTCTTCGTTGTCCTTCCATTCCATTGGGAACACTGGGAAACCAAGCTTCTTACCGTCACGCTTGCTCAACTTACCCTTTCCTGTTGGCTTAAGTAGCAATGGTAGGTGTACGAAATCTGGCATTGATTCTTTCCAACCGAATGCTTCGTAAAGAAGAACATGCAGAGGAGCAGATGGCAACCATTCTTCACCACGAATCACATGCGACACTTCCATCAAGTGGTCGTCAACAATGTTTGCCAAGTGATATGTTGGTAGATCGTCAGCACTCTTATACAACACTTTATCGTCAAGGATTGATGAGTTGATAACCACCTTGCCGCGAAGCAAGTCGTTCACTTCTACATCAATATTTGGTTCAATCTTGAAACGCACCACATATTTTTCGCCTGCATCGATAAGTGCCTTCACTTCGTCGGCCGATAGCGACAATGAGTTGCGCATGCCCATGCGAGTAGATGCGTCATATTGGAAGTTTTGCACTTCAGCACGCTTTGCATCAAGTTCTTCTGGTGTATCGAATGCGATATAAGCCTTGTCGGCATCAAGAAGTTGCTTCACATGAGCGCGATAGATGTCGCGACGCTCACTTTGCTTATAAGGACCATAGTTACCACCTTCATTCACACCTTCGTCGATACCGATACCAAGCCATGCAAGTGCTTCATTGATATATTCTTCGGCACCTGGTACAAAACGAGTTGAATCGGTATCTTCGATACGCAAAATCATATCACCACCATTTTGACGAGCGAATAGATAATTATACAATGCAGTGCGCACACCGCCTATATGCAAAGCTCCTGTTGGTGATGGAGCAAAACGAACTCTAACTTTTCTTTCCATATTAATTTGTTATATTTTTATTTATAATGCAAAGTTACGATTTTTCAGCTATATATCCCATTTTATCAGCACAATAAGAGCAAGAAAAATTGCCATAATTCGATTTTATAGCTAAATTTGTGATACTATAACCCTTTAACAGCTTTTCTTTATGAATAATTTTATTTATGACATTCCAGTAAAAGTCTATTTTGGCGAAAATCAGCTTTGTCATCTTGGCGAAGAATTGAAAAAATATGGAACTCGTGTGTTGCTCACTTATGGTGGGGGTTCTATCAAGCGAATAGGACTATATGACGCCGTAATCAACGAAATCACTAAAGCTGGACTTGAGGTGTTTGAGCTTTCGGGCATCGAACCTAACCCTCGCGTTCAATCGGTGCGCAAGGGTGCACAAATGTGTAAAGATCACAACATCGATGTGCTTCTTGCCGTAGGTGGTGGCTCTACTCTCGATGCTACCAAGTTCATGGCAGCGGGTGCATGCGTCGACCATGATGTGTGGGATTTCTTCAACGAAAAATGGGCTCCTATCGAAAAAGCGCTCCCTATCGTTACCATTCTCACTCTTTCGGCTACTGGTTCCGAAATGGACACTGCAGGTGTGATAAGCAACCCCGACACTCAGGACAAAATAGGTCGATTGGCGCAACCTCTTCTGCCTAAAGCGTCGTTCCTCGATCCTACTCTTACCTACTCGGTCAGCGCCTACCAAACTGCCTGTGGCTCAGCCGATATGCTTTCGCACATATTTGAGGTGTATTTCAACATGGAGCAAGATTTGTATATGCTCGACTGCTTCATGGAAGGCATGATGAAAACCATCATCAAATACACTCCTGTCGCTATCGCAGAACCTACCAACTACGAAGCTCGTGCCAACTTGATGTGGACATCGTCGTGGGCTATCAACGGATTTATCAACGGTGGTAAACGATTGGCTTGGAGTTGCCACCCTATCGAACACGAATTGTCGGCTATCTACGACATTACTCACGGATTGGGACTTGCCATTGTTACTCCTCGTTGGTTGAAATATTGCCTCGACGAAACCACTGTATCAAAATATGTCCAATGGGCTGTGAATGTATTTGGCATCGATGCTTCACAAGAACCAATGGAGATTGCTCAACAAGGTATCAAGAAGTTGGAAGAATTCCTTTTCGACACTCTCGGACTACAAAGCACTTTCACTCAAGTGGGTATCACTCGCGAACATTTCCCTGTAATGGCACGCAAGGCTTGCGGCGGTAAGGTGTTACGAGGATTCAAACCTCTCACCCAAGAAGACATCGAAAAAATCTTCGAAATGTGCTTATAATCAAGCAATAACACAAAACAAGGAGCTATATCAGTTTCACCTGACATAGCTCCTTATCTTTTTCATTTCCACCCGCTTACGATAGCAACCGTATAGATACAAAAAGAGCTTGAAGATATCTCCAAGCTCTTGATGCGGAAAGGACGAGATTCGAACTCGTGGTAGGATTACTCCTACGACAGTTTAGCAAACTGTTGGTTTCAGCCACTCACCCACCTTTCCAAGCGATTGCCGAAATTTTCGTTTAGCGAGTGCAAAGATAGACACTTTTATTGAATTTACAAAACTTTATCGCAAATATTTTACCATAACAACAAAAAAAGCTACAATTTTACTATACTTTATTTTTTTCTTTGCTTTTCCATAAATAATCTTTATATTTGCTAATGAAATAATTAAGTATTAATAAGCTCGCTTATACGAAAAACACATACTCAATTTAATTATGAAAAAATACATCGCCGAATTTTTCGGAACAATGATTTTTATTCTTATGGGCTGCTGTGCTGCAGTATATCATTACTATGATGTTAACATTGCATCGGTATTTGGTTCTGCCATTGCTTTTGGTCTTGCTGTTGTGACTATGGTTTACACTATTGGTGGCGTATCTGGTTGTCACATCAACCCTGCCATCACTCTTGGCGCTTGGATTACTAAACGCATCACACGCAAGGACGCTATTATGTATATGATTGCACAAGTTCTTGGTACTATCGTTGGCTTGGCTCTACTATGGTTAGCTATCTACAACACTGCTGGCTTAAACACTTATCAAGAAGGCGTGAGCGTGATAGGTATTCTAATTGCAGAAATCATCATCACATTCGCATTTATACCTGGCATTCTTGCTTCTACCTATGTTGGCAAGTTATATGGTTTTATTATCGGTTTTGGGTGGGGTATATTATGCTTGTTAGGCCTCGACTACATAGGTACTTCTGTTAACCCAGCTCTTTCAATAGGTACTACTCTATTCCAAGGCGTCTATAATCAATTAGTTTTTTTCACCTTAGGCACATACTTGGGTGGTGGTCTTGCAACTTTTGTATGGGTCATTATTGATGATTGTTACTGCGAGGATAATTGCGAAAAGTAATTTCACAAAATAATTAACTAAAAACTCTCTTTCACTCCAAAAGGGAGTTTTTTATTACCCCAATATTCCTTATCTTTGCCATATAATTACACACAATTCCATTTTTATGAAAAAAATAATCCTTTCTATTGTTGCTATTATAGCCATCGCAATCATCGCAGTTGGAATATATGCCTACCCACTTGCCTTCAGTAAGTGCGACAAGAGTTCTATGGTATATATCTATCCCGAAATGAACAACTTAGTTCTTGCCGACTCCCTAAAAACACGCTTTGGCGATGAGTTCTCCCAAAATACCATCACAGTTTTGGATCTTCTTGATGTAGATATTACAAAGCGCGTGGGTGCATATAAGATTGCCGAAGGGACTTCACCATATAAAGCAGCACGCCTTCTACAACGCGGTGCGCAAACCAGTATTCGCTTCTCGTTCAACCATGTACGCACGGTGGAACAATTTGCTGAACGCGTGAGCCAACGACTTCTCATGAGCAAAGAAGACTTGTTGTCGCTACTCACCGATGCCGAGTTCTGCAAAAAATATGACAAGAAACCCGAAACTATAGTGTCGATCTTCCAACCAGACACCTACGATTTCTTCTGGACTGTAACGCCACAAGATTTTGTCGATAAAATGTTCCGCTACTACAACAATTTCTGGAACGATGAACGATTGGCTAAGGCAAAAACTTTAGGATTCACTCCAGACGAAGTGGTTACTATCGGTTCGATTGTGGAAGAAGAAATAGCAAAACGAGATGAAGCTGGCAAAGTGGCTCGACTATATATCAATCGTGTTCGCAAAGGTATGCTCCTTCAAGCCGACCCAACAGTGAAATTTGCGCTTGGCGACTTCAAGCTACGCCGCATTTGGGGCTATATGCTTAAGACCGACTCGCCTTATAACACTTATGTCTACAAAGGTTTGCCTCCTGGTCCAATACGCTTCGTAGAAAAGCGCACCATCGATGCCGTGCTTGACGCTCCTTCCCACCCTTATATCTACATGTGTGCCAAGGAAGACTTCTCGGGCTACCACAATTTCACAGCAAGTTGGGAAGAACACAAAAACAACGCCCGTCGCTACCAACGCGAGCTTAACCACCGAGGTATCAAAAAATATTAAGTCTCATTCGACTTTTACAACACAAAAACGGAAAACCAAGCCCTTGCTTGATTTTCCGTTTCTTATTTCATTTCACCTATTCTCTTTTATCTCACTTTATTGCGTAGGAAATGGTCGTGCACAAGAGTAAAGAACACTATCACACCTGCCAATTCACCACACACCGACACCCAGAAGGCTGGTTGATAGCCATAAGTTTCGGCTACAAGACCTCCCAATAACACACCGATACCTATACCTAAATCCCACGAAATAAGCAGTGTAGAGTTGGCTGTTCCTCGTTGTGTATGAGGTGCAAGGTTGATAAACATTGTTTGATATGCTGGGAAGAAATGCCCATTTCCAAGCCCTATCACCAATGCCGAAGTATAGTATGCCCACATCTCATTCACGCCAGCAAATAGAGTGTACCCAATGAGCGACACTACCACACCAATAGTAGCGTTATAAGTAATCTTACCCTTTCGCAATGTGCGACTACCTATCAAGCGCGACGACATAAGCCCAATGGCAAGCAGCATAAAGTAGGCACCTGTGCCTCCTGTAATTCCAAGGGTTTCCTTGCCATATATCGCCAAATATGTCGATAATATACCGTATGCAAAAGCAAAGCACGCTATAGACAAACCGGCGCGCCAACCCTTCAATAAAAAGAAGCGATCGAGGCTCAAAGGCTCATTGCGTCGAGCAATTACAGGTTGTCGGTTCTTTATTGTAGATATCACGATAAATCCTATTCCCGCCGATATCAACGACAATACAAATAAGAATTTAAAATCGGGATAGATGTGATAAGCCCACAACGCCACACTTGGACCTAACGCCATTGCCAAGTTATTACTCAAGCCATAAAAGCCTATACCTTCGGCTCTTCGCTCGGGGTGCAACACATCGATAGCTATTGTACTATTGGCAACCGTTGCCGAGCCAAGCGCGAAACCATGTGCTGTGCGCACTATAAAGAACATCAACAGCGTACCTGCCACTATGTAGCCACCGAAAAAGATGACAAACATAAAATAGCATAGCATCAACACCTTTTTGCGAGGGAAATTATCCACAATAAATCCACTGAATGGGCGCACGAGCAAAGCAGCTACGACAAACCCACTCAATACCACCCCTATTGTGTCCTTATTAGCGTCGAATGCATCTTTAAGATACAATGGCAATAGAGGCATTGTAAGATAAAAGGCAAAGAAGAGTAAGAAATTACCCAACATTGCCTTTACAAAATTGCTATTCCAAAGCCTTTCCATAATTGAAAATTTTTAGATTTTCAATTCGTTTGTTTTTTACACCAATTCTCCTATGAGTGTTGCCGATGTGGCACTATTTACTTTCACCTTCACAACATCACCCACGCAAGTATCCTTGGCTGGGAACACAACCACCTTGTTTTGTTCGCTGCGTCCGAACATATCATCGCGCGAACGCTTTGAATATCCTTCCACAAGCACTTCAAATGTCTTACCCACATCGCGAAGATTACTTTCGTGCGAAAGTTCATTTTGCAAAGCAATCATTCGGTTCAAACGGTCAATTTTCACTTCTTCGCTCACATTATCAGGCAAATTCTTCGAAGCAAAAGTGCCAGGGCGTTCCGAATACTTAAACATAAATGCTGAATCGAAGCCTACCTCACGCATCAATGTGAGTGTTTCTTGGAAATCTTCCTCACTTTCGTTGTGGAAACCGGTGAACATATCGGTCGAAATACCACAGTCAGGCATAGCCTTACGGATAGCAGCAATACGATCTAGATACCACTCACGAGTATATTTGCGATTCATTGCCTTTAGCACCGAGTTGCTACCACTCTGCACTGGCAAGTGAATATGCTTGCACACATTTTTCTTATTTGCCATCATGGCGATGATTTCGTCGCTCATATCCTTAGGGTGTGATGTAGTGAAACGCACACGCATCTCAGGAGCTGCATCGGCCACTATTTCAATAAGTTTTGCAAAATCCACCACCGAGCCATCAGCTGCTTCATAATGGTAAGAATTTACATTTTGTCCCAATAGAATCACTTCCTTGAAGCCCTTTGCTTGCAAGTCGCGCAATTCATTAAGGATACTTCCTGGTTCACGGCTACGCTCACGACCACGAGTATAAGGAACTATACAATAAGAGCAGAAATTGTTGCAACCACGCATAATGCTAATGTAGCCGCTAATCTTATTGCCACCAATACGCGATGGAATCACATCACGATAAGTTTCGGTTGTAGATAGTTCGATATTAATTGCACTTTCGCCATTTTCAACGGCAGCAATAAGGTTTGGTAGGTCAAGATATGCATCAGGACCAGCCACAAGATCCACTCCGTGATTCTTGATAAGCTCATCCTTCATTCGCTCAGCCATACAGCCTATGATACCCACAATCATCCGTCCGCCTTTCTTCTTTCTCAAGGCAGCAAGTTGTTGTAGACGAGAGAATATCTTTTGTTCGGCATTATCACGAATTGAGCAAGTGTTTATCAATATCGCATCGCATTCGTCGATATTTTCGGTTACCCCGTAGCCAGCAAGTTTCATCACCGATGCCACCACTTCGCTATCGGCCACATTCATTTGGCAACCATAAGTTTCAATAAACAGCTTTTTAGCGAATTCACCACCCGCATAGCTCAACTTTATATCGTTTAGATTCTTTTGTTCCATATCTGTTTCCTTTTATCTTTGCAAAGTTACCTATATTTTTCGAGATAACGACATTTTTTCTCAATTCTTACACCTCAACATCAGCCAACAAAACACATTTAGCCTTAATTTTTGCTCTTTATGCGATTATTAAGTAACTTTGCAACCAATAATTTTCAAAGAACCGTTTTTATATGCTTGACAACAATTTTGGAGATGAACTATTTATCTCAAATTTGCAAAAAACATTAGTAAAAATATGCACTGACCACCAACTCCTTAACAAACAGCTCTACGACATCGAAGAGCTAATGGAGAAGTGGCATCAAAGCGCACCTCAATATATGGCCGATGTAGTTCCTGAATTTGCGCGCTACCCTATGGTAGCTATTGCATGGGCTTGCTACTACGGAATAGGTGCTGCTGTGTATTGGGATGCTTGTTGGGACAAGGTTAAAGACAGCCCTGACCTTTATGTCGAAATTCGCGACAAGCGTGGTTTTGATTATATGGACGACTATGTACTCGAAAACATGATGGGACTCAACCAAGAATCGCCAAAGGAAAAAGAAGCTGCCGAAGCTAAAAAGTGGATTTCTACTATCCAACAATGTGCCGAATATGCACTCAATGCTGTAACTCACCAAGGCATCGAACCTGGCACAAAGCAAGCCTACCTCATCTTTGCCAAGGTGGCTCGACAATTCTTCTTGCTCGGCGTTTCGCTTGCCCTTTATTCTATGGGATATAAATACGAAAAGGCGATGATGAACTAATTCTCATCAATCACCCATTCACTTATAAAAATAACTGCGATGGTTCACCCACCGCAGTTATTTTTTTGTATTATCGCTTTCCTATTAGCGCACCACCACTTTGTGGCGATAAATATCGCTATCGGTTATCACTTCTACTACATACAAGCCATTGTTACATATCACAGTAACATCTTCGCTGTTTGGATTGGCAGTTGCCACCACTCGTCCGCTCATATCGTAGATGTTCACCACCTTCAATGCTTCTGTGCCCATCACACGCACACCACCGTGACAAGCAGTCACGCTCACCGCAACATTATTTGCAATAGCATCTTCAAGTCCTACCACGCCTTCACCCCATTGCTTCACAAGCCATGAGATGCGTGATGTAAGTTTGTTCTTGAAATTCTTCTTAGCGTCCGAGATATTTCCGTTGCCATATTTACTCCACTTTCTATAGTTATACTGTGAAGCCACACCTATCTTATCGATAAAGTCATCGATATATTCTTCCACGCCTTCATATTTATTGCCCTTGAACCATTTCCATATATCTTTCACCTTTGCTTGGAAACGAGGAAACTTAGCTATTTCGCCTATCCAAGTTTGTCCGTAAGGAGGATTCACATATATGAAATTTTGGCTACTTGTGTAGTAGGTGCAACCAAAATCCCACACCGGACCAAATTTCCACTTAGTATCGGCACCCTTGTCCTTGTGCATATAACAGCTACCATGGAACGACTCGGTATTATCCATTATTTCTTGCACCACATAGAATCGTGCCAATGTTTCCAAGTCAACATAGTCTTCCCACTCGGTAGAATTCTTGTTGGTAACATAGATTGCATCATCAAGTGCATTCATCTGATTGCGCAGATAGTTTTCTTGCGCCGACGACAACAGCTCTGGCGTCTTATAGGTAAATCGTATGCGTTCTCCATTGCCTTCGGTTATACGCACTTGCAGATCTTCGTCATAATTATCAATTTCCACAAGCCAACCACCTGTAATAGCTTCGGCATCGGTTTCTTGGTCTTCTTGTTCCACAATATTCACTCTATCCGAGTCCACTCTCACTGTTTCGGTAAGGAAATACAACCCTATATAGCTACCGTTCAGCACCACTTCCACTGGGTGAGTCGATGGAGTCCAGTCAAGTCCCATTCTGCGGCTCAATTCAAACCCCACCTCATTGCGCAAAAAGCCCAATTGGTCGTCGGCATGTGCCAACAACGCAAAGAGCTTACTCTTTTTCATTCCCAATAGAGGAGTTTTTGAACCGAGTTTTATGCGATAAGGTTTCTTGTCAAATCCTGTCCATGTGTAATTACCTCGTCCTCTGATTTCCATAGGTAATTGCTCTGTTTCACTACCCACCGACGCCACACTTTCGTCGCCCATATTGTCGAGATAGTAGGTTGCATTCACATAAGTCTCTTTTGAGACGATGCTTGCGCCATTCTCTGTGTTTATAAATAGCGTAGGCAAACTTCCTGAGTATGAGGCACTTCCGTTGAGTGATTGCCATTCGCCTTGCGCCCAATTATCGCCCGAAGTAGGCACAAAGATGCCACCCACAAGGATTGTCGCGCTTGTTGTAGCCGTGCGCAACTCATTGTAAGTCTTACTGATAGCCTCTTTTACATTAGGGAAAGTGTCCTCTATTTTTCCATCTTGTAGGCTTGTCGCTGCAAATGTGTAACGGTACATATCGGGCACTTCTTTATCGAAGGTTATCTTCCAACGGTCGCCTGTATCGTGAGTCATACTCACCACATAAGTTTCCTTACGGTTATCACTGCCATACACAAACTTTACATTGGCATATTTGGTCTTGGAGTTGTCAAAATAGAATGTACCCTTAGGTATCACCATTGCGCTGGCACAAAGTGTCATCAACGCGCACATTACTAACGAAAATAGTCTCATCATAGGTTGTTTTCTTATTATTTCTACAAAAGTACGAAATTATTTTGTTCTTCATGACTCTTTCTCCCCCCTTTTTTGTATTTAGCAAGATATAACCTAACTTTGCACACACAAACCTCATCATCTTTATGGTAAAACAAGTAGAATTCAAGCTAAAACCTCAACCAAGAGGCTGCCACCTCATTACTCACGAAATATTGAGCCAACTTCCTGCTCTTCCTCAGACTGGATTGCTCAACATATTCATCAAGCACACTTCGGCGGGACTTTGCATCAACGAAAATGCCGACCCCGATGTGCAAACCGACCTTGCTCACATTCTCGACCACATCGTCCCCGAACGACAACCTTATTTCCGTCACACTTTCGAGGGCGACGATGATATGCCTGCCCACGCCAAAAGTGCTCTCACAGGCAATTCACTCACTATCCCGATAAGTCGTGGCCGTCTCAACCTTGGCACTTGGCAAGGGGTGTATCTGTGCGAATTTCGCAACCACGGTGGCGCAAGACACATCGTTGCCACCATTATTGGCGACTAATAACATATCTCATTTACAAAAAAATAGCGCCTCGCGTTATAATATTAATAAAACTACACCATAAATTGCAGTTTTCCAAAATATTGTGTAACTTTGCAAAAAACTAACAACAGACTCATTTATCACAATTCATATTTACCAACATTTAAGATAAAAAGCAACAACAAATAAGTGAATCATAGGTTAGGAATCCAGTCGCGCGTGATGTGTAGCTGGATTCATTTTTTTTCAATTATCTTCTAATATCTTATTTTTTAATGTTATATTTGTAAAAACAAATATTTAATACCGAAAAAGAGTATGGCAAAAAAGGATCAAAACACAGTCCTCACCAAAGAGGTTTTAGAAAAGAAGATACTCAATTTCTTTGAGACTGAGGAAATTATACCCTATAACTACAAGCAAGTATCGGCATCAATCGGAGTGTTCACACCTCGCGATTTTGCGCTTACTGTAGAGATTCTTGAAGAATTGGCGCTTGCCAATGTGCTCACCGAAACTACTCCTGGCAAATTCAAAGCCAAGAAGCAAAAGAAACAACTCAATTATTCAATTGGTACATTCTGCCGCCGTAGTAACGGAAAAAATTCTGTTATCCTCGACGACGACACCGATCGAGAAGGTATCTTTGTTGCCGAACGCAACTCTATGCATGCACTCAATGGCGATAAGGTGGAAGTACATGTCAGCGCACGACGCGGCGACCACGAACCCGAAGCTATCGTTACACGCATAATCGAACACAAGGAACAAGTGTTTGTAGGTACGCTGAAAATCGACCGCTATTTTGCACACCTCATCACCGATAGCAAGTTCCTTGCCACCGACATCGTAATTCCACTCGACATGGTAGGCGATGCTAAGGCTGGCGACAAGGTTACTGCTCGCATCGTGGAATGGCACGAGGACACCAACACTCCTATCGGCGAAATAGTTGATGTATTGGGACAAACTGGCGACAACAACGCCGAAATACATGCTATTTTGGCTGAATATGGTTTGCCTTATCGCTACCCAGAAGAAGTAGAAAAGGCTGCCGACGAAATCGACGACCGCATCACTCCCGAAATCATTGCACAACGCAAGGACTTCCGCAACATCACCACCTTCACCATCGACCCTAAAGACGCAAAGGACTTTGACGACGCGCTATCAATACGCCGCCTCGACAACGGACACTGGGAATTGGGCGTGCACATTGCCGATGTAACTCACTATGTTACACCTGGTTCTATCATCGACAAGGAAGCTCAAAATCGTGCTACTTCAATCTACCTTGTCGACCGCACTATCCCTATGTTGCCCGAGCGCTTGTGTAACCAAATATGCTCGCTTCGTCCTCACGAAGAAAAACTTGCCTATGCATGTATTCTCGAAATGGACGACAATGCCAATGTGCTCAACTACGACATTTGCCACACTGTGATCAATAGCGACCGCCGTTTCACCTACGAAGAGGCTCAAACCATTATCGAGACTGGCGAAGGCGAATATAAAGACGAAATTCTCACACTCGACCGCTTGGCGAAGGCTCTTCGCAAAGCTCGCTACGAAAATGGCTCGGTTGACTTCGATCGCACCGAAGTGCGCTTCGATATCGACGAAACTGGTCGTCCAGTGAGCGTATATTTCAAGCGTTCACAAGATGCCAACAAGCTTATCGAAGAATTCATGCTACTTGCCAACAAGAAAGTGGCTGAATTTGTGGGCAAACCTGTGGGCAAGAAGAAACCTAAACCATTCGTGTACCGCATTCACGACACGCCTGACCAAAATAAGATGGGCAACCTTATGGAAATAGCTCACCGATTTGGTTATAAGTTGAAAATGAATAACAATTCTAACGAGTCGAACCAATCGCTCAACAAGATGCTCAAGGAGGTGAAGAATCGCCCCGAAGAAAATCTACTTTCAACTCTTGCTATTCGTTCGATGGCTAAGGCTGTGTACACTACTACCAACATCGGACACTATGGTCTTGCGTTCGACTACTACACTCACTTCACATCGCCTATCCGTCGTTATCCCGACATGATGGTACACCGATTGCTCGACCGTTACATCGCTGGTGGACGCGCTGCCAACGAGGCTAAGCTCGAAGACGAATGCGAACACTCAAGCAGCATGGAACAACTTGCTTCGAATGCCGAACGAGCTTCAATCAAGTACAAACAAGTGGAATATCTTGGCGAACGACTTGGAAAAGTGTACGACGGTGTTATTTCGGGCGTAACCGAATGGGGATTCTATGTAGAACTTGACGAAAATAAGTGCGAAGGACTTGTTCCTATCCGCGACCTCGAAGGCGACTACTACGAACTCGACGAAAAGAACTATTGTTTGATAGGCCGTCACACCAACAAGCGCTACCAACTTGGCGACAAAGTAACTATCCAAATTGCTCGTGCCGATCTCACCAAGAAACAGCTCGACTTCGTACTTGTCGACGAAGACAATCCTGCTGGCACTCACAAGATTGACAAAGCACCTATCACCGAATCACGCTCAAAATTGCTCCAAAAACAAGACAAGAGCCAATCGGCTCGCGGTAAAGCACGCGAAAGAGCCGACCGCCGTCGTGAACGAAGCGAAAAACGCGACAGCAAACGAGGTGGCAAGCGCAAAGACAAGAAATCAAGCAAGAAAGAAAAAGCTAAGTCTAAATCAAAGCGCAAGAAATAAATTCAATTAAAACTCGGTGACTCATCTCACCGAGTTTTTTTGTTACAATTCCCCATTACACCAAACCACTCACCGCTATAAAGTCGTAAAAATGTTGGAAAATTTGTAAACAATCCTTAACTTTGCATCGCAATTATTACTTAGTAATAATAATCGTTCAAGACCTTCATTCAAGGTAAAAAAGATTGTATTCAAAGGTTTAATATTTTAAGTATATGAATTTCAGCGGAAAAGTTGAATTTAAGCCCAAAGCGTTCAGCGAATTAAAGAATTATTCATGGGCTAAATTTCGCGGCGACCTCATCGCCGGAATTGTAGTAGGTATTGTTGCCCTACCATTAGCAATTGCTTTCGGTATCGCAAGTGGTGTTACTCCATCAGTAGGTCTTATCACAGCCATCATTGGTGGTTTCCTTGTATCGGCGCTCGGAGGTAATAGCGTACAGATTGGTGGCCCTACTGGCGCATTCATCGTTATCGTTTACAACATTATTCAGCTCTATGGCCTACAAGGACTTGCTATTGCCACATTCTTGGCAGGGCTTATCCTTATCCTATTGGGTGTGTTTAAGTTAGGTACTATCATCAAGTTCATACCTTACCCTATCGTAGTAGGTTTCACAAGCGGTATTGCGCTTACAATCTTTTCTACTCAGATTGTTGACCTATTCGGTCTTGAAATTGACAAAGTGCCAGGCGACTTCATAGGCAAATGGGCTGTATATTTCCAACATTTCGATACAGTTAGCTTCCCAACACTCATTGTGGGACTTCTAACAATCCTTATCATCGCAGTCACTCCTTATGTATCAAAGAAACTTCCAGGAGCACTTATCGCTATCATCGTGATGACAGTGGCAGTGTATTTAGCTAAGACATTCTTCGGTCTAACAGGTATCGAAACTATCGGCGATCGCTTCGGTAATCTACCAGCCGAAATCCCTACTCCTCACTGGCTCGGCATCAACATGACTACAATCAATGTGCTATTGCCATCGGCATTCACTATCGCTATTCTTGGTGCTATCGAATCGCTTCTATCGGCTACAGTTGCCGACGGTGCTACAGGCAATCGCACACGCAACAACACCGAACTTATAGGTCAAGGTGTGGCTAATGTTGTTGTGCCATTCTTCGGTGGTATTCCTGTTACTGGTGCCATTGCCCGCACAATGACCAACATCACCAACGGTGGACGCACTCCAGTGGCTGGTATCGTTCATGCAGTGGTGCTATTGCTTATCTTCTTGTTCCTTATGCCTCTTATCAACTATGTACCTATGGCATGTCTTGCTGGTGTACTTGTTATGGTGGCTTACAATATGAGTGGATGGCGCACAGTCGTAGGTATTTTCCAAAATCCTAAGTCAGACATCGCCGTACTTATCGTAACATTCATCTTGACTGTTGTTTTCGACCTTACAATCGCTATCGAAATCGGTCTTCTTCTTGCTTTGTTGCTATTCCTTCGCCGTGTGATGGAAAACACTCAAATCAAGGTGTTCAGCGACCAAATCGACCTTGCCGAAGGTACCGAAAACACTACTCACGAAATCTTGCATGTGAACCATGGCGTAGAAATCTACGAAATCGATGGTCCTTTCTTCTTCGGTGTTGCTAATAAGTTTGAGGACTTGATGCGTGCTATGGGCGAAAAGCCACAAGTGAGAATCATTCGCATGCGTCGCGTACCATTTATCGACTCAACTGGTATCCACAACCTCGAAACGCTTATCAACGCATCTAAGAACGACGGTATCCATGTGGTTCTATCGGGTGTCGTTCCAAGCGTGAAGGATGTATTGTTGCACGCACACATCGACCGCCTAATCGGCGAAGATCACATCTGCGACAACATCACCGAAGCAGTCACACTTGCAAACTCAATCGCAGTAGAATAAAACAAATTCTATAAAAACGAAACGGAATGAGCAGTAAATGTTCATTCCGTTTTTTTATATCCTTACGGTCTCTAAAGTCCTTAACGGCTTTCTTATCCCAGCACTACATCAAGGACCATCATAAGGGTGAAGCCGAGGGCGAAACCGATGGTGCTAATGTTGGTGTGTTCGCCTTGCGATGCTTCGGGTATCAATTCCTCGATCACCACATATATCATGGCTCCAGCGGCAAATGCGAGCAGATAAGGTAGCACCCAACTCACCATCGACGCAAGCAGTATCACTATCACTGCCCCAACTGGCTCAACAAGACCTGTGAGCGCACCTATGCCAAACGATTTCCATTTATTGCGATTCTCGGCGTATAGAGGCATCGACACGATAGCTCCTTCAGGTATATTCTGAATAGCGATACCGAGCGATAAAGCAAGCGCTGCACTCAGCGTAACTTCGCCTCCCGACGCAAGTGTACCAGCATACACCACACCCACTGCCATTCCTTCGGGCAGATTGTGCAACGCAACGGCAAAGGTGAGCATCGCTGTGCGCGACAACTTAAATCTCGGTCCTTCGGGCGACTTACTTCCAAAATGCAAGTGTGGAGTTACCATATCAAGCACAAGCAAAAAGCCTATACCGAGCAAGAAGCCCACTGCAGCCGGCACCACGCGCATCAAGCCGTCGTCGCCAGTCATATCCATACTCGGAATTATCAACGACCACACCGACGCAGCTATCATCACGCCCGACGCAAAACCGAGCAATGCTTTCTCCACATAAGTGGGTATCTTGTCCTTGATGAAGAACACAAACGCTGCTCCTATCGCTGTGCCAAGCACTGGCAATCCAAGTCCAAATATCAATTCTCTCATATCGAATAGTCTAATCTCGTTATTTATACAACAAAATTAACAAACTATCGGTTGAAAACAAAAAAAAGCTCGATAACATTTAGCAATCGAGCAATATTTATCATCAATTCATGCCTATTTCAATGCGCTAACTGCACATATCGCCACAAGCAGAACAGATAGACACACATAATACATCGCACGGCGCAATTTCTTCTTACTATCCTCTTCATTTTTAGCGAGTAGCACGCCCTTGACACTCAAACCCACGGCTATCAACCCAAATACCAATGCAATCCAAGTCAACGCCACTGGCCACGCCATCAATCGTGTGAGCCCCTCCAACACATATCCAAAAAGGACAAAATCTGATGCCAAACTAATTTTCTTTTCCATACATTTTTGTTGTTAAAAGGTTATTATTTAAGTTTTCCGATATCACAAATATACACATTTTTCACTTTTCAACAAAGAAAAAGTCCTGCAAAGATAAACCTTGCAGGACCTAATTTTATGCTAATGTTCTGAGATTAGTCAGAAACCTTTGCACAAAGGAATTCGCGGTTCAAACGAGCGATGTTGCTTAGCTTGATGTTCTTAGGACATTCAGCAGCACAAGCACCAGTGTTTGTACAGTTACCGAAACCAAGTTCGTCCATCTTAGCCACCATAGCCTTAACGCGAGCCTTAGCTTCAACTTGACCTTGAGGAAGAAGAGCGAATTGGCTCACCTTAGCCGATACGAACAACATAGCTGAACCGTTCTTACATGCAGCAACACAAGCACCACAACCGATACAAGAAGCTGAGTCCATAGCTTCGTCAGCAGCTACCTTAGAGATAGGAAGTGCGTTAGCATCTTGAGCACCACCACAGTTGAATGATACATAACCACCAGCTTGTTGGATCTTATCGAATGCATTACGGTCAACAATCAAGTCCTTGATTACAGGGAATGCAGCCGAACGCCAAGGTTCTACAGTGATAGTTTCACCTGGAACGAAACGACGCATATAAAGCTGACAAGTAGTAGCACCTGTTGCAGGACCGTGTGGGTGTCCGTTTACATAAAGTGAACACATACCACAGATACCTTCACGACAGTCGTGGTCGAACGCTACTGGTTCTTCACCCTTTTCTACAAGCGTTTCGTTAAGAATGTCCAATGTTTCAAGGAAAGAAGTATCAGGAGTTGACTCCACTTCATAAGTCACGAAACATCCTTGCGCTTTAGGATTGGCTTGACGCCAAACTTTCAATATATATTTTGCCATTTTTAATCCTTTCCTTAATTATTATGCTTTATAATTACGAGTTTGAACCTTGATAGCTTCGTATTCAAGAGGTTCCTTGATTAGAGTAGGAGCTGCGTTGTCGTCGCCAGCGTAATCCCAACAAGCTACATAGAAGTAGTTTTCGTCGTCGCGCTTAGCTTCACCTTCCTCAGTTTGATATTCTTCACGGAAGTGACCACCACAACTTTCGTTACGGTTAAGAGCATCGTAAGCTACAAGT
>JAEIGA010000289.1_pt1 | contig 72405 bp, 121 predicted proteins | sample 9270691 | NCBI WGS metagenome assembly JAEIGA01 (sample SAMN17057246, study PRJNA624740) | gut metagenome | biome: biome; isolation source: fecal sample | host: Bos grunniens | place: China: Xizang | collected 2019 | reverse complement strand
GTAAAAATCAAGTTTACAGACGGCACGGAAATCAAAGTCGGATATAACAAGCCCGACTTGGCTATTTGGTGGATTCGCGTGGAAAAGCACGGGACCGCAAATCAAACAATGACGAGATGCTGGGATGAAGATGCATTCCCGTATAGCGATATTTTTACGATTGATAGTGAGCTTTTATCTGTCGAAGTCGTGCCGAAGGAGAAATGAGCATGGGAATCTACATCAAAGACATGGAGATGCCGACAAGCTGCCCGTGTGAATTGGTCGGGCACGGTTACGATTTGCACTGTTCGTTTGTCTGCGGTGTGCCCGCCCGCGTGAAAGAATACTACGAATGCTGTCAACACGGGACGAGACCGGCATGGTGTCCTCTAATCCCCGTCCCGGAGCACGGGAGGATGGGCGATCTGGATGCGGCGGTTGAGAAACTGAAAAGGCTACGCGAGTATCATTCGGACGATAGTCAAAGTGGGGTGTTTATTGCTCATGGAATAAGCCAGTGCATTGAAGTTTTAACTGGGAAGGACGCTCCCACCATCATCCCGGCAGATAAGGAGGGAGGTTGATGAATATGCACTCTGAGGCTTACAAGCGCATAAGGAAAAACATCATCGAGACGTGGCCTGCATGGAGGCGAAAGATTTACAACTCATGCTTTGCAGTTTCCGCCCACGCCGAAAAGCTCCCGGAAGATAACAGTTCCATGTTAACGAATGTCCGGACAAACTATGACATCCTCGTTTCCAGCACCCCAGAGGAGATGGCTAAAATAATCAGGCCGTGGTGTCCGTATGAACAAACAGGGTGCGTTCATCTTATGGACAAGACTGATTGTGGGCAATGCAGGCTGGAATGGCTCAAAAGCCCTGTGGAGAAGGGCGAGGAGAAGAAGAAAATGAGCGTTATCACTCAAACATGTCCTGATTGCGGCGCTGAATACGCCGTCTTTAACGTTGGCCGCCCTTTAGCTAAATGCCCTAAATGTGGATCGCCGTTCTTTGTGCCGAAAACCAACTACGACAACCTTATCAGCAAAACGCCGGAGGAGATGGCAGATTGGCTATGCAAAATCCTTACTTATTGCAGCAACCGTCATTGCGACCCGGATTGCCCGTTGTTCAAGTGCTGCCACGACCAACCGACAGACAACATAGAGGGCTGGCTCAAAAGCCCGGTGGAGGTAGACGATGAACCCGATTCATGAAGTATACTTTGACTGCGCCGCCTCCGCGCCGGTCCTGCCATGTGCCTTGGAAGCCATGACCGTCTGGCCCTACGCCAACCCCAACTCCGTCCACTCCCGGGGCCGGGATGCCAGGGGCGATCTGGAAAACGCCCGGGCCACGGTCGCCAAATGTATCGGGGCGGAGCCAAACGAGATCTTCTTTGCGCCCTCCGCCACTGCCGCCTGCAAAGCCGTCGTTGATCTTCTGGAGATACGTCACTGTTCCGATCACGAGCACAAGGCCGTCCGGGACGCCTGCACCTCCATTTTCCACATCATCTGCCATGATGACAACGCCTACGCCCACATCCTTGCCTCCAACGAGACCGGCCAGATTTTCCTGGAGGATATCAAGGCTCTGGTTGCGCGGGGAAAGACCGTCTTCACGGATGCCACCGCCGCCATGGGGCACATCCCCATCGCCGTAAAGGCTCTGGGCGTTGCCGCTCTTGCCGCCGGGGGTCACAAGTTTGGCGCTCCGCCTGGGATCGGTTTCCTCTATGTCAAAGGCGGCGTCGCTGAATACGAAATCACTGAACGCGATTTCAGCTACCCGGGAACTCCGCCGGTGGCTCTCGCCGTGGCGCTTGCCGAGGCGCTGGAATACCGAACGAGCCGCATGGCTGATGCGTCAGCCAATATGTTAGCACAGCAGTCCATGCTTTCCTCCGCCCTGCTCAACAACCCCGGAGCGCACATCAACTGTGAGGACAAGCCCCGTCTCCCAAATATCCTCTCCGTCCGCTTCGACGGCGTGAACGCCCGGGAACTGCTCACGCTGCTGGACGTGAACGGAGTCTGTGCCTCCGCTGGGTCCGCCTGCCATGCCGAGGATGATCGCCCCTCCGCAGCCCTGCTTGCCGCAGGGCTAACCGAAGAGCAGGCCCGTTCCACCATCCGCCTGTCCTGGTGCGAGGAAACTCCGGCCAGCGATTTCCCGCATCTTTGCGAGATACTGAGCGACTGCGTAAACCGTCTGCGTTCTATCAGCGGGCACTCCAATCCCCAATAAAACAAAAAGCGCTCCTGTGGGGAATAATCACCTCACAGGAGCGCATTTTATTATTCGTTTTTGGGGAAATACACCTTCACACCGGGGAGGATTTCTTCCCGCATCATCCCGTTATACGACAGGATCAGAGGATAGGCGTTCTCATCGTCAAGGAACTTCAGGGCGATGCTCTCCGGCGTATCGCCCTCTTTGACGGTGTACTCGTCCTCTTCCTGTTCAAAGTAATTTTTGCCAGCTTTTCGCTTCTTTTTCATGGCCCTACCTCATTTGCCCAGCAGACGGTTGACCTCTGCCTGCACCTGGTCGTAATACTGTCCCAGCCGGATGCGCCGTGTCAAACCATTCCCAAATTCACCCCTAATCACGGCTTTTGCCATGTCCGTGATGGTGCTGCTGCTGAGCTTGTCCTCGTCGCCGTTATCGCCGTTATCGCCGGAGGCGTTGGTCTTGACCTTCGACAGATCGGAGGCATGGATGGGACTCTGGATATTGTAGCGGCCTGTGGTGTCAGCGCCGAGAACCACCCGGTCGCCCCGGACGGCGATTACCTCCCACGTCAAATCAAAGACGTAGCGCGGGATGTTGTATCCGTTGTACCAGGACGCACCATTTTTGACGGCTACCAGGTCGCCAACGGTGATCTCGCCGCTCGGTACTTCAGGGGCGGGAGTGTCGTCGGTGTCGTATTCCGGTCTGGCGTAGCCACGGATATGCTGACTGCTTTTGAGGATTTCGTTGACCTTGACGGAGTAGCTGGGAATGTGGCTGTAAACTACGATATTGTTCTTGACTTCGGTAACGATTCCTACATGGTCTATCCATGAATCGCCTTGCCAGTCAAAGAAGATGATGTCGCCGGGAGCCGGGTCGCACTTGTCTTTTTCATGGTAGCGCCCAAGTGCGTCCATGTTGCGGGCAAGCTGCATAGCGCCGCACTCCGGCGGGACGATAGAAGTCGCCCCGAGGCGTATGAACAACGCGCTGATATAGGTCGCGCAGAGAGAGTCCTGGTACTTTACGCGGTAGCCGCGGGCAAGGGGTTGAAAACTGTTGTAAACGTCCACGATGAGGTCTCTCTGGCCCTTCCATTTTTCTGCGAGATAAAGGACAGCATCAACGCTCGTACTCATTTTTTGTCTCCTCTCTTATATTCCTTGATGCGCTCCGGTTTCATCAACGCTCCACACGCTGAGAACCTGTTTTGCGGAGCCGTCACCGACCGAATAAATCTTGGTGTACGTCGTAACTGCTCCGTTGTTTACCATGCGCAGGATGGCCATAGGTTTATATTGGGCATAGTAAGTGGTGTTCCCGTAGCAAACGGTAGTAGTATTTATCTGCGTCCCGCCTGTTTGCTCCGTAAACCATCCGAGAAAAGCGTACCCGGACGGCGGTGTAACCGTTGGAAGCGTTCCGATGGCAGCCCCGTAGCTCACGCTCCGGCTGGTCTCCGAAACGCTGCCCGCCCCGGGGTCGAAGGTGACGGTGAATACCTGGGCGGGGTAGCTCACGGACACGCTTCCCGTACCTGATCCAGAACCTCCGGCGTAGGTGCCGCTGACGGTGAAGTTTACCGTTTTTGTGCCTGAGCTGTAAGTGGACGCCGAACGGGTCAGTGTGCCGGTCACCGTATTGTTGTTGCCATAATTGGAATAAACCGTTGTCCCGTCGATAACGAGCTGCCTGAATGAAGCTTCCCACCCACTGTCCGTGTAAACTTTCCACGAGATTGAGAAGTTGACTGTGCCACCGTTTCGGGAGGCGGAGATGGTTACCTGCGCGTTTATCGGCCCGTAGTACGCTGTCGCCATAGCTTATCCCTCCGTCACCAGATAGATGCCCTGCGGCGAACTGGCTGTAGGAACTGTATCGGTGATATAAATTGTCCTCACCTGGTTGCTATTAAGCCCGATGGACTGATAGTTTACATTGGAGTTGAGCTTCGCCGCCGTAACCGCACCGTCTGCGAGTTCCGTCGTTCCTACAGCTCCCGCGCCGATCGCGGCAGTGGAATATGTCGTGCTGTAGGTAGACCCATCCGTAAACACGATGTTCACGGTCGCTACTCCGCCGCTGACGCTTAGAGAATAGGTCTTTATCCCCTTTGCCATAGCGGTCCAGTAACTGGCCCATCCATTTGTCACACCCGGCTCTACGGCTGTACAGGTGGCTTTGCAGAGGAATGAGCCGCCGAGATTCGTGACCATGTCCAGCGGGCCATAGCTCGCGCTTCCGCTGTAAGAGCCTTTGTTCACGATAGCGGCCTGTCCAAGTATGATTGTTTCCATGAATGACTCCCCTCTTTTTACTCAGGCTGAAATGGCTGGTATATCATTTACACTAATGCAGTTGATAGTCATGGTTCCGGTCTGCCCGATTGGCCGTGAAAATCCCTGCACAACATGTCTCTCGATAGGGCTTCCCGCCTTGTCGCTTCTTTGAAGCGTTATCAACTGGTTCTCAACGATGTGGAACATCTGCGTACACGATACCGTGACCTCCTGGCTCAATGTGGAATACCGTTTCAACATCCAGTTGGCGTAGTCTTGGCAAATCGTATCGCTGTAATAGTTCGGCACTTCAAGCCGGATCGTTTTTCTCCCGATCCTGCTGATACAGGTGGCGGATGTCGGGTCGTTGTTCTGCGCTCTCCCCTTCGCTGTCGCGTTGGTGTCGGAGGTAGCGCCAACCACGATTACATCGTTGTAAACCTCCGCCGGTTTCGGTGAGTAATCCGCTCCGAGAAAACTGTTATCGTTCTCCGTGAAGTCCCAAAGTATCGGTTTGTCTTGGTCACCGATATCGTCTTGGGACGGGTTCACCACGAGTCGCCCGGTCTGGTTATATCCAACGTCCCCGGCGACCATCTCCACGAGGCCGAGAACGACGGATGCCGCTGTACCCGTGCTTTGGGAAATGAAGTCATACGGTGCTTCGACAAAAGGAACTACTGTACCGTCTGTCAGCGTCTGCGTCTTGTCGTTATAGTAGTTGGTAAAAAGCGGGGCTTCGGCGTCGATCGGGTTCTGCCCGTTATTCTCCATCGTATAACGGTCCAGTTTTAAGATGGAGGCTATGGCGGCGAGAATGTTTGTTCCCGCCGTGACCTTATACACGTCTTCTAAATTCCCAAAATGCGTTCCGTCGAGATTGCTCCACTTGTCTGCCAGCGAATATGTAACAGTGCGCTGACCGGGCTTTAAGCTTTCTTTGGGGGACTCGATCTCAAAAATGCCCTGCGGGATATAGTATTCCGTCCCATCCGGCAAGATCAGTCCTTCAGACAGGCGTATCTGTTGCCCGAACCATATATGGTTTACGGCGAACTCATATTCTTGATCGAGATTTATGAGAGTTATATCCGCCTGCCTGCGTCTGCCGTTTTGTAAATTGCAGGAGATAGTCCCCTTTTGGATAAAAGCTCCGCTCCGCTTATTCAGCGGGTTGTTGTCAAGCGCAAACGCTACATTCCCGTTCGGGTTGAGAAATTCGATTTTCGCAAGCTTCGTGAAATTGCCGCGCAGTGCTTTAAGATATTGCTGGAAAAGATTTTGCGCACCCATCCGCTTCGCCTCACTCTCCCACGCTTGCCGTTACGACGCCGGTAGTCTGGTCCATCGCCATGGTGGCTGCGTTAAAAGATCCCGCTTTCGCCTGCACAAGTTGGCCGTTGCCGTTCAGAGACAATGCGCTGCCCGTACCGCTATAATTATCCGGCACCGTCCATACGAGTTTCCCGGTCTCCGGGTCAATGCTGATGCTGCTCTGGATAACGCGGTCAACGGGGTAATAGTCGCCGCCGGGGTACATGATGACGTGGATGCCCTCTGTATTCCCGGTTTCTACCCAGGACAATGTCGCCGTCTGCGGCATTTCTTTTTTCTTGTGATCCACGCTGACGGAAACGGCAGAACTGATTCTTATGCGAAGGAAATGCCCCTTTGGGTCTGTCAGGAACAGTGCGTTTTTCGTGGTGGACAAGGCGTAAAGCGCCTCGCTCTGCTCCACCGTATCGGAGTATATGGACCTATCCTGCGAAACCGTCCCGATATACCCGGAAACGCTGCCGGAAAGATAATTGGTCGTTGTTCCCTGCCACGTCGGATAAGGTGTGAAGTTCGCTGTAATCTGCGGGGAGTTGTTGTTGCTGAATCCGCCGTCTGAGGCGTTGTACCGGAAAATATAGGCGTTGACGGCAGAATAGTTTTTCCCGGTGTCGTCCAGAGGCTCGGCCTCCACGATGCTCCAGAACCAATATTGCGCTGTGACTTGGTTCGTAACCATCGGCTCTGTGAGATATTCGAGAGCGCCTGTCGGGAAAATGTAATAGGTATACGTTTCGCCGGACTTGGCGCTGTAGTCCCGAATCTGCCCGGACGTGCTTTCCACATCGGCGATTTTTACGAGGCGGCTTTCACCCGCCGTCTGGCGCATCACGGAGTATCCGTCCGCGACGAGCATCTGATCCCACTGTATCCATACGCAGGGGATGCCGACCAGCATACAGGCGCTTGCCGTTCCGCTTGCCTCTCCCAGCGCGTAGGAAACAGGAAAGTCTACCCAGCCCGTTGTTACCGTGACGCCGTTTGAGCTTTCCACGGTGCATTGGATGGTATAAATGGTATCCGTCAGAAAACCGTCATAATCGCATTGAAGTTCCCCTGTCCCGTAAATGGGGCCGGTATCATAAAACGGGTTCGCTTCCGCACCTTTTTCGCTGATTTGCCAGCGCACCCACTTAACGCTGTCTCCCTGTGCCTGAGAAAACGATGCGGTGAACGAATATGACTTGCTCTCGACGGGATCTTCGATCGCCGTCATCGTCAGAGTCGGCGTTGCTCTCGTGATAAAAACGGACGCCGTATATTGCTGAACAGAATCGTCCGCTGTCCACCATTGCGTTATCGAGAACTTATAGGTATTCCCGTTGCTCATCCCAGCTCCGGTTAATACAGAGGCAGGGATAACAGCGGTATAATACTGCGTTTCTCCCGCATAATTCACGCCCCAGAACGGCGCTGTAAGCGTTGTCTTCCCGGTGGAATATACGAGCGTAGACGCTGTATCGTTCTGGTAAAAATCAATCTGGTATGCTGTCATGGCGCTGTCTCCGCTGACGCGCCAACTCACGGAAAGCCCGTTATTAACATCTACTGTCCCTGTCCCATTGATTTGGTCTGGGCTGATGTTGGAAGGTTGGTAAAGCAAAGTTCTTCACGCTCCTTATACCAGATACCAAAGGGCGGCTTGGGCATTTGCCCCGCTTTGATTGCAGTAAACACGAACATGGCTGTGCTGGCCCTTCCACTTTTTCGCAAGGAACAGGACAGCATCGGCGCTTGTGCTCATTTCTCATTTCTCCTTCGTTGTTTTTCCCATTTAGCAATACACATTCTGGCCGAATGATGTCACCCTTAAATTGCGTAGATTTTCCACGGGATTAAAACGACATTTTCGGTGTTCCATGACCAGCCAGCGTAGTTGGAATAATAGCCACCGTCACCAAAATCAATGTATGTCGCAGTGCTTTGATAGTAGCGGGTAAAGTTGACACCAACAGGTTCTACAATTGCTGCCGGAACACCAATTGGGGCAAACGCTGTTGTAACGGTTTGTAGTGTCCCATCTTGGCTGGCAATTCTTCTCGCTACAATCTTTAATTCAGTTTTGTCCGACAAATCAATGTATACTTTTTGAGCTGCGAAAGAACTGTCCGGGCTTGGGTTCTCCCACATGAGTTCCCACTTGCTCGCGGCTGCCGCCGCTGCTTGGGTGGTCTTTATACGGAAACATTGGAAACGGGCAGTGGTCACGTTCCGTTTATCGCTGGATGAATAGGTATGCCCTTTTATAATGGGGAACGATGTGGAATTGGTAAGCGAATTTGCCGCACTCGCTAAATTGCCAACTGCCACATTTATCGTGTTATCCTTGATATACCACCACGAACTTGCGCCGCTGCTTGCCCAAGTAGCAAACATAATCCCTATCCCATTGAAGTCTGCGGTCCAGTTCCCATTATAAACAGCGCTGCCGTGTTCGCCCTCGTACTCAAACGACACACCGAGGCTTGCCGCAGCAAAAATAGATTCACCTACAATTACCATAGTCATTCACCTCACGCTGTTCTATGCCACACGTACACCGCCAGATACGGCGGCATATTACTTGTGTATGATGTGTTGCCGGTTGCTCGTTCATGGTTGAAGCTGCCAGTGGCCGTTCCTGTCGCGCTGGGGTGCGATGAGGATATAGCTCCCATGCTCTCTTTTGGTCCAATCGAAATGTTCCCCTCTTGGTCGTAACTGAGAGCGCCAGCATTGGAGTTGTTTTCAAATACAGTCGCTTCATAATACATTCCGTATTGAATACCGTACTCGTGGGTATGTTTCTCAGAGCCTCCCGATGACCCTGCGCTGTAAGAATCGCCAGCCGCCAGCAGGAACGTGTCCTTGATACGCTCCCACGTCCCGCCGATTACATTCGCCGGATTCACGCTGTTCACGGACATATAGATCGAGCCAATCGGATAAATCATGTCTATCGACGGGTTCACCGGCGGCTGCGGGGCGTTCGTCCCACTGATGGAGCATTGCATCGTAATGGCACTCGCCGGAGGATTCCCCACGGCGTAGGCCGTCAGCGCCGCATTGTCGTTATCCACGTACAGGTCCTGCACACCGGCGCTCTGGAGAGCCATAAACTGCGCAGCCGTTGGCTGGAGGTCGATTTTGCTCTTGGCCGAGATGGTCGCACTTGCGATGGTCGGCACTGCAGTCCACCACCCGTTCCCGCTGTCCGTCCACGAGGCGGCGGCAGGGAATGTGATGGAGGCGATTACGTCAGCGGAAGCACCGCCGCCTCCCGCTCCCCCGTCGTAGCCCTTGGAGAAATAGTAGACGCGCCCGTTGCTCATGCTCCCCCACCACGCTACAAGCACTGTATCCCCAACGCTTGCGCCTGCTACCTCTTGGGAATACGGGAGGAGCAATTCCGTATTCCCGTAAGGCTGCGTCACGCCCATCACACTGCCGTTCGGCGCTGTCGTTACGTTGAACCGTGCTACGCGCATGGCATTGGAGGTTTCCGACTGTATAAGCGCCTTTACTTTCCCGGATATGGCATCCCAAAAGGCTTTCGCTTCTTCAATCATTCCGTTCCTCCGTCAAGTGATCTTTAGCACACTGAGCAACTTCGCAAGCTCCATGAGGGACATACTTCCGGCCTGCTCCTGCGACAAACTCACGCCGCCGAAACTGTAGTTGGTATCGTGGCTGTCCACCGTTGGCAGGACAGAGGTGCTTCCCTCTGTGCTCTGCAAGAAGCTTCCAACGCCGAACACAGCGTCCAGTGCCCGCGCAAAGTTTTGGAACTCCGGGCTGCTCTCAGACATGGTGGCGACGGCAGAGAGCGCAGGCCCGAGGGTAATGCCGGAAAGGTCGCTCGGGTTGTCCCGAAGCGCTTTCAGTTCCGTGAGCGCACTGCTCTTGACTTGCTCGTTATAACTCTCTTCGGCCTTGGTCAGTGCCGATTGAGCGCTCTTTACTTTCCCCTCGTCAGCTACCCATTCCCATTGCCCGGTAGCGGCGTTGTAGATTCTTACCGTCCTTTGAGACTGAGCGTTCGCCAGGGACTCCCTGGCATCCTCTGCGGCCTGCCGCTTTTCTTCCAAGGCAGACGCGGCCTTTGTGGCGTCTGTGTCTGCTTGCAGGGCTTTGATAAGCTCGTCCCATTTTGTGCGGTAGATGTCGAGCTGTTTCCCGGCATAGTCGTAATTTTTGTTCAGCAGCGTAAGGACTTCGGTGGAGTCTTCCCCGTATCCTGCCGCTCTGTACTTGTCTACGAGTCCCTTAACAGCCTCTTGCGCTTTCTCGTAGAGCTTTACGACCTGAACGTAGTCTCCCTCGTTTTCGGCAAGTTTGATTTGCAGTTCGAGATTGCGGAGCAAATCAGACAGCTTTTTTTCCAGAGAAGAAAAGTCAGGCGAATTGGAAGTGGAGCCGCTGGAACTTCCGCCGCCGCTGGAGCCGCCGCCACTTCCGCCTCCGCGCCCTGTCCACGTTGTTGTGGCTTTGCCGCTCCCCCACAGGCTCGTAGCGTTCATGGAGGCCCTGGCGTATCTGGGCATACCGCCTTTTAGTGCTTCCTCTGTCTGATCGGCGGGGATAACGATAGCGCCGGGAGAAAGATTCACGACGGTGGGCCTGCCGCCGCCTGCGATATACGCTCTGCCGTTCTCGCTGATAAGCTCCGGCCCAAGTTCGTTTACAAGCGTAGGACCGCCCGGTGCGTTGCTTGTACCTTCGGCGTGGGCGGTGTGTACAGAACCGCTGGAGTCTACCCACCAGTTTTGCCCCTCCGGGTGGTAGGACATAGATCCGCTGGCGGAAAGGCCGCCGATGAATTGCTTTGCGATGCCGACTACTTCGGAGATTTTGCTTTTGATGTAGCCGGATTGAGAGATAATGCCGTCTCCGATGGAGCGCGTCATTTCTGCCGCCGCAGCTTGGATTTCTCCCTCTGAATCTCTCAGCCCATCCGCCAGGGTTTCCCCGGTTTCTTCGGCGAAATCTTCGGTATCTCCAACAATTTCGTCGTTTACGGACTGGAGTTCTGTCCGGAGTTCTCTTCTGTGCTGCGCCGCTCTGCGCAGATGACGGGTGGTAGCGCTTACGGCTGCCCCGGTTCTCTCTTCGTTTTCTTCTGCGGCCTCTGCGCTTTCTTCAAAGCCATCTTGCGTAACCTGGGCAGTTTCTTGGCTGGCCTTGAGATATTCCTGCATGGCCAGGACGCGGCTCATGTCATCTGTTGCGCCGGGGGAAAGAAAATCTTCTGCTTTGGGCTGTTGTGAACTGGTTTCCTTGGACTCTAACTCTTCAACTTCTATAAGCTGCTCCTCTAACGAGTCAAGGAGTTCGTTCCCCTCTTCGATGGCTTTGTTATATGCCTCTACCTGCCGGGTAGCCTCTAAGTAAGCGTCATAGTTTGCGTCTTGCCATTCGGTGATTTCGGTCAGTCTTTGTAACGTCGCGTCGTCAACATCAGCGCCAGGGACAATAATATTGTTGGTGATGTTGTCTGCTTCGGCCTGAAGCGCATCCCAATCGGCCAAAATGCCGGATTGGGCTTTGTCTCTGCGAATCGTATTTATCTGATTCTGGACTTGCGCTTCCGCTATAGCGTCAACGATAGCAGCCTTTCGGGCGGCAATAGCCCTCTCTGTGGAGTTGGCTTTCCACGCTTCGATATTGTCGTAAAGCGCTTCGGTTCCGCCCTTAATACTGTTATTGTCAAGGTCTATGACCTCGGAAAGCTCCGGGATCAGTTGCGTAAGCCGTACAAGAGTATCATGGTAGTCGCTTGCAGCTTCGTCGGCGTCCAATCCGTTTTGCTCCATTTCTTGGAGCTTCCGAATATATTCATCAGCCACGAACGCCGTTGCGCTGATTTCATCTGTGGAGTCCCTGTAGGCTTCGTTCGCCTTTTCGACGCTTTCTCTCTGCCTGTCCAGTTCCCTGGTCGCTTCGCTAAAAGCACGCTTGCTTTCGGCGAAATTATCAGTAACGGCAAGGACCCCTGCGGCAAGAACACCAAGGGCTGCCACGATCCCACCGCCTGCGGCCACCCCGACAGCGCCGCCGATGCCGAGAAGCCCGCCGATGGAGCCGAGGACGCTGAAAATGCTGGAGAGCCAGCCGTAAATCGTAGAAAGAGTGCTGACGACGACTGCCGCTGTGGCAAATTTCGTGATCTTATCAAAGATATTGGAAATGTTTTGACCAGCGGCTTTCCAGTCTGTGTCTTGTATGAACCTGATGATAGGCGCAATGGCGTTGCGGATATCTCTGCCGATTTTCTCTGCGTCCAGTCCCTCCACAAAAGAACGCACTTCATCAATAAGCTCTTTGATTTTCCCTGAATCAATCAGTTCGGAAACGAACTTCGTCCAGGAGTTTTTGAGCTGATTTGTCTTGGAGTTCCAGGTTTCCAGAAGGACGTTGATTTCCTTGTCGGCGCTACCGGCACTGTCTTTCACCATGCCAAGCATCTCGTCGAACATATCCATGTTCTGCACGAGGGCAAGGAGCTGGTTGGTGCGGAGTTTTCCGCCAAGGCCGGAGGCGATTTGGGCCAAGTCTGCTTGCGTCAAGTCTCCCGCTTTATATGCCTCGGAAAGCCCACGGAAAGCCTCAATGGGGTTTACGATTTTACCGGCCTCTTGAGCCGTCCTCATGGCTTCGCCGGAGTATTTCATCAAAACATCTTGCAATGTTTCGATTTCTTGCTCCGTCCAGTTGACGCCCTCTTCGATCTCCGTTTGGGTGTCCTTCATTACGTTGAGGATAAGGGCACGGAGAGCGCGGGCGGCCATTTGTCCGCTTTCCTGCGTCACGGAAGTGATGGTTCCGAGCGCAGCGATAGTTTCGTCCACGCTCATGTTGGTCATGGCGGCTACGTTGGCGACAATCGGGAATCCGCCGGACAGCTTTTCGATGCTGGTGGCGAAGTTGTTCTCGATGATGTTCGCCTTGTCCAGAACCGTTGTAAGGTCGTCAATGCTTCCGCCCATCTTAAAGGCGGCGTCGGCGGAAATAAGGAACTTGGTAGCGGTTTCGGCGGCAACGTCACCCACCAACTGCGTCTTGGTAGCAAGTTCCGCCATATCGCCGTAGTTACTGTAACCGGCTTTGGCGAACTCAGCGGCGGCAGACAGATAATCCTGCGCGGAGATACCATACCGAGAAGCTACATCGTAGGACTGAGCGCCAAGCTCGTTGATTACGGATTCAGGTGCGTCCGTGACCTTGCGGATATTGGCGAGTTCCTGATCCACTTCCCGCATGGCACTGAGAGCTTCGCGGAAGGAGGATGTAACGGCGTTGATGGCGGCGTTGGAAAGCCTCCTGCCAAGAGTGATTGCGAACTGCCCGTATACACTGGTGGCTCTTTCAACGACTTTGGAAAAATCCTGGTGTGCTCTGGATTGCCTCTCCAGCATCTGCTGCTGGCGGATGGTATAGAGTTCAAGCCTCTGCTCTTGCCTCTGCTGCTGCTCGATCATCCGGTCAGCATGGCGCTGTGCCTGCGCTTCGGCTTGCTGGTCGGCCCTTTGCTGGCTTGCGGCCAGTCTGTCGGCCTGCCGTTGAGCCTGCTCGACCATCCGGGCATTATGCCGCTGCTCGTTCTCTTGGCTCTTTTGATTGGCCTTTTCCTGATTCGTCAGGCGCTTTTGATTTTCTTTCTGCTCGTTCTCCGTGATTTTCCCGGCGGAACGCAGAAATTCGGTTGTCCGTTTTTCCGCTTCTTTATGGGATATAGTCTGCCGTTTTTCGGCTTCCTTTTGAGCGGTAGTAGTCCTTTTTTGTTCTTCTTTGTTGAGTTGTTCTGTGGCTTTCTTGGCAGCTTCCGTGGCCTGCGTTGCGGAAACTTTGATTTCAAGCGGCTTTATCCCGTTTATTCTTTTTTCCAGCGCTTCAACTTCTTTATAGACCTGTTGAAAATCGCCAATAACAGCAAGCTTTATATTTGCCATTTCAGTCCCGCCTTATTCTTCAATAATCGTAGTCGCCGTCTCCGTCCGTGCGGATAACTTCTGCCGTTCCCTCTACGGTTTCGCCAAGCAACGCCATATTCCGCAGAAATGAATCTGCGAATTGGTTTTGATCTATCATCTCATTCACAAAGTTTGTCCAGAACGGCCTCGGCCCCGGGTGTTTCCCCCATTCATATCCGTTCCCGCTTTCAATCCTATGGATTAACGCATCGCCGTCAGCAGGCGCTCTCCATTGTTCTGATTGACCGTCGGGCTTATACCTCATTTCAAATACAGACGCGAACTTTTTCCCCCTGATCTCAGATGCAGGCCCGGTGATTGTCGGGGTGATTGAGAAGTCGATAAGTCCTCCGTCTTCATATCGCCTTACATATTCCGATGGAGACCATTTTTTATAAACATCATCGCTTATGTGGCGAAATAGGGCATCTTTTGCCTCTGCCGCCACTCCGTCAAGCGCCGCTTGACAATCTTGCATGATGGAGCCTATAGCCGTTGTGATTTCTCCATCGAGTGCTTGCACAAGGCTTTTATCGAGTTTTATATGCATCGGTATACTTCCGCTCATGCAAATACTCCCTCTTCTCTTTCCCGCACTACCAAACTCTCAAGGCTTGAAAACTTGGGACTACAGGAAAGCCCCGGCCCGGAAAGGCCGGGGCTGTTTTCTTTGTTCAGCTCACGGTGACACCAATGGTGTCGGTATAGGTAACGCCGGTCCGGTTGTTGGTCACGGTGGCAGTGATGTTCGCCGTGCCAGCGGAAACGCCGGTGACGGTGTTGGTATGACCACCCTCCGGGACAGTAGCCACTCCGGTAGCGGAGCTGGTGAACGTCACCTGATCCATGTCGGAGATTTCGGTGAGGACGCCGTTGACGCTGTACTTGATAGGCAGGACAACGGTGTTGCCGACGGCGACAGTCGCGCCAGCGCCAAGGCCGATGAAATAGATGCCGTCAACAGCGGCAGTACCGGCGGCATCGTTCACATACTCGTCAACGATATAGCCGTAGTAGCCGCTGGTGTTGGTGGCACAGGTGCCGTTGCTGATGGCCTCCTGATAGGTCAGACAGCGCCCGGACAGGTTGACAGTGCCGGTGCTGGTCTGCCCCAGAGTGTCGGCCAGGGGGTTGGTGAAGTAGTAGTAGGGGAAAACGTAGTGGCGGATCTTGATGAGGCTTCCCTGCATCACGTCGCCGCTCACGTTCTTCGCATAGCAGTTCACCGCGAAATGCGCCCGCACCACCTTCGGGGCGAACAGCGCGGGGATGGAGAGCTGAAGGGCGGAACTGCGGGCAACGAAATACTTCACGCAGTAGGTGTTGCCGCTGACAGCCGCGAAGCCGACGATAGTGCCGTCCGTGTTCACGGGATAGGCGGTGCCGCTGTTGGCTTCCACGGTAGCCTTATCAGCGCCCGTGCTGGTCAGCACATAGCAGACCGGGCCGTTCTGACCGCCGAGGGGGGCGGCGGCGTTGTTCAGCGTCAGAGTGGAGTCGAATGCGGTGATGCCAGTAACAGTCTCCACGATGCCGCCGCCGGTCAGAGTGCCGCCGACAGGCAGCGCCATGTTGTTCAGTGCGGAATCGGCGGTGGTGGCAGTGATGTTCAGCCGAGCACTGTCGGGGATCATCATAACCAGGCCGTTGCCGGGACCGGCGGCAACCTCACCCTCGTTCATAGAACCGGCGGGGTTGAAGTCCACGACATACTTGGAGTAGCCCAGCAGATTATCGGTGGCGGGGTCGAAGAACTCCGCCTCCACGATGCCCTTGGAAAAAAGCTCTTCGGGTGTAAACGTGTAGTTCATTTTCTCACTCCTTAATTACTTTAAGCTCCCTGGATCATTCCATGCGTAGTCTCCTCGATTTCTGCGATCGTTCGGAAACCGGCGGGCATATCCGAGTGCTTATCAAACTTCCATGTGGGATAGGGATTTCCCTTGTCAAATTTCACAAGCCCGGTGGCGCTTGCCAGAGTGTAAATCTGATAATTCAAGCTCCTGTCTATGGCACCCTGCGCCTGTTGAAATTTTCGTATCGGCCAATCCCAAACCTCTTCTGCCTTGCAGTTCCAGTGGAGGGCAACAGAGTACACAAGCGTTTCCAAATCAAATTTTATGCCTGCGTTTTTGCCCTGCGCGTTATACTGGGCGGCCCGAACAAGGTCTGGATTCCAGCTTTCGTCCGGTATCTCATAACCGTTCTGGGCGGCTATGATTTGCCGGATGTCGTTCATCTGCCGCATATCCAGCAATATGCGGTCAAGGAAACTGCGTCCGATGGCGATACCCGTCAGTTCGCCATCTTTGAACGCCGGGAATATCGGATAGGAAGTCTGCCCTCCGTTGGCCGCGTCGCTGAACGGTTCGAGCCGAAGAACCTCCACCAGAACGCATAGAACGTCGGTCAGAAAACATCCGGGTTTCCCGGTTTGCTCCAGGCACTGCTCGTCCAGCGCCCATAAACAGGCGCACCATGGCAGACGGGCAAGCTTGGGGACCTTCAAGGAACTTTGCATAAGCTCGAAAGCCTGTTTTGCTTTTGCGTAAAGTTCATACTTGTCAACGGTCAACGGGTAGAATGTCAGTCCGGCATAATCGACAGGGGCGTTGTGCCGGACTTGCCGTGTGTATTTATCTATAAAAGCGGCCATATAAACTCCTTTTCCCGCTTTAGATAGCAAAAATGCGCCACTCCTTCGTTTTTGCAAGGATGGCGCTCTTGGCGCTCTTTAACTGAAGAATGGGTTCGGTGCGTCTGCGCACCAATCAATGTAGGTGTAGATTTTGTACCCCAGGAAGTTTCTCTCATCGTCGATCTTGGTGATGCGGCGCAGGGTCATGGGACCGACTCCTCCGAAATTCACACCGGCAGTAGCCTCCCGGATAGCCTGCACGATGTCGTATGCTCGGCTGGATGCCGTCATCCCGGTGTTGCTCTCGATGCTTACGTTCACGACCACGTCGAATACCACATCCTGCCGGGTGACGTACATCTCCTTGCTCGGAAGAACGGAGGCATCGGAGAGATACACACGCACCAGGGACTTTGACCACGCCATGCTCTGCTGCGTCATGTTCTGGGGGAAGAAGCGGTAGCCCCTCTCCGTGTCGGGCGGCCTGTCCGGGTTCTCCGGGTCGAACAGCAGCGCCTTGGTCTGCTCGGCGGTCGGCAGAGGCTGCGCCAGCGGCAGTGGCGTGTCCCAGTACAGAAGCTTTTTCAGCCTCGCCCTTGGGTATCGGTTGTCCGAAGGTGGAATGTATCCAGTGCCGTCCGGTAAATCCATGAGGTATTTCACCACTATGTAGGGGATCTGCTCCATCCCCGCCAAGGTGTCCGCCTCGTTGGTCTTCCGGTACGGCCAGTATGGACTTTCATGGGTAGGCTCCTGGGCAGTCCATGCGTCAGCCATCGGCCCCACCTTTCTTTTTCTTGTACGCCTTGACGTTATCCAGCACTTCTCGGAGATCCTCCTTGGACTCCATCAGGCTCTTTGTCACAGCCTGCGCAACCTCCTCGGTGGCGAACAGGGAGATGTACTCGGCTACACGATTGAAGTCGTTGTTCATCTGTTCCATGTAGTCCCGGATGGCGGCGGAGATCATGTTTTCGTAGTTCTTGTAGTCGTACAGGATGTCGAACACCTTGTCGGCTACTTCATGCTCCTTGACCTTTTTCAGCCTTTCCAACTGGTTCATGACATGGGAGGACGCCCAGAGGTCGTAGTCCTCTTCTGCCATGCAGTGCGACAGCGGCTGCTCGACAGTCTCGCCGTTTTCGCCGGGGAGCCGCACAAAGTCCACGCTGTATTCAGCCCCCAGATAGTCTGCCAGAAGCCCCATCTGGAACTGCTGTCGCAGTTTCCGGTTTTCCTGCACCATCATGGTCAGCTTCGGCAGTCCGTCCATGGAACTTGCCATGTTCGGCTGTACCGCTTCGCAGCAGAAAAACGCAATGGCGCGGGACACCGTCTGCTTCTCGCTCACGGGCACATAGCTTTTTGCCTGTTTGATGATGTCGGTGGAAATAGTAATGTGATAGTCAGGCATATAAATTCTCCTTCCGCCTGCAAAGTTTCTTGTTTACTCTTCGACAGCCTCTTGGGTTTCCTCTGCGGCCTTTCTGCGCCGTTTCTGGCGCGTTTTCGTAGCTGGGGCATCCTCGGACGCATCCGCAACAAACGCAACTTCTGCGCCGTTCTGGACGTTCTCACGCAACTTCAGGCAGCCCACCCACTCCGGGGTCAGCTTGTGGCAGTCCAGCTTATGGCAATACTCCTGGTGCGGACACATGGCGCTGAACAAAGCTTTCCGGTCGTATCCGTCCGGCTCCGTCTCCTTCAGGCACAGGACATAGGGGATTTTTTTCTTTATGTAGGCAAACTTGCAGTCCATTTTGGTTTCTCCTTAAACATACTCGATCCCGGCCAGCCGCCCCGGCTTCCACCGGAAGACCATGAACCGGTCGTGCGCTCCGACGAAGCCCTCGTCGTCGCTCCATTCATCCGTCGTTCCCTTTCGTGCCAGTCGGCGGACCATCACGCCGTAGATATCTTGCTCATCCTCGTTGTGGAGGTGTCCGGCGTGTATTTCCCGCACTTTGGCTTTGGCAAATTCTTCGGCGAACTGTATCGTAAACTGACCGCGAAGGTCATTTTTGTTCGACTTTTTGTAAGCGCCGTGGGTGATGCCGATGAAGCAGTTCCTCCACGAAATGCACTTTCGCTGCGCCATGGAATCATCGAACCACACTTGTGGAAACATCGCCTTGAGCATCTGGACGAACGCCCAGCTCATGCTCTCGTCGTGGTTGCCCTTGGAATACAGGACTTTTACCGTATCCCCCTGCTCCAAGCAGGCGGAAATGACCGTGAACCAGAAGTCCCGCGCCATGTTCCACGCTTTGACCATGTCTACCTTCTCGATGGCTCTGCCGGAAGAAGTCCTCCCACGCATATCGTCGTTGTGAAGCATATCCTGCCCGATGGCAATGTTGATTTCTTCCCATCGTTTGGACTGGATGATTTCCAGCAGTTCGGTGAGCGTGTCCTCATGGTCGTAAAGGGGGAAATGCTGGTCATAAAGGGGTATTTCAAGCATCTGAGGCTCACTTTTACCCTCTTTACGCTTAATCAGCCTTGGCGCTGTGCTTTCCCGGATGTTCTCCAGAAGTTCGCTGTACCAGCCGTCATCTACGTGTTGCTTGATCCACGCCTGCACCATTTCTCCGTGGCCGTTGACCTGAACGGTGGCCCCGTGTGCAATAAACCCTGGATATGTCCCGGCGGATTGCGTTGCGGTGTCCGCCATTTGCTTTCGTTTCCAGTATTTCAGATGGTGCCGAAAGGTCTCATAGCCCATTTCTGGGTGTGCGGCATGAAAGTATTCGTTGTAGATATTCTTGGAGTTTTTTCCCCTCTTGAACATCTCGACGCAGTGTTGTTTGACATCTAAACTGATTTTTGCCATTCACACACTCCTCGCCTATTAAGGAAGCTGGCCCCCACCCCGGCCCTCATACGCTTCTTTTGTTCCCACAATGACCGTTTTTTCTTAGGTAATAAGCCGGATTTCTGCGATTTTACGTAGATATCCGTATTCCGCTGTGATAACCAGCGGCTTCGTGCTGGCGTGATAGCACATAATCCGGTATGTATTCTGCCCATTTTTGGTAGCGCTGTACGCGCTTGCCGCAGGCCCAGAGAACAAGATCTCCACCGGCTCGTCGGTGGCTTCTCCGCTTACAAAATAGGCCGCCGAAACCGTTATCACGTCAAATTCGTGTAAAAACGCCGGGATCGTGGTCGTAAACGACACGTTTTCGGCTTCCGCCGCCGGGACCTCAATCTCCACCGTCTGCGTGATATCCGGGTTTTCCGCCAGAGAAACGGTGATGGTCACCGTTCCCTCACCAACGCCCGTCACCGTGCCGTTTTCGTCCACTGTGGCGATTTCCTCGTCGCTGGACTCGAAAACGTAGGAAATCGGGTTCTCGTCCGTGCTCTCCACTGCCTCGCCGTTTCTCCGGCTCGTCACGCTGAGAGTCTGCGTTGTGCCGACCAGCATGGAATTATTCCAGTTGACGGCGATATCCCACGAAAATCCGCCGTAATCGGCCACCTGGTACTCCACGCTGTCGTAAGGCTGGAGTTCCGTCCGCTCAATAGTGAATGCCAGCAGATGGACGCTGTCTGGGTCGTCGGTATACTCCCTCGTGAAGTTGTCCAGACCGCGCATTGCATAGGCCGTGTTGCCCAGAATGATGCGCGTGTTCTCCGTGAACTGCCAACTGTACTCGTTCAACTGGCAAATACAGTTCATATAGTTCTTGGAGGTGATCGTGTTTTCCGTCGTATGCTCGGCGTTGCCAAGCGTTCCCATCTTGGCGTATGACATGGGGACGGTCACGATGTTCCCGTACCAGTCCAGCAGATGGATGACGGCGTTGCACCGCCGCACTACGGCGCTCCCGTGGATGGCGGAGATGTTTTTGCCCTTGTACACGATCCATGTATTGTCGTTGTACTTCAGCATGGCCCCTTGGGGCAAATACGTGAGGTTCGCCGGGTCAAAAATGTAGATTCTCTGCCAGTCCTCCGGCATGGTCTCGCCGGTCTGCGCCTGCGCCGCCCGGATGGACCGCAGCTTCACCTTTTGCCATGCGAAGAAGTCATCCGGGTTCAGCCCTTGGCAGTCTGCCATAAACACGTTGGAGGCCAGATGCCCAACTTGTTGGGCGTAGGCTCTCGTTTCGTCGGCAAAATACTGTTTTTGCAGGCCGGAGGTATTTCCCGCACTATTGAGCGGCGGGAACCAGTTGGCCCCGGATAGAGTCCCGGCAGTATGCGCCATTTTGGAAATGTCTGCCACGGGCCTTTCCTCCTTAAAGGTGGATGTTCTGGTTCAGTACGGTCTTGTAATACACCGCATCCTGCTCGTACTTCCGCAGCTTGTCGAAGAGCTGGCTGTCCACCGCCGTTTGGCGGGATGTCCCAGCCGCCGTCTGGCTGGCCTCGGAGATGGTCGTGAAGTTGGCGTCACGCACCTTTGACTGGCGCTCCAAGATGTTGTTGTCAAAACGCTTCTCGTACACGGCGTAGACGCAGAATGCGAGGATGTCTTTCTCCGGGTCGGTCAGTTCGGCTTCCAGAGCACCGCTCTTGTAGAAGTCGATGTCGATTTCATCGCCGTAGCCCACGTTCCCGGAAACCACCACCTCACCAGTTTCCGCATTGTAGCTATTTAAAATTAGCGGGACATAGCTTGGATTGCCAAGATCGTCCTCGGACACCACTCCGGCGGAGCAGATATCCATGCCAGTAATCCCGGTGTCCGCCGTCACGGTCCCGTCTTCGCTTATTTCTTTCACCGGAAACAGAACATCGCAGTATTGAGGTTCTGTATACCCTTTCAGCCGCGTAATCATCTGGGGCGGCCGATTGAACAGGGGCTTCGCCGCCTGCATATAGTTCCACATACGCCGATAGAAAACAGGCAACCGGTATTTCATGTCCCAGTCGAGGGACAAATCATTTTTTATATAAGTCATGGCCTGACATTCTATTTGCTCAAATGTAGTTCCCATGATAATCGCCCTCCGTGATAAGTTTCCCGCTTCATGCGAGGCTGATAGTAAGCGTCCCGTTGCTATAGGACGATGTCAGTCCAGATCCTACGGCAATTTTGGTATAAGCCTCCCGAACTATTACGCTCCACCCGGCGGTCTTATCCAGTTTGTAGACATACACTTGGTCCCCCTGTTGGGTGGCAGAGTGGGAAGAAACCGACCGGTAATACTGAAACTCCACATTTGTCGGGTTGTCTGCGTTGCTGACATACGCCATAAACGCCATCCTTGTCTGGCTGCCCGAAGCCGGGTTGCTATTTGAAGAGGCGCGGCAGTAAACGATGCTGTTTGCCTTGTATGCAGCAATGAACTCCTCCCATGTACTTTTCCCGTATGATAAGAGTGTCATCTCTATCGCTCCTGTCGCAGTCCCTATCGTTACCGTTCCGTTGGCGCTTATAAATACTTTGCCGTCCGCCACATCTTCAGCCTCTGCTGTTGTTTCAGAAACATCGTAGAAGCCTGCGATCCCTCCTCCCGTCTTTGGGACTTCGATTGAGGGAACGTCCGAGTACGACGCTCCTGCTATGGTTACATTCTGCGCCACGGCTCTGCCTCCCTACGATACGGTAAGGACTTTTGTTGTCCCATCTTGAGACACTGTGGCGGCGGATAGCGAACCGTTCACTCCAAAGATACTGACCCCGCTCTTAATATTTTGGGCTTGGAGGTTGCTGTCACCCTTGATTGTCTGACTGCCAGCCAGGTATGTTCCACTTGCTATGCTCTGGTCGCTCGTCCCGGGGGTAATGGTTCCCTCCCCCCTGGTGGCTACACTTGCGGTAAGCGATATGACGCTGTTCCCCGCCGTGCCAGACCCGACATAACCCTCAGTCACAACCGGAGTAACGGATACGGTTTTGGAAAGTGTCAGCGTGTTTGTTCCCGCAGAAACGGAAGCGGATGTCCCCGAGATGGAGGCAGGAGCGGTAGCCTCGCCAGAGGCCACTTCCTTTGACACTTGTGATGCGTAGTACCCGGCGGGGACCGTCACGGAAGCGCCAACCGCAGTCAAATCGCTTTGTTTCTTTGTTTCAATCGAACCCGCATATTTCACGCCGTTGGCGTAGGCGGTATTCCCAACGAGCATTTTCCCGCCGCTGTCGAGGGTAGCGTCGGACGTGTCGTAAAAATCCGCCGTGCCGGTCGAGCCGGAAAGAGGGATGGAAACTTGCGGTACGCTCTGATATACGACATTATTTATGACTACGTTTTTAGCCATTGCTACTTAATTCTCCTTTATGAAACCGTAAGGATAGACCCGTTCCACCCGATTTTCCCATAGTTCGACGGGATTGGGTTCACGACAATATCCTTTGAAGCGATCTTCTGTGCCGTCTTCATCACCTGTTCTACATCTGACGGCGTTACGGAGTACGGTCCGAAGTATTCCTCATCGGCAGATACCCCGGCGGTCACCTCAAGGTCTATGCGCCCTTTTTTGTTTGTATCAAGTTCTATCTCTGCGCCGCTTTCTGCCGAGATAATGATGGATGGTCCTTTATTCACCGCCATCATCCTTTACCAGCACGGCTTCATACAGGAGAAGGTCAACGTCAAACGCAGCCGTCTTTGTTTTTCTGGCAATCCCGTTTTGGTCAATCCATCTCGCCTGAACAAGCCCGGATTTGTTGTTGTCGAATGCCATGGTTTCCTGCTGCGTCAGGGTCAGTACAATTTTCGTGGCGTTGTTTGAAAACACAACGCTGTCCATTGTTTTCTTCGTTACGGATTTTGCCCCCTGCTTGAAGGTCACATATATATCGCACGAAGTAAGATCCCAGCCCTTAATGGTTATTCTTACCTCTTGCGTTGTTCCCCTCTCTATCGTCATCGTGTCACCTTCTTTACAGGTTTTTTGGCACCGACCGCTGGACTTGAACCAACACCGTGGGAGTCAAAGTCCCATGTGCTACCGTTACACCAGATCGGTATGTTTCAATTAAAAGTATACTTTCAACAATTCGGTGAAACTTTGAAACTTACAGGCCGCCCTTGGCAAGAACGAATGCCAGCACTGCGCTCAGAACGCCCCACAGCACCTTTTCCACCAAAGTGTCCCACCGCTTGGCTGGTTTCTCCATGATGGCCTTAACATCCGTTTTCGTCTCGTCTACGTTCTTCGATAGGTATTCCAAGTCCTTTTTCATGGCTTGGAGGACACCGACCACGTCGCTGATGTCCGCTACTTTTTGCTCCAAGGTCTCGATGCGGCGGGAGTTTCCCTTGCTCCGATCCTCAACCTCTTTGAGTTTTACGGCTTGGTCTTCCAACGTCATGGCCATTTTGGCATCCTCCATCGTTCTCGTTTTTGTGACCCCCACCGATGCAAGGCCGGTGGGGGATTCATTTTTGTTAGGGTTCCACGATTTCCGGGGCCAGGATAAGGCCCTCGCCTCGCTTGATTTTGTTGATATAGGACTCGGCGATGCTGTGAATCATGGATTCCACGTCGCAACCGGCGGCAGCCAGCGCATTAGCAGCGGGGTAACTCAGTTGATCGGCAGTTCGGGAAACAAGCTCGTGTCCCAGATATTCGATATCAGTCTTGGATAGCTTCCCGTCCTCGGTAGACGCTTTCAGCTTTCCAACCATGGTCTGCTCCAGATCCCCGACCACGGCCTTAACCACCCGCTCCAGTTCATCCATGGCGACGGCTACGGTTTCCAGTTTCTTGGTCTTGGCGATCCACTTGCCGATATAGGCGAAAGCCACGCTGACCACGCCCATTAGCACCGCGCCCAGAACCTGTACGGTGACTTCGATGATGACTTCTCTCATGTTCCTCGTCTCCTTCGTCCGCTTGGCGGCTTGTTTTTTTATCGAAAACTCAGTGGAGGTCCCTTTCGTTCATGCCCTCGATGATGGCGGAGAAGCCCTTGATTTCCTTGCCCTCGCTCTTGCTCATGCGGAGCAGTTCCACCACGATCTCCCGCTTCACGTTGGGGTTCCCGGCTTTCCACGCCTCGTAGAACCGCTGTCCCACCATTTCCTTGTGGCTGTCGCACAGCTTCGGGAAGATGTCGAGGATTTCGCTTCCCAGATCCACCATCTTGGCGAACGCCCTCTTGTCAAGGACTTCGCCCTCTTTGTAGTTGACGCCCAGAGCCTCCCGCTCCTCCTCGTTCAGTCCGTCCAGCACGATCAGCCAGCGGTTTTCGAGGAACAGGCGCGTCATGGAATCGAGAATGCGGCTCAGTTCGCTCTTCGGAACGAAGAAGCTCCCCGTCTTTCCGGTAATGCGGCCATACATACCGCCCTCGCCGAACAGCACCACGTTGTCGTCCGCCACCGGGGCCTGCCACAGGAAGTGTACCTTTTCGGTGTCGGGGGCCACCTGGATGACCTTGGGCATCGCCATTGCCGCCATCTGCTCCTGCATCGCCAGGATCTGCTTCTGGAGCAGTTCGTTCTGCTCCCGCAGGGCTTTCAGCATGGGGTCTTCCGCAGGCGCTTTCTCAACGACCGGAGCGGTCTCCAGCTCGTCCTCGATTTCCTCAAACGGAGCCTTTTCGGCTTCGGCCTCCGCCGCGGCTTTCTCCGCCGCTTTCTTCTCCCGGGCGGCTCTCATCCGCTCCGCCGCTGCTTTCTTCTGTTCTTCCGTCATTTCACGCTTTGCCATCACATAAATCTCCTTCCGATGGTTTTTATTTGTTTTTGGGGCTTCCAGCAGGACTCGAACCTACGACCTTATCATTACGAGTGATTTGCTCTTCCAACTGAGCTATGGAAGCATAGAGTGGAGGGGAGGCGTTGGCTCCCCTCCGGGGGCTATGTTTAGGCGATGGTCACGACGCCGATGTGGCTCTCGAACACAGCCACGCTATCCAGAGCGATGGTCATGTTCACGGCGATCTCCTGATCCCCGGCCTTGGAGGGATCGACCTCCAGGGTGATGGGCGTGTCGCGGTTGTAGCCGATGGTGAGGGGCTTGCGACCGTTACCGGCCATCATAAACACCTTGGTGGGATCAAGAATGGTCTCAACGGTGGTGTTCTGGGTGCCGGGAACGATGGCATCCACCAGAGGCATCAGCCGGACGGACATGAACTCGCCCAGATACCCGGTGCGGGTGTAGTCAGCGCCCAGCAGGGTGGCGATGGCGGCGTCCATGTTCACGTTGGTGGAGCCGGTGGCCTGCGTGGGCAGCACCTTGGACAGGGCAACCGCATTGCCGGTGGCAAAGAGGTTGCTGATCTGGGTGCTGTTCACGGCGGACAGGCGGTTCGCCAGCGTCATCCAGTTCTGGTTGGAGAACACGACGCTCAGATTGCTCGGCACCAGAGAAGTGTCGGCGATGGCGGCGGTCATGGCCGCGTTCCACATACCCATGGTCTTGGCGTACAGACCGGCGCTGATGTTCGCAAAGAACTGGCCGAAGTCCACGTTGTTGCCCACGAGCTGGGTCCACTTGGCGTTGATCTGCGCCGTGCGGGGCTGCGGATTCAGCGTGTACTCCTTGCTGTAGAACCGGTTGCGGGGAACGCTCCGGGAAGCGCCCCAGGCGCTGTCCTGGAACACGGGGATGTCGTTGCTTCCGATGGACAGGGCGTAGGTCTCACCGAAGCCGACCTCGACCACGTCGGCGAACACGCCGACAGCCTCGGAGTACACGCGGGGCAGAATGGGAGTCAGAATCTCCTGCCAGATGCCAGCCAGCACCTGGTAGAACATGGAGTTCTTGTGGTAGTTCTGGCCCTTCCGACGGAACTCCTCAAAGGTGGAGGGGGAGGTGCGGCCCAGAAACTTGTCGGCCTGATTGGCGGCGTACAGGAGGTGGGAAGCTTGGAAAGCCTCGTTCAGTTCCTTGTACTCCGTGTCGGTCAGCCGCTGCTCACCGGCGTTCTCCTTGATGCCCATGGCGGCGCGGACGCCGTTGGCACCCTTCCGGGCGTACTCATAAGCCAGCAGGCGGCCAGAGGCCACGATGTCGGCGCGGTTTTGGGTGCCGTCGGCAGTCTCAGCGGCGGACACCTTGAACACGGCGGGAGAAATGCTGTTCAGATTCAGTTTCATTGTTGCGTCCTCCTTCCTTACGCAGCCACGCTGACGCGCTTGGCGACGACATCAACGTACTGGAAGCTGGCCGTGGTACCCTCGGTGAAGTTGCCGGTGCCGCGCAGCTCGAAGTAGATGGAGCCAGCATCGGTGGGGGCGGCAGCGGCGGGGACCAGCAGACCGTTGGCGATGGTGAAATAGGTGTTGCTGCCGAGCGTGGTGCTCAGATTGCCGATGCCGAAGCGGTACACGCTCTGGCCGTCGAAGTCGATCCGGGTGAACGTGCAGTAACGACCGGCGGGAGCGCCGAGGCCCAGCGTCCGGGTGCCGACGAAGTAGTTATTGCCGTCGGGGGCGGACAGGAGCTGGGTGTCGTAGGTATTGCAGGCGTAGATCACGTCGTCGATGTTGGCGGTGGCAGCGGCGGCGTTCATGTACCAAGTGTTCTCGTTGTAGACACGAGTGCCGGAGGGGTTGTCAAAGCCCTCGCAGGGGACCTGGCCGTTCCGCACACACAGCAGACCGGCGGAGCAGTCGGCGTTGGCGGCGGGGGAGCCAGCCTGATAGAGACCGGCGATGTTGCACAGATCCTCGAACCGGTTGTTGACGATCCGAGGCTCAAACGCGGTGTTGGCGATATAAGCCATGTTGTTTCACTCTCCTTTTTTACTTCTTGCCCATGCGGGACAGGAGGCCGCCGATTCCGTCGGGTTCCTTTCCCTTGGCATTGTTGAACTTGTCGAGAACAAAGGTGCTCTCCTTGCTCTTTGCAAGTTTCTCGTCGATGGCGGCCTGCTGGCGGGCGCACTCGGCCAGAACGCGGGTCTCGACCTCGGCGGCTCCGATCCACTCGTTCTCGCTGTTCATCCGCTCGGTGTACATACCGGCCTCGATGTCAGCGTTGATGGTGGAAAGAAACTCGTCGCTGTACTTTTCCTCGCGGTTGGCGTTCTGCTTGTCCAGCGTGTTGCGGGCCGTTTCCTTGGCGGCGTTGATGCGGCGCTTGGTTTCGGCTTCCTGCATGGCCTTAATGGTGGCGTTGGCGGCTTCCAGATCCTTACGGGTCTGATCCAGCTCGGTGTTGGAGCGGATCAGGCTGGCGGACAGAGCGTCCGTCATCTCGCAAACGTCAACATCGACGTTGCAATCCGCGCCAAAGCAAAACTGAGCCTGGGCGTTGACCTTCTTGATCTTTTCCGGCACGATGGTGTCGTTCTCGGACTCCATGGTGTAGGTGGAAGTAGCACCATCAGCAGCCATAAGGCAGACACGGATGCAGTTCTCGTCGCTGACGGCGGCCAGAACGGTGTACTGGGGGAACTTCGCTCCCAGTTCCGCAAGCTGTTTGCGGCTGTAGTAGTTCATGTTGCTCTTCGCTCCTTTTTCGGAATTGTTTTTCGGCTCGATTTCGGGGTCTTCCACCCCGGCGGGTTCGGGTTCTGCCTCCTCGCCGATGAACGACGCAGCCTTCAAAACGGCTTCGGCCATGTTGTTCCTCAGTTCAGAGAGTTCGGCGAGGGTCTGAATCTTCGCCCCTGCCACAGCGGGGGAAACCCCGTTGCCCAGGATCGTGATGCCAAGGACGCTATAATTCGTTTCGACCGCGACATCGCCATCCATGTATTCGTCAAACACGAGAGTTTCGATGCTGACCTCCATGCTCCCCTGTCGAGCAATCTTGTCCACCAACTCTCGGGAATACCAAGCCCAGATCCCGGCATCCACCACGACCCAGTCCACACCGTCCTCGTTCTCGATGCGGATTTCGGCGTCCTTGGGCACCCACCCCACGATGCGCTCGGCATCTGGTGCGGTGAAAGACGGGTACTCTTCACCCGTCTTTGGATCTCTCCTCATGTTGTAGTTGTGACCGTCTCCCACAATGGCCCCGCCGCCCACATAGGCGGTAAGGATGGGGATGTCACGAAACTCTTGCAGATGCTGTTCAAGGTTGATGTACCGCCAGTTGTTTCGGTTGGTGGCGGAGTTCAGTGCCTTGATACGCACCCGGTATACCTTGTCGTTCTCGGTTTCCAGCACTTTGAGCTGTCCGATAAACTCCAAGTGTTTTTCGTTTCCCATGTTTCTTCCCTCCGATAAAGCGAAAGAGCGCCGCTATCAAGATCCCGGTATTCCCGGTTTCTTAACTGCGGCGCTCTTGGCGCTCTATTGTGCTTAACAACTGTATTCGATTTTTATGCGTATCAAATCTGATAACGTCTTTCCGGCACTTTGGGCACATTGTTTCTCCGCGACCGTCAAAGTACCCTATCAGTTTCTTGCAAATAGGACACCGTATTTCTTTCATCAATCAAAATCGTCCCAGTGATCTACACGGCGTCCGGTCGGTTCGCCACCTCCGCCGCCGGGGAGAAGGTCCCGGTTCTTCTGTCCGCTCTGGCTTCCCGTCTCTGCGGGTCTGCCGCCGGGGTCGAGTTCCTGCTTGGCCTGCGGCGGGAGTGTGCCATCGCGCTGTCTGGCGCTGTAGGTGCTGACAAGAGGCAGACGCTTATCCATGATTCCGCTCTTCGTCACCATGTCGGAGATGGCAATGTCGTCCATGAGCGTGTGGCCCATGAGGGCGTCGTACCGCAGGGTGTCCACCATGAGGCCGAGGGTCATGCCCTTTCGGGCGGCCTCAATCTCCAGCTCCCGGCTGAAGATGTCGCCGAACATACGGAACCGCATGACGGACTTGAAGCCGACCTTGTCGAAGATGGCGTTCATCATCCGCTCAATCGCCCAGTAGATGGGCATGGCGTGTCTGGCGTGGATCTTAGCGCTCAGTTCGGCAACGCCCACCTTTGGGTCGCTGCTCGTGGGGATCAGCGCCGACATACCGGCTTTCTGGATTTGGTCGCTGTAGGCGTGTTCCGCAATGTTTGTACTGGACACGGTGTCCGTGATGGTCTGGAGTTTCAGATTCTTCGCAGGAGCCATGTAGAGGCCGATGCCGGACGTGTTGTTCCTGTTGAGCATCTGATACCATAGGCTCTCGAAATACTCTCTCAGCGACGGGGAAACGGCGATGGGGTCGGCGTTCGGCACGTTGGTCGTGTTGTACGTTTCCAGTTCGCCGGTCATGATGGAGGTCAACGGGTTCAGGATGATTTCCAACTGGGCGGACTCATAGGCGGGGACCTGAACCATGCTCACCATCATGCCTGTAGTGGTCGGGACGACATCCGGCGTCCGGTCGTTATCCTCAAACACCATCACCCGGTCGGCAGGCAGCGTGACCCAGTAGTACCAGACGTTCCCGATCTGCGCCCATTCCGGGTTGCCTGCGGTGGAGCCGACATCGTTTCGCTTGAACTTGGCCGTATTGATCTCGTATCCGTTGCTGGAGGTATAAACGTACTTGCCCTTGCTTTCTGCCACCACGTCGGAAAAAGCGGGGAGATACGGCAGGAACAAATCTCCGAACTGGAGCGGGGACGTTCCCGGCTGGCAGAAGTACATCATATTGAATGCAACAGTGTACTTTCCCGGGCCGTTGTTGTAGCCAACTATGGTACACCAGTCGGTTGGGAGCTGCTGGAGGAATGCGTAGTTGACCTTGTTATGGCTCTTGTCCACGCTGAACCGGGGCGTATAGAACACTTTCCCGTACTTCGCGCACAGCCCGGTGATCTCATGCGCCTTGGCTTTCAAGTCCATGGTATTTGCGATTTTGTTCGCCAGGATGAACTCCCGCTTCATGACCCGGTAGCCAACATCCTCCACGTCCTCGGTAGGGTAAACATACCAGTCATACGTCATGATGTCCTGCCGGGTTTGGAGCAAGACGTTATAAGTCATGGCGCTGGCATCCAGAGAGGCAGACACCGCCCGGAGCGCCCGCTCGTTGTCGGCTGGCTTCTGCACCATGTCGGCGATTTGGTCTTTGGAATACTCGCCGACGGCAGTGTTGATGTTTTTTACACGCCGGTTCTGTACCGGGGGCCACCCAAGCATATAGTTAGCCCCGCCAGCGGCAGACCATGCGGCAAAGATACTGTCCATCGACAGCCCTTGGTAAAGGGGTTTCATGGCCTGGATGGCCTGTGACATCGCCGCCCAGGTGTCGTTATTCTTCTGTGCGGTCGGCGTCGTCTCCGGCATCTTCCAGGTCCCCTCTCACTTTTATCAGTTCAGACTTGAACCGTTCCAGAAACTCGTTCTGCTTCTGCATCAGCTCATCGTGGTATATCGTTTCATATTCTGACCGAATGGCGTTGCTTTCGGCGGTTATCCACGCCCAGTCCTGCGGGGTCAGTTCGCGGATGAACTCCTCCGTCATTTCCACGCAGCAATCCGGCTGTTCCGGGGAGATAATCAAGCAGTATGATCCGGTAGCTTTGAAATGCTTGTATTTGCGGACGATCGCCAGATTCTTCTTTGTCGTTAGGCATCCCCACAGTTTATTCTTCTCGATCATTTTCGTACCCCTGCGCGTCCCTGCCGCCGCACCGGGCGGACTCTTCCGGCGGAATAGGCTCCCGCCTGCTCTCCGCTGAACTGCTTCACGTACTCTTCCCACTCATTCTTTCGGCGGTTGGCGTAGTACAGTTCGTCCTTTTCCAGTCGCTGGCAGAGCCGGAGCGCATACAAAAACGCGGACCACATATCCTTGTTGATGTACTTGCTGATCTCCTGCTCCGTCCATCCGACGGACATATACTTTTTCTGAAGGTTGGCGATCTGTCGGCACAGACGGTTGGTGGCGCTGTAAGGAGCCTGTATCTCCACGTCCCTCCGGTCATCCTTAATGCCGTGCTTCAGCTTGTAGGCTTTCGTGCCCTCGTACAGGCTGGCAGTAAGCATCTGCACGTTCCCGTTTTCAAACTCTCGCTCGGCGTAGTCCAGCATGACGCTGTTCGGGTCTGCTCCTCCAGTGCCATAGGTGGCCCGCATTGGGTAAATGCACGGGATTGCTCCGGGCTGCGTAATAGCGGGCAGGTCGTTTGTCATGGTACACATCGGTGGGTTGCCGTCACCGAGGTCTGTATGCAGTGCTTCCAGCACGGCCTCGCCGTAGTTCTGCGCATCGAGAATGATGTAAGCTGCCCTCTCGGCGCTGCTGTAATCTTTCCACCGTCGCTTGATGATGGCGGCGTGTTCCTGGGCAGTGGCAGGCGGTCGGCGTTCCTCCACGTAGACCAGTTGCTTCCGATAGTAGTCTTTCTTTTCGGTGTGGAACTGCCTTATGCATTTCACCACAGCCATGGCGGTCATGGCGTTACCGGAGCGGTCGCGGAAAGACACGTCGTACCCGAGCACGTAGAAAACGTCCGGGTCTCCGCAGTGCCTGTCCTCCATTACCTTTAGCACACGGCTTTTCTGTACGTCGGCGTCCTTGATGATGGGGTTCTCGATGCTGCCCGTCCATTTGCTTTCGCATTCCCGCATGAACTGCTCGGCGGTCAGCTTCTTCTTCAGCATCTGGTAGTAGGAGAAAGATTTCATCCGGCACAGCACCGGAACTTGCCAAGGAATGCTCAACGCGAATGCGCTCTCACCGGCCATCATGGCCCGTCTGGTGTCCATGTAGACCGGATACGCCTCGTTTTCCTTGCGCGTCGCGCTCGTAATATAATGAATTTGGCTGTCGATGTGGGTCGGGTCATCCTTGCCACGCACCTTGTATGTCAGCCGGTTCGTTCCCAGAACGATTTGGTTGAACTCAGCAAAGTTAAACGGGTTCTTGTCCTCTTGGGCGCACTCCTCGGCAACGACGCCGGATGTGTTGATGCCACGGTCGATGGACATGATGAACTGGGAGCCGTTCTTCGTGCTGGCTTTGAAGTGCTCCTGGCTGTCGGAGTTTTTCATCCAGTGTGCCGCAAGGACGGGGCAGTTGCGGGAGTATGTTGCAAACGCTGCCGAGGCCAGAGGGGCCGCCTGCTTTTCTACCGGGGCATAATACCCCGTGATCTCTCCCGGCCAAAGGATTCCCTTATCGTCTTTGTCCGCAACGATGGTAGATGTTTTTCCAAGCCCGCGACTGCCGGTCGTAAAAGTTTCTTGGTATCGGGCCATGTACCGCTTCATCACACGGTTGATAAGCCCATTTTCAAACTCCGGGTTGTCTCCACGGCAGATATCCTCCATGATGTCTGGATACCACCGGAAGAAACTTATCAGCAGCGCCCATTCTTTGGTTGCGAACTGGTCGTAATCGACCCCGGCGCGTGTCTCTTTCTGGACGTAGCTTCCGGTTTTCTTGGAAAAAGTATATTTTCTGAGGGCGTCAGCCAACCGAATCACCGTCCATGTGGAGGGGTGCGATTTGAAGCTCGCTGTAAATTTGCTTTTCTTCCTCGTCTTGCTCCTTGGCAAACTCGCCGAGAGTGTCGATGATGGCAAACTCGTCAGCCAGTCTGTCAGCTTCCGGTATCCCTTCGTTCCAGGCAGTGCAGTTGCGGATGAGGAGCAGCATCTGGTCAGCGGCGTCTCTGGTGTATCCATACGGAGTGTGGAACATATACTTCCCGAGCTGTTCGCACAGGTGGTCGTAGTCCATCATGTCCAGTCCGGCCCGTTCCACCGCTTTCACAATATCGTCCAGCCGTGCCAGATCCTGCGGCATCTCATCTTTTTTACGAAGCTGTTCGCTTTCCTTTTCTTTCTCGATCATGGAGGAAAGCTTCTGGGCGGCGTTGAAGTCTTTCTCTTCGATGCACCGATCGCGTTCCAGTGACCACTTGCAGATGTTCCGTATAGAAATCTCGCTCTGGTCGCTCATGCCGACGCGGTCTTTGGTCATGGCATCATAGAGTCCGTTCAGCTCGTCGTAATCGTCTTCCTTGTACCGGCGGCTCTTGGGGCCTGTTCCCCACCGCTCCTTATTGAGAAGTTCCTGCTTCGCTTTGGCGATCTTCTCATCGTCCGGCGTGGTGATGTTCAGGTCTTCCATGCCCAGCGCCTTGCGGATGTCTGTTTCCCCGTCAGAGAAGCCGTACCACTTGTCGGACATCCGGTGGTACTTGGCGTCCCGCAGCACCTTGATGTAGGCTCCCCACTGTCCACGTTCGGCCTTGTAGGTCTTTGCGGCGCTCACCGCCTCCGGGATGAACGGGACGTTGAACATCACGCAGCAACAAAAAAGGGCCATATCCGGCCCTACAAGTTTGGACAGGCCGACGTTGTAGGTGCTCTGGCATCCGACGCAGTAAAAACTTGGGACTCCCGGATCGAAGCCGTCCGTAGCCATCCAACTGTTTCTGTCGGTCAATTCCTTGCCGCAGTGCCAGCATTTTCGGCTTTCACGAACCTCGTCCATTGGCCCTCCAAACACAAAATCTTGTTTTTCACTGTGCTATATACCACAATATTTTGCGAAAGTATATAGAGTTCAGACATTTACCGCCTAAAAAAGTATAAAAGAGCCGCCAAAGCGGCTCTTTTTGTTATCTGTGTCTGAAGATTTTTGCCTAAGTCAGTCGGTAGAGATACATACTCGGTGTCCGTTGATTTCCCCGTTCTTACCCCGGTCTACCAGTTTCACGGCGAGGTCATATTCTTCATCTAAACAGCGCTTAATGTCCGCATAGCTGAGATACTTTTTTGCTACGCTGTCGTTGGCATACATAAACTCGTCGCGGAGCGTCAGAATGTCCTCGTTTGGTGCATTGTGTTTGTCTTTGAGAACATAGAGGATAAGATTTAGGGTAAATTCCAAGCCGAACAAACAGCCCGTATCAAAGGCTTTGTCCACGTCAGCCTGCGTCCGTGGGATCTTCTTCGGATTCGTTTTCAAGGCGATTCGTAGCCTCCGCTCACATAGTCTTGGTACGTTTTCTTCGGAGGCTCCCATGTCAGCCACCGATATAGCGATTTCGTGAATGCAATCGCTCCGGGGATTGCGAACGCCCCAAGAACCCACGGCAGCAGATCGGGGAAGATCCGAACGATGTTTTGCAGGAGCAGCGCCATAAAAGCAACGAGCGCCGCCGTTACGATTTTTGCCTTTGCATTGGTCATATTGCTTACCTCCCAAAATTACGACCTTGATTATTTTGCCCTTTTATTTTTGAACCCCATCTTTCGGAGACGGGCAGCTTTCACTTTTGGATTCCATCCGCATTTCTCGCAGATATAGTTGCAATCAACCAGCGGATAGCATAGCAGCAGTTTCCCGGTTCGTTTATCTGTTTCATAGTATTTGCACGGCATTGGCGCTCCTCTGCGGCGCTCCATGGTGTTTTTTACCGCGCTTTCAATCGGCTGTCCCATCGGCATTTCCCTCCATCATTTTTTTTAGCTCCTCGGCTCGGCTACGGGATACCCCGATTAACTCGCAAGCTATCTGCCATTCGTCCGGGCGGCCTCGGCGGGCATAGCGAGTTTCTTCCAGCCATCTTTTCATTTCTTTAGTGACGATAAACGGCTGCTGTTTATCTTTTTCTCTGGAGTATACGGGGCAGAAAAGTTCCTCAAAGGTCCGCTTCCCTCGCTTGTATCGGCTTCGGACAGTTTGTTCCGGTATCCCGACGATCCGCGCCCAAATGGGCAATCGGTTCGTCACGCCGTCCACGGTCAGCGTCGCGGTGCGGAATATCGGCTTGATAAGTTCCGCATAGCTGATGTTTTTGTTGTCGTAGTATCGTCCGAGGATGCCGTTGGTTGTCAGGCCGGAAATTCTCGCCAAATCCTCAACCTTGTATGACTTGCCCTGCACCACGATCCACTTGACGCTATGTGCCATGCTGCTCTACCGTCTCCTTTGCTTTATCGGCCTCCACCAGGGTCACGTTGACTCGGGGGACGGGGCCGTAATACTTGGATACCCGGAGTTCGGTCACCTGTCCATCGTCATCGTAAGCAATCCCGTTGAGCGCATCCAGGATAATTTTGGCGATATTGTCCGCATCCGGCTTATGCGGGTATTGGACCGTTCCGGTTTCCATCTCCGCCCGCTGTGCCTTGGTGGTGCGCTTGGGGATCGGAAAAATGGCGGAGATGAACGCCCAGATGTTCCCGGTGAGCTTGGCGCTTCGTGCCTGCCGCCACATAAGTTGTACCAGTTCCTCGTAGGCGGCGGTCTTGCCCGGGGTGTAGGTCTGGACGTACTTCCCCCGCGTGGAAAACCGGGGGCGTCCCTTGCCCTCCGGCTTGCCGGGGATGGTGAAAGATACTGTCATGCGTCCGTCCCTCCCGAAATAAGTTTCAAGACATCATCTCCCTGAAAAGGCTTCGTTTGGCTTTGCCCTCGTTCGCCCGGAGATCTTCACCACGGCATCGGAATTGCGGCGCGAACCCTTTAAGTCTGCTCAAGATCCGCTGATACCCCAGATCTGGGTCATCCCGCTCCATGTCAAGGTTCGTCGTTACGATAGTCGGCAGTCCGGCGTTCTTCCTCGCGTCAATGGCCTCAAAGATTTTCTGCTTTGCGAAATCTGTGCCTCGCTCTGCTCCAAGGTCATCAATCACCACAAGCTCAAACACCTTCAGGCGGTTCATCGTACTGTCGTATTCTTCCCAGCCCATTCTCTCAACCAGAGCCGGTGCCGTAACCATCCAAGCCCTGTACCCCTTGTCCAGAATTGCGTTTGCGATTGCCGCCGCCGCATAAGTCTTCCCGCAGCCAACGCCGCCAGAGAGTGTAAACGACAGCCGCTCGGCAAGAATCGCGTCCCATCTGTCAACATATTTTCGGGCAAACGCCATTGTAGGGTTCTGCCCGTTGTCTGCGGAGAACGTGAAACTCTCAAAACCCCGCAGCCAGTCCTTCTTCGCTTCGTCCTGCAACTTACGCAGTTCGTCCGCTCTGGCTTGTTCTCTGGCGTCCATTCCGCAACGGCAAAGGCACCGCGCAACGATTGATTTGCCGCCAACTTCCACCACGGTTTCCTTCGGCTCACCGCAAACCCCACAGAACAACAGCCCTCCACGGGTGTAGTCCGCAGGATTTACGACGATGTTTTTGCGGCTTTCCTCCGCCAGCCTCGCCACAGCGTCTTCCATCCCTAACACGGCAATTCCTCCATGCTCTCATAGTCTGGTGCATTTCCTGCCTCGTTCTTCAGCGGGAAAACACCTTGCCAGCCTCTCTGAATGCTTTGATTTACAATCGCCACTTGCATAGCCTCATTCCCCGGTGCCAGCTTTTCCAGCTCACGGATAGTAAGTTCTCTGGCCTTATCCGTCAGCGGCTTTCGCATTGCTTTTCTCGCCTTTGCAAAATCGTCAAGTGCGGTTTCCAACGGCGATCTATCGGCGCGTTCAGCGCCTTTATTATTGGATTCGGATTCGGATTGGATTGGATTGGATTTAGGCCGCGTCTCGCCGCAACTCGCCGCGACTCGCCGCGACTCGCCGCAGAATGGCAAAACCTCTCCGTCCTCCGGGGCAGGGTACTTAGGTTTGGCATCTCTTACACGTTGATGCGCAGCCCAACTTGGGAACTGATAGTAGGATTTCCCGCCTACAGTGTAGAGGGTAATGCAGCCACCAGCCGCCAAAGCGTGAAGTGCGCTATCAATGTCTTTGATGGTAACTCTTTCCCTGAGTGGGAATACCCGCCCTTTTATGATGGCGGGGCGGGCATCACCGCGCCCCGCATCATCCGCTTGCGTAATCAATCCAACCCAAAGCCGAAACTCGAAATCAGAAAGCAATGATATTTTGTCGCTTGTGAAGGTGCTTTCTTTTATGATCCTGTTCGGCATAAAAAGACCTCGTTATTCTTTTTGTCGGTATCAGAACGGAAGTTCACCGTCGTCCACATCTTCCTCTGTGAACGCTCCCATCGGGGTGCCTGCTGGTTTCGACTCATCCTCGGCGTCCGGGATCTCGTCAGCCACGGGCTGTGCCAGAATGATGGACGCCTTGACAACGTAGATATCTTCGCCCTTCTTCTCAGAGCGGTAGTTGTCCTTGGCGTACTCCCCGGCTACCAAGATGTCATCGCCCTTTTCCACACAGGCGGCGTACCTGGCTAAGTTGCCCCAGGATTCGATGTCGATGTACTCGGAAATCTTCTCCCCGTCATCGTTCTTCGTCTGGTTGTACCGCAGAGAGAACACGGTCTTTATCTTGCCGCTGTCGAAGGTTCTGACGTGGGGGCCTGATGTGCAGGTCCCCCACATGACGATGGACTTTCCTTTGGCGATAGGAGTCATTGTTACTCCTCCTTGTCAAAGAAAGAGGCTTCCAGAGTGTCGGGGGCGTAAACCTCTCCGGTCTCCATGTCGGTATAAGCTACGTCCTGCGGCTCCGGCTGCGGAATAGGCGCGGCGGTAATGTCCTGTTCCTCCATTCCCATCTCTTCCGCAGTGTACATACCACCGAGGATGTCGGGGAAAGCTTCGCGGAGGGCGGCGACCAGGGCGCACTTGCGAATCATGAGTCCGGGAGAGGATGCCCACTTGGAAATAGGCTTGCCGTCCTTCTTCTGCATCCGCTCTCCGAGGCTTACGACGGCGCTGACAGGCTCCACGTAACCTTCAACGAACACGTCGGCCCACCCGCCGACCAGCTCCTCGTTGGGGAGCACCAGTTCGCCGACACGATTCTCAATGCTGCCGTCCGGCTTCAGAACCACGACACCGGCTTTCATTCCACGGAACTTGGGGTGGGCGGCGGCCCGCTTGGTGTAGGTTTCCTTGCCAACGATCATCGTTGCGGGATTGGAACCGTATTTGACGCAGTACGCTTCCCGGACGAACGGGTTCAGCCGCTGGTACTGGCACAGGGACAGGAACATATACGCCTCGGCATCGCTGACATTCTGCCCCGGGCAGAGGTAGTCTTTGATAAGCCCCATGGAGAGGTTCACGTTGTTCCCAGCGAGGTCGGTGTACGAAACCTTCTGGTCAACCTCGGTCTTGGGGCGGGGAGCGAGAGTCTGCTTAGTGGCGGTGCGTCCCGCCGTGGTAGAAGCTGCTTTCATTTTTATCCTCCTTAAATCTTTTTGAATTTCATGTTGTTGGTGACCATGCATCGTTTGAGAGCATTGAACGCTTCAACGGTGCCAGTCACTTCAAAGCGCAAGGTGTACAAATTTGGCTTTTGCGGCTCCGGCGCGTCCGCCGGCCGGATGAACTGGACGGGAGACTGCTGAACGGGCATCTGAGTCTCTGTAGCTTCCTCCCGTGGAATTTCTTCCTCGGCGAAGGTATCTGTAGCCTCTCTGGCCTTGCGCTCCTCCTCGGCTTTCTGGATGGCTTCCAGGCGCTTCCCCTCTGCCAGAGCCTTACCGAGATTGTGGCTCTTGGCATACTCAGAGAGCATGGCGGTCTCGTAGGGGCTTTCCAGACCTCGGATGGCGGTGAGGTCGTTCCGTGCTTGCTCAAGCTGCCAGAGGATGTTTTCCTCCGCATCCTTCTGTGCGTAGGTGGAGTTCAGCATCCGAAGATTGAACACCTCGTCGAATGAGATGTAATCGGAAATATCCGCCGAGTTCGCAGTGAAGAACGTCTCCAGTTCTTGCCGCTTCTGTTCCTTGACCTCGCTCTCCATCGCCTTGATTTGTCTGTCGATGTTGGAGGCGGCACTTGTGGCGATGCCGGTCAGTTCTTTGCACTTTGCCTCAAACTCTTCGTATGGTTTGAGCCACTGCTTTTTGACCGCCTTGCGTAGAGAGTCGATGCCGTCCGCAACTTTACGAATATCAGATCTGTCCTTTTTCGCGGCAGAGATGGCATCCGGGCTGACGACCATAGTGGCGTAGGGGGCGAGTCGTTCTTCCAGGACGGCCTTGATAGCCTCAAAGTTCGTCTCGATCTTGGTCTGCGTGACCGGAGTGAGGTCGGTAATAATCTCAAATTCCATAATCACGCCTCCTCAAAAAGAGGAAAGCCCTCTTCCTCTTCCGGCGTCACGAGAATCGGCTCTTCCTTGCGGGTGATGGTGCGGAGGCTGTCCCTGTACTTGGGATTGATCTCTTCATACGGGATGCTGACGCTTACCACCTTTGCCGGGGTGTCCCCTCTGGCTGTCGGTGCCAGAACGATCTCTCCGACCTTTACCGGGATAGTGCAAGCGTAGGTGTATACCGGGCCGCTATACTCGCCGCCTTTGCGCTTGTACTGGACTTCAACGTACATTGTCATTGATTCCCTTTCTGATTTTTTCTTTTCGTGTCTTATCCACTTTCGGGTTCCATCCGCATTCGGCACAGTTGCGCGTCCTTATGTTTTGGATACACAGTACGGCCTCGGGGATAAACCGGCATCCGTCCTCGGCGTAGATGTTGGCCGCTGATGTTTTCGCTTCTTCCATTGGATTCCCTTTCATAGTCTCAGCGGAACGGGAGGCACTTTGTCCTCTTCAACGCATCGCCAAAACTTTTCCTCCTCTTGCAGTAGGTATTCCATGTTTCCCTGCATATCTTCCCGCAGGAATAAATACTCACGGATAGACGAACCGCCGTCAGGACCAATAAGTTCGGCAAACAGGTAGGCGAAGCTGAACCCGGTCGCAAGGAACTGATGGGATAACTGACACAGATATCCGTCCGGCACTCGGTTTCGCCATTTGGCCCAGTCGGCTCGGCTCTGGCAGGATGTGGTTTTGATTTCCAGAATCCCGCGCTCCCCGGTAGTTGTTTCCGTCAGTTCGCCATCCAGAGTAGCGCGAAGCCAAGGTCTTTCCGTCTGGTACAGATAATCGTATGGGCGGTAGTTCAGCGTCAGTTCCGGGTGCTTTGCCATGAAAAGCTGCCGGAGCGGTTCCTCCGCCCGGTTGCCGTATACCACGGCCTCGTTGGCGGACAGATCCTTGGGCGCTTTTCGCCCGGTCTTTATTTGCCAGAGGTCGATGCGGGAAATAAATCCCACACCGAGAACTGCTCCAGCTTCTGACGCTCCGAGGTGGGATTTCCGACTTGACAGCCAGTCCTCCCTCGTGTGATGGATTTCGTATTCAAGCATTCTGGTTTGCTCCTGCTCTTTTTTGCTTTTGCTTTGCGGCGGACGTTGCCAAAAGCATTCCGCCAAGCATTGACGCAGTCGGTACACTCCGGCAGTGGACATCGTAGGCACAGTTCGATTTGGCGTTGGTCATCATAAGTCAGCGATTTACGCAAAGTCCGCAAATCCAAGACGGTAGAATCAGCGCTGTCCCACGGCCTTTTCGCCTCTGTGGCGGAAATCAGCAAGGCGTACCGCATTTTCGGCTCCCCTCAATCAACGCGGCGATGTCCGCCACGTCATATAATTTTGCACCCGCCGGGGAGTAGGTTGGGAGCGACGCCACGGCTTTCCTTGCCGTGGCTCGGCTCTTGAACCCAAGCTCCCTGGTCACATCCGTCAGGGTCATGAACCCGCCGTATCGGCTTCGCAGATCCTGTTTCCTCGTTTCGACGAGAGGATCGTAGCTTCTGAGTTTCGGCATGACCAGCGGATCACAGGAGGTCAGGGAGCCTGTCCCGGGCGTTGTAGTTGTAGCGTCCGAGGATTTGGCGGGCATACTTGGTGGCTCCGGGAGAGAGGGACGAGCGACCGTCACGGATGATGTCGTAGGGGGCTACCTTTTTCAGCCGGGTGACGAAGCTCTTGGGATTGAAAATGCCATGGTAGCTCTTGTAGAAGATGTAGAACCCCTGCAAGATTTCGCGGGAGAGGCTGTCCGGCGCACCGTTCCACGTATTCTTCAGCAGAGTCAGGTAGTCCACGTACTCGTTCGGCTCCATCCCGGCATAGACTTTGGTGAGCGTGGACAGGGCAACGATTTTGTTCGGCCCCTTGGCCCCGGTGAAGTCGATTTTGAACCCGCACTTCTCGGCCAGCTTGACCATGTTGGACACGTCGGGGTCCCCGGCGTTCTTCATGGCGCGGAGCTTGTCGTTGATGTTCACGTTACGGGCAAGGTTCCCGTTCTGGGCAAGGAAGTAGTTCACTTCGTCGAGCCACGTCATCCCGTAGAACACCTTGCAGTCCACCAGAAGGTCATTGCCGCCGTTCTTGGCGATAAGCGCCATCATGGTGTGGTGTCCGTCGATGACCCAGTATTTTCCGTTGCGATAGCTGACCTTGATGGGGTTGACCAAGTTCTGGTCGAACTCCTTCACGATTTTGTTGACCCGGCGGGTGTCGATTTTTCTCTGATAGAGGTCATCTACGAAGAGAAACTTGGTGTTGACCTTCTTGTACTCGCTGCGGAACGGTGTACTCATTTGAATATCTCCTTTACTTCAGTATTGAATTTTTTCTCAAACTCTTTGATGCAGCCGAGGACTTCACGCCGCCCTTTAGCGGTGTCCAGTGCCACGTCACGGTGAATGTCCAGCGCCAGAAGGTATTTTTGAAAGAAATCGTTCTGGATGATTGTTAGTTCCTCCACCAAATCTTCCACGGTGTACTCAACCTCGGCGTGACGATTCGTGACACGCTCATCCCTCTTGGCGATTTGTTCTTCTTCGGCGGTGGGCTTGGTCTTCCAGTCCTTATTCCCGGAGGGGAACGTGACCCGGTTGGGGTTGCGGAGGTTTTCGGCATTTATGGTTTCACCGGCCTTAATTTTTTCAGTAGCCGCTTTGACCGCTTCCGGCTCTGCTTTTGAAAGCGCCTGCACCGCAGTCTTCGTGACATTGGCTTTACCGGCCAGAACTTTATCGGCGGCGGCTTGGTCTACCTCGCGGATTTTGTCAACGCCCTGGGCGAACTTCTCGGCCCGTCGAACGGTCTTCCCGTCAATGCCGAACTCCTTGCCGATTTCACCGGATGTGCCGTCTTTGATTTCACGTCGAGTTGCTAATTCGGACATTTTGTCCATATTAGCGGATGTGTGCTGATTTCTGCCCGTGTGACCCTCTTGTGCGCCAACGCTCTTCTTCCTCGCCTCATACATCTTGCCGATCATGTAGGCTTTCTGCTCGTCGGTCAGATTGCGGCGTCCGAGCTGTTTGCGGTACATCCACTCAAACGCTTCCCACCGGTCGGCAAATTGCATTTCGCGGATCTTGTAGGGGATTCCCGGGTGCTTCTGGATGATTTTCCATCGGTTGTGCCCGTCCACGATCACACCGTTCCATGTGACGATAGGCTCGTACACCTCGCCGTCGGCCACGATGTTTTCTTCAAGCTGGCGGAACTCGTCGTCCGTAAGCGGTGGGATTTTGTTGGCGAACTCCGGGTCTACGATGATGTTTGTCATTCCGACATTTTCCTTTCTGTCAATCCGACAGTTTCCTTTCCAAGTCCGCCCTATCGGACTCACATTTTGTTACTCTCCGGGGAGATCGAGGATTTCCCGGATGGCCGCTATAATCGGCGTTCGCTTGGTAGTGCCATTCAGCACCCGGCGGATCGTGGCGTTGTCGCAGTACCGTCCGGTTCTCGCCGTTACCTCTCCGCATAGCCACGCCTGAGACTTCTCAAGGTCAACGAGGCGGTGCTTTACCGCTTTCTTAAAATCGTTGGGCGGCATATCCTCCCTCCTTTCCTCTATTTTGTGTGTCACAGTTGCGTTCGCCCCACATCTTGCTGTTGCAAATATCACCCGTATGTGTTATTATGATGTCGCCAGACAAATCATATTCGCAACGCACGGGCAGCATCTGCCGGGGCTTTGGTTTTTGTTGCGCCTTTCGCAACTCACGGGTAAAATCTAACACAACGGTGCGACAAAGTCAACCCTTTAGATGCATAAAAATCAACTTTGGCGTTGTGCATAAAAAGAAGGGGGTAATTTTGTGTTTTATGATGAATTTATTCGGCTGTGCAACGAAAGGGGGGAAACGCCTACGGCTGTAACGAGGATCGTAGGTGTGGATAAGTCTGCGGCCTCAAGGTGGGCCAACGGAGCAATTCCAAGGGGAACGACGATGGCGAAACTGGCGGACCATTTTGGCGTGACTGTTGGGGAACTCCTTGGTTACGAAAAGAGCGAAAGCAGCAAAGACAGGCAGAGCGAAGTCGCGGAAGTTTCGCCTGTGGAAGACGGTCTTGAAGCCGCACTGGAGGCGCTTCGCAACCAGCCGGGGCGCAGGGCGCTCCTTTCTGCTACCAAAAACATGACGGAAGCCCAGGTCCTGCGTATGGCGGACTGGATTGCCGATCTGACAGGAGGAGATAAGGATTGAAGTATGTGGCTGGAGTGGATTACTTCGTGCATTGGGTGCCGTTCCCGGAAGATAACGGAACGGACGGAGGCGCTGTCACGCTGAACGATGACGGTACGTTTTCGATCCTTTTGGACGAAAGGTTGCTCTGGGACATGAAAAAAGCAAAAAAGGCATACGACCACGAGGTTGACCACATCGTTGACGAGGACTTCTATAACGGGAAGCCCATCGCCGAGATCGAGAACATCTGACACGATGGGTACTGTTAATCAAAAAAAGAAATACGAGTACGTCCGCAAAACGGAAGTCTATGAGGGCAAGCAGTACGAGGGTTGGGGAAAGACCGACGCCGAAGCGTATAAAAAACTCGCCGCCAAGATCGAGGCGGCGAAGCGGGGAGAACTGGACTCCTCGCCCAACATCACGGTGGAAACGTGGTGCAAGTTCTGGCTGAAGACGTACAAGCTGCCCCAGGTGCGGAAGCCAGGTTCGGAGAAACGGCAGGGGACCATGTCTGCCAAAAGCTATCGGATGTATGAGGAGAAAATCAACGGCTACATCATCCCGAATATTGGGAAGCGCCGGATGCGGGACATCAACGACTACGACTTACAGGCTATTCTCAACAGCCAGAAGGGGATGTCCAAGACCCACGTTTCCAAGATACGAATGGTGATGAAGGGTGTGTTCTCTCAAGCCTACGCCTCGCGCAAGATACCGTTTGACCCGTCAACCAAACTGACTCTCCCCGACTACACGCAGGGGAAGCACCGTTCCATTACCGATGAGGAGCGGGCCGTTCTGGAAAAGGTCGCCCAGACGCATCGGTGCGGCCTGTGGGTGCGGTTTCTGCTCGGGACGGGCATCCGCCCGGGGGAGTCTCCCCCGCTCCTTGTGAGCGACCTGGACTTCAAGGCAAAGCTCGTAAGCATCAGCAAGAGCCTGGAGTCCGGGACGTATGCCGTGGGTGACCCGAAGACCGCCGCCGGTATCCGCAAGGTGTCGATACCGGACGACCTGATACCAGACCTTAAAAAGGCCGTGAAAAAGAAAAAACCATCCGACTACGTTTTCCCGCAGACGGATGGTAAATCTATGATGACTCAAACGTGCTTGACAAACAACTGGCGGTCGTTTACCAGGCAGATGGATTTGATGATGGGGGCGGAGACGACGCCGCACGGTCACATCTACGACCCGAAAGACTTAAAAGATAACGGTACACCGTTATACCCAGATCCCCATGACAAGTCGAAACCACGGAACGGGCACAAACTGGCGGAGGACTTTGATCTTTATAATCTCCGGCACACCTATGCCACCGACTTGAAGAAAGCCGGAGTTCCTATCACAAGTGCAAAATACATCTTGGGGCATGAGGATATCGCCACCACTGCAAATATCTATACTCACTCCGGCGAGGAGGACGCTATCGCCGCCGCAAAGCTCATAAACGCCTACCGCAAGAAAAAGTGATACGGGGAATCGCATGGGGAAAATATCGCAACCTCCTATTTCCCCTTAAATTTCAAGGCTTTTGGGTCGCGCCTTTCCTGCCTCTGACTCTGTATGTGAGGGTTCGAATCCTTCTCCCGCTGCCAAAGCTCCGGAAGCCTTGATATTGCTGAAAAACTCAGTGATATCAAGGCTTTTTTCGTTTTCAGGCAATTTGAAAAGTGGCTTTTCGCGCAGGCCAAAAGTGGTCAAATGTGGTCATTTTTGATATGGGGAACGTATGGGGAAAGCCATTTTTGCTGGTCTAATATGGGGAAAATATGGGGAAAGGGAGCTGACTACGAAATGTAGCCAACTCCCTTTTTTTAGTTATCTTCGGTATGTTCGCCCCGGCGCAGGATTCCCTCACGGTACTCCGCCATGTATGCTCTCTTGTATTCCCGTATTCTTTCACGGTTCGCTTTCCGGTACTCTTTCTGGCGGGCAAGTATCTCCGCTCTGTGGCGTTGGTAATAGCGTTTGTTTATCTCTCGCCTCTCGGCGGATCGCTCACTCCCCGCCATCCTCGGTCTCCTCATCCTCGCCAAACCATTCAAGTTCTGTGACGTTGGGTGCGATATAAGAGCAGAACTCAAGGGCTTGCTCCATGGCTTCGTCGCTGAGACATCCGACCATCTCCACAAAGCCGTCTTCGTTCGGCTCCGGCGGTGCTCCGTGCTCCATGATATAATTGTAGACAACGATGCCCGTGGCGGCAGCCCGGAGTTCTCGGTCCGTCATTCCGCCATCAGTATCATTTATGGATGAAACCGGAACGGCACCGTCATCCCAGTATTCATTGGCAAAGACTTTTCTGGTATCCTTAAAGCCCCACGCCTCCAACATCTCTGGGAGATTGGCGTTGACGGCATCGAACTCCAGACCGTATATCTTGCACCAGGCCACGGCGGCGGACAGCTCGTCTCCGCCCCGGCACGTCCATAGGATGATCTTATCGCCCCGCTCCTTGCGCTCCAGAAGTGCTTCTATAACGGGCATATTGGCAGGGCCGACATCGGGCCAGTTGCCAAGTGAAAGCGTGTTGTCAAAGTCTACGGCAATAATCAAGGCTGCCATTCTCCTTTTTGGTAGATAGATATGGAGCGTTTTCCGCTCATGCTCGTATCAAAGTCAACGATGGCAAAATATCCGCACTCATCGCACTCGTCCTCATGCTCTATTATCGGCTTCACAAGAGGACATACTTTTCGGAAGTCATCAGGCTCCAAAAGCCGTGCGGCGAGGCAGATGTGGGCATGGTCGTTGCGATCCCACATCGAACTGTGCAGGCGGCTCATCGGCATCTTTACAGCCTTGCACACCGCCCGCCAAATCAGCCCAAAAATCCAAATCATTATCTAAACTCCTCCTTACCCACGGCACTTCACCGTTGGCATCGGTTTCGGTCGTGGTACGCTCATTGGGTTCGTCGTTTTGTCGGCGTCGGCAAAACGTCTGTCGTACATGATTTGCGGGATGTAGCATCCGCACTCGGCGCAATAGCCATCACGGCCACGGCGCTCGATGTACAGGAGTTTCCCGCAGGACAGGCACTTTGGCCTGTCGTCTGCTTTTTTCTGCTCTTCTCTGAGCTTTATTTCGGCTTGGCGGACACAGTAATCGACCATTTCGGATAGTTTATCTGTCGCAAAGGTAATGGTGGAACTCGATCTTCTTGCTACCGTTGCTACTGTTGTGGCGAGTTCTTCTATCTCTTCTGAGGTTACGCCGCCGATGGACTGCATACACACCGGGCCGTCCGGGCGAACATACCGGAGTTTCCAATAGCACCAGGCATCCGACCGGAAGAAACAACACTTGGAGCAGTCGTTCATTTCATCTTCGGCGGATCCGCCATCGGTCGCCACGCCTCCACCTCGCTCAGATGCACGGCACGGCGCAGGGCGGGGATAAACCACGCCTCCGGTATTCCATCGCCTGTGGTGTCAATCAGGTACGCCTCCCGCACCGTCGGCATGGGCGCTTCGTCCGGGATGTATGCCTGCACGGAAACCCAGATGCTCGGCAGCGAATAGCCGCACGAAGTCCAGCCTGGTTCCCCCGCACGAGGCTTCCAGCCATCGCACCAGTCATCTGAATCTACGGGAGGGGCGAACCTCTGCCCCCAGCACAAAAGCGCCGTTCCGGTGTCGTGGCTGTATTTGCAGTCAGCGCAGTTCATGCTTTCGCCTCCATTCACTGCATCCGCCGTTCAGATACCACACGCAGCGGTCGCGCAGATCGTAGCACTCCTTCATTTGCACGTTACCTCGTTCCACGTTATCTTCATCGGCTCCACGTACTTGGGACACATATTCTGCGTGATGAGGCACAGGCCACACGGCAGTCGGCTGGCGCACGGTTCTGGCGTGGGCGGCCACGATGTTGCGGTCGTTGTCGCCGTTGTGTTGTCCGGCGTATTCATGTCTGTGTAGGTCATAATTACCACCCCATGAAGACCATCGACTTGTTCTCCCAATCGAATGTCTTGTAGATCCTGATGAGTTCAAAATATCCATGTTCATATAGCCAAGAGTTCACGATGCATGGATTGTCCACATTCAGATTTCCGGGACTATACCCATAAGTGGGCTTCCACCAATGCAGATAATCCCTCGCGTGGGAAAGAAGCCGGTCAAACTGCGACCGATCATCCCATTCGTTCTCTGACTTTTCTCGGAGAAGGTCTTCGTATATCCCGGCGACCTTCTTCCTGTAAAACTCGATGGCACCGAGAATCCCGTCTGGGTCAAGGACGATTGGCCCATAATCGGAATATCGTTCATTCAGTTCTTCAGACATGAACAGACTGTCACCGTGCTTGTACATCTCGTCCGAATATTCAAAGTATTTCCCAAACTCGTACAGCTCGGTTCCAATGTCATACAGCTTGGCGTACTTTTCCCCGTCAAAGTCATGCTCCACCGCATTGGGTGATGTCTTTTCGAGGAAAGCGCATAGTTCGTCCTCCGTTTTGCACTTTCGGACTCCTTCTACGAGGCTTTTGTCAAACTCGTAGATATATTGCCTGTAACCCATATCAAAGGCTCCTCCCAAATTCTGCTTCCGCCCCTGCAACCATCCGTATCCACACGAGGCTATACGGTACAAGCCCGTGCCACCTCTTGACGCTCTTGACCATCTTTTCGGCGGCGTTTCGCGGTAGACCAAGAGCCATCATCCGTTTTTTGAACCGCTTGCTGGACATTCGATTGAGATATAGGCTACAGGAGAAAGATGTTTCCATTGGTCTAAGTACAATGGAGTCGCCGTCGCCGTCTGTCATATTTAGAGTTTCCGGCACAGGATGAAACTCCATCATGCCGATCGGAGTTGCGAGGAAAAATTTGAAATTCCCGTCCAAGAGATCACCCATATTACATTCCCCTCCATTTCGGTACGCAGCTTCCGTCACCGGGGCGGCAGTCGGCGTCGCAGTACATACAGTAGCCGCAGAAAGAGTGTTCAACGAGGATCGCGTTGATGTCCAAGATTGCCTCGCTCAGTTTGCGGCGAAGACGGGCATTCTCCGCCCGGAGCCGCTGAGTTTCCGGATCACTCTCGGTCATTTCGCTTCCTCCGTCTTGCTCTTGACGAGCTTCTTCACGGCGGAGTTGCTTCCGAAAATCTTGATTGCCAGAGCCGCTGTAAAGGCGGCGTAGGTGTTGTCGTTCTCGTCGGCAGCGCACTTCACTACCGTTTTTGTCCCGTCCTCCCAGAACACGATGGTCGCAGGGCCGGAGCGCAGAATGCGCTTGGGGTCAAATGGGGATTTCCTCTCGATTATCAATCGTTCAAGAGTGGCGTCCCATCGGAAAGACGGGAGCGGGTAGGTGACGTAGATGGCGTTTTTGTCCACCACCCACCCCTCGTGACCGTCTCCGTACCAAATTTTGTCGCCAAAGGTCATTTACAGTTCCTCCTCTTGATGTTCAATCCACGAATCGATCTCCGCCTCCGCTTTTTGGAGAGCGTCCAGAAACGTCGGCCCTATCCACCGATAGTGGCGGCTCGGCCCGAGGACATAACAGTGAAGCGTGATGGCTACGAAGTCGGGAGGCTTCGTCCCAGTCTCGTCCTGGAAATAATCCGGGAAAGACATCGTTACCTCAAATGTGCCCTCGTAGCTTTTGCACATTCCGTCCAGCTTCAGCTCGTGCTCGACCGCCCGCATCGTCCTCTGGCGGAGCCGGTCAAATCGCAGGGACTCGTCCAAAGAAATCATGCTTCCATCTCCTTCCGCAAACTGTCCTTGATGTAGTAGTCAATGCCAATGCGCTGGCAAAGTTCTTCTGCCTCATTCCCGAACTTTTTCCAGTCAATGTCCGACTTGTAGTAGTTCAGCTTCCCGATTTTGACCTTGTTAACGAAAAAGTCTTTCGCCAGACTTATATAGGTCAGCGCCCTTCTGTCATCCAAAACTGGCTCAAGGGAAATCCATGTGTTTGCGTCAAGGGCGGCAGTGCGAAGAGTGTCAAGCATTGCGACTGCTTTGGCAGCAGATTCGCTCCCGTCCAGCGTAATCCCGTACCAGTCCTCGCCATCCAGCAAATCGAAGTCACGGTGGCCGTTGCCTTTGGTCAGGATCTGAACGTGGTTCCCATGCTCTTTCAGAAGCTTGATGATCTCTCGCGTGACCGACGTATCATAGCCGGTCGGATAGGGGTCGCACGTAAAGCAGAGGTGGATCAGCTTGCCGGTGATCTTCTCGGCTTCAAGCTGCTTCCTGGTGGCCTCGACGATTCCCTCTCTGGGCGCAACCTCCGAGTGGAATTTCTCCTTGTCCCGATGCAGGACGCTCGGTGCGAAGCAGTAATAGCAACGGTGCGGGCATCCGGTGTAGATGTTCAAGGCCAAGTCTCCGTATTCCTTGGCTTTGCCTTTCGGCTCATAGATAGGTGGCTTCATGTGGTCCCTCCAATTCTGTCGCTTGAGATCTCGTACATATCCTGGTCGATCTCCATTCCTATAAACTTCCTGCCGAGGTTCATGGCAGCTACGCCGGTCGTTCCGCTGCCCATACATGAATCCAAGATGGTATCGCCCATGTTGGTATAGGTGCGGATCATGTACTCACACGCAGCCACAGGCTTTTGCGTGGGGGATAGGGACGACTTCTGCTTGTCCCACTTGAAGCGCAGCACATCACGCGGGTATCTATCCGTGCTGTCGTAGCTCGTCAGCCCGTGCTTGCCGTAATTGGTCGTGACCTTCGAGTTGCGCTTATGCAATGCGGTAGAAACCTTGCGGACGTGTCCATGTTCCATCTGCGGGTTGTACTGCGGCAGTTTCTTATAAAATATAAGAATTTGCTCGTGGGCTTTCATCGGCATCTTGTGGGCGTTCAGAAAGCCCGTGGCAGAAGTTTTCTCAATCACCCATTCGTACCGATAGAGCTTCAAGTTGGAACAGGCAAGGACTTTGTCGAACGGGGACTGCGCCCAAAGCGCAATCGCACCGTTATCCTTTATGACCCGCTCATACTGCTCCCACAAACGGTCCAGATCAATGACGCAATCCCACGAGTTTCGCGTCGTACCGTAAGGCAAGTCCGTGAAGATCATGTCAACGGATGCCGTTGGAACGAACGGAAGCATTTCGAGACAGTCGCCGCAGATAAGCTCATATTGAGTTTGATTCATATATCCGAGTTCGTGCCTCATCGCCCATCCATTCCTTTCGGCTTCGGTAGTGGAATGTAGATAGTCGTAACCCCGGTTCCAAGCCATACGTTCCAGCACATATCCAGCAGGGAACTCCCCTCGCCGGTGAAGTCAGGACGCCACGTCAGGGGAAGAACATACGACGGCGTGTACTCCTCAAAAAGCGCCCTTCGCTTCGCACTGTGCCAGTATTGGCTTTTCAGGAGAAACGCGAACGGGCGGCCCAGTTCCGACGCTCGGCGTATAAACGCCTCCGCCAGCGAGAACGGCGGGTTCGTGATGATCCAGCGCCCTCCCAGATCAAAGTCTCTGTCCAGGAAATCAAAGCCGTTTGCAAGATCCGACGCCGTTACCGTCAGCCCCTGCGATCTCAGTGCCATCACCATATCGCCGCCGCCAGCCGCCGGTTCCCATACCGTGTCGTGCTCGGTCATTACCTGCTGCGCTTTCAAGAAACGTACAAGAGCGACGGTGCATTCACGCGGCGTCGGGTAAAAATCCATCTCCCGGCGCTTGCCGTGACCGCCGATGATCTTAATGCTGTCCATGAACCTTATTCCTCCTTCGGGCACCGCTTTACTTCGATGCACCGCTTTTTTGCCAATTCGCACTCGTGGTAAGCGTGGCTCATTCCTATCGCGTGATAATTTGCGGGGAGATAGGAATGAGACCATACATATCTCTTGCAGTGCTGGCACTTTTTGCAGTCACTTACTCTCATCGTTATCCTCCGGCCAGTGGTATTTCAGAACAGCTTGGGCGTTCTTTTCGACTTCGCTGCTCCACAGAGGAAGCATACCGACTTCCTCCGCGCACAGTTCAAAGCCACCCTGCCCAGCAAATAGGCTACCGAGCGTTGATCTTCGCTCGTACTGCGCCGCGATCCGGCGAAGAAGCCAAGTCCAGAATGGGCGGGCAATGCTGTTGCCCTGCAATTTGTATCTCGCGCTGTCAGACAGCTCGTAAATCTTCCCCTTCTCGTTGATCCCGTACCTGGACCAGTTATCCGGGAAGCCCTGGAGACGTTCGCATTCGATGGGCATGAGACGACGGACGGCGTTTTGAAGCACATACATCTCGCTGTCTTCCCGAAAGTCACAGTTCGATTTGCTTTTCAGCGCGTGTGCCAAGACCGGGATCATCACCGCTTGCGCGTCGTGCATGGTGTCCAGCGTGTTCGCGGTGTCCTGCATCGAGATGTTGTGGAGCTGCCCGTTCCCGATGCAGACGGCGGGGACCATGTTTGTACCGCTCTCGGCGGCGACTAAAGATGGAGAACATTCAGTTTCCGCGCCGATACCTCGTGCCTTTGGCCCGTTCCCTTGCTTGAAAGCAACGGCGGGAGGATGGGCCGTGGCCGCGAGAGGATGACATGGATCGCCAGGTTTCGGATGGCTGTAGTTGGCGGGGTGCGTTACTTGCGTCGTATCAAACGGTAGCACGAGCGCCGTGTAGTCCGTGACTCTGTTGTTGTGGTCGCCGGTTATTGTGCAAACGGTCCCGCCGTCGCCATTTCCTCTGGCGTCATAGCAGATTGCCGTTCCAGCGCAGTTTTCAGTTCGGGCGGGAGTTCCTTGCCGCGCTTCTCCGCCCTCGCAAGGATGCCCATGCAAGCCCTTTCGCTCAAAAAGTATTTCTGGGGCACTGATGCCTCCAAAATCTGCGACAACAGAGACACGTTTTCTTCTCTGGGGGACTCCCCAAAACCTCGCGTCGTGAAGTCGCCAAGCAACGCTCCATGAGCCATCTTCAGCATAGTAGCACCCGGCGTGTGTCCATCCTCCGTCCGGTATACACACATGCACAGCGGCTCCCGGTTCCGCGACTTCGATGAATGCTTTGATGACCGCTGCGAAGTCTGCGCCCTTTGGCTTTCCGCTCGTGAAAGCGCCGGGGACATTTTCGTAGACAGCATACCGAGGTCGTACATGCTCACCTGTCCGTCCAGAATTTCGTTCACGCTCCCTCATCTCCTCTATGATCCGTATTGCCTCAAAGAACAGCCCGCTCCGTGTGGTCTCGTCATCGCCGCGTCCCTCGTGCTTCATTCCAGCCCTTGAACCGGCAACGCTGAGGTCCTGGCACGGTGCCCCAAATGTCACCACATCCACAACCGGAAGCTCGTGTCCGCTCAGTCTGGCAACGTCTCCGTAATGTTTTATTGCGCCACACCTCCTTCGGCGTGACGATCATACGCATATTGTCAAATTACAAAACGCCCATCCAGCAACTAACGCAACTGCTGGGATGGGCGTTTCTATTTTTGTCAGCAGATTTTGAAACGGGATGGGTAAAAAAACAGCCCGGGGCAGACGCCACCGGACCATTTTTCGGCCACCTTTCCGCTCGTGCCGGAGGTGCGGCCCCGTACACAGCGGGTCGGCAGTTGCGAGAACTAAGGCCAGATCCCGAACAACCCGGCCTTTGCAAGAACGCATCCGCGAACGGCCTACTGCGCTCTTTCGTATTTGCCGCGCTTCTGCGTGTCCCCGGATCGTGGGGCCGCTTTCCAGCGACGGCACAAATATGACCGCAGGATTCCCCACGGCAGTCGGTGGGCCAAATGCGCATCAGCCCGATGGCGGTTGTAAGACCCCGAACAGCATGTTAAACGGGTGGCCACCCTCGCAGTCCGGCAGTCACAGAACTGACCCGCCGCAGTTACTTGGTGAGAAGTGCCTTACGAGGTATCTTGCAAAGCTGTTTCCCCAGTTTTGCCGTGGTGCGCACACACGAACAAACAAGGTTCCCTCGCTTCTCTGGCGCAGCCTGAGAGACTTGAACTCCCGCAGAGTTTCCTCTGACCTCGGATTAGCGATCCGGCCCCTTACCGACTCGGGCAAGGCTGCGTATGTGCAGTTTCCAGAGTGATTGCCGCGTAGGACGCGCTTTCCACTGGCATTGTCATTTTTTGTGGGGGTAGCCTGCTCCCGCCCACATAGCAAGGTGCGACCTTGCCTCTGGCGGCTCCTGTAGGCTTCGATCCTACGACTTCCCGCTTAACAGGCGGGCGCTCTGCCGGACTGAGCTAAAGAGCCATGTCTGCGGTGATGGGTTTCACAAAAGCGCCTTACCCATCCATTGCGCCGCAGTCGCAGTTCGTGGCGCTCTATCGGTTTTGATCCGTCCGGCTTCACGGATGGCACGTCTGCCAACCTACTCCACGAATTTATAGCGCCCGGTTGGCGGCGCTCCATGTTTTGAAGGGGCATGGCCCCCGGCTTTTTCTTTCACGTCAAAGGCCCGAACAAGAAAAAGCCAAAAGAAATGCGCCCTTGGTGCCGATGGCCGGAATCTAACCGGCTGGCGTTCTGCTCTCTGCGGCATCGCGCGACAGTCTTGCATCGGCATATTGTAATGTGGCGGCTCGATCCTCACACAGCACATTGAGCCTCGCGGATTTCGTGGCACCACACATTGCGGCACTGACGTAGTACCCACGGGTCATATCCACACCGCGCTTTTGTGAGCTGACCACACACGCAATTGCAACATCGCGGCTTGAGGGGCTTACTTCAGGACTTAGCATCACCCATCCGACTGTTCCCACTCGTGAGATGTGATATTGCACCGGCGCTGTCAGGAGTCGAACCATCGAGCTTGCAGAGTCGAACTGCGCTGCACACATCTGGCGACCGTCGCCACGGCCAGGGCGTCCACGGAGAATTGGTGCTGTCGGCTGGATTCGAACCAGCATCAAGGGCATTCAGACGAATATCCCTTCACTCGCCGAAGCTCTGCCAGTTGAGCTACAACAGCATATATAAGGGAGCGAAGCGACCGTACACAATTTTTAAAAAGGCACCCTACCGGCGAAAGGAAGAAAGACCGTTAGGGTGCCATAGGAGGATAGCCTGCTCCGTTGCTCCTATAAACTATCACACATCTCGCATCTTGTCAACCCCCTCGCAACTACTTTTCACCACTACCGCAACTACCTGCCACCACCGCCGCACCTACCGAGCACCCCAGCACCAGCACCACCCCGGCTGCCCTCCGGCTCAAGCCTTACTTTTGTGCTAACCTCGCGCACGATATAAGTCAAAAGGTATGCGCGGAGCGCCCACGCGTTCCATCGTTTTTTCTCCACCAATTACACTCCAACGATAACTGCCGGAGAAAATACGCCATTTCCCCAAAGTGCCACCCAAAGTGCAAAGTGCAAATCCAAAGTGCCATTTCAGATTTCTCTCCCCGCCAGGTTCGCCTACGCGCCTCCACAGCGATCTATAAGCTCCGGCATCCACGTACACCCGCCGGAATATAAAACGTCCCCACAGCGGCGCTGGTGAAGCTACAGAGTGTATGGTACGCAGGCGCGAGGAAAAGAAGTGAAAATTGGGGGGTGCTTTGTTCGCCCGGCGTTTCCTGGCGCGTTCTCCGGTTCCAAAACGGGGGGGATTGCAATATTCATATTGCACAATATGAGTATTACAAGCGGCGCGGGCCGTGGCGGGTCTATATTGCCGGATGCACGGCGGCGGCAATCACGGCGGCGGCAATCACGGCGGGCCGCCATGCGGTCAAGCCGTTGTCCCCGCCAGCACCCCTTCCCCCGTGCGCCGCCTGTCCCGCCTTTGCTCTTTTGCGTCCCTTGCTATATATACAGCGGCAATAATACCGGCGCTTGTTTATCCCCCTTCTTTTACTTTCCCCCCCTATAACCCCCCCCTTCTAATTGTTCCCCCCGTGGGGATCGGCGGTGCGGCGTGGGCGGTTTTTGCAGCGCAAGCCATAACGCGCGCGGGCGCGGGAACGGGGCGCAAAAATGCCCCGCCGAATTTGGCGGGGCTTATGGCCGGGGGGCTTATTTCATCTTGAACAGCTCGCGCAAGCTGGCTTGGTTCGCGGCGGCGTATGCGACGCGCTCGACGTATGAAAGACGACGCCATTCAAGCACGGCGGCGGGCTTTTTCTCTACCCATTGGACAGCGCCAGCGGCGGCGGCGGGGCCTATATCGTGGCGGGCGGCGGCAACTAAGGCGGCGCGGATACGGCGGTCAAGCTGGCATTTTGTCCTTTCGTCGCTCTCAATAACCCTATCAAGGGCGGCGCTTTCGCCGTCGGCGGCGCGGATAATGGCGGCGGCGTTCTGAAGGGCTTTTATAGTTCTTTGCGCGGTCTTTTCTCCTATGCCGATAATACCGGCGCTTTCTTTGATTGTATACCCCGCCGCCAGTAGGGCCGCAAGGCGGGCGGCGTTCGTGCGGGTCATATCGTCGGGAATAAGGTCAAGCGCCCGGGGTAGAAAATCGGCGCTTTCGGCGGCGCGTTCCGGGCCGTCGATCCGTTCCGCCATACCGGGGGCGCGGTTGTCCGCGTCTATGCTTTCCGCGCTCTTGCTGGCTTGGTATACTAAACGATTGCAAGCGGTTGCGGCGGCTTTCGCTACATAGAGCGCAAGCGGTAGAAAACAATACTTTTCGCTTTCGGCCCGTTCAAGGCAAAGGCAAAATGTTTCTTGTCGTGCGTCCTCCCCGTGCGCGTTCTCCATTTCAAAGAACGCTTTCCCGCTTTGGCTTTCAATCAATTTGAAAGCGTTGCAAACGGACGCGGCAACAATGCTTTCTTGCGCGGAAAAATCCAGCGCGGCAAAATCCGCGCCGCCGTTGCCAACGGGGGCCGGGGCGCTTTCACCGTCGGCGGGGGCGGTCTTGCGGGGCTTGCGCGGGGGGGCGGCGTTCATAACGTCGGGGCCAGCATACTGGAGACGGATTACAGCGGGGGCGGCTTTGGTGGTGTTTTCGGTTTTCATGGTGCGCTTTCCTTTCTCCCGCTCTTGACGGCGGCGGGGGGCCGGTCTATAATTGTTCCGCCGTGGTGCCTTTCCCACGGCCCGCCCGGGGGCAATCCGGGCGGCGGGGGGCGGGCTTTCCGTCCCCCCTGACTATAGCCATTATACACCCGCCGCCGCCACAAGTCAAAATTGCAGCGCGGGGCGTTCCTGGATAACCACAATATATTGTGTTGGCCCACAAAGTCAACCACAATATATTGTGGTTTTTTCGTTTTTCGCGGTGATCCGGCTTTTACAACGTTCTACTATTTGCACAATTCCAGGACCGTTTTTTTGTTAGTTTTAACGGTCTTTTGGGGCCGCTTTCATTCATTATTAAGCGGAAAGAGAAAGCGGAAAGCAGAAAACCGCCGTCAATACGCACAAAAACAAACTTTTCTTTTTATGAAAAACGACGGTCTTTTTCGCCCGTCCCCGTTCATTATTACACGGAAAGCAACGGCGGCGGGGCGACGATCCAGCCGCCGCCGCTTTCCACTATCGGGAAAAGGAGCGGTAAAACATGAGTATTTTCCAGTATTGCGACGAGTACAGAAAATTCCTTGACAAGTGGAACAAAGTCAAGGCGCGGAACGAACAAGGGGATTATTCGCACGGGTTCGCGGGGTATGGTCCCGGGTGTGATAAAGTCGTTTTCTTTGACAACGACGAACAAAAAAGCAACTACCGGATTGCATACGGATTTTGAAAGGAGAAAAGAAAATGTGCATTTACGAACTTTCCCCGCGCGACGGGCGAAAGAGCTTTTACGGGAAAGCAAAAGTTTTCCGCTACGGCGACGGCGCGGAGGTCTTGAAAAGCTATGATACAAATGTAATTCGCCGCGATCCCGACGGGACGTTGCACCGCCTTTGGAGCGGCTGGAGCGCCACGACAGGCCGCCACGTCAAAGCGTTTTGTGAAATTGGGAAAAAGGAATGGGACGCGCTGCCGGTTGAACATGACGACAGTTTGACCCGGCTGGTAATGGCGGCGCGGTCTATGGCTTGACGGAAAACGGGCGCGGGGTGCGCTCACCGGCTACGGCTGGAACACGCCGACACCCCGCGCAACGATCCAGGACAAGCGAAAAAAGAAAATTCGGACAAAAGGGCCGGGGCAAAATGCCCCGGTTTTTTTGCGCGAACTTTCAACCATAAAAATCTGTAGAAAAGAGGTCAACAATTCTATGCGAGTTCATGTTTTCACGATTATTCTGAAAAACGGCGAAAAATTCACTCGAGCGGAGTGGGGGCGGACGCGGAAAAGCGCGGCCCGGACGCTCTATGGAATCTATGGGGAAAATATTCTCCAGCTTGCGTGATTGGAGGGTAAAACATGAGTTTCAAAGTACACGACACAAAACGCGGCCACATTTTCGCCACGCTGGACGAGGCTCGAGCGTATGCGGCGCAAATTGTCCAGGCGCGGGGCGTTTTCGTCGCCGTAACTGAGAACAAAGCAAAGCCAACGCACATATTCAAAATATAAAAATCCACACAAAAAAGAAACGGAGGTTTTACAAATGAAATTCAAAACTACGGCAAAGGCAATCCGGGAGCAGGGCGGGCGCGTGGTGTCCGCCGGGTATTGCGATCTGCAAAATCTTTTGACCTTTGAGAAGCCGGTTGCGTACACCTGCGGCGTCTACGGCTGGAACTTTGATGTTTACATCGTGGACGGCCTGACGATCTGCACCGGCTACCGGGGCATGGTGGGGAGAACTGCAAACAACATCTGCGAATTTGAAGCCAGGGCGAGAAAGATCAACGATGAAATGATGTGGAAAGCGCCCTATGAGGAACGCAAGGCGGCCATGCGTGAACTGCTGGCCGAGTTTATCAAACAGGCATAAAAAGTCGAAACGCGCCGAGGGAGGCGGCGCGTCTGCCGGGAATGGCCGCCCGGTACTGACGAGACAGGCCGTATTAAAATCTACAGAAAAGAGGAACAAAAAATGAAGATGTACTGTGAATTTGTGGGCGGCCCGCGCAACGGGCAGAGAATGACCGTGGAAGAAGCCGAAAAGCTGACGGCCATCCGCTCTGCGGACGAGAGCGAGGCTCGGGCGCGGGGTGGATGGGTACACCGGGAAGAGCTGGACAACCGCCCGGTATTTGACGGGTACTGCGGCCCCATGTGGGACGGAACCCGGCGGTGGTGCGGCGAGGAGTGCGGGGTGCTGCGCTATGAAACGTGGGAGGTTTACGACCTCCTGTCCCGCTGAGAACTGCACAAAGGAGGCTAAAAAATGAAAGTGTATGCAAGACAAATCAACCCCGAGTATCAGGAAAGCCCGCTCTTTTTCGATTCGTGCTGGCCGGAAGATATCACCGTGGCCGGGAACCGGGACTATAAAGAGCACTGGAACCCGGATTTTCGGCGCGTGTATGACGTGCTGGAAGCTGAAGAGCTGGCCGACGTGCTGGACGATTTTGAACGGTATGGGAAAAACAACTGGTATAAAAATCGTACTGCCGCGATCCAGGACTTGCTCTATCCGGCGCACAAAGAGCGGTACAGCACAAAGGAAGTAAAAGAGCTGTGCGAACTTATCCAGGAATACGGCTTTGGCCGTCGAAACGGGCGCGACGATGACGATATTCTGTGCGCCGTGGCGTCTATCGTGCTGGGGAAAAAGTACGATCACACGACGATCCGGGGATGCTGCCAAGGCGATTGGAACGACGTTTTCTATCCCGTGGACGAGTGGAACCGTGAAGCACTGAAAAACTTTGAAACGGAGTATTTCAACACGGGAACGGAGTGGATGGTTGACGAGGGAGAAAAGGAGCCGGACGATCCCGAGGATATTTCCGGCTGGACGGTTTACTGCCACGACCGGCACGATGAAGGCATCCGAAAAGAAATTGCCGACGCTGCCGGGTGCAAGCCCGAGGACGTGGTAATGTACCGTATCAGCAACACCAGGTGCGTCACCGTCTGCGAGTACGAGGCCGTCTGAAGATCTACAGAAAAGAGGTTGACAATATGGATAGCATTTATAAAAGCGGCTTTGCGTTCTTCCGGGATCACGGAAACGGCATCATCGAGTTTGAAAACAAATTCACCGGGCTGCGTCTGCTCTATGACGTGAAGACTGGCGCAAAAAAGGTGCGGGAGTAAAGGAGAAGAAAATGAAAGAGCGATATTCCTTTATGGTTCGCGTTACCTACGAGAACGGTTCCGAAAGCGAAAAAACCTTTGATACCGTGGAGGAAGCGCGGGAGTATGTCGATGATTTGGACGACAACGGCATTGTCCCGATGGCCGGATGGGAGCTTTTTCTAATCGACTGGTATTGGAGAAATGATGTTCGCATTGACAGCCAATGGTTCGACTGAAGAACTACAGAAAGGTGGCGCGGGCATGACAGAGATTGACAAAATCAAGGGCCGCATTTGGGCACTACGCCAGGACAACATGAAGCGCGAAGAAAACATCGACGCCAGCATCAACCGGGAGGCGGAAATGCGCCGCTATCACATGGAGCACGGATTTTCCGGCGAGTATGACGCAACCGCGCACGAGGCATACCGGGAGCTTGTTCGCGGCTGGACAGAAAAGGCAAACGCCGAGATTGCCGCCCTTTGTGCGCGGCTGGAAGAACTACAGAAAGGTGGTGCGGATGTATGACGATTGCGGAACGGTATGACTATATCGCCCGCGTTGTTTTCAATGACGGCGCGGAGAGCGACCACTACTTTGACGATGAAGAACAGGCGCGGGACTTCGCCTATGAGGCTGGGGACGCGACGGACGTAGCCAGCGTGGAAATCCTTTTGATGGATTGGCTGATGCACCAGGAAACGAGCCTTGACTACATCGAGGCGTGAAGAGCTGTAGAAAGGAGACGCACATATAATGGAGAACTTCAGCGATTACTGCCGGGACACGATCATCGACGCGCTGGACAGCTACGAGGGTCAGACGGTTTATTCCTGTGACCTTGCGTATACCTTGACCGAGCGCATGAACGCAGACGGCACCTGCACGTATTCCAGGGCCGAGGCGAAAGACTACATCAAAGAGTGGTGGGACGAGGCCGGGGAATATTGGGAGTATGAGAATGGCAACTTTGGGGAGCACCGCTGGAACCCGTTCGACGATCCGGAGGCGTTCATGGTCTGCATGGTGATCGGGGGCGTGGCGTCCATGCTGTCTCAGTGCGCGACGATTGACGAAAGCTGGAATGACGAGATCGAACTGACGGCGGATATCATCGAGAAGATCAAGGAAGAAGTGGCGGAAGTCACCGCCCAGTTTTGAAAATCTGTACAAAGGAGAGGCAAAGCGATGTACGTTTGGAAATTCACGATAGAGGCAACCAGAGAGCGGTTTATGGAGCCGCCGCTGCATGACACGTCGGAAAGATATGTCGCCGCCTATTCCTACGATCAGGCACACAGCTATGTGTGGGGCAGATTGAACAAAGCCGGATGGAAGGTGGACAGCATAAAGGCAAAAACGGTTTTCCTTGAAGACATTCGGGACTCATGCGATCACACCACCGATTGAAAGGAGCTGACAACATGAAAATCTACAGAAAACCACACGACAAAAACATCGTGTTTGGCTGTGACGAAATCGAGATCGAGCTGACCGCCGAAGAACTGTACAACGCTTTCATGGAGCAACAGGAAATCTTCAACCGCATGGATGTGGAGGAATTTACCGTCAACTACTACTCCACGGCGGAGGACTTCAAGGCCGTGTTCGGCCTCACGGTGGAAGAGTTTCGACCTCTCATGGATGAAGTGGTGGACGAATACAGAGACCGGCCCATTGACTGCTACGAGGAAGTCCAGGATGCGGCGTTCACGGTGATCCAGTGCCATAAAAATCAGCACAATCTTTGTGCAAATTGACGGACTTTTTGGGGCGCTGCCATTCATTATTCATTGAAAGGAGTGGGCCGGATGAAGGTTTCCGAACTTATCAAAGAACTACGGGAGCGACTGGAACTGTACGGCGACTGGCCGGTGGTTTTCCGGGACGATCTGGGCGAATACGACGGTGATGCTTTTACCGTGTACGCCGACACGGACGGAGAAGAAGAAACGGGCGAGGGGAAGATCGTTCTTTCTGAACTGGTTTTCTTCTGACGATCTGCACAAAGGAGGGGCGGATATATGTGGTATCACTTCCGGTATGAGAGCGGCGGCAATCCGTACATCTGCCGCACGGAGAAGGAGCGCGACAAACTTCTGAGGAAGTATGAACGGCAGGGCGTGGCCGTAACGGTAGAGGAACGGTCTGCGGCCCTTGTGTTCTATGTCATCCACGACAAGGAGGCATGAAGATGCACAAAACAATCACCGTGAACGGCCAGGAATACGAGCTTCAAATCTCTGCGCGGCGCGTAGAAGGAAGCCGGTACGTGAGCATGGACGAGCGCGAGACGTGCGAGCTGTACGACGAAGCGCGAAACATCTTCATGGACACCATGGACAGTTTCAAGATGTGGTTTAAATACCACAGCAAGAACCTGACGAAAACGCAGGAGCAGAAGATCGACGAACTGTACATTGCCGTCGCGGATATGCTCTTTGACGGCAAATTCGGCACCGCCGAGGAAGGAGAGGATTGAAATGGGAATGTTCTCATACAATTTCGAGACCGGACATATTTTGCGGTTTGAAAGCCGCATTGTTCGGTATGATCTGGTAAATGGAAAACCGCGCTTCTGGTATAAAGACAAGGGATGCCGGTGGTTTCTTCTGCCCTTTGAGCTTGAAGAACTAAAGAAAACTGTTCAATGGCTGATTGAGGAGAAAGGCTGTGACTTTGGGGAAGAAGTAAACAATTTTGCAAAGGAGGCCCAGGCATGAGGAATATCAAAACGAAAGTGGAGAAACTTATTGACCTTTTTATCGGTGGCTGCCAAAGCAGCAATTGGGACGATGCGGAGATCATCGAGGATCTTCTTACGGTTTTGACCCGTGAAGATCTGGAAGATTGCGGTTTTGGTGACTTCATTAAGGCATACTTCGACGAAGAGGAGGCCCAGGCATGAGCATCTACGCAGAAAGAATCGACGCGGCCATTACGATGGAAGAGCTGGAAAACATCATCGAGGAAGCCGCCGACAACATGAACATCACCAACGAGGACTACTGCGCCGTGTATGCCTACTGCGTCAATCGTGCGCGGGAACTGTGAAAGGGGAACTGACAATGAGGTACATCGACGCGCTGAAACTTCACCCCGGCGACGAGGTAACTGTAAAGCATAGCAAAAAAACTATGCAGATTGTTGAGATCGAAGCCGTGGAGTACATCAAGGGAATTTCTGTTCGTCTGGATGACGGGAATTGGTACGGCTACAAAGAAATTCTGTGAGGAATGAAAGGAGAAATCTGTATGAAAGAGATCACCAAGAAAGAAGCAAAGGAGAAGTACGGCATCTGCGTCACCGGCGCAAATGCCATGAACAGATACTATCTCCGGGAGGACGGTTGCGTGGTGGATGACACTAACTGTGTCCGCTACTGCCCCGCTCTCTGTGAGACCGTTGCCAAGAACTGAAAGGAAGTGCTGAAAATGCGTAGCCCGCAAGACATCCTATATGACTGCTACGACGAAAACCGAAGGCCGCTTGGCATCGTGTTCGCCAAGGACTGCAAAGAACTCCTCAAAGTGTGTCCGAACGTAAAATATGTTCTCGGCATGGACTATTTCACCAGAGAAAGAAAATGGCACGAGGTCACTGAAAAAGGGCTTTTCCCTGCAAAGGAGGTGTGAATATGAGCGGCGAATACCTGACCGTGAAAGTCTACCCGACCATCGGGCCGGTGTTTTATGTGTGTGTTCCCGAAAGCGTCGAGGACATTGACCTGTTTCTGGACGATCATATCAAGAACGTAGAATTTTGGGAGGAGGCGGGAACGTGACCTACACCGATACCGTAAAAATCAAGGCCAGCGAGTTTGACCGCATCAACCGGCTCCTGCACATCTACAGCCTGGAAGAAATGACGGACGAAGAACTGCAAGAAGCTGGCGCAAACACGCACCATTGTGAGGGGGTCTTCACCGCGCACTTTGCCGATGGAAGCACCATGAACTATGATATGTGTTCCGGCACAGAGAATTACTACGACGACGTGGTGTGGACTTCGCCGGATGGAAGCCGGGACGTTATCATCGACTGCGAGTTTGAGCTGTCGGATGATATTGAAGTGGAGATCGACGGCAATCTGTACATAGTGAAAATTGAAAAGGAGGCGTGAACATGAACTACATCGCCATGGAGGTCTTTTGCGAGTGGAAGGATCAGCCCATTCTCCACGACGAGGACGGGTGGGATGGCATGTATAAAACCTACGGAGAAATGTGGGAGGGCGAAGGATACATGATCGACCGCACCAAGAGCCTGAACGAAGTCTACAAGAACGAGGAACTGTTCTACTACTGCAATGCCTGTGGCGACATCAACATCCCCGGCACTGATCCGTGGGGGTTCCACGACGTTGACGAGCTGCCCCGCTCCGCCCGGGAGCTGTACGAGAACTACTGGATGGAGGGCGCTGGCCTCTGCATGTATGTGGTGGAGTACAAGTGCGAGAAAGCCATGGCCGTCACCGCCCTGTTCGACTACGGCTACCGTGAGGATCTTCTGACCGAGGGAATTTCTCTCACCGACGAGGAATTTTTCTCCGCCGTGAAGAACGTAGCAATCATGTACCGGAACGCTTTCCGGTACGAGACGCTGGTGGGGGAAAACACCGACCTGGATGGTCACGAGATCGTGTTCATCGTCCCGGCCTCCGCCTGTGATACCGTCCGGGACTTCACCGGCTTTGTCGGTGATCGCATTTACAAAGACTTCGAGACCGAGTGCCGGAAGATTATGAAAGAAAAGGAGGGCTGAAATATGTTTGTTGCCGTTTCAATGGAAGAGGCCATGAACGACGTTCAAACAGGGTACGGGTGGAACATCAAAGAACTGCATGACTTTTTGAAAAGCGGTCTGCCATGCGCGCAATACGTTTTGCGGGACGGGGAAAACGCCGGTTCAAAAGCGGCCTGTTTCAAGACGGCAGCCAGACGCTACCATCTCCCGGTTGTAGTGAGTCGCCGCGAGGACAGGATCTACTTTTTCAGAGAGGAGAATGAATAATGTCCGGCGACTGCAAGAACTGTGCCAATAGGAAGAACTGCACGAAGATGATCGGCATTGTGTGGGGCTGGTGCGCCACGGATTTTGTGCCGAAGAAGAAAGGAGAAAAGGAATGACCTGGACATACGGCGAGAACAAGTTTCAAAAGTTCTATGATGCAAAGATGGACGGCCACGAACTGCTGGTCTATTCCAACTATCAGCACCCGGATATGTGGATGGGCGCGGTAGATGGCCGTGTCGTGCTGAACAAGACGAAGAACAACAGGATCAGGCGGCGTTATTCTCTGCCGAAGGACGCCGACCTTCAGGGCTACGGCTATTTTCTTCTGACCGGCAAGACGCCGGAGTACATGATGAAGAAGGTGGAATACTGTGCGAAGCACGGACAGACAGAAATTTCACAGTAAGGAGTGGAAAAGCCTTGAAATACTACGTTGCCAGAAAGAGCAAGTTCACCGGGCGCGTCGAGTATCAGATGTGCAAGTGCTTGGATAAGAAGTGGTGCAGCGCCGAGTATATTCGGTACTTCCCGGAAGAGGTCTGGCAGTTCAGCCAGCAGGGCGCGAAGAAAATCGCAGATCGCTACAACGGCTATCGTGAGCGCGGTGCGCTCGGGAACTGGAACTTTGAGTATTTCATCGTTCCAGTGAGCGACATTCTGGAAAAACAGTAAGGAGGTAAAATGCATTGACACTGTACGAGATCAATCTTCATTCTTTCGGCAAAGCCTTTCGGAAGCTCGGCAACATCGAGTTCCAGATCTTTGAGCTTCTTTTTGCCGATCCGTTCGGGAAGTTTCACGGCACCTACACCGACCTCGCCAAAGAGCTGGGCATGAGCACGTCCAATGTGCGGAAGGGAGCCTTGAAGCTGGCCGAGTACGGCGTCATCGGGATTTCCAAAAACGACCCGTACAAGAAGCCTATCTTCTTTCTCACGGAGAACTGGGCGCACGCTCTGGTGGCGAACACAGCGGCGGTAAAAAATCCGCACGAAAACATAAAGAGGCCGCGCAAGACAAAGGCCGAAAATGAACGAAAACGATTACAGCCAAGCCGTTGATATTTCAGCGGCTTTTTGCTATACTGTTCGCGCATGAATTTTTATTCACCCCAAAATTCACACAGAGGCGGCGCATTTTTGTGCAATTTACACAGTAAAAATGATGTACGGGCGGATTTCATTCGCCTGGGAAGGAGGACACCATGGCAAAAAGATGGTATGCTGTCACGCACGGTGATGACCTCGATTACGGCACAGGCAGCCACAACAAGCGAGAGGCTATCAAAATCGCCAACAAAATGCACCGGAATTATCCGGGCGAACAAATCCGCATCGTCTATTGTAGAGACGACAGCGATTTTGCGGAGTACGTGGAAGTCATCCATGACGGGCAGCCTTGAAAGGAGGAGATTTTTGCATGACAAGCGACGATCTTTTTACCCCGGAGCAGATGGAACTCGCCGCCTATTTTGCCCAGCCGCAGTTCGATGATTTCACGGAGCAGATCGGGAAAATCATGCAGGCCCGCCCGGATCTGCTGGACAGAAAGCTGATTGCCAACGCGGCTTCGGAAATGCTCACCGCATCGGAGGAGGGCGTGGATATGCCGGTGGAAGACGCCATCCGTCTGGCAAAGAGAAGAGTATATATGACCTCGGCAGAACTGGCTGCGGCGCTGGAAGAAGCCGGAATCCACACGCTCTCCGGCCTTGAAGGGATTATAAAACGTGCGCTTGCGGAAGATCGTCCGAAGCGTCCTTCCGGGGCAGGCATTTCCGAACGCGCAGAAAAGCTCCGTTGTCTGGCGGAAAGCCTTGCGCACAATCAAGACATCATTCTTCTGGGGCTTCCAGATCCAGGCGCAGAGATCGGATGCACATGGGCGAAGCTTGCCTTTCTCGGCGGTAGCCTGTCGGTGGAAGACCAGAAGACGCTCACAGAAATGCGCCGCCTTTCGGATGAGGCGCAGCTAAAGCCGGTGGATGGAGTTGCCACCGCAATCTTCAAAATATTTACACCGTAACAGCATAGGGAACTGCACAAAACCGTCTCGGGTTCGAGACGGTTTTCTTTTTTGAAAATCTGCAAAGAAACATTTGACAATATGCGTATCATCACTATGCCAAAGGAGTGCTGTGAATGAGCCCCGCCTGACTTGGGCGGATGGATTTCTTGTTAATACTCAAATAAGAAAGGAGCGAAACGATATGAAAGGTGTCCAGAAAAACCAGACATTCAAGCGGTGGTACACCATCACTATCACCAACGATGCTGGGGACGTGGTGGATCAGCAGAGAGTGACGGCGGAAAGCCCACGGGAGGCGATTGCCAAGGCGTACCCCACGATACTTACAAAAGACCCTGCATAGATTTGTCCATTCTGCCGGTCTTTGGGGGCGCAGTTTATTCATTATTCTTTGAAAAAAGAAAGGAGGGGCAAACCCAATGAAAAAGTATGACGAACTGGTGGAGCGGTACATCCGCAAGATGAAGACCAACGAACTGTCCGAAAACTCGGTGGCTACCTATGAGCAGACATTCCGGCTGTTCCGGGATTTCATGGTGGAAAGAGGCTATGACGAGCCAACGCCCGCCGCCGTACTGGACTTCAAGGATGACGGGGATCGAAGCATCACTACGAGAGCGATGTATATGAACCATCTTCGTCTTCTGTCCCGCTTCGGCGAAGCTCTTGGCTATGTCCCTTTCTACACTGAGGAGGCCGACACGCCTCGCAAAAAACTGTCCCAGGCCCGCCAGAAGCCCTACGAGCACGTTTTGACTGAGGAAGACATGGTGGCGCTTATCACCGCTGACCGGCCTGCCAAGGGACGCAGGACCGCCGTGTGGCTCCGGGAGCAGGCGGAGGTTGCCCTGATGGTGCAGTCGGGACTCCGAAACTTGGAACTTCGTACCCTGCGCCCCTGTGATCTGGACTGGGACAGCGGGGTGATCGTACCGAACAAGACCAAGGGCGGCAAGATACGCGCTGTAGCATTCCCTTCGGCAGCGCAGAAAGCGGTAAAGCGGTATCTGGACAGCGGCTTCCGCCCGACGGGTGTGCCGGACGATGCGCCGTTGTTCGGCACGGTGTCCGAAAGCGGGGAATGGCGGGGCATGGAGCGGCAGGAACTCTCCGCCAGGGTCTACAAGTTTACCAAGTCGATCCTCGGTGAGGAAAAAGCCTGTCGCGCCCACGCCGCCCGTCACTGCTACGCCTCGGTCCTTCTGGAGCATGGGGTGGATATGCAGTACATCTCCGAAACCATGGGCCACAGCAGCGTGGCGACCACGAAGATCTACGCCGCCCGGTTCAGCGTGAACGCCCCGGCGGCCAGCGTCGCGTCTGTCTTCGACAGCGTGACGGCGTAAGGAAAGGAGTGATTTGAATGTCCGAAAAGCAGGAGCACAAGAAGCGCTACAATCAACGGCTCCAGTACATCGCGGAGTTCAGCAAGTGGCTGGACGCCGAGCCTCCCATGGTCCGCATCTTTGCGTGGCGGCGGTGGAAGAAGCGCAGGCCCGTGTGGAAGGAGGCGGGGGAATGATCCAGATACGGAAAGATAAGTTCGGATACGATTACGCCGCCGGTGTGAAGTTCTCGGCGGAGATATACCGGGAGTCGAACGCCGTGGTGTGTTCTGCTTGCCACGCTACCGGGCCGGTCATTCGTTTGAAATACCCGGAGACCCTGTACTTTGACTACCACAACCTGGGAACGAGAGTGCGGACGATGTGGCTTTGCAACCGTTGTGCGAACAAGCTGCTCACCGCACTCAACAACATGGAAGACACCTACGCGGGGAAGGAGAAGCCGAAGGAATGACCATCGAACTGACCTACGCCGACGGGCGGAAATTCGTGGCGAACATCCCGGAAACTACCTCAGAAAACGTGACCGCCTGTCTGTTGGATGATGTGTCGGTCGCGGTAACGACCGGAGAGGAAGGAGAGTGAAGCATGAAAAAAGTCGTGACCTGGATTGCCGATGACGGCGAGGAGTTTTCTACCAAAGAGCAATGCTGGGCTTACGAGCACCGCTTCGACAATGCGCTTGATGCCGTCATGTTTCTGGATGATGATTTCAATGTCATCCCGTTCAACCTGGAAAGGGTCTATGAAAGTTTCCAGTACATCGTCATCAAGGACGCGGAAAAAGCGCACGATCTGTTCTGGGCCATCTACAACTGGGAGAGTTGCTTTGTCATCCCGAAAGACTATAAGAACGGGGACATCCTCTCGTGGGACGGCGATCACGAAACATACGATTTCCTTTACGAAGAGCGGCGGAAGCTGAACGAGAAGATCGACCGCATCGAAAAGGCGGTGAGCGAATGGAAGTGACCCGCCATGCCCACAAGCGCCTCCGCAAGCGCGTCGGGCTTCCCAAGAGCGCCATACAGAACAACGCCAGAAAGGCGCTCCTATACGGCATCACCCACGCAGAGACCACCGGCGGTCTGCACAGATACATCGACTACCTATGGCATCGGTACGAAACGGCAAACAACGTCCGCGTCTACTGCGGAAGCGTGTACATCTTCTGCGGTGATACCCTTGTCACAGTCTGGCCCTTGCCGGAGAAGTTCCGCAAACGGGCGCAGGATCTGGCAAAAAAGAAAGGAGGGCAAGAAAATGCCTGATAACAAATACTATTCCTCTACCCGCTACGAGGTAGAAGCTTCGGCGTTCCGCCGCATGGCGGCGTTCATCCACGAGCGCTACGACGACATTCGTCCCGCCGACATGACTGGCGAAGAGGGCTGGCTTCTTGGCGTGGTGAGCTTCACCGAGGCGCTTATCAAAGAGTTGGAGGCGAACTGACATGAGCAGGGCCGTTATGCTTTCCATCCGCCCCCGTTGGTGTGAACTCATTGCCTCCGGCAGAAAGACAATCGAACTCCGCAAGGACTATCCGCGCATCAAGCTCCCGTTCAAGTGCTACATCTACTGTACCAGGCGGAAACCCCGAGGGGAAGTTCCCGTCATTCCGGCCCCCGGTTCCTTCGGGGAGAAGTTCTGGACAATCATGGGGGAGCGAGTCATCGGTGAGTTCTTGTGTGATGCCATAAAAACCGTGGACGTTCCCTTCCCCGCATACTATGAGCAGACGGATTTCGATGCGCTCAATGCCGCCTGTCTCTCCTATATGGAAGCCCACGCCTATCTCGGCCACCGCAACGGATACGGCTGGCACATCTCCAATCTGAAGATCTACGACCGGCCCAAGTATCTGACCGAGTTCGTCGGCCTTACAAAGACCAGGTTCGGCTATGCCGAGCGTGTGTTGCTCCACCCTCCCCAGTCTTACTACTATGTGGAGGAACTGCTATGAAGGACATAACCTACTGTTCCAGCACCGATTGCCCGTCCAAGGAGTGCAAGATCAAGGTGCTGAACAACAAGTTCGAGCCGGGGACCATCATCAGCATGGCGGACTTCTCCGGGACGTGCCGGTTCTACATCGGCTGGATGCTCGATCAAATCACAGAGGAGGAGTGATGGAATGAAATTGCTGATCCTGTTCTACTGTATCTACATTGCCAAGGCAATAGGCGTGACGCTCCCGTGGTGGGCTTACAGCATTTCGGCAGCGGTTTTTGCTGCCGCCGTATACGGGGAAATCATTGATAAGGGGGGGAAAAACATGAGCGGAGGATCTTTGAACTATTTTTACTGTCAGCTGCAGGATCACACCAACGACTTCGGTGACAAGGAGCTGAACGAGCTGGTGGCTGACCTGGCAGAACTGTTCCACGACCGGGAGTGGTATCTGTCGGCGGACACCGGTGAGGGTGACTGGAACGAGGCCCGGGACGCTTTTAAGGACAAGTGGTTCACCGAGCACGGGCGGCAGGAGCGTATTGAAAAGTATCTCGACGCCTTTGCGGAGGAAGTCCGCCAGACCTTCGGCATGAGCCGTAGGTTCTGCAAGAACTGCAAGCACTGGGGTGGCCGGGAGAAGCCGTTCTACGACGGCAAATACGGAAACTGCCCGTTCCACAACCGCTGTCTCATGCAGCGCAGCGAGTCCTGCGAGAAATTTGAGGAGAAAGACAATGAGCCTTGACAAGGCCATTGAGCACGGCAAGGAGAAACGCAAGCAGTACCGGGGGAGCAAGGCCATCGACTGTACGTGCCGGAACCACGGCTCCTGCGACTGGTGCCGGGAGAACCGGACGCACAAGTTTCGGGATAAGCGCCCCCCGGAGAAGGAGGAAGCAGAATGAATCTTCTCTCTTGCCCACATTGTCATAAGCCTGTCGAGTTTGTTGAAATACAAGGTGGGTATGCCATAGTGTGTTCCGATCACAATTGTCTTGGTGGCATGGACATACATTATGGGTGGAAGGATGATCGTGAAATATTCAAGAACAAACTCATATCGAATTGGAACAGAAGAACCCCGGAGGTCAGAGCGGTCAATGCCGCGGTGGAGTGCATAAGGGAGTATGGAAAAGAATTATATGAATCCATGCAGGAACCTTATGACGACCACGGGGCTTGCTGTATGCAAGTTGTCGAGGAGGTCTTGAATCGGTTGACGTGTTTCACGTCGCAAGCGGCCGTCGATGTTTGGAGTGAGCCAAAGGAGGAAACATGACGTGTTTTGATTGCAAAAACTGCATCCGAGATTATATGGATAAGCCTTATTGTTTTATTAGTCAATGCCACTTGTCTATTTGGAATGCAGAGGAAACCGCAGATGCGGAATACTGTGACGATTTTGAGATGAGGGAGGACGGCCATGGAACTTAAACCTTGCCCGTTCTGCGGGGGAGAACTGATTGATAAATATATCGCTGTTCAGTATGAAGAATCGGGGTTACACCGTGTTAGATACTTTTTCAGCGCAGTTTGTAGCGACTGCGGGTGTAGAACTGCGAAGTTCTATAACTGGAACAGCGCAATCGAAGCGTGGAACAGGAGGGCTGACCATGTATGAAGAACTGGTAAATAGTCTGCGGATGTGCGTTGGCGAAGACAACCGCGAATGTGATTGTGATAGCTGTCTGTTCAAGGGCAAAATCGTAGACGGCGAAGATTATACTGGGTGTGTTGACGCTATGGTGATTGCCGCCGCCGATGCCATAGAGGAACTGAACCGAAAGGTTGTCGAATGGCAAGAGGAGGCGTGTAAGTGGAACAACGAGTATTACCATTTGCTTGACAACAAGCCCCGCTGGATCAGCGTGGAGGAGCGGCTGCCGGAAGATGACTGTAACTGCATTGTTTTTTCCAACGGATATGTAAAAGAAGCGCATTTTTATTTTGGAAAGTTTTACGACCCGATAGAGGACTATATGAAGTATAACGCAACTCATTGGATGCCGCTGCCGGAGCCGCCGAAGGAGGAGACATGAACGATAACAGAAAATATGTTGCCGTCAGTATAAAGCACACAGAGCACCGATGGAAATTTGGTATGCCGTGCTGGTTGTGGGGATTCCACCAGACCGAAGATGACAAGCCACGCTGTTTCGCCAGCTACACACAGTATCCCGATAAAGCAGAGCGATATGCTCTTGGCGATTTCAAAGAGCACGGGTATGGCGAAATCATTAAGGACGATGAACCTGTAAAGCTGTCTATTGATTTCTGCAAAAAGTGGAAGAAATACGACACGGTGCTTGTTGATGCAGAGCAGTATGAAGCATATTGCAGAATCGCTGATTTGCCGCTTGAGCCGCCGAAGGAGGAATGAAAGATGCTGAAAGTGTACGGATGCTCTGACGATCTTGTGGAAATTGATGGTGCTGAATATCCAAATGATGAAATTGGCTGTTTCGAGCGCGATGTAAAAATCAAGTTTACAGACGGCACGGAAATCAAAGTCGGATATAACAAGCCCGACTTGGCTATTTGGTGGATTCGCGTGGAAAAGCACGGGACCGCAAATCAAACAATGACGAGATGCTGGGATGAAGATGCATTCCCG
>JAEIGA010000288.1_pt1 | contig 72533 bp, 123 predicted proteins | sample 9270691 | NCBI WGS metagenome assembly JAEIGA01 (sample SAMN17057246, study PRJNA624740) | gut metagenome | biome: biome; isolation source: fecal sample | host: Bos grunniens | place: China: Xizang | collected 2019 | reverse complement strand
TCGAACCGGTACGCCCTTACGGGCAGTGGATTTTTGGTGCTTGAAATGAGACTTGAACTCACATCAGTCTTGCGGACTTATTTTACATTAAACTACTCAAACAAGTCCACAGCGTCTGCCTATTCCGCCACAGGAGCATATTAAGTTGGGCCAGATTCCGGAGTCGAACCGGAGTCTCCTCCTTTGAAGGGAGGGGCTTTGCCTCTTAACTTGGTATGTGAAACTACCCAAGGTTTACCACTAAGCTAATCAGCCCTTATAAATGGCCAAACTATTAATTTAACTGCTGCCTTACCACTTGGCTACCCACCGATTGGTCGGCAGGGCAGGAGTCGAACCTACGATCGCAGTTCCCAGCATTAAAGAAATAAGTATTGGCTCTATATTATATTATACGGTATTATTTTCTAAATTTTAAGTTATTTAAAAATTTTTCTAATAAATTTAGCTAATAATTTATTAATTTAATAATTTTTAATTAGGCGCTATATATTTCAATAGCGCCCTTTATCTTAAACATTCGCGATAGTGTTAAGCTTTTCAACGTCAAAAGAGCGAATTACCTTCTGCTCTTCTACAGGAGTGTAGTCATCAGCAAAGACAATATCAGCTTCCTCAGGAGTTTCTACGAGCTCAGCTGCTCTCCACTCAGCAATAAGACCCATATTAAGCTCGAGCTTAGCAGGATCCATGAATGCCTTTACGGCCTCAAAATCCTTAGGTCTAACTACCTGACAATCATCATCTCTCATGAGGTTGAGAACGATAATCTCATTGGTATCAAGGTCAACAGCAAATGCCACGTAAGCACGCTTCTCGCCCTTAACATGAATCTTAAGCTCAATGTTCTTAGGATCCCAAGCTCTGGTATCAAAGTTTTCCTTATTCTGATAACCGCAGTAGATTTCGCCCTCGTTAAGAGTAGAACGGAAACCGTGGAAGGTAAATACTACTCTCTTAATGCCCTGTGCCTTAAGGGACACAAGATCAAGGTCGAAATATTCAGTACCCTTAGCGCTAGTTACGTCACCAGAGAAGCGAGCAGCTCCGTTAAAGTTACGGTGGTAGTTGGTAAAGTTGATATGCTCAAGCTTACCGTCTGCATGCTCATAAATAGTCGAGGAGTCGATATCATAAGCGTTCTCCCAGTGTACAAAAGAACGAATCTTAGTACCGGTGATAGGAAGACGAGTACCAGTAGCAGGAACATCAATACCCTTACCAGAGGCAGAAGTATTAACAGGCATTGCTACCTTATAGAAGTTAGGAGCTATATATACCTTACCAAGGGACTCAGTGTTTACATAATGCTCCGCAATCTTCTCAAAGCAAACGTCATGAACGAGCTTCTTGGTTGCGTCATTAAGACGAGACTTTCTCCAACGTGCCTCGTGCTCGGTCTCTATATGAGTCTTAATACGGTTCTTAGCATAGAAGGAGAAAGTACGAGCTTCCTCGGTGTCTGCAAGAACAGTAGACATCATCTGGTAAAGAACAGCAGGGTTCTCATTGGAAAGCATATCAAGAATCTGTATTGCCTCTCTAGGGTTTGCGCGAGAAAGAAGGAACTTAAGATTTCTCTCAAGAAGCGAACCGCTCTGAGCAAATACTGCAGCAGCCTCAACTACATTTCCGCGCTCAAGTTCAGCTAGAGCAATACGATTAGGAGACTTCTTGTTGTCTGCCTTCTTTACATTTGCGCCAGTAATCTTTACAAGGGTATTGAAATACTTTGCCTGCTTCTTAGACATAGGACAATCCTTAACAAGAGGAAGGATATCCTTGATAAGCTTACGAGTCGCGGGATCAAGAGTAAGCTCCTTCTTCTCACCACAGCGAGATATGGAAAGCTTTACAACGTCCTTCTTGAAAAGGAACTGAGCGAAATCAGTGTTCTCATTGAGCATAAGAACAGCATTATCGCCACAAAGGACAGGCATCTCAGTGAAACTGTAATAGCCATTCTTATAGAGCTCAAGGAACTCAAATGCCTCATCCATACCCCAAGGGCGCTTATAAGCCGCATAAGCCTTAGTAATCTCACAAAGTTCGTGAGTTACTTCATCTCCGGACAAGATTCTAAACTCACGGAGCTTAATTTCCTCTCCAACAGGATACTCAGGAAGCTCCTTATCGAATACATGAACATGAGACTCCTCTGCTCCGTAAGCAAGGAAGTAAGAGATACACTGCTCTACAAGAAGCTCTTCAGCAGTATAAAACTTAGTATCCTGAGGATTTGCGAAATAAGACTTAGGAACATTGAGCTTGTATACGTCAGAAATATCCTGAACCATTCCCTTAGTAAGGAGCTCAGGCTTGTCTACAACGATACCGAAATTAGCAAGAAGGAAAGCATTGAGGTACATAGACTCAAGCTTAGTGGTGTTTGCAACATAAGCACCAGCACAAAGCATACGGCGAGAAATAAGCATCTTGTCAAAAATAGTATTCATAGTATATCTCCTTTAAAAATAAAAATTTAAATAAAAATAGCGGTAACTTTTTTGATCTACACCAAAACAAGCCACCGCTTCAAATAAAGTAGTATCTTAATTTTGGCCTAACTGTCAACTTTTAAATTCCCAAAATTTATGTTAGAAATAAGTATAGGCTCTCTGAAGCGGTACGCGTTTCCGCTTACATAATATTATACAACATTATTTTTAAAATTTTAATTTAAAATGTTAAATTGTAGAAATTTTTATTAATTAATAAGTTCGCACTTAATTGGAAGATCTTCGCTATCTATAGCTTCTGCAGCGAGTGCTTGTGCCATAGTCATCTTGAAAGCACCGAGAAGTTCTTCATCTGTATCGCAACCAAAAGCTTCCTTTAGGTCCTCACAAATTTCGTCGCCGTAAATAACAGTCATTTTAATTTTCATATTTTCTCCTTAATGTGCCTTTACGTCAGCCTCGTGAATAGTGTCAACCCAGTGCTTTTCACGTGCCGGTAGGGTTTTATAGAAAGTAGAATTGAAGAATGGCTCCATATGCATATTTATATACCAGGAAGTCTTACAAGCAGTAATAGTTTTAGACTCAAATAATATATCTCTATTAAGGAAAAGACCATAAGCCATATAAGCTCCTACGTTCTGGTGGTCATAATAATGTGCTGTAGTCTCGTACTCACCAGTTTCCTTGTTCTGCTTAAAGAACTTAGTATAAGGCTTTCCAATATCGTGCCAGTAGGTAGCCGCAAGGACTTCCTCAGGAACCTTTTCTCCACAATTAGAGATATTAAGACTAGCCTGCATACAGTGGTCATAAACACCGAGGGTATGATGAGGATTGTCGTGAGCAATGTGCATCTCTGCAGTCTTTCTACTTACATAATTTACATGGTCGAAGTCTCGGTCAGTACAGATAAGACTAATATTATCAAAACCTTCAGTCACAGGGTCAGGGCTCTGCCAACGTCTAAGCATCTTATCAATAACTTCAGGACCAACCTTTCTATCACGAGAAGCATCTCTTCTAAAACATATATTTACAGGTGCCCAAACAATATGAACTTCTACGGTATCATGAGTAGGATGAGCACAAGCAATAGCAGACTTACGGGCCTTTCTAGTAATGTTGGTCGCATCATATATTACAGTCTTACCCGCTCTGAGGTCTTCTTGAGTTCTCTTACGCATGAGCTCAAAAACTTTTGCGTTATCACCTTGAAAATTAGGGTCACCGAAAAGTTCTTCTCTAATAGCATCAGAAGAATGGATTACAGTATTACCTTCGTAAATTGCATCATCAATATCTTTAAAACCCTGAGCATATGAGCTCTTTCCAGAGCCAGGGAGTCCACACAGAATAATTAGCTTTGCCACTTTAAATCTCCTTATAAACCATAAACTTTTGGTGTATTTTTATCAAGCTCAGTAGGATCACTGTCCTCAAACACATACTCATGGTACCAGCCAGCCATAATATGTGGACACCAACGAAGTTCTACTACACAATTTTCGCCTCGTGCGATATCACGAGCTTCTACAAACTCATTATAATTTGGGGTACCTACCACATAAAAAGTTTTAATTGGTTTTAGCATTATTTTCTCCTTCTTCGATAAACGCTGCTCTAATATAATATTCAGGATCAAAAACCGGTCTTTCATACTGTAACCACTTCCAATTCTTGAGTGTAATCGGGTCACACCTCAACATAAAAGTCGTCTCTGGAATAGTTACGCGCTTAAAGCTAGCCCAGCTATCAGGACGCCACCGGTCTCCCTCAAAGTCTTCTTCTAAAATTTTATTAGCAATATTCTGCTCAATAAATTCTTTATACTTATCAAGTATATGCTGCTGATAATTACAAATTTCAAGAAGCTGCGAAAATGTCACAGGAATATCTTTAGCTTTAAAATTCATTAGTCACACCATCCCCAAATATGTTTTCCTATACTATCATACAGTGCGGTAGTGTATTTTTTCTCATAATAATCCCAAGCAATGCTATAAAGCTGCATTTTAGTCTCAGATTTTATTCCGGTTTTCTTCTCCCAAGCTTCTTTAAACTTTATAAAACCAGGTTCGGCTTCAGCAATTTTAATAAGCTCATCAGTATCAAGGTCTTCATATGTATCAAGATTATGTGCTGCCTGCAAGGCTTTTGCAGTCTCAGCCTCAATTCGTTTAACTCTGCATTTCTCGCTCCAGCAGCAATCACCGGCTGTATAAGTCTTATTATAAAATTCAAGCATGGTCTTAACCATCTCATTCATATACCAACCAGACCACGGACAAAATTCCTTTGCCTGCTTTATAAGCTTCTTTCTGTATTCTTTCTGAAGCTTTATATAACGCTTGCGCTGGTAATAATAATTTCTATCTTTAAAATAAAGTTTAATATTTTTAAACATCTATATATCCTCTATTTATAATTCTTTGCTTTTCACGTTCTACAATTTCTCTTAAGGTGCAATACTCACCCTCATAAGGTACTGTACGACAGCGCATAATATAATCATCAAGCAGTTCAAGCAGCGGTCTATGGCCTTCTTCAACTACAATGTAGTATTCAGTGCCTTTAGGTCCCTCACTGGGAATAATCGTTCCAAGTTTAAACATTCTGACACCTCAGTCCAGGTAAATTTCTAATTTGCTTTGCTATCTGAACAGCATTATTATATGACCTAGCACACTCTTCCTGAAGCTCAATAAAGTCAGAAACAGTACCAAGAGCAGGCGCAGGTCCGTACTCGTCAAAATCGTAAGCTACCCAAAGCCAACCATATTCAAAGCCTTCCCACTTTGGAGCAGCTTCAACATATTGTGGACGATAACCAAGCACATATTTGCTAAGCTCGCAAATTTCTATAATATCATATTTATTGCAGGCAAAGAAAAAATTCTGCAAATGCCCTTCACCATCTTCACAGACAGCATGACGTTCCTTATTCATATATTTATCAGAAAGAAACTCATATCTGTGGCACTCAGTCTCACTATAAAACTTCTTGCCGTCAAAAGCCTTAAAATAAACTTCTGCAGGAACTTCAATTCTTTCCATTATACATAGCCTTCCTTACGTAGCATTAAACAAAATTCGTGGCTCTCGCACTGAGTACAGCCACAATACTTCTCACGTCTCTTATTAATCAGACATATAAGAGCTTTTTCATATCCAAAATAAGGGTCTGAACAGTAGCCGTTTATCTTAAGGCTATCAGCAAGGTCTTCTGCAATACCTCTGGTATTTACATCAGAGACATCCTCTAGGGCCCAGGAGAGCTCAGACTCTATAAAATCATAAATACTAAGATTAGTCATAATTATTTCTCCGAATCAAAATCAGAATAATTCCCATAGACTGCAATAAATGTCGTAATAACCGACATAACTGTTAGAGTAGGGAGTAATAAAAGAACAAATAAAATAGTAGCAATAGCTAATCCAACATTTTTAAAATACTTATGTACAAAAGTAAAAATGTTAGAAAATAGATCACACTCTGCAGAGCTAACAAAATAAATTATGCCCGCGATAGTACCTATTACATTAATTGCTAAATAAATAATTTGTAAAACTGCCATTCAAGTTTCCTTCCTTTTTATTATATATGTAATTTAAAATGTCCACCATCTGTTATGATAACCACAACAAATATAAACTACCTCACCATTTTCCCACTTAGGAGTCAGGCTTTTCTGAAACTTTACCCTAAAGTCTCTAATCAAATATTCCCTTATATGTTTTGCGTCTTCGGCAGACCACCAAGAGTGATCTTTCATACAATTATTAACCCAAAGCTCCCAATGCTGTTTAAGCAAGTCACAAAGCTCAGCCGCAATTTCCGGAGTATATTTTTCAGTTTGATAGAAGAGTTCTCTAAAACGATCTAGACTCTTAATATAATCATATAGTTCATCACTAGACATTTCAGTTGCTTTCTTACGAGTATATTCAAAAAGCTCCAAGTCGTCAGCAAACTCTTCTAATTCTTGAGTAAAGTCATTATCGTTTACCGTAATTCTCAAAATCATTTTAGTCTCCTCAAAATTTATTACATAATATAATACAATATATTAAACCATAATTTACTAAGTAAAAAATAAAAAGACACAAGAAATTAATCCTGTGTCTTATATATAAATATAATAATATATAATATATTATATCATTATTAATAAATATATTATTATATACGATAAAAAGTTTTAAGATTTAATCGTTTATAATAAATTTAGTTCTTTCTATTATTGTTCTGACTTCTTCAGGCTCATCATAGTCTTTAGCATTTATTAAAGAACCACCACACTGAAGCTTAACAGTATAATAATATACTCCTGGGGCGAGTTGCCTTGTGTCTTTAGGTTCTATTTTTATTAAAATATCACCAGTATTTTTACCATTTTCAATTACGTGGTCGGTATGGTCATAACCTTTAATAATGATCGCATCTTCAAAACGCTGATGTGGATAAAGCAGGGCAAAATAAATAACGTCAAAGTCTGTTAAAAAATAATTTTTAGTAGCGTCTTTCTTGTCTGGAATACTTACAGTGAATTCGTAAGAGTCTCCTCTGTTAAGTTTAATAATATTTTTAGCCATTTTTTTTTAGACTCCTTTAATACTTAAACCAAATGTCTCCTGTAGCGCCGCCACTAGGCTCATTTTGACTTACAGTAATATTTTTAAATCCGCGAATAGCATTATCTACATAAGTTTTAGTAGGAAGACCTTTATAGGTAGTCTCAATTGCGTGTCCTTTTGTTCCACCTTCAACTAAATTAGTCACAGCATAAACTAAATCAGCAGTGTCTGTATTAGCCTTATCTGTGATAGTAAGCGTGGTTTCAGTGTTCGTATCAGTGGAGCTAATTGTTATTTTCTTATTTGTTGCATCGCCGCTAATAGAAATATTAGAGCCCGCTACCAATTCAACTACATCATTTGCTCCAAAAGTAATACTACCGGTTTTAACGGTCTGATTAGTGTTTGTAGGAATAGTAGGTTTATTAGTTAAATCATGATAGTTGCCGCTAAAGTTACTTTTTGCGTTCCATGCATCTTTTTCTATGTCAGTAACAAATCTGTGCGTAGCATCTTCAGTGATTGTCGTGGCAGCCTGATTATGTGCTACGGGTGTTCTCGCGTTCGTAAGTCTTGAGTCACCTTCAACAATAACGTTAGGCTTATTTTTAATGAACGCATCAGAAGAAGTATCAGTCACATTCCAGTCAGACTGTACGTTAACTTCTGCACCAGCGGCAATACCATTAAGCTTTGTCTTATCCGTAGCAGACATTAAACCAGCAGCTGAGATCGATGCTTCAGCTTTAGTACCAAATTCTTTTTCTGGCCAAGAAGTACCATTATACTGATAAAATTTAGAATCTGCTGTACAATAACAGAGTGAACCTTCAACTATGGTAGCTTCCGGAAGGCTAGTAAGGTCATCGGTAGAATCTACCACTAGATAGCCGCCTTTTACGTTTTTTGCATCAAGAAGGTACCCATTTGTTTGATTTTCAATATTTGTATTAACAATAAATGCCATTTGATATCTCCTCGTCTTAAGCTAATCTGTATCTTGCACTACCAGATGCCGTAAATTTATCTGTTCTATATGCATAATAATCTTCAGCTATTCCACTTTCGAGTGTTAGCTTTATACTATTTCCACCGTTAGTATTTACATCTGCCCAAGTACCTGATATATACTGCTGAATTTTTTTACCGCTGGACCGACTATATAACCATAAATATTGACCAGAAACATAAGGATAGCTATTATCAGCGCCAGAAGCAGTTTGCTTTATAGCGTTAGATGTCGGAGCGGTCGTGCTTGTGGATAATGCTGAATAATCATAATAAGTATAAGATATACTAGCACTCTTAGTTACCTCAGTATCACCATCGCTAATAGTACAATAAATCGTGCCACCTGTGATACCGTCATAAGTTTTGCTAGTTGTTAATGTAATTGCAGTACCGCTTGTAACGCTATTACCAGAATACAGGTTATCTCCGCCAGAAGTAGTACCAATTTTAACTGAGATAATATTTTTTGAACCTTTAGTAAAATTTAGGGTTACCTTACTAACTACTTTAGTTGTACCGTATTCATAAGTACCTGCCACATCTTGAAGTGTAATACTTGTAAATGTTGGTGCAACATATGGGAATAAAAGATCCGATAATACATCTACAATAGCTGCATTACTATAAGATTTATCTTTAGCAATACCCCCGACTGCTTTTGTTACAGTGCCGGAGATAGCGATATCATTGAGTGTAAGTAATTTTATTTCTTGAGCTACACTACCGTCAAAGGTAAATGATGGCTCAGTAGCGTCTTTGCCTTCATAAACTGCTAATCCATTTACTAAATGTCTAGCTTCATCAACAGTTTCTATTGTTATTGTTTTATTAGCACTGCCATCAAAAGTTGTTGATACTGTATCACCATTGTTTTTAACATCTACTGTTAAAGTACCCGCGGTTTTCTTAGCAGTTTCCGCAACTACTTCATATTCGGTATTATCTATTTTGATAATACTATCTAATTTATTTGCCATAATATAATATCCTTTCTTTGACTCACTATTATAGGATTACTCGTCATTTTTTGCAAGAAGAACTACACCTTCTGATAAGAGAGCCTCAAGAGTTTCTAAACGCTTGGTAAGAACTTTAAGCTTAGCAGCCGTACTATTAAAACGCTCATCTACATAGTTGCCAATTTTATCCATGTATGGTGCCCAAGTAGTTTGTTTCTCACCGCTTTCGATTTGTATTCTGACCAGTATGTCGGTATCAAAAGTTGACGGTATCTCTAGTGTTGCCTTAACAGTAGTGTCTATAGCGCTGGTGCAAGTAAATTTCTCCGAACTCTGCGTGCTGGCGTTAACATTGGTACCCAAAAGTTTTACAGAAAAACCCGGGTTATCTATAACCTTCTCAGTGAGCGCTTGTACAATGACGATACTGACTGTATACGTACCTTTAGGCAAAGCTGCCGTACCAAACTCAATTGATTTACCAGCACATCTGGTGCCGGTAATTAAGAAAGAACCATCTCCAGCATCCTCCATATCCTCCAAAAGTGTTGCAGAATACGGATACTGTAGAAAATTTTTATTTGGGTCAATCAGGTCAAGTCTATATTCGATAGCTTCCGCTGTGTATGGAAATGTCTTAGACATATTTTATGTTTCTCCTTAAATTTTATAATATATAAATTGGCTCATCATTTTCATCTGTAATAATGCTGCCAGTTTCATCCACCAGCACTTCGTATTTAATGTCGCTAATTCGCCAGGTACCGGTTGCATCTTTTGTATAGCTTTCTTGCATGATATTCCAATCCGGGCTTGAAAGTAACCTAGTTGTCTGTATCTGAACAAGGTTTCCATCCTCATCTTGTATTGCTACTTCCTCTGTACGCTCATTTAGTATAACAGTGGTAGCATCTGCTGTTGTAGGTACCTTGGCAAAAGCAAGGGCACGCTTCATGTACCCAGCATCTGTTTTCACATAAGTGCCGCTGCCCTTGCACACATAAGGATTTACAGTATTAGATGTAATAATACTTCCAAGTTTACTATAAGCAGCAACGTAGATAGACAACAGATATTGAGCTGGTAATGATGCAGGCAATAAAGAAGCATCTACATAAAACTCATTAACTAAGCCGATATTCCGATTAAAAATATCATAGTACAAATTCAGATTTGGGTCATAACGTTTGATCACTAAAACATATCGATCTACGCTATCGTTTGGTATAGATGGTACATCCCACTCTAGTTTAAAAACACTTCCCGAACCAATATTAATATAAGTTTTTTTATCTATTCCATAAATTTCAGTAGAAGCTATTGTGCTTCCATCTTCTATATTTAAAGTTAAATTAGAAATAAGAATCACCTTCTTTGCTCATTACTAAAATTTTTATTACTCAGTACGCTTCCAATAGAATTTATCACAGAAACTATTAATCATATCAGTATGGTTTATGGGTATTATTGCATTAATGTACATATACATATTCTTCTTTAAGGTAAGTGTGCTACTGCCACTGTTCACTACATCGTTTAGATACACTTTTCCATCTTTTTGAATATCATAACAGACAGCTGCACCAGCGGCACTTGCATTTGTACTTGATGCAAAAGCTATACCTCTAGTGCTTGCAGATGATAGTTGATTCACTCCGAGTCTAGGTAGATCTAAACTTACTAATAAAACAGATGACTGGCTAGTACTTATAGTTATATCATTAGCACTAGCTACTCCTAGTTTTATTAAAAGTGAGTGATCAGTACGAATAGCGGTTTCACCAGAAATACTTATACCAGATTCACTTGGCGAAAAAGAGTTTGGCGGGCCAATGTCAGTAATGCCGTATTTAAATGACTTATCAACTAGTGTCCACTTGCCCTCAATTTTGCCATTAGGGTCAATAGGCGCGCCGGTCGAACTAGCGGGGTTGGGCCCTGTTATTATAACACTTCCAATAGGGTATTCAATCTTACCAGAAGTCATCTCAGTTATCTTGGCTACTACTGCATTAGCACTAGGATATTTACTATCAGTCCAATTATCGGCTACCGCGGCCGCTCCATCTGCAGTAGTTAACATATTAATTGTTGACTGAATTTCATTAGCAGTGAAATCTAATTTTGCCATAAAAATAATTTCCTTTCAATTAAAATTATATTTAAAACTGTAATTACCTAAATTTCTAGTCTATATAATTTAGCAGATAAACTAAAATATAATAAAAACAAAAATCCTAGATTAGTACTTTTAATAACACTAATCTAGGATTTTTGTTTTATTTTTTATAATCCGTTATACGTCCTGCGTCAATTATTTTTTCAGAAGTGTCTACTAAAAAGTTATCTACCTTAGGGTCTGTAAAAAACGAAAGGTCTTTTAATAAAGTCTGTCCATCACCTATTTTCAGGCGAGCACTGGTGTGTTGTTTGTCTGGGCTGAAAATAATTAGCTCACCCTGCATCGGTACAAAATTAGGCAACTTCGCCCATTCAGCTTCTGTTTTATATAATTGACTTATTCGAGCTTTCATGATAAGTTACCTCCGTTCTTAAGAATCTGTTTTATAACGATGTCATCAACAGCACTAGACACGTCAGTACCATACGTGAATCTATTTACTTTTTCAATATCTATTAAAGAATTTATGTATTGCTTAGCAACATTAAAGTAAGTAGTATGATAAAGGGTATATCGCTTAAAGACGCCTATAATCTTTAACATATCTTCTCGCGAGAAAAACCTACAAGGCTGATTTGTTGCATGATAGATGAAAGTTTCTGCCCCAGCATTTAATTGACCTTCAATAGACATTAAATTAAGCTGATCTTCTGTTGTAAGCTTAAATTCGTAGGTTTCACCATCAGATAAGGTAACAGAAAACCCGGAAGTAATCTTATTTTTACAAATGCTGGAAAGACGTTTTATAGTGTCTCGTTTTGCTTTAGCTAAAGCAGATTCATCTGCACTTATCTCCTGGCCAGAGTTTAAGAGACTCTGAAGTCTCTTAAACTCCTCAAAAGTAATTTCTTGTATAGATACTGTAGGATACTTTGAATGTGCTTTGAAGCTATAAATAGTTTTATTATCCGAACCTACAATGCCATTAGCAGAAGTTTTGTCTGTGATAGCAATATGTCCTGCTGAAAGAAAATTAACAAAACGTGGGTACTTTACTATGTCAATTACTTGACCGCTCTGTATTATTTTATACATTAGTTAATCTCCTCCTCATAATCGAAATTAAAACTATAGTAATTTGCTCCAAATGCAGGGTCTTTTTCTTTACCTTCGCCATCAATACCTTCAAAACGGGCTTTATGCTGGGCCTCGGACCATGGACAATTAAATACTACTGGAGCATCAGCCTTGCCGGTTCCATAGAAAGAACCAGAATGAATAAATGGTACCTTAACAGTAACTCCATCAGCTTCTAAAGCTTTTTTAAAAGTGACTGTTTTTAGATTAGGTGTGTCGCAGAAGGCTCTATCCAAAATATTATTTACTGTAGAGGGTATTACAACTTCTTCTAATGGACAGAGGTAAAATACGTAAGTTAGTATATCTTTTAAGCCCTCAGGAAGATTAATTTCAGAAAGGCTACTACACCAAGCAAAACAGGTAGCACCTAAAGTTCTTATCTTACTCGACAGCTCAACACTTGTAAGGTTAGCGCACCGGCTAAAAGCGTTATCAGAAATATCTGTAATACTGTCAGGTATCTTTATTGAAGTCATTGGCATTCTAGCAAAACAGTTTGCTCCTAAGTATTCAATAGAGCCATCTTGTGGAATAATACCATCAGCAGTTCCTTGTATTAGTCGCTTGTTAGCGCAATCAACTAAACAACCCTGTATTATCTTGTATCTAGTATTGCCTTCTTCAACAGTAATCTTTTTTAAGTTAACACATTCAGAAATTGCAGCATCACTAATATAAGTAACATTTTTTGGAATAATAATTTCCTGTAGCTTAGTACAAAAATTAAGTGCACGATCACCAATTTTCTGCAGAGACTGAGGTAGTACGATTTCGTTTAAATTTATACATGATGAAAATGCGTTGGCAAGGAGTTCTACTAAAGTTTCTGGCAGACGCACCAGCTCTAACTTATCATGATTACTAAAGCCACCAAGTTTTGTTACAGTATATGTATTCATATTAATAGCAAACTCACTTGGTATAATAATAGCAGCATTGAAGTTATTAGTGCATTCTGTAATAGCCATAGTATTATTCAGGCCATCTAAAGTATAACCGTCAAAAAGCACTCCGTTTGGACCAACGCAGTTAGAGATATCTCCCAACCCAATCTGATACCATTTAGAATCATTAACAGTAAATTGTGCATAGCATGTTAGAGTTCCAGTAATTTTTTCAGGCTTAGGCTCCCAACCAACAAAAGTGTAGAGCTCTGGTGAAGCTGCATCCTGCTTAGTCGGAGTAGTCGGAGTAGGCTTTGCTGCAAAGTAGTCAGCATCCCTGCCATAAAGTGTATCAACTTCGGCTAAAAATCTAGTTTCTTCTGGTGCTGTTGGGTTAATAAAAGTAACTTTATAGGTTTTACGAATAGCTTTAAACACAGGGTAGAGTGTGCGATTACCTTTAATATTTTTTAAGGCTGAGCCATTAAAAACGTCAGGATAATGTTCTTTTAAAAACGCTTCACTCTCGTAGTCTTCCCAGCCAGTTTCGCCAATTTCTCGGTATTCTTGTTTCTTTTCAGACCAGCTAATAAACGTATAAGTAAATGCATCGTTTTCTGGCCATGTCGGGTTCATCGCCAGCTCAGCGAGTTTATCTTCAGTTACTTCGCCAGCGGTGGAATTTTCTCCGTACACCTCTGTTGATTTTGTACTTCCGTTGTATTCAAAAGTAACTTTGGACGTCATACTACCAAAATTAACCGTTAAGTCTTTATAATGAGACTTTATTGTAGTATAATCTTCACCAGAAAGATTTTCAATATAGCAAGTTCCTTTTATATACGCCTGCTTAGCATCATCAAGTCCACGAATACCGCTAACTAAGGCACCTTTATCATCGTATACTGCGAACAAAGATTTAATGAAGTCAGCTGTTACTGGGTTTTCTTTAGAACCTAACTGAACATCTGTTAAGCTAACATTTACTACGGTGTATTTTCTGTTAGCATTTCGACAATTTTCTAGTAAACTAGTAGTATCTAAATTAGAATTTTCTATTTGAAGTTTTCTAATATTGGCATAAGACTCAATTTTGAAATCAGAAATATACCGTTGATTTTTAATAACAAGTGTATTGATAGAAGCTGGAAGATGTAGTGTTTTTACATAACCACCGTCAGGAAGCTCCACCAATGTAAGATTTGTGCCTTCCGCATAGATTTCTTCAATATTGGGACAACCTGTTAGATTTAGTGTTTTTTGTGGGTTTGCCCCGGCGATACCTAAACCTGAACAGTTTCTAAGGTCAATTTTTTGAAGAAGCCTGCAAGTGCCGACTTCAATTTCCTTAAAGTTATCATTATGGTAGTCTTTACTCTCATTACCAATAATGAGCTCAATAAGCTTATTTTCCTTAACGTTGCCTTGAACCGCGCTAGAATCACTACTATTTTTACCAACTAAGTTAATAACACCGCAATAAAGCCCAGACAAGTCACCTAAAGAAGCAAGCGAGCTTGCACCATATATGGCTGTTTCAGTATCATTAAAGACCTCATTTGCACTTGGTGGTGTGAACTCATGACTTTCATTAGCTGCTAAACGTTCTTGCTTAAGCGTACCGTTTGCTTTATATTTAACGCCTGCGTACATATCCGAGAAAGGTGTTACCGTAATATTAGGATTTGCTGGAACTGCTTCAAGTGAAGCCTTAATACGTGCATTAGACTGTCTAAGCTCCTCTTTCTTTGTTTCAGACATCTCATCATTTATTTCAGCGAGCTGTGGGGTGTAGATACGCAAAAAGAAGAAATCTGACGGATACTCTCCGGCATTCCATTTACTATCACAATAATTTAATCTATTAGAAGCAAAGTATCTAAGATGATGTTCACCAGGGCCACGTACCTGGTAAAGGTTAGAGGTGTCTAAGCCAGTTACACTATTGCCTTCTTCATCAGTATGGTCAACTTGCTCTCTGGCCATTGAAACGTACTTATAATCTGCATCGGCATTGTAGATAGCAGCACTCCATTTGTCAGAGCCCTTAGTAACATAGCTATCTATAAGAGCATTATAAGACAGTTTGCCCTCGCTACGCAATTTTGCATACGTTTCCTGAATTTCCTTTTGGAAGCACTCTCTAAAGTTATTCCATAAAACGCTATTTTGTCCGTTATAGACGTTAGATGAGCCCAATTGGTCAGTATCCTCATGGAAGTAGTCAAATACGAGGGCACCTTCGTTGTTGATACCAAAAATTGTATCGTTATCGTAGAAATAAGGATACCACCTAAATACGCCATCATCTTCTTTCCAGCGTGTTAAGAACAAGTTTTTTGCACGCTGGTCAACCATCAAAGCAAAGAACGTATAGACATAATAAATACTGCTATAGTGCATATTAAAATGATCTTCAAACTCAGCTTTAAACTTATTTAGTCGCGCTTGACGTTCTTCAGCAGAAAGCGGTATTTTTTTTGTGCTAATGACTTCACCGTTATCGTCAAGCACGGGCTCTAGACCAAAGGTGGCAGTACTGACAACCCAGTCGTGCATTTCTTTAAAATTAGCAATAGCAGCTGCTCTTATTAAAGTAAGCTCATCTTGCTGCTCCGGTGTTATTGTGGCGTCACCGGCCTCTGCTTTGTTTGAAAGCTCTTGTAATTCTTCTATACGGTCAAAGTTAGCAGTAGTATATCTAGGCTCAAAGTCATCTAGCCAATTATCCGGAATTGCACCAACAAAATTTACGGCATCAGAAGTATTATTTTTAAACTCCCAACATTCTACGCCGTAATCTTCATAATCTTTTGTAAAGCCGAAAGCTTCTTCTGCGTCTTTATCGTAGTTAAAGTTACCCTTTGACGAAAAGACTGGTTCGGAATCTTCAGTTGCTTTTTCAAATATTATACAAGGAAATCCGGCGATAGTAGTACGTACTCGCTCATCAGTTTTTTGGGGAGGCAAAGTCACTTCATCTCTATCATAAAATGTCTCTACATAATTTGCAGTACCGGTATTATGTGTACCAGTGGCTTCTGCATAGTCTACTTTAATACAGAATACTTTAGCTGGTATTTGACCTTCCATATGCTGATATGCGGCATTATCAAATATTATATTATCATTTTTATCTTTTTTCTTAAGCTTAATTTTCCAGTTCTTTCTTATATAAAACTGTGAAGAAGTACCTTGAACGTCAATTTCTACTTGGATCGGACCACCATATACTTTTGAAAAGCTTCTTGCTTTATCCAGGGGATTTTCAAAATCCATTGTTACAATTTTTTTGTCGCCTTTATATGTCGGCATAGAGCCAGTAAAAGTAATAATAGGAATTTGTCCAAGTTCTTTTACACGTTCATAAGAAACCTTGCCGTTTTCATCTAATATATTATTATCGGTTAGTAATTGTTGCTTTACAGAAGGAACGGTTTGGTCGGCAATGTAGTTAGTTAGTATTTTAGCTGTACTTAAAGCCTTGTCGTATACACGAATATTATATATGTCAAGTCCACAATAAGGTGAACCGAGCTTAATCTTCTGCGGCCTGCTACTTTGGTTAAACGATGTAGATTCGGTATAGTGTTGTACACCAGAAAGTATACCATCTAAGTAAATAGATACAAATTGTGAGGCTGTGTCGCTAGCTTCGACCGAGATAGCAACTCTTACACGCTCATTATCTTTATATCTGCAAGAAACCTCAGTATCGCTGCTCTTTAAAAATGCCTTATCTGGTGTTGCTCTAAAACCGATACCCTTACCTGTTTCTTTACCAGTTTCTTGGTCTACCTCCGCTTCAAAACAGTCTATTACGATAGCTTCACGGTTATTTACGTCACGAACAACGAATTCGAATTCGATTGTTTTACCATTAGCCTTAAAATCATTTTCAAACGGTTTGAAGTCAATTTCAGCTCTGGCATCACCATTTAATCGTAAACAGGTGTCGCCATTTGAGTCCGGAAACCAACCATTAGAGCACCAGTTAAAGTTCTCGAAGCTTGTTGTTATTGTTTCTTCGACTTCTTTACCGTCAACATCTAAGTATGTTCTGGTAAAGCTCCAAGCACCCGGATTTTGCACTTCATTTGATTTTCCGGCAGCTGTCAAATAAAGCTGCAAGCTGTCCGTTTCTGGAATAACGTTTACCGACAATTTCTTAACGAATATCTCATAAGACTTACTAATAGTTCTTGACTCGCCATAATAATCAAAAGTGTAGCTAATTTCAAAAATTACAGTGCCAATTGGATACTGTCTAGTATCCCAAAACTGCTGTGTTTGGTCCACAAATCTAGTTGTGCAATATTCATCAATTTTAGTGGGTATACCGTCTACTTTGGTATAAACGTTAAGATTAACCATAGCCGGGTTTTCATCATCATCATAAACCATGTATGGAATTGATACTAAATCACCTTGAGTAACTTCTTTAGCCTCGAGGCTGGCGGTAAGTAGTGCAGTCTTATTACCAGCTTCAGTACAAATGATTTCATACCCCAACTCATTAGATTTAATATCGCTGCCGTCAGAAGCCGTTGCCTTGACATAAGCAGTAATTTTATGACATCCATGAGCTTGCTTCGGAATAGTTACAGTAGTTTCGGTTGTGTTACCTGTCTGATTCTCATCAAAGTTTTGCTCGTGTATCTTATTACCGTCAAGCAAGACATAGGCAGTTTTTTCACTTTGACCAAATACCTTGTATCTAAATGTTATATTCGTATTAAAAATCTGAGCGCTGTTAAAAGTAGACTCTATACGAAGCTCGACTACATTAAAAGTAAAAGCTAATGACTCGGTAGTGCCGTATCTGTCCATACAAGTAACTACTACCTGGTTTACGCCATCTTTTAAATACTTGGTAACTTCTAATGGCTTTGCGATACCGTGCTGAACTTTGCAATATAAGTCTGGTATATTATCGCCATTAATGGTTACTGAGCAAGTACCATCACCAGATGTTTGCACTTCATTTCTAAAAGAAGTATAGATAAAGTTAATCCAGGCCTCGGTGTTTTTAGAAACAGTAAAAGAGTCTGAAGGCAAGTTATTTGTCACAGTTACAACAGAATAGCTACTTCCGCCTCCTCCCGAGCCACCTGTAATTGTTACAGAATTACCTATTTGCTCACCTTTGCAAGTAAGCCATAACTCGTTGTTTTCATAGCGTAAACCATCTGCAATTGGGCTACTATCAAGCAGTGTTTCCCCAAACTCTGCAAATTTATCAGTAATCTCCTCCTCTAGACCTTCGAGCTGTGCAGTCAAATTAGTATTTACTCTAACTAGCTTATCATCCATTTGCTTAGAAAGGTCCTTTAAAGCTTCAGTACGCTCAGACTTTTCATTAGTTAGACCTGCCTCTAGCTCCGATATTGATTTTTCAAGAATTGCTTTGGTATTGGCATCCCTAGCTATGTAATCACGCTCAATTTCTGAACAAGTCGCGGTAAAACTATTAGTTTGAGTCTCTAACGCCGCATCAAAATCGGCTTGTGCTATCTTTATCTGGTTATCAAGGCGAGCTGTCTCAAATAGTAAATTAGCACGAGTTTCTTCAGAATAATTGGATACCGAAGTAATCTCGCTATTTAACAATTCTACGGCCTCAGCGAGATCGTTGGTAAGAATTGCTTTGGTATTCGCATCTCTGAGCATATAATCTTTAGTAAGGTCAGAAGCTACTGCGTCTACGTGACTAGTAAGCTCTTGAATAGCCTCGCTTGTTCTATTGGAAAGACTATTTATGTCCACATTTAAATTAGTTAATTGGGTACCTAACTCTGCGATATCTGCTTGAGCGTTCTCAAACTTTGCCGTGTAATCCGCTGTCAGTTCTGACATATTATTAGAGATGTCTTCCCCTATAACTACTCGCAAGTTAGCATCGCGAGTTACGTAGTCAGCAGTAGCCTCTTGAAGCTTATTATCAAAAGTAGCTGACTGGGAAGCTAACGCAGTTTTAAAAGTTTCTTTATTAGCTGCTAAATCAGTATTTAGCTCAGTAATACTATTTTGAAAATTTTCTTGTGTAGCCTTTAAAGCGTCAGATACTGCCTTAATTTCTAAATGTAATTGGTCAGCGGTGGCGGAGATACCTTGAGTTAAGATAGCTTTTAAGTTAGCGTCTCGAGTTACGTAGTCGGCAGTAGCCTCCTGAAGTCTACTGTCAAAATTTTGTGAATAATTCATAATATCTGTCGTAAATTTTTTATCTACTGCAGATATTGTTTCGTTTATTTGAGTAGTTTCATCTATTAGGGCTGATTGAATGTTATTTGTACGTGTATTTATTTCTGTAGTTAAAAGTTCAACCGCCTGTGCAAGATTCTGACTTAGAACTGCTTCAATATTATCATCCCGAGCAATATAGTCGTTAGCAAGTTCAGTATATCTGGCCTCAAACTTGTTAAGCGTATCTGCCAAGTTTGTCACGAAAGTTTCTTCAACTGAAGCTATTTTAGCGCTAAGCCTTGAGGACTCCTCTTGTAGGTCTGATTTAATTTCGTCTACCTGGCTTAGCGTAGAGACAATTTCGCCTTGAAGCACTTCGGTAATTTCAGCAAGATTTTGTGCAGCTATTGCTGCAATATTCGCATCTCTACTGATATAATCTTTTGTCAACGCATCACAGTTAGCAGTAAAATTAGCCGCAGTCTCAGCTAATAAAGTCTTGAAGGCTGCTTCAGTTGTATCTATTCTTGTTGTAACCTGGGCTATTTCATTTTGTATACTTAGTTGTAGCTCATTTGCATACTCTGTGATTGTATCGATTTTATTCGTTAAAAGTTCTTCTGTATCCGCCAGGTTTTTATTAAAGAGTGCTTTAAGGTTCTCATCTCTAGAAATATAATCAGCGGTTAACTCAGAACGGATAGCTTTAAAATTATTGAGACTATTTGTTAAAGTCGTAACATAGTTATCTTCCAACGTAGTAATACGAGTATTAATAGATTGTACTTCAGCTTGTAAACTTTCTTGTGCTGTCTGTGCCGCTGCAGAAATATCACTTTTTAGCGTGGTGGTAGCTTCTGCTATATCTTGTGCTAAAACAGCTTTCGTAGTAGCATCACCTGTTAAATATGCAGCAGTAAGCTCATTATGTAACGCTGTTAAAGACTGTGAATTAGCTATTAGAGCAGTTTTAAATTCTTGCTCAATACCACTTATTTTAGTAGCTGTAGCACGTACTTCTGCTTGTAAGCTCAACTGAGCCTCGGTAGACGCACTAGATACCGCCTCGATTTCCTCACGTATAATATCTGCAGTGGCACTAACCTGTTCAGTTAACACTGCTTTTATCGCAGAATCTCTGGCAGTATAGTCACTAGCAAATTCTGCTTGCTTACTTTCAAACTCATCACGAAGTGATGCGAGGCTATTTACGAAGGTACCTTCAAGTGAGTTTATTTTGGCATTAATACGTGACGCTTCCGACTGAGTTTCTACATGCACCTGGTTTAAGTTAGTAGTTATATTTGCAATTTCCGCAGTTAAGCCTTCAACTGCCTCAGTAAGATTCGTATCTAAAATAGCCTTAAGATTAGCATCTCTTGAAATATAATCATTGGTAAGTTCATTACACTTCGTAATAAAATTACTAGTTGTGACAGTTAGAGCTTTATTAAGGTCTAATTTAGTTGTTTCTAAACTTAGCTCAATATGAGCAATTTCATTTTGTAAGGAGGTCTGGATATTTTTAGATAGCTTTTCTACGGTAGAAATTTCATTGGCTAATATTTCAGTTGCATCATCAATACTCTTCGTTAATTCTGCGCTAAGATTAGCATCTCTCGAAGTATAGTCAGTAGTAAGCTCACGGCATCTGATATTAAAATCGTTGCTAAGATCTGTTATAGCCTTATTAAAGCTTTTAATAGCACTATCTAAGTGTACTTCAATATTAACTACTTCTGTTCTGAGCTCCTCATCAGTATTAACTGAACTTTCGGCAAGTGCTGCAATTTCAGCCCTTAGTTGATCTGTAGTCTCGTTAATATTTTCTGTTAAAAGCGCTTTAATTTTATTATCGTTAGCTCTATAATCCTGAGTAAGTTCGGAACAAGCGGATTTAAAGCTGCTGGCGTTATCTGCTAGTCCAGCCTTGAATTTATTTTCAGCCAGTAGAACCTGAGCTTCTACCTGAGCAATTTCATTTCGTAAGTCTGTCTGAGAATCTTTGGAATGTTCATTAACAGCTTCAAGCTCATTTCTCAGCAGTTCAATAGTCTCATCAAACTTTTTATTTAGAGATACTCTTATTTCAGCATCTTTAGCAGTATAATCAGTAATAAGATCAGAGTACTTATTTGTAAGTGCTTTAATACTATTTTCAACTGTATTTAGCTCTGCTAAAAAATTTTCATTCAAAACAGCCAATCTATTTCTAATAGACGCATCAACATTGGCCAACTCTAAAAGTAAATCAGCTCTAACTTTATCATCGATATAGGGCAATTTAGAAAAACGTGCAGACCCATTACCGATCTTACACTTTCTAGTACCATCAATGCACTCTTCGATAACAAGTTCGCCATCTTCTGGTGTAACAACAAGGTCAAGCTCTTGCCATTCTAATGTTGTACCTCTACGGTGCTTTAATATCATAATATTTAGCTCCAATCTTTAAATTATATTCGTATAATTTAGCAAATAGATTTAATAAAAATAAGCAGGCAACAATAGTTGCCTGCTTAAGAAGTTTATTTAATTTTAGTTATTATACAGGAGCACCGCCACAGTCGAAGATAATTTCCTCTGTGCCGCTACCAACATAAAGTTTACTGTCCGCAGAATTAAATCTTACATAGTTACTTTGAACATTAGCAAAAGCTTGCTTGTCTGCATAGCTATTGTCGTGGTTATGATTACCAGCAGCCGCAGTAGTGGCAGTAGTACCAATAACTAAGTTAGAAGTACCTTTAGCATTTAACTGATCCTGAATATTAGAGGTAACTCCATTTAAGTAACCAAGTTCGGTTGTAGTAATATTAGTAGAAGCAATAATTTTATTATTTGCGTCTGTTACAACTACAGCGTTAGCTGTTGCAAGCGTACCTTCGTTAGTGATGTCACCATGAGTATGACTTGCATTTGCCTTACCAGAAGCAAGAGTATAAGCATCATCAGCTTTATCATAAGCAGTCTTTACAGCATTAGCTGTTGCAGCTGCTGTTGTAGAAGTACTACTTGTGCTATCAATAAGTGCTACAATACCAGCCGTACCAGCAGCACCATTAGTACCTGTAGTTGCTGTAGGAAGCTTTTTCTTGGTTGCAGAAATCTGACCGTTTTCCTGGCTAACCGTATCAATAAACTCAGTAGCAGTAGTAGTTCCAGAGGTTGGAACGCTAGGAGAAGTGAAGTCTAAGCTATCAAGCGCTGTAGTAATAGCGTCACCAACAGTTTTACCTGTCGCAATACCAGAAAGTTTAGCTACTTCTGCATCGTGAGCAACAAGCTTTGTAGCAACTGTACCACCATCATGGCTAACGTCAGCTGAAGTAGGCTGAGTGTATGTAACAGCAATTTTACCGTCGGTCTGAGTAACCTGAGAAACAAACTTATGTGTATTTGCTACAGTATTTGTCTCTGCTACATCGAGAGCATCAAGCGCTTTTTCTAAGTTCTCAATAGCAGTTTCAGCCTCACCAAGGCGAGTTACATCACCAAGTTCTTCCCAAGCAGAACCTGTGTAGATATACTCAATTCCTTCAGCAGCCCAAAGTACGATATCGCCAGCAACTGCGGCAGGACTAACTACATTAGCACTAGTAGGCTTAGCAGTAACAGTGCCACGGAAGTGTACACCACCCGCAACGGCACTCTTTAAGTTTGCAATATCAGTCTTGTTAGTTTCTATTAGAGCATTAATTCCACCTTTGCCATCAGTTCCAAAGATAGAATTATAAGTAGCAGCACCATCCTTTACACCAAGTGTTATAATACCTGCAGTAGAAGCATCTGCGGTAGGAAGATTCTTTTTGGTTACTACAATTTTACCATCTTCCTGTTTAGCTGTTGCGATAAAGGAAGTAGAGGTACCTGAAGCAGTCGGTTCAGATACGTCAAGGTCATTAATCTTATTATCAATTAAAGTATTAATCTGAGCATCAGTATGACCAACTTGTTTATTCTTAAGGTTAATGATATCGGTATCGATGCTGCCAAGCTTTGTATCTAGTGTTACTGTAGCGGCATCGCCAGAAGCCGGAGTTACGATAATTTTAGAAGCAGAAATATTAGGAAGTTCAGATTCGGCGATAGTTCCCTTAGTAACCTGAATCTTACCATCTACCTGAGTAACTGCCTTTACAAAATTACCGGAACCACTTGAGGTACTTACATCTAGGTCTTCAATAGCTGCCTTGATAAGCTTTCTAACTGAGCCATCGACGGTATCAGCGCCATCAAGTTTATCTACAATAGTATCAAGACCACTGATAAGTGTAGCATTATCAACACCCTTATCATAAACAGTCTTTAACCAAGTTTCAAGAGTACTTTCTGTAGCAGCAGTAGCAGTACCCTTCTTAACCTTTACTTTTACGTCCTTAACATCTGGTGTCTTAGCCCAGTCATATACATCGGAAGCTTTTGCACTTAGCCAGGGAAGCTGTGAAAATACAGTAGAACCATCACCGACTTTCATTAAAAGCTCAACGACAGGCTCATCTTTATCAGTAACAGGATTTGTATAGGTATCGCCAGTAGGAACACGTACTATTGCAATTTCGCCGTCTAAGAGTCTAATATCACTGTCAACTTTATTGACAGAGCTACTATTCCAGTTACTTATGTCAGCGACTTTATTTTTTATTCTTGTAGTAATTGTCTTAGCCATAAAAGGCTCCTTTCAATATATATATTATAAAGTTAATGGAAGATACGGAGTGCTAATGCTTTTCTCAGCACCTTCCATTTTTAAGTTATTTATTAAGCCTCAGCTCTATGAGTTATAGTAGTAGCTGTACCACAGTTGAAGATGAACTCGTCAGCAGCCTTGAGGTAATCAGCCTTGATGCCTGCAATATCGGTCTTGTTGGTAGCAACCTGTCCCTCGGAAAGAGCTTTTACAGCAGCAGCTGCATCAGTGCCAGCCTTCTTAGCATCCTCGATAGCCGCCTTAATTGCACCTTCGCCAGTATAACCAGAGGTTAGCTCCTGAAGAGTGGTAACATCAGTACGAAGTTTTTCATTACCCTTAGACGCATCATTAACAATACCCTCAAGAGTAGAAATCTTGCCTTCGACAGTGGTAATCTTACCCTCAGCAGTTGTTACGCGACCGGTAAGAGCAGCAAGGTCAGTCTTAGCATTGTCAGCAGTAGTTTTTACACCAGCAACAACAAGTTCAAGTGCATCAACTTCATCCTGAGCGGTCTTAGCATTTGCAACAGCAGTATTTGCAGTGCCCTGAGCAGCTTCAGCAGCGGACTGAGCAGTAGCAGCATCAGAGATACCCTTCTCAGCACGTAGGCTTACAGCATCAATAGCCTTCTTAACAGCGTCTTCACCACCGGTTAGGTAGCTCTTTGCAATGCTCTCAAGAGTACCAACCTTAGGCTCAACAGCCGCAACACGAGTCTGAGCGTCTTCAGCAATAGTCTTTACACCAGGAACTGTAGTGTCATTAAGAGTTTTAATTGCGTCAGCATTGGCCTCGATAGCATCAAGCATGTCCTTAGCAGCAGCACCATCACCTGTGATGTACTCCTGAATCTCAACTAATGTGTCGAGAGCCTCGTCAAGAGCAATATCGTTGCCTTCTTCGTCTTTCTTGGTAGCAAAGAATGTCTCAATCTTATCTAAGCGGTTAGAAAGTGCTGTATCTGCATTAGCACGAGCAGTTTCCTCATTACCGATTCTAGTGGTAAGCCCTGCAATATTAGTAGTGTTAGTAGCAACCTGACCGTTTGCAAGAGCCTGAACTTTCTCATCAGTATAACCATTAGCAGATGTAACTGCAGCAGTCTGTGCCTTGCCTGCCTCTTCGGAAGCCTTACCATCAGCATAAGACTTAAGCTGATCATCAGACATTTCTTTGCCTGCAATATATGTATTATAGACACTTGCATCAAGCTTACCAGCAATTAGAGTATCCTGAGCAGCGTCAGCAGTCTCAAGATCGTCCAAACGCTTTCTGTCCTTAGCAATCTCAGCGTCAGCATGAGATTTAGCAGCGCTCTCAGCAGCAGCTGCAGAACCAGCAGCATCATAGTTGCTAGCAAGACCATCAGCATAGTCCTTAGCATATGCCTTAGCGTCAGCTTCAGCCTTCTTAATGGAACCAGCAGCTTCACCTTCAATAACATCTAAACGAGACTCGTGGTCAGCAACGATACCGCTGTCGCCAACTTTACCTTCAACAGCAGCAAGTCTAGTGGTAAGGTCATCAGTGATTTCCTTTACTTCATCAAGAGTAACATAGTCAAAAGTAACCTCAAGGTTAGCTCCGTTAGCACCACCGCCAACAAATACTAACTTTTTACCATCACGTTTAACCTCAGAAGCTTTAGCCCAACTGTAAACGTCAGCAGCCTTAGCAGAAGCCCAAGGAAGATCCTTAAAAGGAGTCTTACTATTATTACCTACCTTAAAAAGTACAGTAGGAGCAGTTTGTACAGTGACTTCTTTACCATTATCAATAATAGTCTTAGAAGTACCAGGAATCTCACATAAACCAATCTCACCAGGAAGTAGTACTAGCTCGGAGTCTTTCCAATTTTCATAAAGATCATACCTAAGGGCAATTCTGGTCTTTAATTCTTTAATAGCCATATTTAATTCTCCTATATTTATTATTTAAATCTCAATATATCTTGGAATAGTTGCTGGCATTTTTTGTATACCAGCAACTATTTAATTTAGTAAATTATTACTTACTCAGTTACCTTAACACCGGCATTACCGCCATTAAGAACAAGAGTATCGCCCTCAGTTTGAACGAGCTTGTTTACATTCATTTCGTTGATACCAAGAGTACCGTCAGCTGCAACAGAAATTTCAGTAGAAGCCTTAGGCTGAACAAGAGCAGCGATTGCATCGGCATTAGCCTGAACAGCTTTTACAAGTCCGTTGTTAGCGTCACCAACAGTCTCTTTAAGAGCTGCAATATCATTTGCCATACCAGCGGCGCCGGTAGTATCACTCATTATAAAGTCAGCGATTTCCTTGAGAGTGTCGTAGTCAGCGTGAGCATCAGCAACAATCTTTGCAGTTTCAGCTGCAGCAATTGCACGGATAGTCATATCCTTATCGTCACCGATAAGTACACTAATTGCATTAGCATTTGCTTCCTCAGCAGCTTTTGCGCGAGCAATCTCAGCGGCAAGTATACCAGTAGCTTCACCACCGTCAGCACCAGCTTTGAAGATCGCCTCAACATCAGTTACCTTAGCATAGTCACCAAGATTAGCACCAGTAATAGCAGCGGCAACAGCTTTATCTACTTCAGTCTTAGTATATGTATCTGACTTGGGAGCAAAGCGTCCGTCAGCTGCGGTCTTATCGTATACATCGTCTGCATTTGCCTTCTTAGCGATCTCAGTCTCGTTTGCGCCGACCCTACCCTTTAAGCTATTAAACTCTGTAGAGTGCGTTGCATTTGCGCCTTCAAGAGCACCAATACGAACAGAGTGGCTTGTTTCTAGCGCGTTCTCTCCGATACCAACAATAGTATTTAATGCATCAATGCTATTCTTATTTGTAGTAACCTGACCGTTAGTTAGAACAGTAATTGCTGTAACAGCGCCGTCAGCAACCTGCTTTGCAGCAGCAGCGTCGGTAACACCCTTGTCAGCCTGCGCCTGAGCGGCCTCAATTGCGGTATCCTGGGCAGCGTCTTTCTGGTCAATAAGACCTAATTTATTATTAGTAGTGCTCTTAAATTCGTCTAACTGTCTAGCAACAGAAGCAGCAGACTCAGTAGAACCTCCCTCAATCTCGTCTAGGAGCGCATTGATCTCAGCCTTAGAATATGTACTCGCGAAGATACCAGTACCATCCTTGGCAGGAACTGCTGGAACATAGTCGTCCTGGCCAACTTCACCTTGTGCAGGGACCTCAGGAGTTCCAGGAGCACCAATCATAAGGTTAATTTCAGACTTGGTATAAACTACATCAGCATTTGCTTTCTTACCGAGTTCAGTGTCAACATAGGACTTAGTAGCCGCGGCATTAGCAATTACCTCAATGCCAGCAAGCTCGTCCTTTGTAGCATAAGTTTCAGCTACATCGTCTCTAAGGTCACCAATCTGAGTTTCAGTCTCAGCCTTAGCAGCTGCGATAGCTTCGGACTTAGCAGTACCGATAGCAGTAGTATTTTCGCCCTTGAATGTATCAAAGTCGGAAGTGTTTACCTTACCAGCAAGGGCAGTGTTAAGGTCAGAAGTATTTGTATAATTAGCAAACTTATTGTCTACCTCCTGAACTTCTGTCTTTGTTGCGTATGTCTCAAAAGGCTTAGCTTCAAGAGCTTCAACTCTATCTGCAAGAGCAGTAAGGTCTGTAGCCTTAGCATAATCACCAATCTTAAGAGCATCGATAGCAGCAGTTACATAAGCAACAACTGTAGAGTCAATACCAGCAAGTTTGCCTTCGATTGCCTGAATATCAGCAAGAATATCGGCAATTTCAACATCGTCATGAGTATTAATAAATGTGATTAAGTCCTGAAGAGTATCGATTGCTTCAGTTGCAGCGCCAGTATTGTCAAGGAATGCCTCAACCCTACCCTTAAGAGTTTCTAAGTCAGACTGAGCTGCCTTTGTACCAAGAGCCTCATTGATAGGGGCAAGAGCACCAGCGAGTTCATCAGCATCAACGAAGTCGATATTATCGATACGCTCACCAAGAAGTCTTTCAGCTTCTTCAGCACGAGCTTTCTCGTCAAGAATAGCCTGAGCATTGTCAGCAACATCTTTAACAAGTCCACTTTCAGTATCACCAATTGCCTCATCAAGGTCAGCAATAAGGTCTCTTACTTCTTTATCATTGTAAGGCGTATAGTCAGCTTTAGCAAGGAACTTTGCATCAGCTTCAGATTTAGTATAAACATCAAAAGCGATAGTAAATTCTCCATCTTCAACAGCTGTGCCATTAAATAGTGTTTTTACGCTAATGCCATAAGTCTCAGTAACCTGTGCTTCGCCTTCACCAGAAGTCTTAGTTAGAGCAGTAATTTCATAAGTGGTATTATCGTTGCCATCGCCCTGAACAACTTGAGATACAGGAACCCACTCAATGCCACTCTTATCTTCCTTCATGCGAGGAAGTGTTAGAGAATCAGCACTATCAGCTCCGAGAATGCTTACAATACCCTCTGTGCTAACAGCAATAGACTTACCGTCACCAACAGGTTTAGTTCCAACTTCTCTAAGTGTACCTGCAGTATCTGCAATAACACAAACCTTTACTTCACCATTGTCAATGTAAGAAATTACCTGACCAACATATGAGACAGGGTTAGAAGCTGCATAAGTTTCAGCTTCAGCTTTTGTATTAAAGAAACTGTAATAATCAAGCGGAACAGCAGATTTTCTCTGATAAGAGTTACCCACCTGGTTAATACCAGTAATTTTAGAAATATCTACATTAATAGCCATTATATATATCCTCCCTCATTAAGATAAAACTACTTCAAATTTAGTTGAACCGGAGAATGCTGCGGAAGGAGTCCAAGTACAAACTGTATACTCTACTGCATGGTCAGAGTCAAGATCATTGTCAGCTCCAGCAACTTTAAGTGTTGACTTAGTGAAGTTATTTACATACTCTTCAAAAGAGGAGTTATTAAAGAACTTAGTTAAACCTTTATCAGACTTAAAAGTACCATCAGTATTTTTATCAATGCTAGAAGGATAAGCTACTACGAACTTAGCCATTGTGCCAGTAAATGCGCCCTTCTGACCTGCTTCAAATTTAAGAGTTTCACCAGCCGAATAATTTGCTCCTCTTACAAATCTATTTTTGAGAGCTCCAGCACCAGTACCAACATTTCTTAAAATGTCAGAAGTTACTTCAGCATCAGATTCCAAGGTACCAATATAGTAACCCTGCTGCCAAGCAGTAATGGTAGGAGAATCATCATTCTTACTACCAGCCGCAATTTGAACTACGGTTGCCCCAGCAGTTTCATCAAACAAAGTATTACCAGCTTTGTATTCTTCTCCAAGGTTAGTATAAGCGATAGGACCAGCACCATAAGTAGCTTTAGCATTTACCTTATAGGTATCGCCAGCTGCGAGCACCAAGCTACCAAAGTTCTGCTTGCTCACAGAAGTAGCAGAGTGGCCTTCTACCTTAGTACCGTTAAGGTAGCCATAAGCCTCCCAAGCTGTAGGAGTAATACCTGTTGCAGGACCATATGTATATGAACCAGCAGAGAAAGAAGCATACCATCTAGGATTAATAGTTGAACCACCCTCTACAGTTATATTACTGTTTGCAGGATTTGCAGTTGTGCTATTGACAATATAAGTAGTAACACTAGGCTGAGTAGGATTGCCGGGCTTTTCCTCTTTAGCAAGAATCATGCTAAGTACCTGCTTTAAGGACTTACCTTCAGTGCTAAGCTGCTTAGAACTTGCAGTACCAAGAGTCTGTACACCGATGTTAGCTGTCATAGTTAGATTGCTGTCAAAATAAACATTGTCAGCATCATAATTACCGTCCATCGCTGCCCAAGTTTTGCCAGTCCAAACGTAACCAGTATAAGTATATGTAGTAGCACCTTCATATAAAGGAGCCTTTACAATACCAATATCACCAGCAACAGTACCATTACCAAGGCCTTCGAGAGTAGTGGACTCCTTTACGCCATTAGTTACTGTAGATAGGTCAACTTCTGGAATTTCATTTGCATAAGCAAGTTCACCCCAAGTAAGCAGTCTGTCTTCGGTTTCATGCTTTCTACCAATCTTAAATAGACCGGTATCAGTTTCGATACCAATTTCACCTTCGCGAAGAGTTGCAGCGTCTTTTACTGCATCCCAGGCTGCTTTGGTATCATTTTTCAAAACAATTATTGTGTTTAATTGCTTTTCTGCCATGTTTTTTACCTCTCTATAAAAATATTTTTATATTATAATATCTTTCGATATTTATAAACTTTTAGTTAGTCGGTAGCTCGGCCACCATGAATGATCTGAATTTCTTCAGAGTCTCCGCCGCCATCGCCAACAGGAAGATAATCATTATTTACCCAAACGTATGTTTTCGCTTCAGCAGTAGCTATATAAAGTTTACCAGGGGTTCCCTCTACTGGAAAATCACTACGATTTTCTTTAATTACTGTTGCAGAATCTTGGAGCTCTTCAACATCCGCTTGGAGGTCTTTAAGCTCTTTTTGCATGGTAGCAATTTGCTCAGCTAGCCCTGGAAGGTCCTTCGTGCCTCCTAGCTTATGCCAGTTAGCTTCATTAGTGACATCAGGCTTTGCACGAGCAGTAGTAACCGTTTGATCATGTAAAAAATAGATACCGTTTTTAGTTGCATCTACATTGTTTAGCCATACAGCTACGATCATGCCGTTGTATGCTGTAAAAGCACCATCGGGTGTTTGCCAAGTGTCAATGCGGGTCAGGTCTGCATAGGTTTTAACAATAGACTTTGCGTCTAATGGGCCTTTACCTGTATATAGATATTGATTTTGTGTAGTAGCAATTGCCATAAGTTTACTCCTTAATTACAAATCTATAAGATGTTCCAGGGTCAGAGTCACTTAAGTCAGCCCAAAGCTTATAACCATCTGGTGCCACGGGCGGTTCAATACCGTCTGCCTCATAAGTAGACACTATTTCGGAATAATCACTAGTTAAAACATAACTAGCGGTAACCCAACGATCTTCGATAGCACTCCAGGTTTGTAATAATACATTACCATTAGGCACAACTTCGAGTTCTTCTGGAAGAGCTATAATGTAGTAGGGATCCTTACGTTCAGTATGATGTTGGTAACCAGCTTCGATAATTTCATCATTTTCAACTATTATATAAAAGCCTGTTTGTCCATCATTTATATTAGCTGTCTCATTATACACAATAGGCTCTATAAAAGCAACTTCCACTATTTTATCATTTTCATCAATTTGATACATGGGAGTTTTATTTGTTATAATAGAACCTATAGGGCTCTCTGGTATTTCAGGCGTGTCCGGTACTTCCGGTGCGTCAGGTGATACGCTAGGCTGCATGTTACCAGGTTTTTCATCAGAAAGTCCTAATAATTTAGCTAAAACATTCGAAATTGTAAGGCCTTTTACTGAGTCTCCTACCTCAAAACCACCAAAAGAATTTGTAACAAATTTGTCTGTTGTGAATTTAACAGCGTTTTCTACTTCGTTATCCGTAGCGTATTCATCAAGCTCCTCAGGTAATTCAGCTTTTTTAATATAATCCTCAAGTGGAAGAGCTTCTTCGATTCGCTGAACATCGGTAGGGGTTAACGCCTCAGCTAAATCTACATCAACTGTGCCACCATCAACTTCCTTAGTCATACCAAAGCTGTCTTGTACGGTTAATATTAATTTATATTTTGGCATAGCTTAATTTCTCCTTATTTTATTTTCTTAATTTTCATTAGTTAAAGCATCTAAAGAACATTCGATTAAAAATAGTTCTTCAGGTGAGATCTCTTCAGGTGTAATACGATTTTTTAACGCAAGTTCTCCAAGCTCAATTTTCGCAGTCTTATTTTCAATACTAGCAAAAACCTCTTTTTTAGAGGGTGTTGCTACTCTAATCATCTCAAGCTTGTTTACTTGAGCACCTTCTTCAATATTTTCAAGTTTCCATTTCTCATAATTAGAAAGTTCATGTGGCGTAGCTGTACGTATTACAATGATAGGTTTTTCTTCGGGTCTTTTTACTTCAAACATGCTTAAAGTTCCTCCAGTCTACCGCTAAGATATTTCCCAACCGGTACATTGCTGTCTGACTCTACAATAGTATCCATAGGAGCAAGTCGAGCTGAAATAATATCTTCAACAAACTCAGCGTCTGGCCCTGTCTGAACTAACATATCCTGGGCACCATACTCGATGTAGATACTACCATTTTCGGTTAATTTTTTGTATTCAGTGGGCAGTTTTTTATCATGAGCATTAGCTAATAGTGCAAAGTTGTAAAAAGCCCCTGGTTTTAGCTTTTTTGAAGCTCTCGGAGTAATTTTAAAAATAACTTCACCATTTTCATCTATATCAGACTTTCGTGCTCTGTATAAATAAACATAACCGGAATCTATATAATCATAATTCTTTATTGCAAAAATAAACTCGTCATTATCGCCCAAATCAAACATACGTAAATTTATAGCGAGACGAGTATCACAGTTCATATATACAGTAATCTCAGGCATTGTTGCAAGGTAATTAGTACAACGGCTAAGCATATACGACCTCCCAATCAAATTTTATTAATCAAATAATTTAGCAAATATTAAAAATAAAGGAAGTAAACTCAAAAAGAATTTACTTCCTTTGTCTTAAATCTAATCTTTTAGCCCTACATCTTTATAAGGACAAGTTTTTATACACTCTTTCACAAAAAAATACATATCCATAGCAGCATCAAAAGCAGAGTTATTTTTATCAAGAAACTCCTCGCTCTTTTCTATGCCGAGTGGGCACTCTTTAATACAAAAATCATTTACTTCTGACATAGTTGTTTTACCAACCCCGCAATCTTAGCCTTGTCAAAGCGGTTGCCGACTTCTTTTACTACGAGACCGATAACCTTTCCTATGTTAGTTTCAGTCTCTTTAATCTTTTTAATAATCTCAATAACCTCTACTTCAGTCATCTGCTTAGGAAGATACTGAGAAAGTTCCTCAATGGCAGACTTTGCAAGAATATACTGTTCATCTTCTGGCTTATAAAAAGTAAGGACATCTTCTCTTTCCTTACATTCTTTAATAATAAGATTTACTATTTGTTCATCGGTAAGAGGTAGCTCATACTGTCCTGACTTCTCAGCCATCATAATTCTCTGCTTCATAATTTCATAAGGATACTTTTTGATGGAGTCGCGCGTTTTAAAAGCTTCAATAAACTTTTGATTAATTATTTCTTTAAGTGACATTTTTATTAAACTCTATCTGTTATTTTTAATTTCTTTATATCAGCTAAACACTTATTTATAAGTGTATTATCTGTTAAATTAGTGGCCTCTGCGTCTAGCTTGTCAAGAGCTTCATTAACCCGTGCAGCCTCTGCAAAAGCTTCTTCAAAACTATCGTGAAGCAAATGAATTCCAAAAGGCACCTCAGGTACATACTTATTTAATTTTGGTGTAGTAGTTTCATAGAAAAACTCACTTTGATTTTCCCAATATCGGATAATACCGGTCTCCTGATCTCGATCAACCTTTACAATCTCTACTGGATGTGCAGCAACATTATATCGAATAACCTTAGAATTAATTACACCTGCGCCATGACATTTACGACAACTGTCGGTAATCTCACCTTTTGTATAACAAGCTGAACAAACTCTTTTCTTTTTTGCATCAACCGGCTTAAGCTTAATCATCAGTCTCATTTTTAAATCCTCCATACTGTTTATAAAATATAATACAGTAAAAGCAGTGTTATTTTCAACTTTGCTTTAAAATTTTTAACTAGCTATGACTAGTTGCTTTCACAAATTTATATATTTATCTTAGTTGTTTTTCTTTTGCCACATTTAGAACACATATGTACTACTACGTGTCCCGGCCCTGCTGCCGACTTATCATCTATAATCTTTTCCCACTTATGAGCACATCTCGGTGTTCCAAACCAAAACCATATAAACATTCCAGCAAGTACTCCGACAAAAGCACAAGTAATCATAAGTGCTATCATCTGTTGTCCTGTAATCATTTTTTAATCCCCCAAGTCGCTAGTTTTAATTACATACATAGTATCTGGATTGAGCGCCAGGTCAAGACCCATCACCTTAAAATCGGAATAAGCAAACTCTGCGGTATCAACATGCTCAACAGGCACCCAGGTGTAGTCAATAACAGGCTTTTTCATAAAAGAATCAACCAAATCTTTCCATATCTGTTTTATACCTATTTCCATCGCCTTATCATAAGATATCCCAACTGGATGCTCGACAACCGCCCTTACTATTTCAGCAATTTCTTTTTCAGTATATCGCCAACTTCTTAACTTTTTAATAAACCTTTTTCTGGTCATCCAAATAAGCCTCCAAGTTATTTTATAATATATTATACAATAAAAATAAAAGAAAGCTGGCTATATAAACCAACTTTCTTTTGCCTTTACTTAGTTTTCCTTAACTTCAACAAGCTCGAAAGTAACAAGCTCAAGCGGACCGTGGTGCTCTCGACGGCCATAATAAGAAGTTCTATTATTATATGCCTTAATGGCGTTCATACAATTGCCACGAGTCTCCCAAAACTTACGACCGGGGTTTGTTATATCATTAACAAGCTTTCCTGTCGAAGTATCACGAGCACTATAAAGAAATTTCTTATCCATTAGTCAATACACAGGGTATAGCCCTTCGCCTCCGGCATATTATGCTCTATAAACTTATTGATATCGTGAATATAAACAGGCTTACCTGCAAGGTAGATGTCATCATAACCTACAATATCAAGTCCTACGATACCATACTTATAAGCACGCTCTCTCATTTTATCAGGATTCTCACAGACTATAATTCCATTTTCCGCCTGCGCCTTTTCAAGAAGAGTCCTTGTCTTGCCAGTGCCCTTTTCGCCGCTAATAATAAACATAATTAAATACCTTCCTTATTTAAAAAATTATCTTCAATAACTAAAACGTTAACTTTTCCAGTATGAGCTGTACACTTATCAATTCCGATTATTTTCCAATCTTCGTTTCTATAAATGTCCCAGCAAGCATTTTCGCCGAACTCGCTAAGCTCTCCATCACTACTCATCAAGTGCCCCAAAGAGCAATGCCAATGTCCGAACACAATATATTTACCGGTCTTGTTCATACCGTCCTGAGCCTTAAAGAAGGGATTACCCCACATAGCTTCTTCCCACTCAGGCCTCGTTGCCTCACGCCAATCTTCCTTATATTCATAATGCTTATTAAGTTTATCAATCGTGTCAAACATAATAAGCGGAATCCAGCTATGAACAAAAATATAATTCTCAGTTTCAAAATAGTTTACAAGTGAAGCACGATAAGCAGCTGTCCGGTTCCAAGTATTTCTACAGCAGTCCTCAAAAGGATAGCCTTCTCCGGCTCCTCCAATATCGTTCACTGTACGAAATGTTCCGTTAGATATATCATGATTATAAGGAAACTCTCTCATACAAAGGTCCTCAAGAAGAAGATCATGATTACCTTTTACAAGAATCTTTCTTTCAAGCGACATAAGGAAATAAAGTACTTCCTCGCTTTCATAACCTCTATCAAGAGCATCTCCGCAAGAAATTAACCAATGCTCTGGGTTATTTCGGTCAAAGCCGGCCTCATCTAAAGCCTTCTTCAAAGCAGAGTAATATGAATGTATATCACTCGCTACAAAAAATTTCATCTCTTCACCTCCGTAATAAAAGTAGCGCTTTCGTCAGCAACATGAAGTAACCATGCCAGAGGACAATGCTCAAAAGCAGGTCCAATATTAGGATTATCTTCCCAAGAGCCCATATGACAATTTATAGCCACTGCCTCTTCAGGTGTGAGCTTAATAAAGTTCTGAAGAATAAATACTGACTTACTTCCGTGTCCACCATAATGAAGTTTCTCGTTGTGAGCGTACGCTTCATAAGGCTCCCACTTTCCGTTTTCATCTTTACGATAGCGAGTCTCTTTCTCATACATATTTACCTTGCAAAGGTCATGAAAAAGTGACACAATCAAAGCGCTCTCAACAGAAACCTCAATCTCAGGATAAATAGTAAGAAGCTTAAATAAAGCTTCATATACGTTAAGACTGTGCTCAACAAGTCCACCTTCGTAAGATCCATGATACTTTGCACTCGCTGGCGCTGTAAAGAAATCACTGCTCTCTAGCCACTCAAAAAGTTCGGCTTTTCCGGGTCTATCAATCTTAGCACAAAGCTGAATAAATTTTTCTCTATTTGTCATTTAGTTCTCCTTAGGAAGGTGTCTTTCAATATAGTCTCTATCCTGAGTGAAGATAGGTCCTTCTTTGTCAATAAACCACTCAGTTCTTGCAGCACCGTTTACCTCAATAGCTCTCTTATAACAACAAACACCACGCTTAAATTCAATAGGCATGTCATTAAAATTTATGCCCTTTTGCCAAAGCATTTCCTGAATATCTGAAGTAGACTTCTTATGTAGTTCATTATGACTAAAGTACGTCTGCCCGAGCATCTGAACAGCATTTCGAGTCGCATCTTGCTGTCTCCAAATAAATACATTACACGTTTCCGATGCAGGAATGCTGAAGCAGCGAGCGTCAAACATTGCTCCCTTATCCTTAGCTTTCAGTAATTCAATAGAATAGCTATCGAGTGTTTTACCTGCAGTATATTCATTAACATATGTTCTAAAAGCCTTATTAAATTGCAAGGTAGCCATAGAGGCAGCAATAGAGCACACCTTTTGCACGTTATAATCAAAGAAAGCATCAGTAGTCAGAGTATCGTAATCGGTCAACAGAAGCGAAATTTCGTCGCTCTGTGTGTATCCAAACTTACACCCTTGAATATTTTTACAAAGATACTGCAAGGTAGAGTTCATTGCCTTATGAAAAACCTCATCATATGGCTTCTGGAAATTCCTCGTGAAGCTATGAAAAGCTTTTCCGTCAAGACGAATAATACAAGGTGTGCGACGAGTCAAGAAAGTCTTAGATCTATTTTCATAATTGGCTTTCATACGGTCGCCAAGTGAATCTTTTTTATTAGTACCCATTATCATATTTCCTTTACTATTTATTACAATATATTATACAATATTAGGAATAGCAATCTTTAACTCAGAAATTAATTTATAAAAATCTTCCCAGGAAATTACCCTAAAATCTGCTATAGAAGTATTTTTATTATAAGGTGCGTCAAAAATTACTTTAATTCCTTTAAAATTTATTAAATTATGCTCTGCGTCGTCAAGTAGAAGGTCACATCTGATAAGCGATTTATTATATGTAATAATTATATTTTCTTTCTTTATAAAAGGAAAATACTTAAGAAGACAATTCTTAAACTTGGCTGAAAGTATATCATAGTGAGTACTAGTAATTACATAAACTTGATGTCCCTCTTGAATAAGTCTTTCAATTACCTCAGGCGCATTTTCCTGAATCTTTACCTCAGACCAAAAATCTGCGAAGTGTAGTGGAGCATATAGTTCATCTTTTGTAAGTGTCGGATAACATTTTTCAAGTTCCCAATTTTTTACGTCTTTAAACTTTACTGTTAAGCCGTGTCGCATGTTAAGCCACTCTAGCCAAGTCTCTAACATACGGTTCATTACGCCATCAAAATCAATTCCGATTACCATTTGTTTTCTCCTAAAAATAAAAGTGGTCCACAACCCAGGATTTGAACCTGGAAGATACCCGATCAAGATATCGACTTTCGTCGCGTTTAACATTTCGCCAGTTGTGGATAAAATAATAGGGCGCCTTTACCTCAGCGCCCTAGCGCTGAACTAACGTCTTAGTCAGCGTTTTGCATTATTGTCTGGATTGCGTTTGTGGACATTTCAGCTACCCACCTAGCACCGTTAATTACTCGGCAAGAGTGCGACGATTTTAGTTAACTCCATTAAGCACGCCTACTTCTTTATTAAGTCTTTAGGACTGCAATCTAAAAGAAGCTTATAACATTTTCAGACATTTAAATAAACAATGTTCTCACTATAAATAAGTAAATAAGCTAGGCACATTGTGAAGCCAAAATGTTTTGTAGGCCGTTCTTCTAACTCCGTTTACTACAGCTCTCGGCACAACCCCGCCCCAACAGTTCTCACGATTAACAAACGAATTACAGAACCTGTAAGCACCCCGATTCACGTAAAGCAACTTCCCAGCATAAGCTCCACTACTTTACGGCTAACGGCTTAAGGGATCTTCGTAGCACCTACTATTAATTTTACAGCAAGGTAGGACTCTTACCTACACCACATCGATTTTTACTCGAATCGCTCTCTGCTATTGGCGTACTTGCTTTAATAACCCTTTCCGGAGGCTCGGGTATTTCAAGCTAGGGCCTCTCGCCCAGCGCGGAGGCAGCTTCTGCTGCATGACCGCCGGAGGTCCGGATAATTCATAAATTGCTTGTTGCTGAGCACCCAAGCGAAAGTGAACGAGGAACTTCCCACGTCATTCGACTCAGCTATTAGAGGCTGTTTCTCAAATTCCATTACAAAATAGCTAAGCTGATTCGCGGTCAGCTGCCACACACGTCTGCGAACGGGCACCTCTAAAATATCAGGCTGTTTATCACATTCCATTTACCACTGCTTCTGCTTCACCATTCCCTTTTACGTCGAGTCTTAACACTCAGTACAGGCGGCGCTTCGTGGCACCTGATATTATATTATACAGTATCTTGATCGTATTTTTCAAAGTGGTTCCAATCTTTTTTCCACTTTTTAGAAAATTTATCTAAAATTTGTTCTGTAATAATCGCATTACACTGCTCAGTATTTACTGATATAGCAATATACCAATCATCGCCCAGAAGATAACTAGTAAGTATATCTAGAGCTTCCTGAGCATTCATTGGGGCAGGACAAAGGCCGCAAGAAGTATCACAGACATTATTCTTCATTGCTTCAAAACCTTTATTATACCTGTATTCTTTCTTAGTCTTCATTTACTATCTCCAACTTTTCAATAGTAATATCCTGAATGCCCTGTGGGTGAATAGGCACAAATACACAATTAGTCAATCCCTGCTCAGCGAAGTCTTCTTTTAGTTGTCGAAAAATAAAATGAGCTTTATCCATTGGAACATCTGGCAACTTGACTTTAACCAAGTTAATAAATTCTGTGTCAGAAGATACTGATTCAAAGGCATGAGATACTGCTTTTTCCCAGTCTTCCTTTTGTGTATTGTCTACAAGATCGATAGTCAAATTTTTAATATTAAGTTTCTTCATTACGATACTCCTCAATAAGTTTTTCTAATCCAAGCTTGGCAGCCTCTTCAGAAAAGAAAACAAGTCTGCCAAAGTCTGCTGCGTAGACTACATCTTTCTGATGTTTACTCGTGCCCCAAATCTTCTCAATTTTTCCGTGGCTAATAGATATTTTATCTATATCATACTCAGTAATATGATAAAAACCGGGGACATTAAAAGCAATCCAAAACTTCTTAGGCAGCTCAATAACAGTAGAAACATCTTTAAAATGTCTACAGTTATCAGCAGCAATATCAAGGTCGGCTCCACCTCTATTCTGCATACAAAGATCAGCATGTATGCACTTTGTACACTTTAGTTCTTTCCAATGATCAAAAGGATTATACATTAGGCGCCTCCATCTTCATAACGTACTCAAGCAGTCTCACACAATCATCACTGAAATTTTTTACATCCGCATCCTGTACTTCTCTCGGCTTATCAAACCAAAGCTCTCTTCCTGCCCGCTGGCCGTAGAAAAAATCAAACTTATTTATAATATCAACTGCCTGTTCTTTTGTAATCATACGGTAGCATACCTCTTCTTATGATCTCTATTTAGAGCCAAATTAGCGTTAGTAATATCAAAAATTTCGTCCCAGCGAGAAGCACCCTCACGGAAATTCATAATACCAGGCTTATGCTTAAGCTGATCGATAATTCCTAATGACTGGTTAAGAGTCATCATATCATTATAGCCCATTGGCGGAAGGTCAGGAAAGTTAAGATTTTGACATTTAAAATTAAGCTGCTCGGTCATAGTAATTCTCAAAGTAGTAGCCGGTGTTTCAACGTCAATAAAATGATCTTCAGACATGTAAAGATATCTATACAGGGTACAAATATCATTAAAATCTGTTAATAGAGTATCTATCGTTCTCATTCTATAATTTCCTTCCTATAATCCTTATGTTTACGGTCCCAGAAAGATCCGCCGTGACCAAGGTCCTTCATGTATTTCTTTTCAAAAGTAAAGAAATCTGCCTCATTGAAGCCTCCGTGAGCATCTACAGTCTGAATAAAATGCTCTCTCTGTACTTCATTAATAGGAACATTCTCATCATCTATAATCATAAAATAATTAATTTCAGGGTGATCGTCAAGGTACTTCTGAATCTCATGACCACGAGACCAACCCTCAGGTACCTCAAGATGCTCAGTCTTACCCAGAATCTCAATTCCTTCTCTAAGACCACCATTAATAAGGCACTCCTTGTAGTTGTCATGGCGGCGCCAGGTAGAAGTAACTACAATATCGTAATGAAACTTTTTACAAGCTTCTGAAAGCCACTGAACAGCCTGAAAATTATTTACTTTTCCGTCAGAAGGCCAGTTGTATCTACAACTAGTACCCTTCTCGTTCCACATCGGTGTATTTACAACCCCATCTAATCATAGTCAAGAAAAATAACTCTCGACTTCATTAAGCATCACCTTCTTCCTTAGGAAAATAAAGTTCATCAATCAGTTCTCTTGGAAGCTCAAGGCTGAGTACGCTTCTTTGAGAAAGCTCTTCCATAAGTTTACGGCATTCCTCTATCTTTTCATCTGAAATCTGCATAGTCAAATAAGGCAAGGGCTTTATCTTAAGCTCTCGTGGAATCACATAGAAATCATTTAAGAGCTCTTCTATATGTTCTTCCGTCCAGACCGGTGCCTCATTACCGACCGAAGAAATATACCAGTCAGCAAGAGTGGCGTGGTCGTAAGACTCTCTTTCCAAGTATTCTTTTATTTCTTTTGTCATTACTTTACTCCGTAGTTATCTACTATATAGCCGAGAAGTGCTCTGTGCTGGTCAAGGTCAATTAACATATACCTATCATCATTCCAAAGATATATGGGTTTAAGACGCTCATACAGGTCAAGGTCCTTTTGACATTCCTCATAGTCTTTAATAAGTCCACCAGAAACATCACCAAAGCTGGGATTTTCTTTCATGCACTTTTTACAAGCATTCACAAAATAAGTCATTCCAGCGCCATTAAGAATCTTAAGTACCATAGCATTGTCTACTTCATATGTACGCTCTCCACGGTCATTGTACATAAGACAATATTCTGCTGCCTTTGCCATATGCTTTTCAGCCTTATTAAGTTCGTCAAAAACTTCTCCGTCGGCAGTTCTATAAACCATTTCAATACCATCAGGAAGTGCTTTTACAGGCGGGGTAAAACTAAAAGCCTTCTCAAAAGCAATAGCATAGCAGTCATCACACATAGCCTCAGATACCCAGCTAGGACCGCCAAGGTTCACATGCAAACTTACATAAGAAGAACCCTTATCGATTGAATGCTTACACTGCCTACAAACATGAATTTTCTTAGACTTGCTTATTCTTTCAGCCCAACCATTTGCTACAGGACAATAAATACGATTATTCATTTTATGTACTCCTTTTTATGTACTCCTTAATATTTACTATTATATAATACAATATACGGTAAAGAAAAATCAGACATTCTTTTAAAATGCCTGATTAAAAAATTCATCTGCCAAAGCAAGGTCAGCGATAAATTCTTCTTCTGTTTTATTATGTAGTCTAAGCTGACGTCTTACTTCTTCTTGATAATCTTCATTTATACCGTCCGGCCAAGGTCCTGCATCAGCAATATAGTCAACCATTTGGCTATATACTTCTCTGCCTTCTGAAATACAACTCATACAAAGCGGAAAAGAAAACGCTCCAAAAGCTGAGCAGACTGCAAAGCCTTCCGTATGTTTTGTACCGCAAGCAGCACACTTTTCAATTTTTTGTGGTTCAAGCTTCGGAATCATCTTTTACCTCCTCATGACGACCGCTTTCAAAATATTCTTTAATAGCGTTTAAGAGCGGCTTCTTTACTGCTGGTACAATAAGATAGTAGGGTGTAAGCTCGGGCTCCCAATCACACCAGTCAATGAACTCGAGGGCTTTCTCTGCTTGTTTTTGTGTCATATGCTCATCATCATAATAAACATAATATTCATTGTAGCCAAACCAATAGTCTTCTAGTTTAATATCAATTCGCTGTAGCATTAAAATACCTCCAAAATGTATAAAGCTAAAGTGCCTATAATCTGTCCAATATGAGCAAGCTGGTCAGTCCAAAGATTAATACGGTATTTATTTGCCTTTAAATCATCAACACCCGCGTGAAAAGCTGTGTTAATAATAAGCATCAAAAAGAAATTAATATCTACATTAAAGCCTTTTGCTATCGCGATAGGAAACATAATCATAAAAGCCCAGGAGAACCCGTGCATTAGTAAAGCCCAAAGATAGTCATTCTTATACATAGCCTGTGGGGCATTCTTCTCCCAAAAGCTTTTCTGTTTAAGATTACACAAACAAGGTGCCTGAAGTACATAGTCATCAATGATATGTAAGAAAATCATCGTCATAAGAATAAACCAAATACTCATTATTAAGCCTCTCTTGTAAATTTAATTCCGTTAATTTCTACGGTATCTATATTTTCAATATTTTCTGAAATGTCTACTACAATTCCAAGGCTTCTCTGCTCTAAAGAAATTTTCTCGCAATTAATAACTAAAGACTTTGAACTAGGCTCAAGCTGCCCGACAGCAAAAGTAGCCTCTTTATTATACAGCTTAGGCTCTTCTTTAAACATGTTTTCATTACAGCTGGGACAAAAGTCAACCAAACCATGGACCTGTGTTTCAAGAGATCTAATATCAAAATTAACATTCACCGGCAGACAATAACCACAGATAGGACATTTAGCCTCAAAGCCGGTGGTTGCCTCGTCAACCAACCACTTACCTGTGTTAATACCTTCAAAATTATTCATAATTAAACCTTCCTTAAATATAATAAAAGCTGCCTCAAGCGAAGCAGCTTTAGGACTATTATATTATACGATACTACAATTAATAGTTTTAATCTTCTGATAAAATATCTGCAAACTGTTTTGCAAACTCAGCAGCCTTCTGAATTTTCTTTTTCAATCTTTCGTTCTCGCCTTCAACATACTGAACATATGATTCAAGATTGTCCAGCCTATTATTAATTTCTTTCTGCATTTTATCAGCTTCTTCCGCTGCTGCAAGTAAAGCTCCTTTTAAGTCTGCCATTATGCCTTACCTCGCCTATCAAGACTTTCATGAAGTCTAATAATCTCCTGCTCGTGCTTAGTAGCAGTCTCTTCCCACATATCTGCTCTCTTAACTGCGTCAGCAAGGTCTTTTTCCATAACATTAATACAGTTCATAGCTGCAGCCATAAGCATCTGTGAGCATGTTAAATCGCCTGCAGATACAGGGCCTAAGTCACTGCCTTGATAGCAAGGGCAATTATCACAAGATCGATAGACGGTACAACAAATAAGTCCCTGCTTAAGTTCTCCATAAGTAAGTTCTACCATTACTCTGCCTCCTTAAAAATACTACTATCAGGTTCTCGAACATAAATAACAATAGCCTTTTTCATATACTCATCTGCCTTAGCCTCAAGAAAAGCTTCAAGCATCTCTCCGGCTTCATCATTTGCTTTAATAACTTCGTCAGTGTACTTACCCCAGGTACCAATGCAAGGCTTATAATTAAATCGCTGATCTAACTCTTCGTCATGCTTACTATAGTAAGCCTCTTTAAAATCCTCTCGATCATCATAATAACGCTCGCCAATAAGACCAACCTCAGAAATTAGCACACGAGTAATCGAGCCTAACCACATCATACTAGGGTCTTCCACAATTTCACCATCAACCATCGCAACAATTGGCAAATCAGGATTTTCTGCAACAAGTTCCAAAAGTTCTTTCATAACAAACCTCCTTAATCGATAATAAAACGATTGAGCTCATAATAAAGATTCGCCTCGGTTTCACACCAAATCTCATCAAATTCCATAGAGTACATTACTCCAAGAATCGACTTTGCAGAAACCTTAAGTCCTGCCCCGTCAGTAATATATGCGGGTACGTCCACAGGCAACTTTGAACAAATTGCTACAAACTGGTTAATATCTTTCATTGTATCAAGTCTAATTTTAACTTTCATTAGTATCCTCCTTCTTAACTCTCTGATATTTATGTTTATAATTCCAAACAAAATCTATTAGTTCATCAAATCTAAACTTAAGCTGATCATACACATCAAATTTTACATACTTACGACCAGTCTCTTTATCTGTCCAAGCCTGCTCAAGCATCTCCCTAGCGAAGACCGGCCAATTAAGAGTATCACCGTCAGTAATATCAATTCTACCGTCTTTAAAATCACCACACCAAGGCTCAAGATAAACTCGGTCATTTTCAATATACAGAATCATTTCGTACTCAGAACGCGACCAAAATTGGTGCATTAGGTCTCTATCAAGCAGCTTAACAAACTCTTCCTTAGTAGTACACTTTTTCTTAAGTTTCTTTATGTAATCTTCTCTTCTGGTCGACAAAACGTTATATACTCTCACATCATGAGCATTCCAATCATGTAGAAGCACATTCCAAACAAAGGGTGGTCTAACGGTCTTCATTACTTTCTCCTCATCCAGCTACGTTTTCTACAAGCAGGGTCCTGGCACTTTAAATATCTCTTACTTCCAATATGGGGAACAAAGAACCACTCCCAAAAACTAGGAATCTGCTTTTGTCCACAATTAGGACAAGTAAAGACGAACTTATCTGATATAAAATCAGAATTATGCCACCAATCAGCAACTGCACATAGAAAAATAAACAAGTTAAGTCCTACAACTACAAGATCAAAAATACCTATAAAAATATTACCGATACAAAAATTAACAATTGCGAGTATAAACAACGCAATAGCAAAACCAAGGTTAATCCAATTTAAAAGTCTAATTCTCATTATTCTAGCTCCTTAATATGACTGTATAAAGTACCTATAGAGTTTACCGACCTTACCCATTCCCCAAGGATGACAACTATCCTTGCCTAAATTCTTTTTAGCCCAATCGTAAGCCTTAGCAGCAGTAGGAAAACCCGACTTTACAGGAATAAAAAGCTTTTCTGTATCCATAATTTTAAACATTAGAGTATCTCCTCATATATAACCATAGTATCATCTTTTTCGCCACCAGCGTAATGGATAGATAAAACTTTAATATCTTTACGGTTAATAAATTTTTCTAGTTCATCTCTAGCAAACGTTGCAGTCACATATCCGGCACCGTTAGGAGTTGATCCATATTCTTCATGAGTTTTAAATATTTTGACCTTTTTCATTATCTTATTTCCTTCCAGCCATTAGCTTCAATAATAGCTCGCATATTAGCAACGCCAACCGGATTTGCGGAATGAAGAAAGAATTTGATGTGTGAAAAGTCCATCACATTTCTGCGAGTGAGACGCTCCATCTCTTTCATAACTTCAATAAAATCTCCGCCCTCTTTTGCGTAATCTCCTGCGTCGTGGTCAACGGAGATTTCCTCTATATCTTTGACATTATAATAGATAGTATGCAAAGCATTAAGAGTGCTTTTACACCAAACATAACCGTCAGGAGCAGGTCTAACATCATCTATCCAAAGCTTCATAGTCTTATCCTTTCGTTAAAGTATTAATTTCACCACAAACTGTACATTCACACTCATAGTCATGGTCAAGCAGAAGACCGAAACCACACGTAATCACTGCCTCGAAAACTCGAAAAGGTATAGAATCCTTACATTCCAACTTACGCTGCTTTGTTCGCTTAGCACAAGTCCAACAATATCCTACCATATACTTCGACATAGCTACTCCTTAAAAACCAAGTTTTATTTTAAGCTTTTCCCACCAACTTAGGGTATGGTGGCTACAAGGACAACCTCTTTTACGACGACTGCCATCTCTTCTGCAATAAATATGATCTTTTTCTCTTACTTCGTATTTACATTTTCTACAATAAGGATTACTACTCATTATTTATCTCCTTTAAGTATACTATATTCTCTAAATATATTATACAATAGACTATATCATAAATTTAATAAAGAAGGCAAAATTTATCATTCTGCCTTCTAGATATTTTTATTCAATATAATCTAGTCTCATCTTAATATCTGATGGAACATTATCATCCCAGACATAGTTATTTTTAAGAATATAATTATTATATGAAGCAGCAGTATCGTTTGCTCTCATTTTAGCATTTTCAGCCCAAGACTGCTTTTCTTCATTATCACTATCTTTATACTGTTCATACTTTAGCTTATCTGCTTCATACTGTGCAACCATTGCACGACAGGTATCTTCCACTTTTTTCTTCGTCTCGTAGTTAGTATTATCGTCCGCTTCCTGTACCGCATGAAACCAAGTATTCCAAGCTGCCTTACCTGAAGGTGTACATCCAAAATAAATACCTAATACAATAGCAGCAAGAATAGCTATACACAAAATTGTGATAAGCACAACACCAAGCTTACTCATTACTGTACCTCCGCCGGAGCAACATTAACAATAGGATTGTCAACAATAAAAGGAATGTCTGAGTAAAGATAAGTACCAGTCCATTCTATATACTTTCCGTCAGTAGTAAAGAAGAAAATACCATTATCATTAGTACCATACGAGCCGTCTACGTCAGCAAGCCAATTATTTTTTGCAGAACCACTCCCAACGCTATACTCATAATAATCGCTATCCGGAGTAAGGAAGCTATTCAAGCTAGAGACCTTACCATCAACTTCAAAACGACCAACAACAGTATTACCACTCATAAGAATTATGTAACCAAGAGGGCGCTGAATTTCACAAGGAAGAGACATAGCCTTAGCACGCTGACCATTTACCCAGTAAGCTCTTCGAATTAGATTATAACGCTCAAGAGAGTACTCGATATCAGTGGGTGTAGGCTGATTTGCCTGAAGTTCATTAGCAGCTTCCTTCTGGTTAATCTTGTCCTGCTGAGAGCCGGTAGGAGCAGTCTCAGTACAGCTAACAAGACAACCTACTAAAAGTACAACAGCTAGCAAACAAACAATAATTTTAGTTTTCATGATTAAAAACTCCTTTATATTTTATATTTTATTTTCTATTTTAATACATTCTTCTGCGTAGTAACGCGCTAGATTTGCTACATCTACACTTGACATAGGATCCCTAAGACAGGCTCTAATCTTCTCTTCGAGCGGATGCTCCGCTCTCCAAGCTTCAGCAATTTTCTTCTGCTCTTCGTTATATGCTTTCAATTCTTTAGTAGCCTCTGCCCAAAGCTCTTCTCTATGCGCTCGTCGATAGTCCATAAGCTCTTCTGAGTACTTCTGTTCAGTGGGCCAGCAGACAGCATTAGCAAAAATAATACCACCTACAAAAAGAATAGCACCGGTAGCTGTTCCAGCATAAAACCAATTGCTGAAACAAGCGGCGAGAACACTGAAAGTAATCATAAAGATTAAGCCAACCAGACAGCCCCAGCCAATACAGTGAAATCCAATACAACTCCACTTGTAGGATTGCTCACGAAGGTGTGTTTCGGGCTCAGTTCGCGGTCTACTACATTTTACCTTTTCAATAGAAAAATAATTCTTTTCAGGTTCAAAAGTCTCTTTGTCAAAATACATCTCCATAGTAACCATATAAAAATCCTCCATAAATAGTAAAAACTTCCTATACTATAATACAATACAGGAAGTTATATTTTTGCAATATTTTACAATTTTACTGAATTAATTGCCTGGAAAAGATCTATTACTCGCTGAAAATTAGACTTAAGCTCATATGCTTTCGTAGGCTCATCCTCCGCCTCTTCTTTTTGTTGTTTGTCTTGCTCAGCAAACATTTTTTCGGCCTCAAGTCCAAGCTCAGCGAGATAAACAACCCACTTAAGCCAGTCAGCCTTATTAGCATTCATCTTTCTAATGCCGGCATTTTTACCACACTCTTCAAGATGAGTAGCATAACTAAGCTCATTCTTAGCCTTTTCAAGCGCAGCTTCTATAGTGTTAAGCATATTTTTATCTAGATTAGACATTAGTTGGCTCCTTATCAAAGATATATTCCTTAAGATCTCGCTCAAGAACATGAAGCAGGGCTTTAATAGAAGCAGCCTGCTCGGCAGGAAGGTCTGCTACAGGGCTGTCCTCTCCGTAAATAACTGCGTGCAGACCCTCAATTGCGCCCTTAAGCTCAGGCTCGGTCGAATACTTTCTGAAACAAACGTACTCACCTTCCATAAAAAGCTCGAGAGGATCGCCTTCCTTAAGGCGCATAGTACGTCTTACTTCCTTAGGAATAACTACTCTTCCAAGATCATCAATTCTTCTTACAATTCCAGTTGATTTCATAATTTCTTCTCCTTAAAAAATTCCATGAGTTTCTTCAAGTCTTACTTCCTCAATGTGATAAATAGGAAGTGCCTTAAGCTTTTCCTGATAACGAGCAATTCTCTCGCCACGACAGCCAATAAGTGGACCAGGACGGTCAGTATAAACAGTAAGCACATTCTTTCTAAGACTGTAGAGCATAAGATGACTCACCTTAGCATCGTCTTTCCACTCCTTAAGAACGTCGCGAACCATAGAATCATACATAATAAATTCCTCCTAAATAATTTACTTATAAATCGGTATAACTCGGCGCTCGATAGTACAGTAAGCATACTCACTGGTTTTTGCAACATAGTCTCTTACCTCTTCGTGAGCTCTCACTCGTGCACCTTCAGAGCAGTCGTCATAATCATACTCAGCAATCTCAATATCGCCTCTAGAAGTATGAAGAATAATAACCAAAGCTTCTCGTGTTTCTGTAGTTAAACAAGACATTGAGCAGTTCCTCCATAATCGTTATATTATATTATACAATACAAATATTGCCGATTTCAATATTTTTAATAAAAAAGAAGGCATATATTTCAATGCCTTCCAGGATAACCCAAATTTTGCTTATATTGAGCTTTAATGTTTGCCTTTGCAGTTTTTCTTACCGTTGCATTTGTGCTCACCCGAGCAAGAATTTCGGCCTTCTGTGTCGCCGCACTTATTTAGGCTGCTTGTGCAATCTTGGCAAGCATTTAACTGACCAACAGCATAATCGCCCTGATTATTACCGCAGCCCTGGTTAATAGTTGTACAGCCCATAGCATCATAAACTTCCTGAAGCTTTTTGTCTACCTCATGCTTAGTATACTCATCACAACAGCTATGAATGGTATAAGTTGAGCCAGCCACATGGGCAGAACTAGTACATTTTGTGTCATCAAGATGTTCAATACAAGGTGTTAAATAGGCCTCAAGTTTGCTAACTCCCTGAACAGTTCCAGTCAAAGGGCTAGTAGTGCTAGTAATACAATTAAACTTATTCTTATCACACCAGGTACAAGGTGTATCACCTATGTAAAGGCCGTCTCTAAGTAAGTTTTCTCTCCAAACACAGCCAGCACAGGGGTCAGTTTTCGTCATATCTGGTGTACAAGGGATAGGTTCAGGCGGCCGCGTCTGTAGTCGTCCGATACCACCCGGAATAGTAGGATCTTGTACCATACTTGGATGATGATAATCCTTACCACATGTAGGACAACTTATCTTATCAGAGGTTGCGGATAACTTTAGGTCAGAAATCTCATAAGTAAACTCACAGCCACACCATTTACAAAAGCCGTGAAATTCTTTCTGACCAGGTTTAGTAATTTTAATCATTTTTATTCTCCTTAGTATCTTCCTCGTCGGAAGTTTTATGTTTATATTCGTATGCAGGAACTAACTCTACTGCCAGAAGTAAAAACAGCAGCCAAAGACAGCCAAGGCTTCCTGTAAATATTACCATAGAGTATACAAAGCCAAGAACAGCAATTAGTCCGAGAAGTCTACAGACTATTGAAGCTATAATACAAGCGGTCCAATTTTTCATTTTTTAAGCCTCCGTTATCTTAGCGAGCTCGTTTGTATTCAAAGTTCTGATTACGTATAAGCCACACTGAGTTGCTGCGTCCTCGAACCACATAGAATCGTAAGGTTTCTTTGCCTTCTCCTTATTCTTCTTGCGAGAATGATACCAAGTCGCTGAAGGAATTACCACGATGAGCGGAAACAGCGGACCAAACAAGCAGTTCTGGAAAGAATGACCGAATTCATGTGCATTAAGATTTCCACGAGACTTTTGATCACGAAGGAAGCAAAGTCCGAATTCAAGTCCACCCCAGAAGTTAGGTCCGACTGAGATGTTATAGATCCAATGATAAGGTTTAAAGGTAATCTTTGCCTTTCCGCCTGAGCAAAGCTTTACTATAGCAAGAACACCAGAGATGACAAGACCAACTAAAGTCCAGAGTAGACCCCAAGTGCAAGCAAGAAGATAGTAAAGCCAACGATGTTTCACGAGAAACTTAGTCCACGCGGCACACAAATTAAATAAAAATGTTCCAGCCTTAGTGTGCTGATAGGCTGCTTTGATTTCTGGAATAGCAGTATTCAAAGTAAGTCTCCTTTATATATTTATTTCTTACTATCTTCTTCAGCTTCCGGCGGCACTTCATTGCCCCAACAATCCCAACCAGGAACTCTCTGACGAGCGAAAAGCTCTATCTTCTTAGACTTAGGGTACATCTTCTCAATACGTTCTCTTACACAAGCCGGCTTACGAGAATGAATAGAAACTGGCTCAGAAACAAATTGCTTTTGACCTGGATTTCTGACTCTATCTGGCGGAATTTTGCCCTTTTTAAATAACAAACAAAGCTCACAACTAGACATTGTATAATTACCTGCATTTGCTCTTTCTTTATACCAAACAAAAGCAACAGTTATGTAATCAAATCCCCAAGCTTTTCCTGTCTCTATACACTTATCAAGCTCAGGACTTACTACCCACATAAATAATAAACAATTATCTGGGTCAGCTATTTTGTCAATGTCCGGACGCATTGCATTAATTTCTTCAAAAGTCATAGTAGGATAATAATTATCTGCTCTATACCACTTAGTTCCTCCTGAACCTCCATACTTCCAAGGTGGGTCTGCATAAATAATTTGATATTTTTCATTAGTATCAATCATATAAACTCTCCATTTATAACTTATATAATAATATACAATAATTATAGAGATATTTTACTTGAATTATAATAAAAAGACTAGCATAAAGCTAGTCTTTGTTTTGTTTTATTACTTAGTAGCAGTCTGTGTTGCTGTACGTGCAATATTAGTTAAAAGCACATAAGCTTTGTCATTTTCATGCTTAATTTCCACAACCTCGGGAGTATACTGTGCTTTCTTGGTGAACTCTACTGCGTACTTCTTAAGTAGCTCTAGGTCAGTTTCTCCAATGGGATAAATTTCAATCCTGCCTCCAGAAGCAGCTACTACCTCTACTTTATCTTTTAAACCTTTTGATGCAAAATCATCATGAATCATTGAAGCAAGACCATCACACTCCCTGCTGCCAGACTCCTTACGAAGAGTTTCAGAAAGAGACTCCTCTACTGGATTTTCCTCAGCAAGCTCTTCAACAGGCTCTTCCTCAACAGGCTCCTCTGCAGTCTCAGTCTCGTAAGGAACCATAGAACCAATAATCTTATAACCAGCAGTTTCCTCGCAGAACTTACACTCATCTTCGATGTTAGCAAGGCCAGACTCTTCGTCAATAACAAGATCAGCCTCATCGATAACTACAAGAGCACCACACTTACCACACTCAAGAACGAGCTGCTTAGGTTCTTCTACAGGAGCTTCTTCAATAGGCTCTTCGTCATCAACAATCTCAATTTCCGCATCATCAGCTTCAGTAAGAGATTCTACAGTCGTGCTTGTCTCTTGATTCTTAGCTGTGCTAGGAGGCATCTTAGTAAATTCATCTTCTTTTTCTTGATTCATATTTTTGTCATCAAGGTTAGTCTTAGTTTCTGTCTCTTCATAGAGCTTGTCTAGCTCATTAAATGCGCTAATAAAATTCATTACATAATTCTCCTTAATATTTGTATTCTTTTTATCGCTTCCGCAGTATTTACACTTATGATTACCATCAAGTACTGCATCACATTCAGGGCATTTACCAGCTTTTAGACTAGTAAGGTTCATGCCGCAATATTTGCATAAACAATCTTGCTCTGTGCGGATCTCTCCTGCGCCGCAGGCTACACAAACAAGCATTTGATTATTAAAATACTGATTACCACAGTACTTACATCTATAAACACCATTTGCATTAGTACCCTTAGGGTCTATAGGAGCGCCACATTGGCACTTTCCGTCATTTTGGAGCTTATATTTATCACCGTACGTTTTATCAACAAATTTAGCAAATTCAGCTACATTTTCTTTAACACCTTCTATTAAAACTTCCTCAGACTCATAAAGCGCGTCTAGCTCTTCAAAAATATTATCTTGCATTTTAAATCTCCTATGTTTTTATATTAATACAATATTACCGGCAACTCTATAATTTTTGCCATTCCAGATAAGCTGGTCTACTTCATACTGTTGACCTTCATAATCTCTTAAATTGCTTGGGAAAGCTACCCATGCCGGGCCATTAACACCATCATCTGCCCGTCCTCTAAGCTTCTTTGCCCCTGGGTCGTAAATAATCGTAACTACGTGCTTTCCATTAGATACATTAGCACTTTGACTATTTTGTGCTGGTGATGTTTGACCCCTAGTCGATGCTGTAGGCACACTATTTATATTAATTGGTTTTCCAGAAGCGTCTAGCCATTCTACCAAGTCTTCTTCACCAAGGTCACATATGGGGCACTGACCAAAGTCAGTTAATCTCATACCGCACTCGCAGCAATCAAAGTCCTTCTCGGGTTCAAAATCAAGGTCAAGGTCATGCTCAGGCTCTTTAATAATCTTAGCAGGCTTCTGAAGTCTTTGCCACATACGATAAAGCTGAGCGTCTGTATACTTATTAAAGTTATAATTTTTACCGGCCTTTTTGAGTTCGTCTATATAGAACTGTCTGTCATTATAAGCTTCATCCAATTCCATAAAAGCACGAAACATATTCATATTTAGTAACTCCTTTCAACAAGAGTCTTTACTAAATAATTTAGCGATTATTTCGTATTAACTTTTTCTAATTCCGCTAACCACTCAAAATAAAATTTAACCTTATGCTCATGAGCCTCAACTAAACCGTAATCAAGGCCTACCTTATATATGTAATTATCTCTGTAAAGCTTTGACGGAATTTCCTCTATATATTTTCTAAATACTTCTAGAGAGTGCGCTCGTTTATAATGATTACAGCGCCGGTCAACAGGCATATAGTTTTCAAAACACTCGATTTCTTCTTCTGTAAACTTTCCAAAGCGCTCTCGTTGTACAGGAACTAAGTGATCTACTTGCATATCTTTATACGCTATTTTCTTACCACAGTATGCGCAGTGGCCACCATATTTCTTATAGACAGCCTCACGCACTTTCTTAGGTATAACTTTTCGTTTTTGCATATAATAACTCCTATAAATATTACATAAATCTATATTAGACAGGTTTAGGCGACTTTTTAGTATTTTTACAACAGCCAAGTTTCCAACCGTCTGGTATGGCATCTGTAGTACTAAAATAGCGCTGCTCTACGCCGTTGTTATACCAGCGTTTACCAGCGGGAGAATTTTTATTTTTACATTTTTTAGCCCGTTCAGCTGTATAGCCTTTTGAAAACCCCGCAGGTGGTATTTCACCTTCTTTTAGATATATATGACGCACACCGTTGTTATAAACAATCTTACCTCGCGTATTAGATATAGTGGAGCCTGGAATAGCGCCTTTTACCCACCCTTTTGGAACTTCTTCTTCCGATGTAAAGTATTTTTGCTTTACACCATTATTATATAATTCTTTATCTCGCCGCCAGCAGTCCAGTCTTCCAGAAATCCAACCATCTGGACATTTATTAGCCATAGTCTGCTCAATACCATTATTAAACCACTGCTTACCTCTGCTCTTGCTCGGTTTACCTTTTTTAGCAGCACTCACGTTTGCTCCACCTTTACGCTTTAACCCACCCATGGTGAATCCGTCTGGAATAGGTTCGTCTTTAAATATACGCTTTTCCGTTGTACCATTATTTATTGCTACTCTATTAAGCATTACTCTGCCACCCTCACCACCCTCAGCAATATTGTAAAATAAGGGAGAGTTTACTGCATCGTATTTTTCAATCCAAGCCTTTTCAGCACAATTTAGTTCGTCCTCCGTAGAGCATTCCTGTAATAATTTACAGTCAAAGTTATAACGACCATGCTTTTTAATTGAGGCGAGCAAATGCTTATTTGAGCCTAAATATTTTTCAGGTTCAAAAACCTCTGCATGATGTTTTCCAATATAACGCATAGCATCTAGTTTGTTTATAGTCATGTATATATAACCTATCATTTTATCTACTCCTAATTAAATTATTTCTATTTAATTTAGCAAATAAAATTCACTAGGTTAATGATTACACTGTCTGCACGTAGGCTAATAATTTATACTACTTTGCGTTATAATTCCTCACATTCAAAACCTGCTTCTCTAAGCCACTTTGCTACGATATGTCTATGACAAAAATCACCGGTCTTCTCAAAACATAACAAAGTTTTACCTTCAAGAATCATTGCAACTTCCGCTGGATTTAGCTTACTTAAAGTTTGTTCACGATAAAGATACTCATAATATTGCTGAGATTTATTTTGTTCTTCAGGTGAAAGATGTTTCCACCACCAGAGAAGCCCCTCACTTGGCACTAATGCCTCAAAAGCATAGCCATGCCAAAATTTACAATATCTCGCTATTGACACGCCATCTTCCGACTTATACTTACGAGATGAAAAATAAGAAGTATATATCAAAGTTAATTCCTCCGACTAATTTTATATATAATATATTATACGATAAAAGCGCCCAATTTAAGGACGCTCTAAATCAAAATATTCATAGGCTTTTAACGCAGCTTCTTGACGTATCTCGTAGCTTGCCGGTCGGCATCTTTCATAAGATTTAGCAAAAGCAAGTGCAGCTTCGGCGGTGTCAGTCATAGCTAAAAAATCTTTATACTTAAATCCCTCTTTATAATTTTTACCAAAAGTATTAATTTCCCAAGTGATAGTCTCAAGTAAAAAGGTTAATTGTCGCTCAAATGAAAATCCATGCGCTTCAGGATAATACTCTTTAGACCACTGACACAGACCATAGTACTCTCTGTCTAGGCTATAAATAGTTGGGTTAAGATCTAAAGAGCCACCTGAAGTCTCAATCATCATATTACCAATGATCGCACATGTAATTTCTTGACTAAAGCCTTCTCGTCTAAGAAATTCCCAAACTTTTGTTGCGTAAGAGTGTTCTTCTTCCCACTGTTTAATTTTATCTAAGTATTTGTTCTCCTCCGACTCAGCTGGCTTTGAAGTGGGTGTGAGTACGGGAGTCGGTTTTGGTGTGGGGGTAGGTTTTGGTGTAGAAGTATGTTCTATTAAAGCTATCTCGGTTTTAATCGGTTTTTCTACAAAAGTGTCAACTGATTCTGCTTCACCTTGGCTTAAAATAAACCAAAAGAGCAAAATCAATAACAAAACTAAAAACAATTTAATAAATAAATTAATCTGTCGTTTTAACATCTATTTACCTCCGTATTTTAAGTGTAAATAATATTATACAGTATTGGTAAATAAAAATTAAATAAAAAGAGCGCAGCAATATATACCGCGCTCAATTATGTACAATTTACTTAAAGTCTTCCCACTTAATCTTTACAATAACTCGCTTTCCGCATCTGTCTCTCATCTCAATCTTAGGACGACCTACAAGACCTTCCATCTTTGCGGTTCCCATAGTAGAATCAGGATGACCCTTTACAAAGTCCACACCTTCTTGAATAGTGCCCTCAAAAATAATAGGAACGATGTCGATACCAAATGCCTTAGCAATATCTTCTACAGACTCTCTAGGCTGGTAGTTGCCGGCGATAAGAACATCAAACATGATAAAGCTTACGTCAGCTCTGTAATTTCCGCCATTCTGAATCTTAGGCCCATAGCCCTCACCGAAAAGAATTACAGGTGTCTCACCAAACTTCTCCTCAAAAATCTGCTCCGCCTCGTTTGTCTTAAAAGTAGCCATAAGGTAATTAAGAAGATGTGTAGGAATCTGAGCTCTTTCCGTTCTGCCGTTAAAAGTTACGGTATGTCCATCCCAGCAAACGGAAATGTTCGTTCCGTCAATCTTCTCAGTAAATGTCCATACATTATCCTTAAGAAACTCTACCGTAGGATTTCTGAACTCACCCTCGAGAAGCTTCTTAGTTCCTTCCATATCTCTCTTGTAGAGAGTATCAATCTTATTGTATTCAATCATCTTTTGTTCTCCTTTAAATTAAATCTTTAACAACTCTTTCGTTAACACTCATAAGAAATTCATTAATTTTATTATAATCAGGCTTTTCAGGTAGACTCGTATTTTCAGCTGCATATTCGAGACGCTTTTCGTACTCTCTTACCATCTCATAAAATTCCGGAAGCGGCTGAGAATCCTTATCTAGGAATTTGCCATTACGAATATCAAGCAAGAAAGGAATATCATTTTCTCTATATGTATTAATTTCTTCCTTCTCAAGAATATCAAGGCACATAAGATAAAGTCTTACAAGATGCATCATATGCTTTCCAAGTTTGCCGTGTTCTATAGCATTATTATTTCTATGACCAACTTTATCATAGTCAGATACAACATTTTTCATATCCGACCACATACTCTTATAATCACGGAGCGGATAGTGAGTAAGATGAATATCCATAAAAATTTCTTTATCCATGTCTTCTTGGTCAGAATCATCAAGATAAAGCTTTATGTAATCATCAGCAGCAAAGCAATTATACTTATCAGGCCAAACATAACTTGCCGTAGTAATACTATTTAAAACATGCTGTTCCCTCTCGTACTGTTCAAGGGCTCTTGCTGACTTATTATCAAGCCTTCTTAACTGAGCAAAAGCATAACCTCCAAAAGAATACTTAGCTCTCTTTGAAAGGAATAACTTCTTATTATCAAGTAGTTCCTGTCCGATAGACGACAAATAAAGGTAGTGTTCAGGCTTCAACCCAAGCAACTCAATAGTATTAGGATTACAGGAAGAAAGCAAACTAACAATCTTTCTAATTGAATAAATAGTAGTATCAGTAGCTTCGTTAACTACCTGCTCAAAATTAGCTGCTCCGAGAATTTCTTCTTTAGAGTTAAGCGCAATTCCTCGGATATCAATATCTGAGCCTTTTACGTTTGTACCATATGAATGACTTCCTCCAACACCAAGAAGAATAATATTCTTTCCAAGGTGCTCGTTAGTCTTCAAAAATTCATATTCAGGTGTTTTAAGAATCTCTTTAAAATCAGTCATCAGTGTCCTCCTTAGCATTAACAAGATTATCAGCAAAGTCTGCAAAAGTATCTATATAAGTAAAGTAATCTCCCATGTAAGAATGATGCTCATCGTAGACAAAATTTTCAAGTATTTTCGCCTGCTTCTCAGTAAGGTTATAGAAAGCCATAATATATTCTACTACGTCCTTAGTAAGCTGTTCAGAAAGCTCTCGCTGCTTTTTGTTTTTGTCTCTCTGCATCCGGTCGACCTTATCATTATGCTCCTGTGCAAGCTCACGATTACGTCTTACGGAAAGCTCCTCATCAAAAATGTGGTCAGGCTTTACTTTCTTAGGAATATCTACTCTGTAAGTATACTCTCCACGATTATAACTATTTCTGATTTCATCGATATGCATCATATTGTTTTCTCCTTGTATAAATAAAAATTCCACTGATATATTATACAATACCAGTGGAATATATTTTTACTATTTTATTTAATTTTTCTTATCTGCAAATAGCCAACGATATCTATCAGCTTTAGTAAGCCAAGAAATACCAAAGAAAGCAAGTGCAATAGCTTCTATTAACCAAGTTCCGCCCCAAATGTCGAAAATACTTACCGGTACAATAGCAACAAGAGATACTACCATACCAATTCCACATACGCGGAAAATAATGTTTCTCTTCTTCTTATTTTCTGTCATAGCACCACTACTCTTAGTAAATAGAAAAAGAGAATTATATGCAAGAAGCATAAAAAATCCAACGGCGCAGACATTATGTAATATACCGCTTACCCAAGGAATTATCTGGAAGGTACCCACTCGAGTTAGCTCAGCAAGTTCAGGCCAAGTGGCAATTAAACCCTTCGTCGCACAAGAAAATAGACATATACCTAGAGCAAAGCAGCCTGCAAGGGTACAAATAATGTCATCCTGCCTGTCATATCCATTATAACAGATTAGGAATATACCTGCGGCGCCTAAAATAATCATAAAGGGCGTAATACAAGGTGCTAGGTAGTAGGTAGCTGAAATAGAGTCCGGCAAGCCGTAACCAAAAATCAGTGCTAATGCTAATACTATCAGCGGAAGCAGCATTCCTAGCCAACCAAGTATACAGCGCAAACGTTTAGTATCTACCATTACTTTGTTCCTCTAACCTTAGCAAGCTGCCTCTCAAGCTTCTTAATAATCCTGCCATTCTCGGTTTTACGAGACTTGAGAAGATCAATACGATTCATAATCTTAAGTTCAATATTCATAGCTAATTCTCCTTATTTATTATATTTTATATTAAGCTTCCAAAGCAGTTTCGAGTTCCGCAAGTGCACGATTTACTTCTCTAAATTCCGAAGCGGTATCATTAAAAAAGTCAATAGCATTTTGACGGCGTTCCTCAGCCTTACGTACCGCAACAACTGCATTTGCGTAAGCCTCTGCGGCTCTTGCATGCTTTCGTCTCAAGAACTTCCTCTTACACCTAAGATAAGCAAGCTTCTTACCTGTTTCGAGGTCAAAACTGTCATTAGGGTCGCACTTCGCAATGCTCTTTACAAGCTTGCCTTTGTAATAAGTAGTACAAATAACACTTCTATCTGCAGAGCTTTGATAGAAATGATAGGTATCTTCATAAGTTATATTATTTATCATCTGTAATTTCCTCAATTTTATAATAGTTTTAAGTCTATCTGAGAAGCCCAAGTTCTCGCTGACCTCAGCTGATTCTTATTAGACGGATCTACAAGATACGCCTGCAGAGCTTCAGAACTTTTACGGTGTTTTTCATCTCTGCAGACGAGCATTATATTATCTAAAAGCTTATACATTCTCGCAAACCGAATTAAGATACTCTTCAGCTTCCTCACGGTCATAGAAGACGTCGTTGTTCTCAAGACGCTTCTTAAGGCTGAAGTAATTCTTCTCGTTTACCTCTACCTCAGTAATAGTGCAGTGCTCACGGGAAGGCTTAGTCTTGGTGTATCTACCCTGTGCATTCTTAAGAGCTACATCATAAACAACCTGTCCAAGATAGAAAGGAAAGGCCTCTACCATATCAAAAAGCTCATCAGAAAGCTCGAGGATCTCGTTCTTAAGCCCCTGAACTTCGTCATCATGCTTTGCAATGCGTGCAAGCTGCTTTTTCTTAGTAGTAATAGTAAGTCCAAAAATATTCATTTTGTTTTCTCCTTAGTAAAATTTTGTTTATATTTTATTATACAATATGTTGTTTATAATTTTTAGCTTTTTTATTATTAATTGCTGCCAAACATTCTTCTTTTGTGAGAAATACTGTCTTGCCAATACTGGAAAACTTATATCTTGTTTTATTAGCAATAAAGGCCCAATCAATAGTTTTTCCGCACTTCTTTTTACTAATTTCGGTAACTTCTATCTCACGGGGTTCCTGACGAGCCGAGTTATAATAACCACCGTTAATATACCAAACCTTATCACCCACATCTACAGGTGGAACTATAGCAGTCTCTACCGTGGGCGCATTAATAACATAGTAAGCATTAATCGCGTCTATATGATAATCTCCACCGTTAGGGTCGGGAAGTTCAAGAGTTTGCTTATGTTTTATAATCTTATCTGCATCAACGAGTCTCATTGTATATCTCCTCAAGTATAATAATATTCAGTCATACCGTCGTGCCAAACCTTCTTGACGATAGTGTCATCAGGGTCAATATAAGTGATGGCACTAACTCCGAGAGCTGACTCCTCACTTACCTTTTCCCAAGCAATCGCGTCAAGCTCGCTAAGTTCATAGTCAGTACCATTACAGACCTCAGGAAGCTTTACAAGCTTTTCAAATCCGTCATTAATTGCCATTAGCGTACTCCTTTACTTTTTCTTCAATATACTTCTCAGCATCCTCTTTATTAAAGAAACAATATTTGTTAAATTCCTCGACTGTATAGTCAGCCACAGAGCCGTTGCGAGTAACTCTAATTTTCCAAGACTTATCTGCTTTCTGCTGTAAACCAGAAACGTGACCTTCTCTAAGGTCCGTCATAACCTCTTTAAACATCCAGACATGCGGCACCCAAACCTTCATTCCGATATAAGCCGGCGGTTTTACCCAGCCAGCTCTAAGAAGATTCTCAGCCAGCCAAGATGTTTCACAATTTCTTTCCGTGCATCTGCATTCGCATTTATCGCTATAAAAGCAAAGGTCCTTAGCACATTCATTTATTAATTCAAGTGAAAAATTTTCAGTCATTGCTTTCCTTCTCCTTAAAGTTTTCACAGGCTTCAGTATCTTCATAACACAAGAAGCCACACCAGTTATCTTTTGCTCTCGCGGGCGGATTAGAACAGCAAAGGTTCCAGTCTCCTGCGCCGATAAAATATTTACATTGACCGCATCTATAATTCATATCTGTCTTTCCTTTAATACTATCTCTATGGCTTTGCCAGATTCTACTGAACACATACAGCTTCTTGAAAATTCTCTCAGGGCTTCGGTTGACTGTTCTCTATAATAGTCTAACATAGAATCAACACGTTCTCGAAAGGTTGTTAGCTTGTGAAAAGTTTTAGGCTTTGAAAAAGTTTCTCCGTTAAGAAAAGCTTCCACTTCTTTTTGACAGTCTTCACATATATGCTTTACAGGATTAGACCCTTGGCCAAAGCCATAGGCACAGCCGCATTCCATTTTTACTGGATGCCAAGCAGTCCACTTCGTTTCATATACAAAATCGGCTGATTCTAAAGTCTTTTTACAGCGATTACAGACACAAGTATCCTGCCAAACTTCATTACCTTGTAAATCAATTTTCTTAATTGTTTTAATCATTACTGTCCTCCGTAACTCTCAATGACCGGGAGTCTAAGAATCTCATAGTTCTCCGGAAGCTTAAGAAATCTTAAAATATTTTCAAAGTCTTCCTCATACTTAAAATGACTTCTATACAATCTTAGAAAAGCTGTACCTGAAACATAATCATCAATCTTCATTTACTTCCTCCTCAAGCCACATTTTAATCATATCTTTACTGTCTGGCACGTCCTCAAGATTTTCAAAGAAACGGCACTTATTATAAACCTCACAATAAGCGCACTCAATAGTATCATCGAGAAAACACGGCTCAATTCCGAGTTTTTCTTTGGCATCTGTATAAGTACACTCAATCACCTCACACTTTTCGCAGTATTTTTTATTAAAAGAATTCAACCAGGGTGAGTTATCAAACATGCCGTTTTTATCAAGCCACTCAGCAAGTTCATCTATCGACATAGACTGCAGTCGTTCAAAGTTAGATCCAGCCGTCATCATAACCAATTTCTCCTCTACTTAAGGCAGCATTAAGAATAGTTTGTATTTCTTGTGCGTTTTCTTTGCCTTCATACCAATCCCAAAAACGACCACTCGAACAGCCGGTAATTGGCACTAAATGATACTCATCGCACACTCCATTGGCGTCATAATAATTATAGACTAAAGGAATAGGAATAGGACCTTTGGTGTACTTTCCAGACCACGGAAGCTCTAGTATTCCCCACTTAGCCCACAAGAAAATACCGTAAACTTTAGGTAGTGAATCAAGATAAGCTTTTGTCTTAGCAGTATTCTTAAGTATCTTTCTCGCCATTACACTCCTCCAAGACTTCATCTATTACCTGAGTGATATAGTCTTCTCTTACTACCGAACAGGTCTCAGCGAGTGGATTATCAATAGTACACTCACCCATACACTCTGTGCCCTGCATTAACTTATTATGTATCCGTCGTGCAATGTACTTTTTCGCAATTCGAACTTCTTCTTTCATGCGTTCAGACATCTCATTATAAAGCTCTTGGTTATCTGTTCTTAACCGTGTATTTTCGTCCTCAAGCTGTTTCTTTGTCAAAGCAACTGATCGCCACATATCCATTTCAGCCACAGCCTTTGCAGCAGACCTTTCATAGCCCTCGGACTCATAAGCACCAATACTGTTTATCCAGTTCTGATAATTATAAAAGGCTTCTTTAAAAGTATCTCGCTCTTCTGTAAGTTTTTTATTTTTATGTACAAGATCGTTAACTATATCAAGAGTATATTTAGCAAGAACGCTCTCAAGCGGGTTTTCTTCACACTCTTCCTTGAGCGGACAAGTTTCACAAGAATTACGTCCATTAAGGCTGCAGCATCTAAGTGCCTCGATAATATCGTCATTACTGTACTTCATCTTCATTCTCCTTTATCCAAGCGGTCATTGTCAAAATAGCGTCAAGCTTAGCAAGCTCTTTTTCAAGCCAAGGTCTTGATACAAAGTTACCGTCGTACATATATCTATCACCACGTCTAAAGTACTCTACTCCGTCTCTAAGCTCCTGACCAGAAGCTTTCTGAACCTCAAAGCAGGCTTCCATAAAAGTAATATTAGGATATTCTTCAAGCAAGTCAGACATCGCTTTCTGCTTAAAGAAGTTTACTAATTTAGACCGGTCCGGTACCAAGCACATCGCAATATCTGGAAGTAATTTTGCTCTATACTGTACTTTTTTAGCGTCTCTCACTTTGTGTCCTCCTTAGATTTGACTCAATTATATATTCTTATAAGGTGCTCAGCGTATTCTGCTCTTTTATTATAAATCTTTACAGCATCATCCGAGTTTACTTTTGCCTCGCCCCAATCAATAGGTGTTTCACAGCACTCTGTACATCGAACATACCAAAGGTCTCTCTGATCACCACATCTTGACAGCTTAGGTATACCACCACAAAAAGGGCATTTTCTTATCGTAGAAAACTTAGCCTGTTTCTTAAGCAAGTTCAATATCTTCACTATCCTCATCCTCACTCTCAAAGTCTTTACAAGTATCAAACGGGTCTTTCTGCACTGGGTAATTAAGGACTGATAAATTACAATAAACTACACATTTTCCTTTTTCAAAATGAGGATATCCGTGTTTACAAAATTTACACCACTCACTCATTTCTCGGTCTCCTTATCCCATACTTCTTTACCAGTATTTCTACCAAGCCAGACCTTATCAAAGTAGTAGTATTTTGCATTGCAATTACAGAATAAGTTTGAGCCCTCAAAGTTCTCACATTCTGCTCCACAAAACGGGCAGGCCTTCTTATATCTTTTGCGCTCGCTCATAAAGCCCTCCAAAATAAATTTCATTATTATATAATACAATATTAGGGTCAGCCGTATAAATAAAAAATGTGAATAATTTGTTAATAAATCATTCACATTTATTTTTTAATTCATCTTTGCTCCACAACAAGGACAAAACTTATATGTGGTATTTGCTTTTCCTTTACATGCTGAACAAACTACATGTTTAAACATAAGGTCAGGCATTTCTTCATCAGGCTCAGGGCTCCAAGTGCCATACCTCGCAAGGACTAAATCTTCTGCCTTCATAGAATCAATCATATGTATGAAATGTCTATGCTCAGCTACATGATTCTGCCTCTGCAGAGGATTATTATGTTGATTGTAGTTCATACTCTCAATAACTCTATTGACTAGCTCATTAGCTTTTATATACTTATCCATAATTACCCCGCATCAAACATTACTTCTGGTGTCCAGGAAGTCTCTCTACCATCGGTCTCAGCATAATCTACATTAATGCTAAACTTAGGTCTAAAGTCACCATCTCCATCGGCATAAAAACCGATAAGCGAAGAGTGGCCAATATTGCCATTACGTTCAAGCTGTCTCAGGAAAGAGCAAAAGTCATTTACCCATCTTTCAGGTATTTCGCACTCAACGGTAAATTTCGCTACTTGGCTCATCATCTTCCTCCATAATCTTATATCCAATAGAGACTCCGCTCTTATTACTTCTTATCTGTTCAATAGGATAACCGCAAAAAGTATCTGGCTCATCTTTAACAGCAGTAAATCTTAGGTCATATTTATAATTAACTGCCAAAGAATTAAACAAATCCGGCGTGATAAAAATAGTTGGCTTATATCCCGTTCTCATCTCAAAATTTTCAGCGTGATAAAGGATGTTATGAAATAAGTTTTCAACTGGATTAGGTGAAACATACATATAATTTTTACTCATAATTACCCCGCATCATAAGTAGTTTCAGGTGTCCAATCACCAGTTATACGCCCTGAAGTCTTAATGTAATCCGTATGAATATTAAAAGTAGGTCTAAAGTCGCCGTCTCCGTCAGCATAAAAACCAACCAAAGCTGAATGGCCTATCTTACCGTTACGTTCAAGATGTTTCAAAAACGAACAAAAGTCATCTACCCATCTTTCAGGCATCTCACAATCTATAGTAAATTTTTTATTAGCCATTATATCTTACCTTCTTTCTTCTTATCACATTCTTCACAACGGAAATGATATCCAGTTCTTCTTTTAGGATTATTATTCAGCGGAAGTACAAGCCACCAACGATCTGGAGCATCCCACATCTCTTTTCCGCAGTCCTCACAAGTATACTTTACACTCAGCTCTCCAGTATTAGTATCCTTCATATAGAATTTAATACCATCAAAAGGTGTACTTTTCACTTCCTTGGGCTCGTGCTTATCACAAGAAGTAAACTTAGGTACTACAATTCCTACCTGGTCAGTGTGCTTACAAAAAGAAATAGATTCGCCACATTGCCAGTACTTACAATTCTCACACCTCTTATTCATCTTCAGTCCTCCAAAATTAGTCAACTTCTTTAATAATCTCAGTAGGAATACAATCTACACGGTAATTAATATATTCCGGCTTCCAAGGGTGATTAATACTTAAGTGTTTATTTATATATTTTTGAGCAATCTCCTCAGTCTCAAAAATAAGGTCATCAGGAGTATTTTGAGCTTCCTTACGATTTAGATAATGGTGACCTTCCATATTTCTACAAACATAATGATACCCGTCATTTACGGGAACAATTCGAAATAGTGTTATACAATCAAAATTATTCATTATTTTTCTTAAACTCCTTTTTGGTTTTCCACCAAGTCTTTATTTCGTCAATACGCTTAACAACTGCCCTGTAGTAATCCTCTTCCTCAAGCTCATCTGAACAATACTCACAAGGATACTCTTGCTCAACCTGTCCTAAAACTACAGGACAATCATCATCTCCGTATTTACAACCATGCCACTTACAACAATGAGAAGCATGTACTCCAATATTACTCATCTTTCTCTCCTAATCATTTTAATCCAGTCTTCAGCTGCTTCCTCTACTGCTCGCGAGTAAGGATTAAAGGTATTCCAGCCTCGGCCTTCATTAGCCCTTGCATTACAATAAGGACACTTTATGTAAACATATCTGTACCTATAGTCTCCTACATCATCGTAATCATCTACAAGCTCAGGCTCCTCACCGCAGAAGCACTTAGGAAGCTCGAGGGTTTCTTTTCTTTCTGCGTAGTATTCAATCTTTGCCATTAGATAAGTCCTCCTTAATCATCAAACTTATTTTTATAACATTCATCATCAGGCTTTCTAGCTCTTAAGCACTCAAATCTTAATTCGGTTTCATTATCATAAAAATACTTACAAGCGCGACAGGCTTTATAATTTTTTATATCATAATACTCGTACTCCGAACAGCTATCATAGCCTCGATGTTTCATATTACTTTACCTCCAAATAGCTCATCCTTAAGTTTTTCAAAGCTCTCGAGATAAGTATCCCACTTATTCTCATTCCAGCCGGCAGTGTATGCCTTAGTAGACATTACGTTATTATAATTTCTGAAAGCAAGATCCTGATAGATCTTAGGAAGAGTTTGTACCCAATAAGCATAAGTCTTCTTAGGAATATCGTAGAGTCTCTGGCAGGACTTAGCAATCTGATCGCCTACCTTACAGTAAGCCTTCATAAGATTCTGTACCTTCTCGAGCTCTTCCTTATAATCGGCAGCATAGCAAAGAAACTCCTCAATCTCACCAGAAAGAATAACTCCGAGCAAATGCTTTCTATTTATTACATTATTATTACGGGCATAATGAGCCATAACATAAGCAGGAGACTTAATCTTTACTCTATTGAACTGAGCATCACATACTACCATACCCTCAGCATCCCAAGGGAAATTCTCAGTAATCTTAATACAGTGTTCGAGTGAGTTAAAAGGATACTGCTTAGGAAGCTTAAATCTGCCCATACAGAGTGCTCCAGCAGTCAAAGAAGAGCAATTAAACTCTTCTCCGGTAAACTTATTTCTAGCCCCAAGGAAATAGATAGCAGGCTCCTCATAAGGAACTACTACTCTGTTGTAAGGTCCGACAAGCTCAAACATATAAGTAAGGTCCGAGTCAAGGTCGCAGAGAAATACACTGCAATTGGGATAATACTTCTCAATAGTTTGGGTAAAGTACTCACCAAAATTCGGCATTCTTACATCGCCAAGGTCAGCCTTCCAAGCGTCGATAGTTCCATTAGTAGAAATCTTCCAGGAACCGTCCCACCAGACCTTAATAAGTGAACCGTCTATCTTCTCAGATACAAAAGCAGTCTCCCAATTAATCTCAGGAACGTAAGATTCTCCGTAGTTTCCGAACTTCATGAAGGGCCAGCAAACAGGATGAGACCAGTCATCTCGTCTAAAGATAATACCTCTAGCTTCTCTTACAATAGGACTATTAAAGTCAGAACGAAGCTGGTCATAGTTAAAAATTACATAAGGCCCGTCTTCTTTGATCTTAAGATAATAAGGCTCTTGAGTCAAAAGCTCTTCCCAATTATCGTGCATATAGCAAAATAAGCCAAGTTCAGTATTAAACATCTTATCCTCACTTTCCTAAAACATCGAGAGTTTCAATGATACTCTGAAGTCTATCCATTTCTTTTTGTACGCTTACATAATTATCAAAGTGCTCGTCATAATACCAGTAGCCGATAGCGTCAATCTTTGCACACATACCTTCATAAGAATTAATTGCTTCGAATGCTTTCAGCTGAGCTTCAGTTTTAATATGTACATAAAAAGCTGAATTTACATGAGTAGTATTACAAAATTTCTGGTCCAACATGACAGCCCCGGTGATATTTTCTAAGTGATCCTGCCACTCTTGTGCCTCAGACTGGTCTTCGAATTCCCTGCCGTCAGTTGTTTCATAAGTATAAGTAGTATGAGTTTTAATCTTAAGCTTTGACATATCTTAGCACCTCAAAATAATTTTTCTTATTATATAATACAGTATCAAATATAGAAAAACAGCTACTTCCGTAAAAAGAAATAGCTGTTAATTTATTTTTAATTATTTATAATATTAAGTTTAGTTACTACACGAGTAATAGCTTTCTGGTAGCCTTCCTCGTCACCGGTGATTTCAGTATAAGGAATATTCAATCTCTGATACAGTTCCTTAATTTCTGCACTCAGAGCATCACTTTCTTCGGCCGTCTGATTACGACCCTTAGGATTATAAGGCTTAACTCTATTTATAAAAAAGTTAACATTATCATAAGAATTATATACAGCCATAGCCAACGCAGTAAGTGGTTCTTTAATCTTTTCATCTTTAGTATAAATAATAGTAAGCGGAAGCGGACTGTCTGTAACAATAACATCTACTTCATTTCTACATCTAGCAAGTCTGTAAGATTGCTTACCAAAGATATACTCCTGACAGTTAAGTGCAGTAATATTATGCTCCCAAGTCTTATCCTTTGCGAACTCACCGACAAGCTCACAGTTAATACCAAGTAGCTTAAGCTCACTAAAAATTTTTGCTGCACCTGTGCTCGTACCAGCTCCTGGCGCTCCGGTCAAATTAACAACAATAGGTTTCTTCATAAATTACCTTCCTTTATATCTTCTTAAGTTTTTCTAGTATCTCTATGCCTTTATCGCAGAGCTCATCCCAGCCAAACTGCTGAAGACGATCTACTACACAATTATTAGAGGTCTCCCTAGCATCAAGCTCAACAGCAATATCGTAAAGGTCATCTAGCATACAAAATCTTTTTTCAATAGACTCCACTTGCTCTTCTAAGGTAGGTCTATCACTAACCTCAATATCTTCAGGGTCAAAACCCTCAAGACCAACTTCTTTAAGAAACTGTGCAACCTCTTCAGGAGTAGTTTCAATATCTTTAATAAAATCTTTAAACTTCATCCTCAGCATCCTCCGGAATAACCTCAATACAGAACAAATTTTTAAGATTATATATTTGCTCATCTGTAGGTCTCTGCCACTGCATCGTATCATCTATATAAAATGTCAGGGCGCCGCCACAAATTTTTATTGTCGCTACCCTTTTAGGAGCTCTAATAGAAGTTCCTTCAATACTAGGCCAACTAATATTAGGCCAATCAAGCTTTTCATTTTCCATGACATTTACACACTCCTTCCTCAGGGATTCCGTTCTCTTTGCAAAACTGCGCAAACTGCTTACCATTTAACTCTTTAATAATCTTTTCCATAGGCCACTCGTTAATAGGCTCAGTTTTAACTTCATTAGTAGGAATATGGTAATCCGGATCCCACTTAAGTTTTTTAGCAAGATCACAAGCTTCAAGATAAGGAACTACACGATGCCAACACTCAAAGTTATAACCCCAGCCACCAGACTTAAGCTGCTTCTGAGTAAGCCTTTCTACTTCAGCCTCGACTTCGCTTTCATCACAAATTCCCCAAATTCCAGTTGTTACATAAATATTGTGCTTAATCAATTCAGCTTTAGCAAAAAGATGTTTTCTTTTTTTAAAATGAGTCGTGCCCTCCATTAAAAAGCCTTTATGAAAATAAACAAGCATTACTCAGCTACCTCCATTTTATTCTTTGAGCCACAATGTGGACAATACTGATACTTATGATAAGGTACATGTTTTCCACAAGAAGAGCAGATCATCATTGTGCTTGAGTACTTTGTCCAGCTTCCAAGCATACGAAGTTCTAATGCCTTCTCGCCAGTATTAATAATAGTGCGATCTACCGCCGGGTCAGGACAATCGGCATACTTTTCATATAATGCTGTTATATCTTCAGCCTCAATAGTAAGGCTACCGCAAACTTCACACTTCTTCATCGGTTTTATCCTTCATCTTTGCTCCACAATTAAAACAATAGTTAGCTTTTTCATAATTCGGTAAATCAGTCTTTTTGCCGCAAACGGAACACTCCCATACTACTCTGTTTGGCTCTTCGATGAGTCTGGTAGTAGGAACCTTAATCCAATGTGGTGTTGTTTTACTACCCTCAGACAAGCTGCGAATTACTAGCTGTTGTTTAGCTTCCCAAATAATTTTATCAAGTTCAGAATTCTGCCCTAAAACATATCGTTGATAGAGCCCACAATATTCTTCGCCATAGCAGCGCTGAGTTCCGCACGTTTTACAATGTATCTCTCTAAAGTCTTCTGAGGTCATTACTTATCACTCCTCATCTTTGCACCGCAGTTAGGACAGAACTTATAAGTATGATTTGCTTTATCTCCACAAGCAGAACACTTTACCAGTTTAAACATTGGATTAGGCTCTTCTTCATCAGACTCCAAAATCCAACGACCAGTTCTGGAAGTAATATCAGGAATCTGCTCTCTGGGAAGCTGAGTATAAGAAACAAGCTCATCAATAAGTTCCTTAAGACTCTTCACAGTATTACAACCGTCATAGTCACAACCAATAGCCCAAATCAAATGACGACGATTATTAAGATCCTGCACTTCTTTCTTAAGTTCGTTAACCTGACCATAGCCCTCATCAATAAGAAACCCGGCTAGGCCAGCAGCAAATTCTTCTGGGAAATCATAATTACATATTAGGGTATCAAATAGTTCTTTTACTTCTGTGGTCATATGAGATCCTCCTATAAATAACATATACAGCACGATTATCAAATTGTATATCTAAAGCATCAATTCCAGGAGTATTTATAAACTCTTCTGCTTGGTCCTTTGCCCAAGTACAAGTTATATAAGTGCTGCCTCCAGGATTTACACAGTGCTCCTCATGATCAAAAAAACTTTTTATTTTAATATTCTTACGACCTTTATACATTTTCATCCTCCTGTATTCGGGCACCGCAATGCGGGCAATACTTCCAGTGCTTTACTTGTCTATTATCAAACATTACACTACAAACCGAACAGTGTGTTATATGTGAGAACATATCAAGGTAAGCTTTACGCTCCTCTGGAGTAGCGTATGAGGGTAGCCCCTCTGCATGGGCATAATCTCTTGATGTAACTCCCGTCCAAGTTCCGGTACGTTCCAAGCGGAAGCCTTCATTAATAAGAGCAGTAGCAATTCTAAAAACATCACCTGTGCCAAGACGAGTTTCTCCGACAGTATCAGCCCCGTCCATAATAGGTAGCCAAGTATTCTGAATAACTTCTCTCATGCGATCAAAGTTATCTTCTATAATCTTCTTATCTTCTGCCATATTTTACCTCACCAATATAGAATAATATCATAAGAATTATAATATTCAGTCTCAGACTCATTAAACTTAATATCTTCATCAGTAAAACCAAGCTGCTTAAAAGCATTAACAAAGAGCTGACGATAATCTTCTGGGGTCTGAGTACTAGGAATAAACAAATCAATACTATTTGTATTACCGCCGCCCATAGTCAAAGTTCTTCCCGAGGCTGGCTTAATCAGCCTAATAGTATAATGATGCTTAGTAGCAAAGCGTTCAATATTAGTCTTAATATCGTCTACATATTTTTGGATATTACTTTCTTCCTCTGCTGCCTTGTTAATAATTAAATCCTTAAAAGTCATCTCTTTCGCCTCCACATCCAAAGGTTATATCACTAAACTCATTGTCAAAAGAATAGTTATACTTTTCCTCAAGCTTTTTACATACTGCCATAGCGGCTTCAACAACTTCCTCAGAAGTCATCTTTTCATAGTCGCACTTCCTGGTCCAGTCGGCAAAATAAAAGCCAGTAAATACATCAAAAAGTACTTGCTCTTGAATTTCTTTCTTGTATTCCTCAAACGCAAGCTTAAATTTATATTCTACAGAGTGTTCCTCAAAACTAAATTTATCCTTCACCATAATTCTCCTTCATCTTATTATAAAGGCTTCCGTCTATATCAAGTCTAGCTCCGAACCAACCCATAGAGAACCAACCACCGTCTACGGTTCTTACAAAATAGGAGGTCTCATCATCGTATACTGCTTTAACAAAGTAGTCAGTCTCGGTAGCATATAGCCAGTAGCACTCTTCTACCTCACTGTGCCAGGTCTCCAGCAACTCAGTATCCTTGCACTCGGCAAAAGGAATAACCTCTACTATAGTAGCAATACTGAGCCTACTGGGCTTTATCTTACCATCATCAAAGGTATAGTATTCTTTTCCTACTTCCGGAACAGGCTGTAGATTATAAGGTGCCGGATTAAGAATTGTTATAGTTCCCATTAGTCTTCGTCCTCCTGTTCTCTAAGTGCCTGCTCTACGTCTCGTACAGAGGCACCTTCTGCAAACATAGCCTTAGCAATACCAGCGAGATCATAAAGAGCCTTAGTAAACTTAGCCTTATACTTTTCTTCATCCCACTTATCAGCAGGAATATAACGATAAGTATAAAGAGTAAATACTCCAGGTTTCTTATAATCCATAAGTCCGTTGCGTCTAGTGATGGAACCTTCTTTAATCATTGCAGGTCTAATTTCATATCGAAGGTCTACCACTGCTTCAGGATATACAGTTCCCTGTACTCGAATAAACATAGCTTTCTCGCCGTCGAATTTCTCAAACGGTTCATCATGAAGTTCATACTCTTCTATGTTATTAGATATGTTGTGCCACTTCTTATATTCCTCAGCGGCCTCACGATTTGAGAATACCTTCTCAATCATATAATCAGAATAACATCCGTCAGTTACGATATATACTTTCATAGTTTCCTCCATTAATAATTTCTTTATAATATAATACAATAAGGGATAGCCTAAAATTAAGCTACCCCTTAAAATTTTATTTTATAATTTACTTTTCACAAGGATTTTCTATCTTAAGCTGTTTAGCAAGTCGACAGATAATATCATAAGCACTTTGTGCACAAGCAAGTTTCTCAGCATCTTGAGCATCTTGGACTGCTTTATAAGCACCCATCAAAAATCCTTTAATAATAGCTTCTTCGCCTCTGGTCATATTATATCTCCTTATAATGAATC
>JAEIGA010000287.1_pt1 | contig 72554 bp, 116 predicted proteins | sample 9270691 | NCBI WGS metagenome assembly JAEIGA01 (sample SAMN17057246, study PRJNA624740) | gut metagenome | biome: biome; isolation source: fecal sample | host: Bos grunniens | place: China: Xizang | collected 2019 | reverse complement strand
TCTTTTAACCACCGGTGAACCGACCGTGACCGCAAACAACTTTAAACGTTTTCCAAAGCTTTGGAGACCTAAAGAGTTTGATTATGGTTATTGTATCACTTGCCACAAAGCGCAGGGTAGTGAATATAGTAAGGTTCTTGTCTTTGAGGAGTTCTTGCGAGGAGGTCATCATGATGAATGGCTATATACCGCAGCAACACGCGCAAAGGACAAACTTGTAATAATTAGAGATAATTGACTTTATTGAAAAAATTTGGTATAATATAATATAAAGATAAAAAAGAAAGGGTAATTGAATGGAAAGATATTTTGGTTTACATAATCATACAATGTATTCGAACATCCGATTACTCGACTGCATAAATCGTCCTAAGGATCTCATTGACAAGGCGATTGAGTTGGGATTAAGTGGTATTGCGATTACTGACCATGAATGTCTAAGCGGACATATGGAAGTAAATCAATACGCTCAAAAAATCAAAGAAAAGCATCCCGATTTCAAAATCGCACTCGGCAATGAGATTTATTTAGTTGATGAAAGAGTTAGTGGAATAAAATATTACCACTTTATTCTAATTGCAAAAGATGAAATAGGACATAAAGCATTAAGAGAAATGAGTTCTATTGCTTGGTATAATTCGTATGTAGATCGAGGAATGGAAAGAGTTCCAATTACAAAATCTGAATTATCGGATATTATGTCGCGATATCGTGGACACGTTATCGCATCAACCGCATGTATGGGTGGAGAGTTATCAACCGCCGCATACAATATGGCACTTGCGGAAGAAGTAAATGATTTAACCTCCGCACAGCAATTTTATAATCAAATTTGTGATTTTATGAATTTCTGCACTAATACTTTTGGTGATGATTTTTATATCGAGTGTGCGCCCTCGACTGCCGAAGATCAGTGCCAGACAAATCGCAAATTATATCGAATCGCGCAAGCCTACAATATTCCTATGATCGTGGGAACTGACGCACATTATCTCACAAAAGACGACCGTTTCGTTCATAAATCATATTTGAATTCAAAAGGTGGAGAGCGAGAAGTTGATTCATTCTATGAGTTCGCGCATTTAATGACTTATGAAGAAGTTTGTGATTTATTAACTAAATGTTTTGACGATATGTCAATAGCAAAAACTATTCTATATAACTCTGATAGAGTTAAAGATAAAATAAGTGATTATTCACTTGAAAGAAAGCAAATGATTCCAAAGGTTGATGTCAAGTATTATGCGCCAAGTTCAGCTTGGGAATGGGATTGTTATCCAACACTTCGCTATCTATTGGCATCTGACAATGACCAAGAAAGATATTGGGTTAATGAGTGTCTTAACAAGTTAGCCGAAATGGGATTGGATGGAAATCAAGAGTACGCTCAACGTTTGGAAATCGAAGCAGACATAATTAAATTTATAGGAGAGAAACTTGATGACTGCTTGTTCGCATATTTTAATACCTTTAAACACTATATCGACCTTTTCTGGGAGTGTGGATCAATTGTTGGCCCTGGCCGAGGATCAGCCACAGGCTTTTTATCAAATTATCTCTTAGGAATTACTCAGCTGGACCCAATCAGATGGAAACTCCCTTATTGGCGTTTCCTTAATAAGGAACGAGCAGAGCTCCCCGATATTGATATAGACCTCGCACCCAGTAAGCGACCAGCAATCTTTGACGCAATTCGAAAAGAGCGAGGAGAACTTGGTCTTGTGCAGGTGGCAACTTTCGGCACAGAAGGTACTAAATCTGCTATCCTCACAGCTTGCCGAGGCTACAGAAGCGAAGAGTGTCCAGATGGAATCGACGTTGATATAGCCCAGTACATGAGTTCATTGGTTCCGCAAGAACGTGGATTTTTATGGTCTATTAAAGATGTTGTTGAAGGAAACCCAGAAAAAGATAGAAAACCCGTTGCAGCTTTCATTCGAGAAGTAAATAACTATCCTGGTCTTCTTGGAATTATTCGTTCAATTGAAGGACTCGTAAATAAAAGATCTTCACACGCTTCAGGTGTTATCTTATATAGTGAAGATCCATATGAAACTGCGGCGTTTATGAGAACTCCAAGCGGAGACTTAATCACTTGTTATGACCTACATAAAGCTGAAGCAGCCGGAGATACCAAGTATGACTTCTTGGTAACTGAAATTTCGGACAAAATTATTAAATGCTTTGAGCTATTGGTTAAAGATAAAGTTCTTGACGATATTGGTTTGAGAGCTTTGTATAATAAATATATTCATCCAGAAGTAATCAACACAGAAGATCAGCGCATTTGGGATCACCTTGCGGCTGGCGATGTAATGGACGTGTTCCAGTTCAGTACGGGAGTTGGATTGGCGATTGCGAAGAAGCTTAAGCCACAAAACCCGATGGAGATGACGGCGGCTAATGCAATGATGAGACTTATGTCTGAAAAAGATAAAGAATCTCAGCAGGATAGATTTGTTCGTATCCAAAAGCAAGGTCTTGACGTGTTTGATAAGGAAATGCGGCAGGCTGGTCTTGACGATCGAATGATCGAGTTCATGCATAAACATTGCGACCAGTATTGGGGATGTTGTGCGATTCAAGAACAGATGATGGAATTACTGATGGATGTAGCTGGCTTCACACTCGGTGAAGCAAACAACGCACGTAAAATCGTTGGTAAAAAACAAATGGATAAAATTCCAGAACTGCGCGAGCAGGTTTATGGAAAGTTTGACCGCGTTCAATCCGCAAACTATTTCTGGGAAAACGCAGTAGCTCCGCAGTTGGGTTATGCGTTCTCATTAAATCACTCACTTCCATATAGTTTCGTTGGTATTCAATCAATTTATTTTGTAATGAATTTCAATCCAATCTACTGGAATACAGCGTGTTTAATTGTTAATAGTGGTGCGACCGATGAAGAAGCTGGTGGTTCAACGGATTATGGTAAGATCGCAAAAGCGATCGGAGATATCCAGGCCGCAGGTATTCAAGTAAGTCTCGCAGATATTAACAAATCAGAATTTGGTTTTGCCCCCGACGTAGAAAATAATCGAATCCTCTTTGGATTAAAAGGTATGCTGAATGTTGGCGATGAAGTTGTTGCTTCAATTATCGCAAACCGACCTTATAAATCCCCAAGAGAATTTTTAAATAAAGTAAAACCCGGAAAACAAGCAATGATATCTCTTATCAAAGGCGGAGCTTTTGATGATTTAGAAGATAGAAACTTTACAATGACTTGGTATATCTGGGAAACTTGTGATAAGAAAAAACGTCTTACACTTCAAAATATGAATAGCTTAATGAGATATGACCTAATTCCCAATACAGAAGAATTAGTTCTCGCAAAGAGAGTATATGAGTTTAATCGTTATCTTAAATCAATTTGTATTTCTGCTGATAAGAAAGAATATAATCTTGATGAACGAGCATTAAACTTTATTATGGAACTTGGTGAAGAGCATCTTCTCACTGTTGTAATGAGTAATTATACTCTTAACGCAAAAGAGTGGGATAAGAAAGTATATCAAAAGCATATGGATGTCATTAGAGCTTATTTAAATGAGCACAAAGATGAACTTCTCAATTCATTGAATTTTAAAATCTTCAAAGAGGATTGGGATAAATATGCTAAAGGTAATATTTCCGCTTGGGAAATGGAAGTATTATGTTTCTATTATCACGAGCATGAGTTAGCTCATGTAAATCAAAATAAATATGGATTCGTAGATTACAATCTACTTCCCGAAGAGCCTATTGTTGAAAAGACTTTCCAAAAGGGAAATAAAGAAATAAGAATGTTTAAACTTGACCGCATTTGCGGAACTTGTATAGCGAAGAATAAAACAAAGAGTACGGTAACAATTTTAACTACTACAGGAGTAGTTACAGTTAAATTTGGTAAAGAATATTTCTCAATGTTTGATAAACAGATTTCTGAACGTCAAGCTGATGGAACAAAGAAAATTATGGAAAAGTCTTGGTTTAATAGAGGCAATATGATTGTAGTTACAGGTATGCGAAATGGTGATAATTTCGTATCAAAGAAATACGCATCGACTGGAGGACATCAATTATATAGAATTCAAGAAATTCTGCCTAATGGAGACCTTATCCTCCAGGATCAAAGATATCAAGGAGGTATAGAAGAAGATGTATAATATTGTAGCTTTAATGGGTGAGGCTGGTAGTGGCAAAGACCGCACTCTTAAGGAGGTTCTTAAAGCCGCTCCTCACTTTAATGAAATAGTTAGTTGTACTACTCGCCCTCCTCGATAGGGCGAGTAGCATGGAGTAAATTATTATTTTTACACTCTTAAAGAATTTGAAGAGAAAGTAAATAACAACGATATGCTCGAGCACACAGTTTTTAATCACTGGTGCTATGGAACAAGTATTGAATCACTTAAAGAAGATAGTGTCAATATAGGCGTATTTAATCCTGCGGGCGTACGTTCATTACTAGCTCGAGATGATTGCGATGTACTTGTCTTTAGAGTTCACGCAAACGATAAAACTCGTTTATTAAGACAGCTTAATAGAGAAGCTAATCCTGATGTGCGCGAAGTTATTCGACGCTTCCAGGCGGACTACGATGACTTTGATAACATTGAGTTCCGAACAATTCCTCTACCAAACGACTACAAAGAAGATTTGATGTGGAACACCAGGGAGATTTTGAACCAGACCTAGCGCAAGTTCGCGCAAGGACGAAATTGATTAATTGATTAATCCAAAACACTAGATATGGTAGAGGGATTTTTCCCTTTTTACAAAATTTAGTATTTTTGATTGGAGGTTATACTATGCACGTAATAAAGCGTGACGGCACACGAGTTTTGTTTAATCCTGACAAAATCGTTACTGCCATCAATAAAGCTATGGTCAGCACCTATGGAGCAATATACGAATCAGAAACAGCAGAAGAAATCGCTGACTTGATCGGTTCTCGTGGTGTAGATATGACCGTAGAAGAGATACAGGATTTAGTAGAAGAATATTTAATGAAAAGCGAGTATCCAGAAGTTGCTCGTTCCTATATTTTGTATAGAGATAAGAGAAGTAAAGAGCGTGTTCGTAAGAGTAAGCTCGTAACAGCAGTTATGAAACGCACCGAGGCGACCGCAGTAGAGAATGCAAACGCAAATGTTGATGAAAAAAGTTTTTCAGGTCGTGAAAAAGAAGCTTCAGCTGACGTTCAAAAGATTATCGCTCTTGACTATGTTCTTTCTCCAAGAGTAAGCAACGCTCACAAGAATATGCTACTTTATCAGCATGACCTTGAGAAAACCAATATCGGTGAGCACAACTGCTTATTCGTAGATTTTGAAAAAGTATTTACAGAAGGTTTTGTAACAAGAAATGGAGACATCCGTCCTCCCGCTTCTTTTAGTAGCGCTTGTCAGCAAATGGCTGTTATTTTCCAATGTCAATCTCAAGTTCAGTTTGGTGGCGTTGGAACAGTTCACTGCGACTATGATTTATCTCCTTTTGTAAAGAAGAGCTTTAAGAAACATATTAAACATTATTTAACTGATATTGAAGATTTATCAGAAGCAAGAGCAGATGCTATTGTAAAACAATATGAAGAAGAGAATGGAGAGCTTTGCATTGATAATAAAAAGTTTGGTTGCGGCATTTCGCAAAAAGCCTACGATTTCGCTATTAAGCAACTTGAAAGAGAAGGTAAACAGTCTGCGGAAGCTTTATATCACAATCTCAATACTCTCGAATCCAGGGCCGGTTCACAGGTTCCATTTACTTCTATTAACTTTGGCCGAGATACATCGACTGAAGGTAAGCTCGTCCAAAAGTGGATGCTTAATGCGTCCATCGCGGGTGTTGGTAAGCATCATTTAACTCCCATTTTCCCAATTAGTATTTTCCAATATAAGAGCGGAGTTAATGCGGAACCAGACACACCGGGCTATGAATAGAAGCTTCACGCAATTGAGTCCTTAAGTAAGCGCATTTATCCTAACTTCGTTAACTGCGATTATTCACAGGCATACGAAGATCTGGATAATCCCGACACATATTTCGCCACAATGGGTTGCCGCACAATGCTTGGGCCCGACAGATTCTCAAACAATTCAAATCGTGTTGGTAGAGGTAATCTGGTTCCCAACACAATGATTCTACCTAAGCTTGGTATTGAATATGGCATTTGTTTAGGTAAGAGAAAAGAACCCGATTTAGAAGGCTTCTGGAAAGCTTTTGAAAAACTTCTTCAACTTTGTGAACAAGGTTTGTTAGAGCGTTTCGATATTATGGTTAATCAGCCGCCTGAAGCTGCTCCATTTATGTATAAGAATGGAACTATGAAAGACGGTCAAAAGTGCAAAATGTCTAACTATGAAGCACTTAAACACGGCTCTCTTGCTATGGGATATATCGGCATCGCAGAAATGTGTCAGGCACTCTTTGGAAAGAATCACGCAGAAGACAAAGAGGTTCACGCTTTTGCTCTTTCAGTAGTCAAGCGCATTAATGAATATGCGAAAGAAGCTTCTGAAAGAAATGATTTGAATTTCTCTTGCTATGCGACTCCAGCTGAAGGTCTTTGCCACACTGCCGCAAAGGCGCTCCGCAAACAATATGGCGAAATTCCTAATGTAACCGACCGTGAATTCTTAACCAATAGTCATCACGTTCCAGTATGGCACAAAGTAGATATCTTCGAGAAACTTGCTATTGAAGCTCCTTTCTGCAAGTATCCTACTGGTGGTTGCATTACTTATGTAGAACTTGATACTACATTTATTAAAAATACAAAAGCTATCGAACAAGTTATTGACTATGCTTTTAAAGAATTAGATATTCCTTATTTAGCAATTAACTTTCCAATTGATGCCTGTCTTGAATGCGGGTTTCAAGGAGAATTCAATGACAGCTGCCCAGAGTGCGGCAGCACCGATATTCAACAATTACGTCGTGTTACCGGCTACCTGACCGGAAATTATAAAACGGCATTCAATAAGGGCAAACAAGCCGAGGTAGAAGCACGCGTTAAACATAGCTAAGGGAGGTATAATTATGGTAAGAAATTTTATTCAACAGAATTATACTGAATATTTGGGAGATGAGAGTTTCTTATCTCCCATTAGTCCCCGCACTAAAATCCTTTGGGATAAATGTAAAGAACTTCTATAGCACGAGAAAGAAAACGGAGTGCTGGATATTGAGACAGAAGTTTTTGCAGGTATTACAAATTTTGGACCTGGATATATTGACCAAAAGAATGAAGTAATTGTTGGTCTGCAGACAGACGCTCCTTTAAAAAGAATTATCAACCCATATGGCGGAATGCGAATGGTTGAAAATAGTCTTAAAGCATATGGATATGGAATTGATGAAGATATGAAAGCACATTTCCAAGAGTTCAGAAAAACTCATAATCAAGGAGTATTTGATGCTTATACCCCAGAAATCCGAATGGCTAGACACACTGGTCTTATTACTGGACTTCCCGACGCTTACGGCAGAGGTAGAATTATCGGAGATTATCGCAGAGTTGCTTTATATGGTATCGATAAATTAATTGAGTTTAAACAAAAAGATTTACAAGAACTTGATATAACTTATAATTTAAAAATGATTCAATTAAGAGAAGAAGTTTCTGAACAGATTCGCGCTTTAAAGAAAATGAAAGAAATGGCAGCGACTTATGATTACGATTTATCAAAACCAGCAGAAACTGCCCAAGAGGCATTATAGCATATTTATTTTGCCTATCTTGCTGGAGCGAAAGAAAATAACGGTGCGGCCACCTCGCTTGGTAGAGTATCAACCTTCGTTGATATCTACATGGAACGCGACTTGGCGGCTGGTAGAATTACTGAAATGGAAGCTCAGGAGCTAGTAGATCAATTTATTATGAAATTGAGATTGATTAGACATCTGCGCACACCCAGCTACGACGAACTCTTTGCTGGGGATCCTACTTGGGTCACCGAAAGTATTGGCGGAATGGGGGCTGACGGCCGCAGTCTTGTTACTAAAACTTCATATCGTTTTCTTCAATCTCTTTACAATCTTGGTCCGGCACCTGAACCAAACCTTACGATTCTCTGGGATGAAAATCTTCCAGAAAGTTTTAAAAAGTTTTGTGCGAAAGTATCAATTGATACAAACGCAATTCAATATGAAAATGATGCTTTAATGCGTGAAATGCATGGCGATGACTATGGTATTGCCTGCTGTGTTTCTTCAATGACTCTTGGAGAGCAAATGCAATTCTTTGGAGCACGTTGCAATCTTGCTAAAGCTCTTCTATACGCTATTAATGGCGGTAGAGATGAGTTTACAGGTGCAGTTGTTGTTCCAGACATTCCTCTCTTAGACGATGAACAACTTTCTTTTACGCCCGTTTGGCTTAACTTGAAGCAAGTAATGGATTATGTTGCTAAAATATATGTTCAAGCTAATAATATTATTCATCATATGCACGACAAATATGCTTATGAAGCAAGTCAAATGGCGCTTCATGATACGATTGTAGATCGCTTAATGGCTTTTGGAATTGCTGGCTTATCAGTAGTAATTGATAGTTTATCTGCTATTAAATTCGCAAGAGTTTATCCAATTCGTAATGATGACAATTTAGCTGTAGATTTCAGAATTGACGGAATTTTTCCTAAATATGGCAACGATGACAGTAGAGTTGACTCTCTTGGACAATCTTTAGTTGTAGAGTTTATGACAGCTTTAAAACGATATCCAACATATAGAAATGCAAAACATACATTATCAGTACTAACAATTACAAGTAATGTTGTGTATGGTAAAAAAACTGGAGCCACTCCTGATGGTCGAGGCGAAAAAGAGCCATTCGCTCCAGGAGCTAATCCAATGCATGGACGCGATACTTCCGGCCCACTGGCTTCATTAAATTCTGTAGCCAAGCTTCCATATGCATATTGTGAAGATGGAATCTCAAACACATTTTCCATTGTACCATGTAGTCTTGGTTCAACTGTTGAAGACAGGATTAATAATTTAATTCATATCCTTGATGGATATTTTAAGCAAGATGGTCATCATTTAAATGTTAATGTATTAAGCAGAGAAACTTTATTAGATGCTATAGAGCATCCAGAAGAATATCCAGCTTTAACCATTCGTGTTAGCGGATATGCAGTTTTATTTAATTCATTAACAAAAGAACAAAAATTAGAAGTATTGCAGAGGACATTTCACGAATGAAATATAGTGGTATAATTTTTAATGATATATCTGCGGCACCTGGTCTATGCGTGACTTTATTCACGCAAGGGTGCCCGCATAGATGTCCTGGGTGCCATAACCCAGAGACCTGGAGTTTTGATGGCGGTAAAGACTTTACTCTCGATACTATGGAAGAAATTATTGATGGATTGAAAGCTCAAGGAATCTAGCGTAATTTCTGCGTAATGGGCGGAGAACCTTTATGCGAAGAAAACGCTTTACTTACATATACAAGCATTTCGCGAGTAAAGATGGACTTACCCGAAACAAAAGTTTATGTTTGGACTGGATACACTCTTGAAGAGTTAAAACAATCCAATAATCTATATATACAAGAATGTTTAAAAATAATTGACGTTCTTATTGACGGACCCTATATCGAATCTGAGCGAGATATTACGCTTTCAATGAGAGGCTCCAGCAATCAAAGAATAATTGACTTAAGAAAAATTTTTTGATATAATATATTAAATGAGAAAAAGGAGAGTTAATTATGAATAGTCCAAAAATAAAAAAGATTGACCCCTCTCAAATTAGATATACTCCTGAAGAAGGAGAAGTAGTTTAGACTCCTGAAGGAGAATACATGATTTGGAAAGATGGTCATTGGAATACTATTAATTATGAAGGTAGTGATATTAATTTATCTTTATATGATATGAATAAACAAATTATATCACAATTACCTGTTCTAACAGATTTAGCAAAAAAAATGGAAATTATTAATGATTTCCATAGTAAATATAATAATGAATTTTATATGTTATATGGAAAAGAAATATCTTATTTCACACTATTTCAAATTAATAATAAACCAGATTGGTTTTTTGAAGAAGTATCGTTATGTTTAAATAATATTGGTGTGATTAAAGCAATGGATTTAACAGAAGATGAAAGTGCAATTGAAATTTGGGTTTGTGATGAAAATAATGAAGCAACTTGCTTATATCTTTTCCCATATGATAATGGTTTAGTAAAAGTTGGTGAATATTGTGAGTGAAAAGACAATACGAGTATATGATGGACTGTAGTATAAAGATATTACATATGAAGATATTTTAGATAAAAATAACAATCCAACTGGTCGGTATAAGACAATAAAAGAAGAGCCAGTAACAATTTTAGGGACATACTTAGACATAGAAGAAAATTATAATCAATTACAAATTGATATTGAAGCATTACAAACAATTAAAACTGGACCCTATAGTACGTATACTCATAGGTTTTGCTTATTTACTGATGGGCAAAAAAAACATTATTTAATAGCTACGGATTATTATTTTAATCCTCCAACAGAAAGACAAGCAGATTCTTGGTTTGATTGGCTTATTTCAATACTAAAAAAAGAAGAATGGTATATTAATGAAAGTGAAGATAAAGCCTATACAATAAAAGAATATCAATTAAATAAATCTTTATCTATAAAATATATTAAATTTAATATTACTCCAAAAGATGGTTCATCTTCATTTGCAATGTATTTTATACCAATGGATAATTGTTGTTATAAACTTATTTAAATAAGGAGATTCAATATGAAAAAAATTATGTGTAAAATAGAATTATTTGATGTAAGTCAAAATATTTATATTGTAGATACTGAAACTGGTGATATGGATTATGTAGCAACCACTACATTTGATACCATTGATAAAACATTGGCAACGTTAAGTTATAGTAAATCAATTCCAAATATTGTTTTAATGGGAGCAACTGGTTTTAGCGAACAGTTAGCAACAGATATTATAAACTATTCAAAAGCAACTTATGGAGAACAAAAAACTAATTTAGAAATCGAGGTAAAATAAAATGTATTTATTAAAAGCAATTGATACTTATAGAGTGGCTACCGTAGCAGACGTTGAAGCTCTTCACGAAGAGCTCTTAAATGATGGATCTTTTGATCTAACCGCATTCAGCTATAAAACAAAATATATTAAACAAAAAGGTGAAATCGTTGAAGAATATCAGGTTGTTAGCGCAACAAAGATTTTCACAGACGAGAAAGAACCCGATAGGGTTGTAAATGTAACTTACGGGGTGTAATTATGATTTTTGAAAAAGTAAGTAGATTAGCCGATGAAGAAATCGTAATGCCCGTTCGTAAAACTGGCGCTTCCGCAGGATATGATCTTGCGGCCGCAGATGATTATATCATTCCCTCTCTATGGCAACTTTGTGATGAAGCAAAGAGGTTATGGAATGTAGATGATGATGAATTCGTTACTATGGATCTTATGTCCCAGTTCACCAAACAAACTGGATTTAAACCAGTTCTTGTTTCTACTGGCGTAAAGTGTAAATTAGATCCAGATAAATATCTTCAATTAAGTGTGCGCAGTTCTCTTCCTCTAAAACACTGGTTGGTGTTAGCAAATGGGGTGGGAATTATAGATGCAGACTATTATGATAATAAAGATAATGAGGGCGAAATTTTCCTCCAAATATACAACCTTTCTCCGTTTAACATCCAGATTAAAAAAGGAGAAGCAATCGGACAAGGAGTAATCCTTCCTTATTATACAACTGAAGATGACAATGCTTCGGGTGAGCGCACTGGTGGATTTGGTTCTACTGGTTATACTTACCAAGAGGAAAGTAAATGAGAGTATTAGCTTTAGACTAGGCTTCCCGAGTAAGTGGCTGGGCCGTATATGACGGAAAGACTCTTATTGATTATGGAAAATTTTCTGCTACTCAAACCGATATTGGCGATAGACTGTATTATATTCGAAATCAAGTTTTACAATTGATTGATAAATTTGAGATTAATGAAGTTGTATTTGAAGATATACAACTTCAAGATAATCGAATTAATAATGTACAAACATTTAAAGCTTTGGCGGAAGTTTTTGGTGTCTTACATGAATTATTTGTAGAAATTAAAATGCCAAGAGAAGCAGTTTTATCGACTGTTTGGAAATCAAAAGTTGGGATTAAAGGTGCGGACCGCACTGCGCAAAAAAAGAACGCTCAACTTTGGGTTAAAAACACATACAATATATAGGCTACTCAAGATGAATGCGATGCTATATGTATCGGATACTATTATGTAAATAATCGAGTAGAAACCTTCGATTGGTCAGAGTGATTTAATATCTCCTAAAGATTTCTTATAAATGATAGAAATGAGAAGTCTTTAGGAGATTTTTTATTTTTATATCGATATAAAAAATAGAAAAGGGGAGAAAAGAGTGCAAGAGTTCTTAATCACACATTTAGGTGAGTTCATCTTCGCTCTAATTACTGCTATTATAACAACTATAGCTACTGTATGGATTAAAAGTGAGCACAAGGCTAAAGTAAAGGCTGAAGCTGAGGCCGAAGCAAAAATAGCAGAAAAAGAAGCTGAATATTAGAGATTGCTTAAAGAAGAACAAACTCGCCAATATCGTAGTATGATTGTTGATGAAATCAACCCGCTGGTTGAAGAAATTCATCGTATCAAAGCTCATGCTGATGAACAAATTAAAGAAGTTGAAAAACACATTAAAAATGATGAGCATGAATTTGAAAATCGTATTAACGATTTAAGAAAAGATCATAAGGCTGATAAAAAAGATGTAAAAAATCAAATTGCTGATTTAAATAAAAAGCACGAAGAAAATCTTGCTAAAATTGTTGAATCATACAAATTTAGATTTATTCAGTTATGTAAGACTCATTTAAAAGATGGGTATATTACTCCAGAAGAGTGGGAGTAGATAGTAGCTTTTTATGATCTTTACCATAGCCTTGGCGGCAATGGTCAGGCTGAAGATTATTATGAACAAGTAAAAAAACTTGTTGGAAATAAAATCCCAAACTAAACAAAAAAAATAGGGGACTAACTATTATTAAATAGTTAGTCCCCTTATTTTGTTTTTATACCATCGTAAATAAAATTTGTTAAACGCATAATCGAATTTCCATACTCTGATATAATTTCTGCGACCATTTCTTCTTCGTCATAGGATAGAATAACATCATAACTAAACATGAAAGCATGAACTATCTCATGGCATAATACCTATTTTACCTAAGCTAGCTAAAGCGTCTTGTCAATGTAAATAGTTTGAGTTGTTTTATCACAAACTCCGAGTGCATGAGTGCGCCAAGGTGTTAATAGCAAAGGATGGTTTGGAGAAACCATTCGGATTCTCCAAACCACATTGTTGATAATCATTTCATTTGACCAATTTTGGCAGCCAAAGCAGTAATTTTCTTTTCAAGATAAGCTTTTTCATCAGTTGAAGCATCACTAATCATTTCAGTAATATCCTGACTTAATTCCTACATATATTTTTCAAGCTCTCTCATTTGAGTAGCTTTATCTTTTTTCATCTCTTTAGCTTCCATATACATTCTACGATTTTCATAACTGTGACCCTCTCTTTCATCGCGCCATTGAGGTTCACTATCTTCCATTCTATATCCATACTCTCTTTCTTTATAGCTGCGGCCACCAGATGCCTGTGACTAACCACCTGATGATGAGTTAGACTAGCCGCCATTAGAGGATGAATTTGAGCGACCTCCACCCTAGTTGGAAGAACTGTAATACATGCGGCCTTCATCATATTCTTGATGATGGTCGCGTTTTTCTATTTTCTGCGGATTTGTCATAGCTTCTGTGACGGTGCAATAGTAGATCGCTTCTTCTAAATCTTTAATCATATCAATCGCTTCTCCAAGCTCTTTGGTATCTACCTCACCTAAATCACATAGTTGCATTTCAACCGCACACATTAAAGTTTCTTTCATATGTTTAAGTCTATCTTGCATGTGTCGACTCCTCCTTATGCTGCTCTTGTAATAATTAAATTACCATTCTGGACAAGGATAGGTTGGTCGCCAGTATTGGTAACGCTAATTTGTACACAACATCCTCGAGTAACATCTATGAAGACAGAAGCTTGTACATTAAAATATTGATCAACTGCTGCCGGTGTTACAATCATTGTTGTTGAGGGCACAGCCTCTCCATCGATAGCAATTGCTAATGAAATGGGTTCAACAGTTTCGCCTGTTGGAATTGCGACATTTCCTCCAAAAGTCACTAAAAAACGAGCACGATTTTGGCAGTTGGTGACGCCGCGAAGCGTCACCAAACCACTATTATCTCTGTGACCTATGGAAGCATTACCGCCAATTATGGTATCTGTGAAATAAACGTTTTGATTTGCTGGAACAGTTTGAACAGCATTAGCAATAATTTCCATACATCAGACCTCCTTATTAGTTACAACCGCATCCACTATTGAAGTAAGCATAGTTTGCGCATCCACCATAGCTTGCGTATGGGTTAGCTACTACATATGCTGGGATTGGAGTTTTTGTTCCAAGCTGATCAATAAGGAACGCATTCTGAGCTTGCTGTGAAGCTGTTAAACGAAGAGCCTGATTTTCAGCCTGAAGAGTACTAATCTTGTCTTGTGTTAAGAAGTCAAGGATAGAACGAACTCCATTATTGTTGTTTTCAATAATGTCTCTTGCTGCTGTTGCGATACCTGTATTAATTCCGTTGGATTGAGTGAGGATATTGTAGTTAACTTCGCAGAGCCCTCTCTCAATTAAACGTTGTGTTTCGCAGCAGCATGCGGCAGACTCAGCAGCCATATTGGCTAACTGACCTGTAATAGCATTGGTATTCTGAATGCTGCCAAGAGCAACATTACCAAAGCCAGTTAATAAAGAAGTATTCATATCGTAGAATCCATCGCAAATACCATGTTCTAATCCACGAATACCATTTTCAAGATTGTTGATATCAAAGCCATAGGCAATAGGATCGGTGCTTCCGCCACCGCCTCCTCCTCCCCAGCCTCCGCGACCCCAGCCAGTGAATAAGAATAAAAGAATTATCCACCAACCATTGTCGCCAAACATTCCATCGCCGCTTCCGCTGCGATTGCCTGTTACAGCTGCGATATCTGATAAATTGTAACCTTTTCCGTTAAACATAATTTTGTCCTCCTTAAATTTTTAATTGTTGTAGCCTAATGCACGTTTAAAGGCTTGAAACTCTTGGTCGAAATTTTGTCTGCCCTATTGAGCATAAATATTACGAACTACTTTCTCTAGTTCGCCAGTTCGACCACTTTGAGCTAAATTTAGGAGATTTTGTCCAAGAGGGGTATCAGCTTGACCTTGTAAGATAGATAGCATTAATTGTTGAGGGTTTTGGCCTTGTTTGATTAAATTGATTAATACGTTTGGATCTACAGGATTCAATTTCATACCTCCTTTTTAGAAGTTTAATACTTCCGGAGTTGCGGCGCGCGTAGGTGCGGTCTTCTCATCGAGACTTTGGCGAAATTGCGCCAAGACCTACTAAAGCTCTTCTTTGGTAACAAATTTATCCATTGATGGTAAAACAGTGCCCTCTTTTGTTTCATTTTTTAATTCAATTAATTCATATACATTCAATGCGGCAGTTCCATCAATATTGATTTGTTTGGTATAGATTCGCCTATTTGCCATATCTGGGAAGTAAAATACAGATCCATCAAAGTCTATAGAGGATGCACGGACCTCTTCTAGCGATGAGACTGGTCGTCCTTTTAATCCTGTTTGCGGCGGCGCCTGTCGCAGATACGGATTGTACGACTGCTAGGAAACTTGTGGATTAGTAGTAATAGGATAATAATTATAGTTTTGATACATATGTAAGGTCTCCTTTCCTTTACAACAAATTTATATCCAACCCCCTCCATAGGATAGTAATTTTTGTGATGGAAAAATTATCCTGTTTTGTCCTCGAAAAGGTCCTCCGGGCATCCAATCGAGGTCCTTTTACATACCAAAACTGGTAGGAAAAGATGCCTGGACGCATCTTTTTCACAACCTCTATAAAACAAAAAAAATACCCGAAAAATACCTTTTTCGGTATTTTTCGGGTATTGCCGCAAACTCATTTATTTAAGTTAACTTCTGCTTCGATTTTAGCAGTGATATATTTAGAAAGGTCTCCGTAAATTGACGTTAAATAAATAATAGCATCATCACTTAAAACCTCTAAAACTGCATCATAAGTTAATTCGAATGCTTTTCTTTGAGCTTCCGCAGTAAAAGCATTTTCTTTCTTTAAAGCTTCAACATAAGTCTGATTTGTTGCAATTACGCAATCAGAAATTGTTGTTGAAAGTAAATCAATATATTTGTCTGCGAGTTCATTATCTGCTTTTGTTTTAATTTCATCGCTTTTAACTTTGATAAATTTAACTGCATAAACAGTTAAAATTCCCAAAAGAGGAATAACGCAGACTTCTAAAATTTTATATAACATTTCTAACCAATTCATTTATTTATCCTCCTTGATTATTCAATTATTTTAAAATAAACTTGACCCGTAGTGGCAGTTCCTAAAGAAGTATTATTATTTGGATTAAGTGTGCCATAGGTACGATTATTAACTAAAATCACTTTGCCATTAAGTGTAATTGTATCTGCATAAGCGTCTCCTAAAGTTGTCGTTCCTAAAATTTTTGCTGAACCATTAACATATAAATTTTCTGTGGGTGCTGAAGTTGAGTTAATAGCAATTTTAGAGCCGTTAATATAATGACTGCTTGTACTAAGAGTGTTCGACGCAGAAGCATAAATGAGTCGATTAATAGTCCATTGGGTTTTTCCTGTTCCACCATTGGCTACAGGAACTGCTTGAATCCAAGTTGGTGAGGCATTTTCTCCATTTGATTTCAAAATATAAGTATTTGTTCCTGAGGTTGTAGGAGCATAAATTGATGCCGTACCTGCAGCCTTTGAACCACCATTTAGAGTTAAAGCTGTACCTCCTGCGTAATCGTTACAAGCTAAAACCTGCCCATTAGCGTTGGTATAAACTGGTTGTGTGCTAGAGCCGACAGGTATAGACCCATTCGCATACCATACTGCATAAGTATTATTATTGCCATTATATGGTAAATAAAAAGGAGTAATCAATTCCTTCGCGTCTCTAAATCGTATTTCCCCGTATCCTTCGCCCGAAGAACCACCATAAATTTTTATTACGCCAGGCGTCTACGCATCTCCAAGAGCAATAATGTGACTATAGTCAGGAGGATTACCGGCTCCCATTCCAACCAAAGGCATATATTTTTTGCTACTAGGAGGCAAAGAAACAGGGAGCAACGTTCCATTTGACTAAATATATAAAGATCCTGCTTTGGGATTATTGGCATCAGGTCCATATTTCCCAAATAAAATATCACCATTTTCAATCGTTTTTGATTGAGAATTATCTATTAATTTTGCTAAAGATCCCATTTTAAAATTTAAATTATTACCACTAGACATAGAAAATCATAACTCTCCTTTCTTTTATTTTTACTTTTTCTATAAATTATAGAAATTTATTATAATATAATTATACTATTTAGGCCTATATAACAAAAAATAGGGGCAAGAGAAAAATCTCTTACCCCCTATAAAATCAATTAATCTAATATAGTCCAATAAGTACCATACTTATCTTGTTGATATCCTTCGATAGCATTAATTCGATCCAGTAGTTGACGATATTGATCTGGCTAAAGCTTATAATCTGCACTTAAATTATCGTGTTCCACATCAATACCAACTAAAATTTTACTTTTTGCCGGAAGAGTGTTTAAACTGTATTGGATTATTTTTTCCACACTGTTATCTTTTGGATTTAACACTTCTCCAATTTTAAAAAATTGAATTGCAAATTCAACTTCTCCAGAGGCTTCTGCTACTCCGATATCTAAACACCAAGGAAGAATAATTTTTTTCTCATTTGCATAGCTATAAATATCATAAAAAGGAACAGGATACATCCTACTATTGCCTGCAGCATTTGTATAAGTAATTACACAACTAGTAGTAGCCAAATCCATATAATCTGCATATCTATCTACAATAAAATAAATTGTTTCAGATACATTATCTTTTTCCACAGCTAAAAATAAAGGAGCATCAATCTCTCTTGTATTTATATCAACATTATAAATATTATCTGCCGTTGGTAAAGTGGCATAAGTTGGAGGATTGATATTATGAATTAAATGTAAATTAGCATTATATTGCTCTGCTGTTGTAATCATAAGAATTCTACCTCCTTATGAAATTAAGTTATTGTAAAAGTATATTCATCAGATTCAACTTCTACATCTGCAATTTTATTAAATATTTTGCAAGTATATGTATAACGACCAGTTTCTGGTTTAAGAACTCTAATTTTTAATTCATTATCTTTTATCTCAATGATATCCCCTTCAGAATTCGTTGGTTTTGAAATCTCTTCTGTTACTCCCTCTAAGGTTCTTGTCCATTTATATGCAATTTCTCCAACATTATAGTCTGTTTCATCAGAGGTTGATCTAGACACTTTTAAAACCATCTCTTGCCCTGCTGATCCTGTGGCGTTAATTGTTAAATATCCAGAATTTATTCCATCAATCCATTCAAAAGTTGCTTGAGAGTGAATAGTTCCAGATACATCAGGAATCTTATCTTGGTCTGCGTCAATCGTTAAAGGATTGATTCCATCTACCCACATTACTCCTAAAGGCTTTATGGGATTATCGCTTACATAACAAATATTTGAATAAACATTATCTTTTGTAACTCTATTAAGCTTAGAAATTGGTTGTAGAGCATAATAACCAAAAGCTCCATCTTCGAGAGGATAACTTATAGTATTTACTCCTTCTGCAATAGCGATTGGTTCTATTTTATTTGTTTCAGAGTTAATATTAATTGGAGTCATATTAGCAATATCTTTTGCTTCAAAAGAAGTAGCTTTTTTATAAATATTATAAAATCTTTGAGGACGAGCATTATCTGGTTGTAGCTCAATAGTTAAAGCATTAGAATCCTCGTCTAAAAACATATGTTCGTTCAAATTAGTAGTAATATTAATTTCTGCTGGAGATAAAATATAACAAACTCTACTCATTTGTTCTGTTTTATTAATCACTTCTCCGTCAGTATCAGTGATTTGATTAATAGCTTTTATATAATATTTACCAGTTACATCTCCTCCATCAGGAAGAAAACTTAATACTGCTTTTCTTATAAATAAATTATTGGGATTTTTTTCTGGCCATTCCTCGCGATAGGGAACATAGCCTAAAACTCCCTCTTTAATTTCTTCAACCCAAAAAGTTGTAATAGGACGTTCTACTGGCCAAGAGTCAGGAGCATATAATTCATAATTAAATGAAATATTATAAGTAATATCATCATCTACAAGTTTACTAACTGATCCATCACTATTTTCGCGATACCATTCATAACTCAATTCATTTAAGTCTTTAGTAATTCCTTGAGCCTTTAACTCAAATGAATCATCACTTAATCTAATTCTACCATATTGAGGAAATTCCTCTTCTTCTAAAATAAACTGAATTGGAGTGGGAATTCCATATGAAGGATTCATACTATTTTCAATATAGCTACTAAATAAAGCAAGATCATTATCTTTTCTTACAATATCAGCGCTATTAAAATCAATACTTAAAGTTGGTTTAATTGGAATAGACGCAGGACTAGTATTAAATAAATAATTAAATTTAATTACTCCTTGACTATCTGTTTGAGAGGTATAAAAACGAACGGCAAATCTTAGGTTACCTGCGGCAGCAGTCATCTCAGAGGTTAAAGGCCAACCAAAACGAATTTTATTTTCATCACCATAAGTTTCTAAATCTTTTAACTAAATAAATGAAACACCTTCAGTACCAGAAGCTTCATTTACCCACTGTACCGCAATATCAGCAGTATCTAAATCTTTATAATCAAAGTATCTATCAATTGTAAAAGTTACAATTTCTGCATAGTTATCTGACTACACTCCACTACATTTAGCAAAGTCTGCGGGAATTTTAATTTCTCTTGTATTAGCATTAATCTCAAATGGAGCTTCATCAATTGGCAACATTAAATATAGAGGATCATGCGAAATCAATTCCTTGATATAAGAAAAATAATGAGCTAGATTTGAAAAAGCTTCTTTCCCATCATCTGCAGCTTCTTTATCTTCAGACTTTAATAAAGTTTTTGTGGGTTGTTCTGGATCAGGGCGAAGTAAATATTTCCAAGCTTTTTTAAATAAAACATTATACTTATCCCAGTTATTAGATTCATGATTTAATAATGTAATCATTCTATACTTTACCTTCCTTTCTTAAAAATAAGTAATAGATAAAACAGAGATTTAATCTCTGTTTTATCTATTTATATTAAAATTTATTTATATTAAATAAATTATTCTTGGCCGATGTCATCTACCTCTTCCCAATTAGAAAGCTCATCTTCAAAAATAATAACGGCATGGACTTTTTTATATCCGTCAGTTAAAATTTTGCCTTCAGAAGCTTTTAAACTAACCATTGAGATTGGTTCAATATTTATTAATTTTACTGGAGAAGTAATCGTGCCATTGCGACCAAGATAACGGTACATTGTTTCTTTTATCATAACTCATATTCCTCCTTGAATTTTTTAATTAAGAAAAAGCAGTAACGTTATCGCCAAAATATTCTTTATAATTTGCATTAGTGACTTTATCAGTTTTAGTTATAACGGATAGTCCTCCACTGGTTAGAGATCTTCCATATCCAACAAACGCTGCCGTACTAATAGTTGTTATAGCATTTTCTAATGTGAGAACTTCTACTGCCAGTCCTGTAGTAGGATTTAAATCATAGCTTTGACTTCCAAAAGCTGCTCTGCCAATTAACTAAAGGTTATTGGTGCTAGTTATTTTAATATTGGGTAAAAAAGCAAATCCTGACTATTCAACAGCAATAAGACTATTGGGTAAAGTGTCAAACGTTACTCCTGGGCCTGCGTTATAGAATCCACTTGAACCTATTTCTCTTAACTTTGAAGGTAATTTATCAAGTTTAAGATTACCCGATTTTGTTGTACGAGCGCTTAAGGCATAAGAACCAATAGTTTCAAGACTGTCTGGTAAAGTATTTTCTTGAGAGGAAATATAATTTTCAGAAACGTGCTCTAAAGTATAAATACCATGGAATGCTGACTAATTTAATATTTTAATTGTATTCGGTAAATATACTCCCTGTAAATTAATTGGTTTCTCTTGCTCCTTAAAAGCATTTTCTTTTACTGAAACATACTGTCCATTTGGCATAAAGAAAATATGACTTGCATTTACTGCAGAAGTGAAGTCACCAATAGAGGTAATATATTCACCTTCATGCTAGATTGGTAATGTAATTTTTCCACGTAACTAATACTATGGATTTGCAGAAATTTCTATACCAGAGCTTATTTTTTCAAAATTAAAATATTTATTATCTGTTGGTTCTGTAAAAACATTTTCTTTAACAAAGACGGCATAGAAATAATAATTGCGATCTGCTTTATAACTTGTAACATCAACTAAAATATTATTTACTATTTCTGATCCTACAATGCCAGCATTTTCTTGTAAATTAGTCCAACCTTTAAAAGCAAGGCGCTCTGTTAACTCAAGAGTTGACTCTTCAGTATTGCGCGCAGGAATTAAAGCTGGCTCATTTAAAGCTAATCCATATTTGACTGGAAGAATTACTTCATATTTATCCTCTGTGAGAGCGCTAGGATCTTGGAAATAAATCTAATATTTATGTTTTTCATAAATAGCATAAAAAGTAATTTCTCCATCGGGGATTGTAGTAAAATCATATTTTGAAAAATCTGTAATTAAAACAATATCTTCAATATTTTCTACGGTAGCAGGATTTGTTTCTGACCATCCTTTGAAATCATAATGAGTCGGAGTTGAAATTTCATTATTACTTGGAGGAGTAATAATAATATTATTATCGGTGGGATTAAAACGAAGAACTTTAATTTCAGACTCAATATTATTATCCACTCGTACAAAACGTGCTCTATAGGCATCAGCAATCTTAGCTGCTTTTATAGACAGACTTGGGAAAGCTACATTATATATATTAGCAATATCTGCTTCAGAAATTGCCTCATAATTTGTATTGTCAATGTATAACTCTCCAGAAATAACGGGAAGAGTCTTTAAAGCTGTTTCTGTGATATTGGTAAAATGTTTAGGCATATTATTAATTTTATCCTACTCTAAATAGATATTTAATATATCAAGATTAGTAGGAGCAGCCACTGGACTAGCAATGTATTCATAAATACGACCGTTCAATAAATCTAAATTCCATTGAGACTCATTATCATAAACATAATCTCTGTAAGAATAATTATTAGTTGCATATTTATAATTAACTTTATTGTTTTCTTCATAAATAGCTCCTTCACCTAACTAAATATAAGGAGTCCATTGAACGTCTTCCATATTGATAGATAGTATTCCATTACCAGTAGATCCAATCATATCATTAACAGCATTAGTAATTTTTTCTAATAATTCATAGCTGTATAATTTTAAACCGCCACCAATAATATTGATTTCACTAATATTTGTTGTTTTAGATCCATCAACATCTTTTATTACATTTTCAATATATAATCCTTCAGTATCAATCAAAGATCCATCTTCTAACTCTGTTTTTAATTCATTAGAATTATAAATAACTTTTGTCAAATTAGCAGCTTTACTTAATACTAAAGAAGTTATAGTATTAGGTAAGTATAAGTGACGTAAGTTAACACCATCTGCGAATAAAGCTCCAGTAATTTTACTACCAAGAGCCTTAAAAGTTTCTAATTTAATAGAGCTAAGTAGTTCAATTTTACTATCTATTTTATCAATATTAGTAATATCAAAAACTTTTAATAAAGATTTGTTTTCAGTAGCTTCATCAATAGCTTCAGCTTTAAACTATTCATTGGGTTTATATAATGGATTTTCATTACCCAATTCAATTTTAACCATATTCGAAGAATCTTTAGGAAATTCATATTCATCTACATATAATAAGCTAATATTTCCAATTTCCTATATGTATTTAGCGCCACCAATATAAATTAACTATTGCGAATAAGTTTCAGAAGAAAATAAATCCATTAAATCAATAGTTACTGACTCTCCACCCCTTGCGAATTTAGGTATAACATATGTTGCGCTTTCATCAGGCCAAAGCACTAAATACTAATCTAAAGCTGGTTTTACTTGTAAAACTAAATTACTACGCAGACTATCATCGCCTAATCCTATAGTTTTTGCATTAGCACGTAAACGTAATGTATTGCCGCCACCTTTTGGATTATAATCTTGAGCCATCCATTTACTATCATAATAGTTAAAACGATTACGTAATAATTGCGCTCTATGTAGCTCTCTGGTACCTTGTAAACAATAGAAATAAGCACTTGTTGTTCTATATTCGGGAGCGCCGGCATCATCAACACCAATCACATAACCTTTCGTACTAGGAGCAATATATTTATAATTCTAATTAGCATTTATAATACTAATTGGAAGGATGCCTTTCATGCAATAAGCTTTGCTAATATTATAATCAAAATTATAATAACCATTAATTTTTGGTATTGTTAATGTACTACCCCTCAATAATCTATAATAATCTCTAACATCTGTTCTATCAACTGCATAAGATTGATGGAAATTATTCCACAATAAACTATTAGCAGTAGAGAAAGCTTTCTTTCCGCCAGGATTATTAAAACCAGTAGTGGGTTCAACATTATATTCCCAAGAAGGAATACCTGAGTTATTAACACCTAATTGAGTATCAATGTCATAGAAGATTGGGAACCAGATATAATCTCCGCCCTCTTCTATTGGGCCCCAAGAAGAAATCATCATATTTTTGCCACGAGAGTCATATTGTAATAGTAATTCAGTTAAAATATAATATACCATACAATATTCTTTATTCAAGTGTTTGTCAAATTCACTTTCAAATTTAACTTTACGAGCATTTCTTAATTCTTTAAAATCTGGATCAAGAGGAATTCCTTCATTATCATAGTAATTACCACTTTCATCAGTAATGGGTACGTGTCCAAGTAAAGCGGTTACCCATTCCTTATCTTCATCAGTATTCATATCAAAGGCATAATAACAAGATTGTAGCCACTTAAATAACTTTTCTAAATGAGCGTAAGCACCAGTTCTATTATTGCCATTGACGTCACCACCAAGCAATACCTCAAAAGCCTCTCTAGAAGAAATAGGCGTACCTCCATCGTCAAGAGGCTTGGTTAAATTATCCCATGCCCCCTCAATAGCATCACTATTGATATGATAACGCACTTCGATATCATCACCTATGTCACTCTGACTTTCTTTGCCATCAACAATATAAGCACCGATGGTACCATCTGCATTTACATGATCATAATCATAGCAATAATCAAAAGGATTGCCACGGAAAGAACAGCGTCCACCCATATTATTTGCCATTTCCCAACATTCGCAAACTTTTTCATAGGTTTTATCTGTTAAAACTTTATGTTGCTTATCTAAAGCCATGCCAAGAGTATCATCAGCACCTTTATCCAAATTGAAATTATAACGACCAATAAATTCAGTAGAGCCATCCGATTTTTGATGGAAAACTAATACGGGGAAACCATATAAACTAGTACGATACTTTTTATGGTATTCACCAGTTTGTCCTTCTTTATTTGCGGCCGCCACGTTAGTTCCTTCATAATAATCTAAAGGATGATTCCAATACAACTCTTGAGCGAAGCTTGCGAAACCAGTGTTGTGACAACTAGAACTATCCATATAGTCGGCTTTCCAGCAAATAGTTTTTTCCGCAATATTATCGTCCATATAGAATTTAGAAAGCGATTTATCACCTATTAATTCATTTATAGAATCTTCACGACATTGCCAATTTTTAGCTTTTTTAAATTTACCTTTAAAATTCTTTCTTGGATATTTTTGCGATGAAGTACCTTGAACATTAATAGCAACTTCATCAGCCGTAAAACTAGGTGCATGTTTTTTATAGTAAATTTCATCAATTTCGCCTTTTGCTAAAGCGTAATCTAATGCAGGATTTACAAATTCAATAGAGCAAACCACATCTTCGTTAGCTTTGTTAAAAGGTAAAATATCAGGAGACTTAGTCTTAAAAACCATATAAGGAATTGTTGCATTGCTTGGATTATCTTCATTATAATCTTGTAGCGCTGCTAAACTCACAGTTTCATCAGCTGCATTGAAAATATTTTGATTATAAATGTCCATATCTTTAGTATTTGCTATATAATTCTAAACAATCTATTTAGAGGTTAAAGCTTGATCATAAATACGAATATTAAATAAATCTAAATCACACTATTCAGAATTAATTAAAAGTTTTTCAGCATAAATGGGTAATTTTGCAGAGGTTCTTTTATAAGCTACCATACCACTCATTACACCATTAACATACATGCAAATTTGTTCTTTTGCAGCGTTTACCGTAATAGCGACATGAATAACTTGATCATTAGTATAACGAACTGTAACATTTTTTCCATCGCTCATGCGGAAGAAAGCGTCTTGTGTACCACAGCATAAGCCATAAGCTTTATTATTATTATCGGTAGCAATGTAAGAAATAATTGCTAAATCGGAATTAAAATCGCGAATAATTTCTACCACATCATCTTCTTTATTATTTTCGTCTTTAATTGTGGTAGTCGATTGAGTTAATAAATTATAAGAATATAAGTTATAAGGCTTAAATTCAAATTCGAAAGTAAATCCTCCTGTATTTGGAGCAGCGTTGGTAAATAAAGTCAAGGGAATCTCCACAGAAGCTCCATTGCTAATTCTTAAACAATCTCGACCCGTATCTTCGTCAATTCTCCAGCCATTATTATTCCAATTAAAATCTTCTAAATTTGCAGCGTAAGTAGTATTATAATCATTTGTATAATGCCAGTCTAAACGACGTTCTAATGATGTGTTATTAGTACGACCCTCTGCGCTTAGCGCCAATAGTGCTCCAGGCGTTGGTTCAAAAATATTACTATGGCGGCAATAGATTTCAAAAGAGCGACTTCCACTACCACATATAATTTCACAAATGTTTTTAGAATTAGGCTGTAATCCAGTTACATTCCATCTTAAACTCTCGCCCGGCACTTGTGCTGCTGTAATATCGTCAGCAACAACGGATCCATCTACCATAAAAGTAATTGAATTTTTGTATCCGTCAGGCTGAGCAGTATTATACACCCAATAATATACTGCTGGTGTTTCATAACTCATGCATTCTGTTGGATATTCAGTCACAATAACATAAACTGAGTCTGCAGCTCCATCAGGATGATAAATAAAATCAGTTAAAATGGTATTACTTGGAACTCCATCTGCCATTAAATAAGCACTAATAGTATGGACACCAGCCGTTAATCCTATAGACTAACAATCAATAGGAATGCGAACAGAAGTATCATGTTCGTCAGCTCCCAAATTTTGTTTTGTTAAATTTTTCCCATCAATATCAATATATAAAGTTTTGTTAATTTGTCCAAAAACTTTTACATAATATGATACAGTTCCTTTATATATTTGTTGACTAGTAAAATTCTCTAAATCATTATTAATTTTTAAATCAATGCATTTAATTTTATTAATTGTTTTAGGATAAGGTTTTGAATTAGCTCCTTCAATAGTAATATCTACTGCATGAGTACCTCCATCTGGTGTAATGTACTAACCAACTGGCAAACTTGCTCTCGTACCAGACTTAATTTGCATACTGCCAAATCCTGTTGTATAATTTTGAGCATTGCGCACAGAATAACTGATATTTAAATATAAATCCACCTGTGAAAAAGGGGTTAAATCAATAGTATATTCTTTTCCATTTAAAAAAGTATAAGTTAAATCATGATAAGTAACATCAATTACTCTAGGATCATCTTCTTGATCTGGTCCATCAGAAGAACCGCCTGTGCCACTCACTGCAATTAATTTACAATTTATCAATCCAGCATTTGCATCATAATAATTAATTCTAAAAAAACGTCCATCGCTATTAATAATTAAATCTTCAGCTTTTGGTAGAGCATTTTGATCATCTAAATAACTAAATAAAATAGTATAAGTGTCATCGGTATTCGCAATAACCTTTTCAGCATTACTATACAACACTGCCGCACCACTTCCACCAGCAATGATACGCTCTTTGTCAGTGTCTAAATATATTTTTCCACTATCTGTAGCAAAATAAATAAAACCTTCAGTAATTTTAAAATTTTCAATAGATGCCTCAGTTCCTCGCACTGGATTAAAAAATAATTTATCACTCATAATTACAGTTTCTCTCCTTTCTCCTTTAAAAATATTTGTAATAAAAATAAAAAAGAGGGAAGAGAATAAAATTCTCTTCCCATAAATTTTATCTCTCTTATTATAAGAGAAAAAATAAATAAATTAATAAATCTTATTTGGCCAACTATTAAAAGGTTCCCCAAACATTAGATAAAGTAATTGTTGGAATAGTCACTCCCTCAACAGTTTTTGTTGAAGAAGTAAATATTAAATTAGTATTATCTGTTACGAATTCAATGGATCCAAGATTACTGTCAGCATAATTAAATAAACTAATCGTATTATTACTTAATTCTAACCTTGGATTTAACAATGCGTCATATCCTGTTTTAACCTGATTCCAAATTATAGACTTGGCAATATAACCATCATCGCCCTCTTCTCCAGAAGCTATAAATAAATCACCAGGAGCAGCAGAAGTATTGGTATCTATGGTAAAATCTACAGTAGCTACATACATATCTCCAATTTTAACTTTATCCTTTAAGGCTGGTAAAGCACTATAGCTATCGATATTACCCTTATAAGATAATGCGTTTACAGCTTTAATATCGTTATTAATTTTTTGTGTTAAAGTACTTTCTAAATTATTGACAGTAGATTTATCAGCTTTATCATTCTGTAAATTCGTAATCGTTGTACTTGTAGCTGTTACATAGTCATTGTAAGTACCATTATCTACTTTTCCTGCCAATCCAGTACTTAGTTCATTTTTAGTCGCAAAATTAGTTTTTTCAGAATTATAATCATCAATATTTAATTTTTTAGCCAATTCAGCATTAACATCGGCAGTGTTGGCTTTATTATTTTGTAAATTTGTAATTGCCTGATCTGTAGTTGATTTATCTGAAGTGTAATCTACTAAATTAACTTTTTTATCTAAACCGTCCTTAAGATCATCTTTAGTTGCAAAATTAGTTTTTTCAGAATTATAATCATCAATATTTAATTTTTTAGCTAATTCAGTACTAACTTCATCTTTATTTGCTTTATTATTTATTAAATCTGTTACATCATTCTACAAATTACTAATATCTGTATCATTAAGCTCAATATTGTCTTGATTGGCTGCGGCTAATTGTTCAACTGCGTTTAAACGAGCAGTTAAATCATTTCCTTCGCTACCATCACCTGATCCAATCAAATTCTATAAAGCTTCAATTTCAGATGTATGAGTTGCAGAAGTTGTCTCTAAAGACTCCACTCTTGTTGTTAAAGCTGTTAATGCATTACTAAGATCAGTAACGTTACCAGAAAGAGTGTTTAAATTTGTTACTAAAGTATCGTAATCTGCTTTAGTAACATTTATTTGAACCCAACTTGATCCGTCATAAGCCATAATTGCATTAGCTGCTTTATTGTCGACATTGTGGATCTTTCTAAAGAAATACAAGGTGTCCTATGCATAAGGTGGGTTTGTCGTACTGGTAAAAGTATCTACGCTATCATAGTACAGAACAGAGCCTTGAATTCTAATACGCTCTACCTTATCAGAGCCATCAGTATTTTTCCCTGTGATAGTGTCAATATACATGCTCTTTTCATCAGTGGTAACATAAACAGTACCTGCTGAAGTGGCTGCATTAGCCAAATTACTATAAGGACCCCATTTAAAATTTAAATTCGCCATAGTTACATCTCCTTTTTTATTTGTCAATCAGTAACATCTTGCCAAGTTAATTGTTGCTATAATGTTGCAATATCCGCTTTATTTTGAGTTACTGTATTTTTTAATGAATTTAAAGCTGTTGCAATTGAAGTTATATTACTTTCTAATATTAATACAGATTCACTAGAAGCTTTTTCGGCTAAAAGATCTTCTAGTCCTTTTACCTATTTCGCTTCAATTCCAACAACACTTAATAATCCAGAATCAACCTTTAACTAATCTGAAACAGATGTAATAAGTATTGATTTTGTCAATTGATCATATAGATCATTGGTTAAATTATTTTCTGACAACCCTTTAACCTTACCAGCGTTGGTATTTAACCATTCTTCTAAATCGGCAATCTAAGACGTGTTAACACTACCAGAAATCTATAAATCATCACCATTTAACTACAATGCATCTAACTTTTTCTTATCAGCTGCACTTAATAAAGTATATCCTTCTTGAGCATTAACTTTTTTATTTAGAATTTCTTCTAAGCCAATAATTTTACTTTGACTTAAATTATTTAAATTTAACTAACGATTTTCATCAACAGTAAAATCAGTTGATACGCTATTAATAATATTTTTTTCAGCATCCGATGGTAAATTTCCTAATTTAATAGCTTCAGCTGAAGTAATTAATCTTGAATCTTTATCCTTTAAAACATAACTTTCTAAATCGGTCTTTTTCGCATAATCTTCAAGATTAACTTCCCAAGAGCCAACTTGTTCGATAAATTTTTGTCCATCAATTTCTAAAATAATATATTCATCATATTTATCAGAATCAATTTCTAAACCAGTTGGCACCATAAAAATATATTTATCATAATCATCTTTATCAAGATATTCATTAATATCATCTAAAGACTCTATAATAATTCTATTTAAATGGCCTGCCGCCGCAAGTTTCTCATCAATTTGAGTCTTAGTATAAGTATCAATAGGAGTGGACCAAGTAAAATTACCATCCGAGCCTATGGTGAGAATTTGACCAGTTTCCGCATTCTTAAAATTTTTAAGGCTTAATAAACCGTTTTCGTCAAATTCAAACTATTTAGAATCAACAGAAATTTGGGAAGAGCCTATATCTCCTCCAAGAGGAGTTAAAGTTTTATTAGGCTAAATGATATATAAAGTCGCAATATTATTTTCAACTACCGCAATAGTTTGTCCATAATAATAAACTGTGTTAGTACTGCCAACTTCTTCTGCGCTTGCGGCAGCTAATTCAGCAGCCGACAAACTTTCAAAATAAGACCTTGCATCAAGAGGGAAGGCCGCAGTTAGATTTAAACTAACATCAAAATCAAGTTTTCCAAAATTTAAAGCCATTCTATTCCCCCCTCTTAAATTGTTATATTATAAACATTTGTATCAGTAGTTGGATTTACATACTCTAATACAAAAACATTATAATCAATCGGCGCATATCCATTTACTCCAGCCACAGGAACAATTTGTTTTTGAAATCTAAGTTTTACCTCAGAGTTCATTGCATTCACATTTTTTGCAGATTCAAAATCATCATCATCACTTATTTTTGGAAATGCAAATAAAACCTATTGTGCTCCAACTGGGACATTAATTGAAAAAGTTTTATTTGTTGTCTTTCCAGTTAAACCTCTAATAATATCTGATGTTAATTCAGGCTTATCTGGTAGCGTACCATAGAAAAAGTTTCTATAGCCTTTTACAGTAGCAGTAGTAGTAAGAATTGGTAAAATTCCTGCTTTAATTTGTCCATCTGGATAATCATTTTGTAAATTAGTTTTTGGAATTACACCATCACTATAAGAAACTTCTGCATTGATTGAGTATTCAGTGTCGTCATCAATTGTAATGGTATCAAAAGTTCCAGAAAATGTATTTAAGGTATTATTTCCAATAGTATCAGTAACTTTATAAGTTGCTGTTACACCCGTGGGAGTCGGACCGTAACTGTAAGACCCAGCATTAAACGTAATAAAATACTGAGGAGTATATTCCGTTCCAACTTCATATAAATTTGTTATTGGATTTAATTTTATAGTTGCTGACGGTGGTACAATGATTGGATTTTCTTCTTTTGCAAATACAGTTGATAAAAATTCTTTTAAATTTTTACCTACGGCCGCAACAGTTATATTACCCTCTTCTGGAATTTTAATTGTTCCAACATCTTCCGTAAAAATAAAATCTTCATCAAAATAAATATTTTCTGCATTATAATTACCATCCATAGCGACCCAATTTTCGCCATCATAAACATAGCCAGTATGTTGATATTTATTAGAAGAAATTACATCTTTTACAATAACAATATCTCCAACAATAGGATCTGTCATTGCATATTCTTGATCAATTAAATCTTGATGTGTATTATTATTTACATTTTCAATAGATATAATTGTTGCTTCTGTAGTTGTTATAAAGTCTGCAAAAATTTCATCTACGGATTTATTAACCCATTTTTGAGAAATATTATCATAGACTAATAAATCGCTGTTTTGAATTTCTGTAAGAACGATATCTTTTAAATCTGAAATTGATTCAATGGAAATTATTCCGTTTCCAGAAATTTTTCTAGAGCCAAGATATAACTCTGCTGAGCCTCCGTCTTCATCATATATAAAGTATAAAGTATCAGGCTCTCTATCTGCAAGAGGTAATTTTTCAAAATCACTAATTAAACCACGTCTAAATTTTACATAATTTGCCAACTATAATCTACCTCCTTTTTATAAAAATTTTTATATATAAAAAAACTGTCTCATAATTATTATTTTATGAGACAGTTTTATTTTAAGCTTCAGGGGTTGAAATTTCATTTTTCCATGCTTCGAGTGCGCCTAAGCGCTTAAGAATATCATTTAAACTCGAAGCTTGAACAGCAACATCATCAGCCGCTTTTTTCGCTTCTTTTTCAGCACTTTCAGCTTTTGTATAAGCTTGATTAGCCTAAGTGTTTGCACTGTCTGCAATTTCTTCTATGCCTGGTATAGTTGTATTTTGCCACTGATTAAAAGTTGTAGTAAATTCCTCTTGCTCTTCTTTAATACTCTCTTGTTCGTTTTTAATATCTTCGATATCTTTTTTTACATCTTTAGTGGGATCATTTGGCATTTGTATATATGTTACAGTCCCATCATCAAAGATATGACCAGTTGCATCATATTTAATAACGGGCATTTCTAATTGCTTCCCAAAATTTAATAAAACAGCTCCATTTCCCTGCTTGGCATCTTTTACAACACTTTGAATAGTCTTGGTGGTATCTTTATCGCCACCAGGTTCGTTATGAAGAATTTGAAAAGTGTTTCCAGAAGAAGCTAATTTAATCCAATGATTCCCCGATTGTACCCCTAAGCCACTATTTCTTTGTAAAGCATCTAATTCTACTTTATCATTATTGGGAACTTCTTTAAAAGGATCTTCATCGGGTAAGGTGGTAATATATTTATTTAACCCACTATTCTATAAAACTACGCGAGCAAATGATTCGGCAGTATAATAAAAACTGTTACCATAAAAACTCATTAGACTACCCCCTCATAAATAAAATCTACAATTAATCGTTTACTTCCTGAGGCTTCTGAATAAAATTCATCTAAATCTTGTTCTAAAAACCTTAAGCTTGAAATATATCCGACACCGTCCAAATCAATTTCATAAATTCCTGTATTGCCAATCATAATCGCATCTTTATCTTCGCTTCCATTTATGCAAAAAGAAACCCCTGGCTCTCCTTGGATTCCAAGATGAGATATTTGTCTATATTGTGAAAATAAATTATAGATCCAAGGATTGTCAAACTCAGATCCTTGGGGAGTGTTTCTGTTATCATTTAAACCATAGTAAACAAACTATTTAATCTATTTCATTATTCTCTTCCTCCTTATAGTATATTATTTTCTGCTGCTTTGGTGGCAGTGATCTACATATTTCCATTATATAATAAAGGAATAGTAATTTTACTTACAATATAATCTCCATCTAAATTTGCTTCATCATCATGCACATAAATTCTGGTATTAGGTTCCAAATGATAAATAGGAATTGTGCTAATTGTTACGCTTTCAACACAATAGCCATGCTAATAAAGTAAATCATCTAATTTATCTTTGGCACCTATGCCCTAGGCGCTTAATGAGAACATATTATCATAAGAGGTTGGAATTTGAATAAATTTATACCCAGTTTCCGCATTTAACTTTTTCAATTCCTCTTGAGTAACTGTATTTTCTACATAGATAACAGACGGAGTTTCTCTAAAATATATAGATTTTATATTGGTATCATTAATTGCCTTTGACCTATTACCAATGGCCTTCACGCTGAACTACTAAAGTTCGCCTTCTGTATCAAGGAAATCAAACCAAAAATTTAATTGCTCAGGCTATTGATATACAAGTTTATTCCAATATTTTAAATCTCCTTCATCTGCAGAATAATAATCATATACTAAATTATCGAGCTCATCAAATTCCTCTTTGATTTTTTCTAATTCATTAGTTAATTTTACTAATTTTTCTTTTTCTTTTTTTAATTCATCAGAATCTTCAAATCTTTTTTTCCAATTGTCGACAGTTTGAGGAATTTTTCCTTCATCATATTTATAAACAGCTTCGGTGTATTGTAAAATTTTTCCTTTGGTTGCTGCAATATCATTTTCTAATTTTTTTATTTTATTATCTGTATTAGCTCTTTTAGATACAATTTCTGGATTATATAATTCTCTCCAAAAACCTTGCATATCTACGTAATACTATTCATATCCTGTGCGGCCAGTAGGATAATCGTCCGGATTAGCCAATGCCACTTTCAATTCAAAATCTTCAAGAAAATTATATTTATAATAATCAAGCGCCATTTGATAAATAATTTCACGCCAATCCCAATCTTCAGTAGTCACTTTCAGTTTCTCTGCTTCAGCTTTAGTTCTACTGGTTATAGCAGTATCATGTTTTTTATTATACGCTTCAATCTATTCATTATCTAAATTAGTCGTCCAAATTGGATGATATGCGACTGGTTTCTTATCAATTGCATATCTTAAATGAATTGGAACCTTCGCACCCGAAAGACTTTCTTTTTCTCCCCAAATTGAATAATCATTTCTTAAATTTAATAAATTAGGGTTATTATTAAAAGATTGGATTAAGTTACTTCCATAAAATTCATAAGAATATTCTGGGGGGGTATAAAATTTATCATCTTTATTAAATTGCCAAATAGCCTCTTTTAAAGAGCGCTTTTTCTAAAAAACAAATTGTCCTTCAAGATTATAGAAATATTCAAATTCAACTAACATATTTTTAATTTTATCTAATACTGAAGTAAGACTTTCACCAATATTTGCAATCAAATCTCCAGCATAAATTAAATCAGTAAAACGATAGCCTGCTGTTTGTCCGTATTCCACTTTAGCAAAATAATAATATTCATCAGACCATTTATTTTGACTATCTAAAAATACTTGAATTTTATAACTTCCATCATTGCCTATAATTAGTCTATCTGTTAAGAATTCTAGATACTCTAAAGGAAGCTCCTATAGCTATAATTCTCGTTTCGTTACTGTTTCAATTTTTCCAGTTTCTTCATCTTTTATAATCTATCCAAACTCATCTCGTTGTATTATAACAATATCAATTGGTTCTTTAAAATTATCTTTTTCTCCAAAAACTCGACATTTTGTTTCTCCTCCCAATAAGATATTATCATAAATAGGGCTATCTACCTATCTATACAAAAACATTGGAAGATCATATCTATATTCCATTAATTCTAATCCATAGGTATCTAAATCGTTAATCACAATATTGTGATAAGGTTCACCTGCATAGGTATGAACCATATTTCGAATAATATCTTGGATAGGAACTTTAGTTATAACCCAATTTCCGTTGCTATCTTCTTGTTCAATGGTCCCAAAATCCACCGAAGATTCCAATGATCCACCGACTTCTCCATTAAGCAAACACATTTTATCTTTTCCCTAAATGGCAATATTAAAATTAGTAGCGCTACGAGACATATTAAAAGAAGTTATTAAAAAAATTCCTTGTGGAAACCAAATGATATCTGGATAATTAGAATCAATATGATTTTCTAATCCCACTTCTAATTTAAATTTAGTATTTAAACCCCAATAATACTCATTATAATTAAAATTAGAGGCTGAAATGGTAAGAGAGCAAGACCTGCGGATCGCGGAAGCTCCATCAACATTAATGGAGCCTTGCGTTACGCGTCCTTCAATTCGTTCAACAGGAGCCTCTTGAAAAGTTAATGCTGTTACTCGAGCATATACCACTTTATGCGGATATTTATCTAAATTTAATAAAAAATTTTTATCATATAGCATCAACATTTACGCTCCCTTCTATATAAGCTGTTAAAGCATTATAATATTCTGTATATGCACTAGAAATTTGTGCTGGATCCGCCGGAGGATTAGAAGTCTTTAACTCGTTCCAAGCTTCTTTTAAATTTTTAATATTGCTACCCTCAGTAACTTCAATAGTGTAAACTCTAGACATTTCCTGATAGGCTATATCAGCATAAAGTCCGTTACCCAACCAAAGGTTATCTACATCAGAAAGATTCTTTAAAACTAATCTACCGCTGGTACATTGTAAGATTTTAGATATGTCACCATCGTCTTTAGGTTTTTCCGGAGTGGTAGTAAGAGTATTGTTTGCTAAACTTCCTTTCATATCTATCTTATTAGACCAAGAGTATAAACCAAATGTAAAATCTATATCATTTAAAGTTCCTAAACGTCTTCTGGTATTTCCATCATAATAAACATCCTTATATTTTAATATTTCTTCTACAGTGGGAGTATGATAAACTCCACCAATCTTAAAACTAAATTGCTCTGTGTTAGAAATTGGGTTAACCTCATCAACAGGTATTATTGGTCTTGCTGATACTTTTAAATAATGAATTAAACCAAGAGAAACTAAAGCATTATTTGTATCAGTTAATTTGCTTATTACTGATTCGTTATTTCCAATAATCTAACGAACTTGATCTTTTAAACTAACTGAATCAATGAGGCTAAAATTAACAGAACTTTGAGGTTTATATGTTGCATAATTAATTATTGAACCTTCTCGCCAATAAGATTTTCCTTTAGTCATATTTTCTACAGGAGGAGCAATTGCCATAAGAGGGTTATTTTCGAGAACTTCACTAGGGAATGTATATATTCCAGAAGGACCAATTTCCAAAAGATTCCATTCGCTATTATCATTTTTTAAACGATAGCGTAATTTGGTAAAAGGCTAAGCTTGAATAAGTGCTGTATAAGCGTTTAAATCATAGACAATTCCATTATGGTTATCATCGATATCTAACTTAATAGTATTAAATTCAAGTCCTCCAGTTTCAGTAATCTCTTCTGTTATCATGCCATATTTGCGTAAATTAGCGAATGTAAAATCATCAATTTCATAGGCCGTACTTGAAAATGTGTGAAGCATGCGGCCGAGGTCTTCATTAGGAGATAAAGAAGTATTCATCAATCGTACAATATAATTTCCTTCTGTTGGAGACCTAAACATTTTTGGCTCTCCATTTGTTAACCATTTTAAAACTTCCATTTTAAAGTCTCTTTCTAATCGTGTATTTTCTGCAGTTAAATTTGTAGATAAATCTTTAATAATTTCTTTAGAATTCGCTGGGGTGCTAGTTCTTGAATTCTCGGTAATCTAAATACCTTGTCTAAATGTATAAGCATTATCCATTAATAAACTAATTAACCCAGAAATTGGAAACTCTTTATAACTCACATTACCATTCTTAAAAAAGAAAGGATACTTACTACCCATGGTATCCATCTTCACTTCTAATAGAGTGTTTTTAAAAGAAGTTACTTTTGGATTAAATCTAATTTTTAATTGTCTATCTTTATCAGTAAGAAACATATCTTCAAAATCAACAAAAATCTTTTTCTATTTTGCTAACTATCGATTTGCATATACTCCTTTATCATTGTAAGCTTGAATTGCATATTGGTAAGTCACACCTTGCGCAACACAATAATCTTTACAAATAAAAAATGGAGTAGATGTTTTATGTGATGTAATTATAAATTTAGTTAATTGATGCCAAGTTTGGAAATTATCTTCATCAGAAGAACGCAATAAAATAAATTTCCCAGTAATATATTTTTCTAATTTGTTATTTGGAGTTGGCTATAAAGTTAATTCTACATAGCCTTCATCTTGATTTACCTCTGATGAAAAATCACAATATTTAATTATATTAGAATCAAAAGTTGTTCCATTATAAACTCGATAAGTTACACTAGAACACTCTAATCCATTAACAGTTTTAACTTTATATACTACCAAATAATTTTTTTCATTTTCTAAACTATATTCAAGAGTCCATTCGTCAATACTAGAAGTTAATTCTGTGTCTTTTGAAGAATTATGTAATTGCTCACCACTAGTAGCAACAATTTCTCCTTCATTATTATATAAAACAAATTCATAAGAATAAACCTTTTCACTAAAATCTTTAGTGTTTTCATATACGCCAGTATAATTATAAATATTAACATTAACTTCATCTACATTCAATCCTTTAATTGAAAGTGTTGGCTTCGCAGAAAATTTAAATGTTCCAACAGAAGAATAATGTCCCTTGGTTCCATCATTTGCTACATAAGCAATCTGAACTTTATAATTTTGACCAATTTTAAAATAAGAAGTTTCTTCATCTTTTGGATCTTTTTCAAAAAAAGCCCAATATTTTCCATCTTTAAAAACAATAGATTGTTTTGAGCATGTCCAAGTGGCAACTGTTGCACTCGTCTAAATCGTCTTTATCCATAAAGATAGCTCTTTAAATTCTGACCAACCAACTGCTTTATTCATTAAAAAGGGTATCATAATTCCAGTTGGATTAGTTTGCGCGGCTAGCTTACTCTCAATTACTGGCGCCGCAAGTTTTACACTAGTACTCATAAAATCATTCTCCTTTCTCTCTTAAAATAAATAGGGTGGATTGAAAATCCACCCTATTTGAAATTTATTGCTCAATCATGAACATTAATGCTTCCATTTGAGCGGTTGTAAGTGATAAATCATCACTTAAATTATTTATGTTAATCATATAAATTTGAACCTCTTGCTCTAAAGAAAGTAAATCCATTAATTCTTTATTTACTTCTTCGATTTTTTCAGGAGGAATAATATATTGCTGAGATTCCGTATCAAGAGTGCCACAATTCTTAGCAATTTCCATCCTAGCCATTTCAATAGAGTTTGCCAATTCAATTAATGTATTTTTATTTTTTTGTAAATAAAAATTAATTTTTATAGGGAGCTTTTGATCTTTATCGTTAAAAGCTTCCATCAAATTTTTTGCATATAAATAAATTTCATTATTTGTTAATGTCATATCCTTTTTCTCCTTTTTACTCTATTATTAAGTAGTAGCAGATGAATCTTGATTAGGGTCATCTTCCTCATCATCTTCAAAGATTGAACCAAAAGCTCCGGCAATAATTTTACTTAGTGCAATTCCACCGATAACTATGCCTCCTCCAAGAAGACCACCCGCAATGGCAGAAACAAAAGCTGATCCAAGTGCAACTATAGTACTCCATATGCTTACTGTTGCGTCCCCTGCTACTTGCTACATTTTTAACTCTTGCATACTTCTTGTCATCGCAGCAATTTCATCCCATGACGTCCATTGCGGCCCACTGGCAAAAGTTTTAAATGAAGGAATTCTTATACCGCCTTCTTCTTTGTATGTAACATCCGATTTATCTGAGTAAACACCATTATTACGTAAACCAGTGAGTCCTTTTTCATCACACCAAAATTCCCAATTGCCACGAAGTTTTAAATTACCCCATGCATCAAGAGCAAAATTGGGTCCTGCTGCCAAGACTATGCCTCCAACAGCCCCTTGATTAATGGTTAAGCCAGAAATGTATCCATTTTGTACGGTTCCTGGTGAAGAGTAAATTACCCCAGAGGCTAAATCAATTTTCATTCCCTTAGGATATTCTCCTTTTCCAAAAATCGCTTCGTCAGTCTCTTTGTCATCAATATCTTTCCAAGCCATTTTTGTTAAAGTCTCATCATCATAGTTAGCACTCTATAAATAATAAAATTCATTTCCAACTTCCATTAGAGATTTTCCCTTATTATCATCATCTGTTTGAATTTTAAAATAAGGCTCTTTTTCAGAATTAACTAAAACTCGTTTTGAAGTTAATTTAAAGTTATATGCATCAATATGCCCATTGGTTAAATCAATTTGCATTCCCGTTTTTCCATTAGACGCTATATAATTACCGCTTTGGATAATTCCTTTATTACCATTAAATTCAATGCGACCTGCGCCAGCTTTACCAATAAATGCAGTTCCGTCAACTCTAAATCCAAAAGATTGAGCTCCTTCATGGAAACCATATAGCCCAACCATACGAGATTTAAGAGATCTTGTAGAAGCATCAATAAATTCAGTAATTGCTAAATCACCCATTAAGACACCATTGTAAGTATTATCTGGATTTTTGTATCCTGCGCCAAGCATCGCTGACATGATATACTTATTTTCCTCATCAATAACAAAATCACCATTCCATTCATTTAATAATGATGATTCATGCTAATTTTGTATGATAATAATTGGTTGCTACCAGTATATTGTTTCCACGTCTTGGCCTTGATTGTTTTTGTATTTATAAAATCCTTCTACCACAACAAAACATTCAGTACCTAATCCTTGTTCATACATGACAGATGGGACTAGTAGGTTAGTATTTGTTATTTCTTGCTATCTGACTTGATTTATAATGTAAACATTATTTTTCATATCTTGAAGGATGTTATTGCCACCTATAAATTCCCATTTTGTTTCTAATGTTTCTTCAAAATATGTTTCTTCAAAGTAAATACTCCATGATACATTGTGATTAATTAATGTATTATAATTCTCACTACTAATAATAGGATTCTATCCTAATTCAATATCTTTTAAAAGATCAATATTTACTCCAGATTGTTTCATTCCGTCTAAAGTATGCGCACTTCCAATAAACTCATACTTATCTACGTCTTGTTTAAAAACAAAATAATATTCCCATGACTTGTTATATGCTATAAGACTGTCATACGCGTCTTTGCTAACGAGACGTTTTTCATCTGCAATATTTATAGAATTTAAAATGTTTTCAATCGATTCTAACTCTTTACTGTTAATATTATTTTTTATATCTTCGAGCTCTACTTGACTTTTATTAAATTTCCAGCTATCGGCTCCTGCATCCCATTCAAAATATTTCGTTAGTGCTGGATTATATAGGCTTAACTATTTATAAATATCATTAGTAATATATAAATATTGAGTTTCGCCTTCTGCTAACTCAATTTCGTTAATAGCAGTTTGAATATCTTTTAAATTTACAATAACTTCAACCCATTTAGTTTGAGAAGAAATTGCTGGAGCAAAACTTATATATTTATCATAAAGAGGATTTCCTGCTACAAGCTTATTTCCTTTTTTATCAAATAGACAAACTCTCCATTCCAAATACTTGGTTGTTGGCCTACCTTCATCATCTATGGTGGCAAATTCCACCTCTGTGTCATCACTAATATTATATAAATGATAAACTCGATCAAATTTAGCTTTAGTATCTAAAACACCTAGGCTATTATATACAATCCTAGTTGTTCCTGATAAATAATACTAACCTAAACTCCAAGGAACTGGATGAACAGTAGATAATGAAACCATTTTTTCATTATCAATTTTATAATCTTTCAAAGAAACTTTAATTATTGCGCTAGAAGGATTACCATTACTATCGGGAACCAATTGAAGTTCATTGTCTTCTAACTTTGATTCTTCCTTCTTAGCATCATATATTACTGGAAAGCCCATTTGTGTCTAAAATGTTTTTTCAACGGTTACAAAATTATTGGTTGAATCTATAAGGCTTATATTAATCTCTTCATTATTAACATTTCTCAATTCAACTTTTACTTTAAGATTACCATCATCTCCTATGTCAGCGGGTTTGCGCATTGCAGGGCAAAATCCTTTATTAATAACTGCTAGTGTATGATGAGTGCCATTTGTTCCCATTAAACCAAAAGAAAACTGCAATTTAGTTTCATAATAAATTTCACTATCTTTTGGGTTAACCATACATATAATATGGGTTTTTCCTGTAGGCTCATAGGAGTTTTGTATCTAATACCAAAAGTCTCTAGTATCACACTCTCCTGCGCCTTCATCTCTTATAAAACTTTCATCAGTAATAATGCTAGTTGTTGATTGATCATTTGATGAAGTTGTTGTATTTTCTTGTATTATCTTGCTAAAACAAACATAACCAGGTCTATAATATGGTGATGTTGTTTTAGTCTCTTCTAACTCGTCTAAATCCGTGGCAAAGCCTTGATTATTAACTAGCCAGTCTTTATTATATGTTAACATTGAAAATTCTGGTATATACCAATAAATTCTAGCTCCATAAAGAAGTTGATCTCCTAATTTCAATCCGTCAAAATGACAGCGCAACTATCTCGATTTATTGGCGTTTGAACTATCCCATAAATTATTACTAGATGCATTGTATAAAAAATAAGAGTCAAATGAATTATCTAAATGCTCAATCTATAATCCATCCGCTTTGTCAATTGCGGCAGTATTTGGAACTTCATCTGCATTCGTAAAAATAAGTTCATTGCTCGTGTACATTACGTGATTGTAGAATAAGATAGCTTTATATCTCTATTCTTGCATTCTATAATCCATATATTGCTCTATACCGTCATTTCCATTGTCAGTAAAAACTGGATTCATAATTGGAGGAGAAGTTTCTTCATTAACAATTGGACGCCCAAAATTATTATAATTTGATAATCGCTCCCAATTTTCTCCCAAAAATGTATACTCTTCAGAAATTTGATAACCAGGATTATATTTATACCAATAAATACAATACTTTTGGTTATACATATCTAAATTCATCTATACATAATCAGGCAAATTAGCCTCTTTTTCTCCCTCTTCTTGCTCTCTTTTAAATAACATATCTAAAATTTGCTCAGACTTACCAGTCGGAAACTATTTCTTAGCTTTATAGGTATAATAAAGTAAATAGTCCTAATATGAAATATTTTTATAATTATGAATTTTGTCAGTAGGATAACTATTTAAAATATCGACAATCGGGAAACTATTTAATATTCTTTTGATTTCTGTTATAACTCTATTAATACGAATTTTTGCCTAATCATAAATACCTAAATAACTAGAAAAATGAATACTTAAATCTGTCTATAAATTTTTAAGTATATCATCAACTTCATTTAAGATACCTAAAAAACCTTTATTTGATTCACTATTATCAATATACTCTGCAGCAAATCTATTTAGATCAGGAATCACAAAAGTTTTTAAACCATCATCTGTTTTTATTTCTTGATAAGCTTCTTTTTTACTTACACATTCTAATAACTTAAGATATAGTTCCTTATCTGGTATAAACTAATTTTGTATGGAATTAACTCTATTAGGAAGCTCTCCAATCAATTCATTTAATTGAGTATTAATGAAACGTTTCTCACTTTCACCAGTAGACTAAATTTCATAAGTACTAATTTCTTGAATATCATTGTTTAAATTATTCAATTGAGTATTTAAATCTGATGTAATTAATCCTCCTGTTTTGTTAATTAAAGTATCTAACTCAGCAATATCTGCGGCTAACCATAAACCGCACTTATCAGAAGGAATGTTTTCTTGTTGTGACTGATCTACTAAACGACTATCAGTTTTAGCAATCTGTAAATATTTAATTTCATCATATTCAGTATCATAATATCCATCGCTAAAACCTAAATATTTATCAAATTCATTTTTATTATACCAAACTAACCCTATTTTTTTCTTATTGGTTGCATCATTATGAAGATGATATTTATAATCCAATGAATTAGGGCTATAAATCTATACAACATTATCAGCAATGCCGGTGACATTACTTCCAAACCCTAATTGTAAACCATTAATCTATATATGGGGTAATTGAGGATAAATTATTTCTTTAGTTTCAGGATCTAATGGATAAGTAATAATATTACCATTCTAATTTTTAAAATTATTTCCCTGGCATAAAGATATTTTAATACCTTTAACAAAACCTTCAGTAATTGTCAAAGGAAAAACTTTACTTTGAGTGGAAGGAATTTTAAAACTATAGGTATTACCAAACATTTCTGAATTTGAAAAAATTGCAGTTTTTTTAATATACTCTCCTATTTCTGGTACATAAATAAATAATTCTATAGAAAGTCCATAAGATCCTTCAATAATCTAATAATTTTCCATAAAAGTCTAAAAATCAGCTTTTAATAATAAAGTATTATAAATGCCTGAGTTTTGTAAATACTAAAGATCTTCTCCAAAATCTTTTTCCCATATCAAAACACTCGCCTCAGAACCATTCATAACAATTCCAGTGGCTTTAATTTCATTATTCCAATCAATTAAATTTCCACTTATATTAACTACACTATCTATCTAAGATACATAAGTAATTGGAGCATTATTCTCCTCTTTATCTTCAACATATTTACCGATAATAAATTTCTTTTGGGAATAATCATTATTTGGCACAGTAACTCGAACAGATTCTCCACTTTTATATTCTGAATTTTCAGAATAGGCGTCAAGGGTAATACTGCCATCAGTTACTTTGTACTTACCATTCTTACTATTAGAATCGTCAATTATTCGACAAACAATAGTTGTATCAAATGCTAACTCTTCAAGCTCTTTATCGACAATAATCTTAATACTGTCAAATATTGATTCCATAAAATCACTCATATATCTTCACTCCTTTCTCTCCATATTTCTATTATACTATAAAATTTTAGAAAAGTCAATTTTTAATATTAGACCAAATAAAAAAAGGTGGGTTATGACATGAAATCATAACCCACACAATAAAAATTATTTGCGATTTGCGTATTGAGAAGCTCTATTTACTAATGTACTAAAAGCTTCTTCAATTTCTGTTCTTGATGAAACTCCTGGGAAGTTTGCTTCAATTGTTACAGTCTACTCCAATGTATCTGATCCGATAGCTCCCAAACCAGGAGAATTAAGTGTTCCACCGATAGATTGGTTTGCTGCATGAAGATCTATTGTTGAAACAATACTATCAAGTAAATCCATACTTGCTAAAAAGTTCTCCGTATCCTTGGCATTAAGAACAAGTTCTTTTTCATGCAACACTGCTAATTTTCCGTATGATCCCCATTCGCCAGTATAACCACCTGTTGCAAATCCTGATGGTCTATAGATTTTTCCTGTTTCTGTCCCGCCAGTACCATAACTATACCATCCATCACCTAAGTCTTTTAATATTTCATAATCAGCCGTATATGAAGCTCCTTTTCGAGGTCCGTTTTTATATTCGTACACATCATCGCCTTTTTCAATATGTACAGTATTAGAACTCTGTGCACTTTCCGCAGAAGGCGAAGTGCCACCTCCACTAGCTTGTTCCGTAGTAGCCGCTTCTCCTAAGGCACTTACTCCTGAACTAATAGCATCTGCAGCTCCGCCAAAATCAATAGCTCCAAGCATACTACCCATAGAAGCTGCCATTTGACAGAATGTCATTGCTACGCCAAGAGACATATAAGCATAAGCCAATCCTAAAACCACAATTCTTAATGCGGCATATAGAGCGGTTAACTAACTAACCATACTCATTTCCTTTTCAATTTTTGGCATTAACTCTTCTTCTAATTCTCCTGCCAATTCATCACTCTTATCAGTAACTTTTTTAACAGATGAAGCTAATTGATCCATTCTGGTACTAGTTTGACTAGCTAAAAGATCCATCGCCATTTTCCACTCACCAAAAGTAGCTTTAACCGCGTCTGCATGAGTCTTTGTGGCTGTTTTCCACTATTCTGTAGAATTAACCATATCTTTATAGTCTTCTCCCCAAGCATCTGCAGTAGCATTGGAGTCTAACTAAATGGCAATATTGTATAACTCAGAGTATTGACCAAGTTTGTCATAGTAGTAAGTCATCGCGGCCTCTCTAGCTGCTAAATACTCGTCCTCAGAAGCAAAAGCTCCTTCGTGATATTGCTAGTCTATTTCAGTTAAAGTATCATACATTTCTTGAAGAGTCTAAGCATATTTTTCTGCATATGTATTAATACCCTCCAAAGCGATATTATAGAATTCATTTTGTTTATCAGCGAGTTCCTATTCTGCATCAGCTATAGCACTTGAATCTGCGGTATATACATAGCCAAAATTACCTTCTTTATCTCTTTGAAGTCTAACTTGTGATTTTGCATTTTGAGCTTCTTCCAAAGCAATTTCTGCCAAAAGAAGTTCATATTTAGCTTGTTGAACGTCTAATTCAAACTTGCTTAATTTAGTCTTTTCTTTTAACTAATCCGTTTCAGCAATAAATTGTTTTAATTTTTGCTTTGCAACAGTATTAGTTGTTTTATCAATTTCTTGTTGAGCTTTATTCATTAATTTTTCAGTTTCATAAATTTTATTGGTATTTGTTAAATATTCTTCTTCAAGAGAAACTAAACGTTCCATACCAGTAATTAACTAGTCAAAAGATTTTCCTCCAGTAAGAGCATCTTCTAGATCTTGATTAGCAGCATTCAAACTATTTTCCAGTTGTTCATTAAGGGCTTCTGCATATTCTTCTGCCTTTGCTAAGAACTCTTCTTGAGTTTCCATAGCCGCAGATAAAGCATCTTCATACTACTATTTAAAAACTTCTTCAGAAGTGGGAAGAATAGCTCTATCAAGCATACGCTTCTTGTTATCTGCCTCTTTTTGCATATAATCAGCTTCAGTCTGTAAGGCATCCAATTCATTCTTAAGAGTTTTTACTCGACCTTCTAGTACTATACCACGTTTTTTATAATCGGTTTGGTGTCCCATTAAATCCATTAATGATAAATAATGTTCTAGTACAGATGTACACTAAGCCAATTGATCTGTGTATAAATCAATTTCTTCGCGAGCCATTGCTAAAGCATTGCCATAATAATGAATCATTTGCTCATCTAGTTCAAAAATGGCCTGTGCGGCTGCAAATGCTCCATCTTTAACCTGACCAAGACCTTCAACAAAATCAGCTGGTGAAATAGAGTTAGTAGCCATTAAACCACCTAACATGCCTAAATGTCCAATATAGCTACCCATTTCAACATTTACCAATGCTAACTATCCACCCATGAGAGCAAGACCTTCAGCTTGTTTAAAGAAATCTCCTTCAGTTCTTGATAAAAGAATATCTAATACTTCTTTTGCATCATCAGTAATATCTAATGATACTTCAAGAGAATGATTCCACATTTCAAAATTATTATCTTGCCATTCATAGAATTTATCTTGCATTTCATTTTCTATTTCTTCTACTTCCTCTTGAGTCTAATTATATTTTTCAATCGATTCAGTAAGATTATCAATTTTCTCTTTCTTTTCATCCAGCCTCTCTTTTTCTTCTTCTGTTGCACCACCTGCGGCATTAGTAGCACGAACTAGGTCATTATATTCATCAACTAAATGACTTAATTCATGAGTATAGTTAACAATGTTACCATTAGCGTCATACTATAGTGTAACTCCTGCTTCTGATGCAGCCCTATCCGCTTCAGCTCGATCAAGTTTTAAATATTCCTAAGCCTATTTTTTCTTTTCTTTTAATAGGCCAATTTCTTTAAGAAGTTGTGCATTAGCTTTTGCCATCGCAGCAATACGTCCTGCGCCATAAAGTCGATCAGCTGCTTTACTAGCATCATCATATGCATCTCGGACATCATCCAAAGCATCTTCTGTTTCTTTATATCTTTCTACAACGTCATCTTTATCAATTTCGTCTACCTTCTCAGGCTCGTTTCCAGACCCTCCTCCGCCTTCATCCAAAGTTTCTCGAGATGTTTCTGGCGCAGTAGTCTCAACATTGACATCTCCTCCATAAGAGCCATTCGGGGTTATGGTCTTTATGGCGTATGCAGTTGTGCCTGTTGTTTCTGTGAGTTCCATTGATTTTTTTTCACCAGTAGGATAACCAGTTCGCTCATCAATAACGGGGTATTCAACTGTGCGAGTTGTAGTAGTGGTAACTGGTTTTTCTTCTACCTCGGCATCATAGCCCATTGCAGCGAAATAGCTCTCAGCTTGTTCTGCTGTCATTCCAGCCGCAGCAATCATATCATTACATTTCTATATGAAATTGGTATCATCAATAGCTACACCAACTTCAAATTCTTGATCATCAAAACCTGCTATTTCACTATGTAATCCAGCCAATTCTTCTTTAATCGTTCCATCAGCGTCTACAGCTCCATCGATATTTAAAAGCATTTCTTCTCCAGCCTTATCTCTTAATTTATCAACAGATCCTTCGACTCCATTAACGACATCCTAAATTAAATCCCAGTTCTTCTAAGCAAAATCTGGGGGTAGTAATTCAAACTACTCATCTGAGAGATTTAAAACATCTTGTAAACCATCATTAATGTCAGGTAATACAGTAGCAATATCAGAAGCACTCGCCTCAGAATCAGACATAACTTTATCAAAATCTTCCCAATCATCACACAATACTTTTACGCCTTTTTCCATTCTTTTATTTGCGGCTGCAATATCTGTCATCGCTTGTTCAAATTGTTCCGCTCCACCATAAGCTTCAATCTAAGCTTTATTCTATTCTTTTAATAAATTAACATAAGTTTCAAATTCATCTTCATCAATTTCTAGATCTGTAGCAATTTGAACTCGTTCCGCCTTATTGGCTTCTGCCTGTGCTTTCTCAATCTCTTCTTGAACTTCTTCAATAGTTGTCGCTTCATTAAAATCAACTTCTAAGAAGAAAGCTTTTTCTTCTTCGCTTAAACTATCGTAATAAGCTTGTAATTCATCACTCTTTCCTTCCCATTCTCCGCCTTTTTCTGCTGAGGTTATATAATCAATTTTAGCTCCTGCATCTACATACTCTTGTAAGTGAGTTTGAGCCTCTAACCAATCTTCTGCTGCTTGCTAAGCCTAAGCATCGCCACCAGTTTCTTCAAGTAATTTAGCCTTATACTCTTCATACTCTTCTAAAGAATCAATATCTTTAATATCCATACCCTCTGCTTCAAGAGCCTCTTTCGCGTCAAATACGTTATATTTTTCTGCTTCTTGTTCAGCAGCTTTTAATGTTTCATATTCTTCTTTAGAAGCGTCTAACATTTCTTGAATTTCTCTTAAAGTATCAGAATTATCAGCTTTATCTCCTAATGTTGTTTTAATTTCTTCTTCGGCAGCCATTAATTCTTCATATTGTGCTAAAAATTCACTAGAATTGTCTGTAGATAATGATAAATCAATTCCATTCGCACCAGCGCTGGCGTCACCCAAGCTTGTCTCTGCTAAAATGGAAACCGCAGTCTCTTCTTCTGCTCCTACTCCACCAACATGTCGAGTAACTTTTCCATCTTTATATTTAGCTCCACCTTCATCGGAAGCCATAGCTAAAGCTACATCTGACATTGCAGCATCAGCAGCTGCATCAGCCGTTTCTTTACCAGCTTCATTAACAACATTATCTAAGGCATTTTGGTATTCCTCTACCATTTCTACGTCGCCATCTTTCGCGGCTTGCTCCATACGATCCACAGCAACATCATAATCAACTTCTTCACCATTAACCGTAATTTTTTTATTGGTTAAGTCTAAGGCCTCTCCCATCTCTCGATATGCATTACTTAAATCTCCGGCTGTAGTTTTTAAATCTTCTAAAACTTCCTTGGTATCTTTACCCGCTGCACTTAATTTCTCATACCTCGCAATAACATCATCCATGACAGAAGTTTGTTCTCTCCACTCTCCTGCCAATTCTTTAACTTTTTCTCCCTGCTACATATCTTCAGCATTTTTTTCTTTGACAGCTTCCGTTGCAGCTTCTGTATTTTGTGTATATATTGCCATCGCAGCTCCAGCAGCCAAAACTAATCCAAGAACAACCGCTCCAACAACTGGGTTTTGAGCTATTTTTAAAGCAACTTCTGCAGCTACCTAAGCCCAAGTTGCAACAGCAGCAAGACCTTTTGCTCCTGTTTCCTTAGCTGTAGCAATAGTTTGCTAAATAGAAGCCAATGTATCCTCTTTCTTTGCATTTGCTACCATTTTTGTCATCATAGCAATTACTGGAAGAATCATTGACATACCAGTTAACAAACTGGTAAAACGTTCCATAGGACCTGCCGAAGTATCAAAAACTCCTGCTAAAGTCTAAGCTCCAGAATAAGCCATAGACATCTAGCCTACAAAAGTGGCCAATCCTTGGGCTGCTTTTGCCACACCTTCAGCATTCATATTTAATTTACCCTACATTTTGTCAAACTCATTATTTACGCCATTTACCCCATTTTGTACTTCTGGGGCAGTATTAGCCAATTCTCTGAATTTAGCAATAATAGGATCAATTTCTTCGTCTGTCATACCAGCATTTAATAAAAGCTCTCGCATTTCTCCACTTAAAGAATCTAATCCTCCAATAGTACTTCTAGTTGCATCACCCATACTTGTAAAAGCAGTGGATATAGCATTTAAAGCACTCGGATCTCCAGTTGTTCTAAATTCTTCAAAAGCATCTGCTAAAACCTTTATTTCATCAGAAGACATTCCCGCACTTTTTGCCATATCTAAAAACTTATCTTTTGAAGCCAATATTGGTTTTTGAGCTTTAATCATTTTTTTAAATATATCTGGCTATTTTTTCAATACACTCTAATATTTTAATTGAGCTTGAGTGGATTCTTTAGAAGCTGCTATAAATTCTTTTCTCGCTGCCCTAATCGCCTTTGAATTTTTTTTCTCTTTATTTAATTCTTGATTTAATTTTTCCTATGCAGCAGTTACTTTTGCAGATGAAGCTGCTACCTCAGCATCTGCTGATGACAAATCTCTCTATGCATCAGCAAACAGCTATGCTCCATTCTCCATCTCAGCCAATTTAGTACTAAATTCAGCAAAAACTTGTGAGACTCCTTCTTGACCCACTTGAAAATCGGTGTTTAAAGCATCAATTTCAGCTAACTAAATTTTGTATTTACCCATTTCAGTAAATAAAGTTTCTAAATTCGCCACTGAAGCATCAACAGAAATAGTACCTACTTCAAATCCCTCACCCATTTCCATAGAACCACCCATTTGATCAACACTTTGTTTCATCATAGATCGTTCCATATCAGCCACTTGAGGAACTTCGTCTTTTTCAGAATATCGAGTCATTTCAGTCTTTCCTGCAGAGATATCAGACGTTTTTGTTTTACTAGCAACATCATGAATTTCCTACTATAATTTTTTAATTGTTTCTAATCTAGCAATTTGAGAATCAATCGCTTTTAATTGAGCCTCATATGCTCCAGTAGTGTCTCCTAATTCAGCTTCTAATTCTTCTACTTTTTGAGTTGCTGCCGCCCATTTTTCATAATGATCTTCCCCATCTGGAGTATCAATACCAGACGCAGTATTATCAATAGCTTTTTGATTCAATACCGCTTCATGACTAGCAGCTCTTTGTCGCTCTTTTTTTAACTATTCCTACTTAGCAATTCTATCTGCTTCCATTTGGGCTTTTTTTGCTTCTAATTCTTTAATGCTAGCTGCTGTAGCACTTGTAGATGTTGAAGATGCCTAATCAATAACATCTTCAATATAATCTTGACTGTGTCCACTTGCCTAAGACTCCTGAGTAAAGTTATTAAATACAGCTTTTGAAGCCATATTAGACCTTGACTTATAACTACTATTTCCATCTATCGTCTCTTTTGATGCTCTAATAGCTGCTTCCATAGCTACTTTTTTCTCTAAGAGCTAAGTAGTTTCAGTAACCAATGCTTCATATAGATCTAAATGGCTCTATACTTCTTCTTTTTGAGTCTCAGTCATCCTCTGTGAAGCTAAAGTAATTTCTCGCTTAACTGACAACAGGTCTCTAGAAAGAGCTATCTACTATCGAACTCCTTCGGATAATCCTGCTTTGCCTAAAGAGGCATTCATATCTTGAATTGAAGAAGCTTGTATTTTAGCCACATCTTTTGCAGCCTTTCCTGACCATATCGCAATATTATTACTCAATTTCTAAAATCCATAAGTTACCATGGGAAATAGCTATTTGCTAAATAAAGAAATTACAGTTATTACTACAGGAATGATTCCCCCAAAATTTTCTATTGCTTTAGTAATTCCACCTAGTAACTCAGCACTTAAATTATTAAACACAATTAACGCATCAGAAGTAATAAAACTTTCATACAGCTCATTCTAAGCTTGCTTTACTCGATTAGCAGAAGCTTCATAACTGTCTGCCCATATATTTTGCTACTCAGTTAATTCTCCAGTAGCATCTTTGGCTAAATCAATATTATCCTTAATACTATCCCAGTTATCCATCAAAGCTATCATCTGGTTATATTGTTTAATTCCACCTACTGTTTGCGCAATGGCTGTTTGTGTGGTTTCACCGAAGCCCTCCCATTTTTCTCCTAGGTCATTTAAGATATCATCCATGTCTCGCATTTCGCCCTTTGCGTCTAAAACATCAACACCCACTTTTTTAAGCGCTTCAGAATATTTATTTAAATCCACTCCATCTTCAAGAGTTTCCCCTAATGACAGTCCTTGCATACGAGCAAAAATAGACTTAAAAGCTGTACCAACTACCTCTGAGCTCTATTTCGTTTTATCAACAACGGTTGCTACTGCGGCAGCAGCGGTCTCATAACTTAAACCTACAGTATCTGCTACGGCAGCAAACCTAGATAGACCATCAGTAATTTCTTGAGTGTCCGCAGCTGTTGCAGCACCCAATTTTGCTAAAACATCGGCATAATATTCTAATGCAGGGCCGCCTTCTTCAGCAAAGTTGTTCCAAATTGCTGTCATTTGATCTGATACTTGCTAGGCGGACTATCCTGTTACCTAAGATAACTTGATAACGGAGTCGGCACGTTCGGTTACATCAGCACCAGTTAAACCCTATTGGTAAAAAATCAAAGAAGCTTTTGCATATTCAGTACTAGTGGTACTTAATTCTCGAGCTGATTCTGCAGCAGACTTTGCAAATTTTGCCATTGTGGTCTCACTATATCCAGTAACAATACGAATATCATTTAATGCTTTATTAAGATCTTCGGCATGACCAACGGCACTTTGTAAAACCCCCTATATACCATGGATTGCTGTAGAAGCTATCTACCATTTAGCAGTATTGGCAATAGTAGTTATAAAATCTTTTGTGCGACTACCAAGTTTAATCATTGGAGTTTCGGCCTAGGCTACTGCATTAGCTATTTTAACAAAGGCTTGCTATCCTATTGGTCCGGCTGCCTGCAAATTAGCAGTTAATTCCTATAAAGTATGACCTGATTTTTTTAAATTAGCGTCTAATTTGGTTAAATCTAATTTTCCAGTGTCGATATTAACAGCATTCTATAAATGTATCTATAACTATCTGGCCGACTAAACTGCAGAGTCTAAAGACCCACCGTTTACTCCAATAGTTGTTCCTTTAGAAATCTAATTTAATAAAGTTCCTAATGTTTGCATATTACTAACAGCGGCACTAGTATCGGCCTAAAATAGTAAATTAATTTTTACATTTTTACCAGAATTCATTTGTTATACAATCTCCTTTCTCTCCAAAATAAAATAATCGCCTTTAGTAGATAAACTCTACTAAAGGCGATTTTTGTAAATATTTATCTCATTTTATATAAAAAATAAAATAAATATATTAAAAGACTTAGACCATTTTAAGCATTCATTAAAGGAAGAATTTCTTTAATAAGATCCAGTGCGTTAGGGTCTGCTAATTTCTCTTGAATCGCATTTAAATCCATATCTACTGCACTGTAATCTGCGGAAATACTATCTATAATACCCATTATAGAATTTTTATACTTATAAATATTATCTATTGTATCCACTATCGTTTTTTCTATTTCTTTAAGCTCCTCAGGTGAGATTGTCTCTTTAATTTCAAAAAACAATCCCGAACTAATTAACTGATCATATAATTTAAAAGGGTTATCCTTTTGTTTGGTAGTAAAGCTTAAATTTGTATAAGCCTACACCATTTCTAAAACTTTAAAAATTTCTACTCTCATTGGATTGTAAAATCCATTATCATCTATAGACTAATTAATAATTTTAGAAATCATTTCCATCTTTTCCTCAATAGGAAGATAAAGTTTTACTTCATAAGATATCTACTCATTTTTTGAATTGCAATAAAATAAAGTTTTAGTAGACTCCAATATTTTTGCATCTAATTTTGAAAATGGTACTTTTGCCATAGTCAAAAAAACCTCCTTTTACTCTAAAATCTTTTATTATATTATATCAAAAATTTTTACTTTTGTCAAATTATTTACGCACAGCACTAGCATCTATTGAAGCAGATATTTTGCTTTTATGTATGTTAGCAAGTAAATTAGTAATACGAACACGCGCCAAAGTAGGATCTTTTATTTCTAATGCGCCCTCCCATTTATTTGAGACTTCATAGGGATAATTTTTGATTTCAAGACCTTGCATTCCTGCACCACTAATATTATTAGCAATTTCTCCTAAACTACGCACGTAAATTCTAGAACTTTTTCTATCATTTAAAATAAGAGTGTCTGCCATTTGCCCTTTATTGCCCGCTAATGACTAAGCTAAAATCGATAATTTCATTACATTATGAGCCTCATTTAATACAGCTTTTGAAAGTATAGAAGAATCCGGAGACTAAGCTACACAGTTTAACCAATGATTTATAAAATCTGTATTTTCATTACTAATTAAATATAATAAACTACTTCCACTTAAAATATGAATTTTATCTGAATAAGCAAATTTATAGTTTTTAGCAGATATATCAAGCTAATCCCCTTTCCACTAAAAAATTACATCCAATTTATCTTGAGTGGGACTAGAAAACTAATAAGAATTAGTTTCATCAATGGGAATCCACTGTCCTCCACTTCCACTTTGACTTAATATAGCTGCTAAATCTACATATTTTTCTGAAAATTTATCTTTAGAAATTGTTATATTGGAACGAGAACTGCCCTAAACAAGTTTATCAATAATTTTACTTACTTCAAAATCACTTTTTTTATCAACATACTAAGAAGCAATTGCCAACCACTATTCAAAAACTGTACCAACAGCCTATAAATAAGGTAAAGACTAAAACTTTAATACTCGACTAATCTCGCCCATTAAATCTTTTCCTGCTGCATCAGAATTTAAATCTATAATCTCTTGAGGAGAGGAGGCGTGACTATTAATATATCGCTCCAACTAATTTTTTACAGATTCAATCTCACTAATTGACTTATTGCCTGTGTCAGTTAATAAAATTTTTTTATCTACCATCTGCTTTAAAGTAGATAAATATTGTTCTAATTCCTTTTTTGAAATTTTTTGTTTATCCGATCTTACATAAGATTTATTTTTATGATATACCGTTATTCCCTAATTAAAATTAAGACCAAACTATGGAAACTTCTCATTAAAAGCTTCTTCTACTCGCCTCTAAAGCTCCTAAACCATTTCCTCGTCATATTTTTCATTATTACTATTTTTGGATCCATACATCATACTATTTAAAAAATTCTCAACATTCAAATAAATTTGTTTATTTAAATTCGATTTAATACGATTTAAACATTGCCTCTTCTAAATGGCATAAGCTTCCATCGCCGAAAGAGACGAGTCTTTTTCAGAAATTCCATGTTTAATATATCCTGCTTTAGTATAGTGAATATAATTACCAATTGACATGATTATTTTTCACTCTCCTTTAAAAACAAAAATGGGGAGAAAGATTATTAATCTTTCTCCCCTAAAATATTTAATTAATTAACTTATGGCTGTTTATCATAAATAATGCCATTTGTGTCTGCGGCATGACTATGACTAGCAGCAGTAGTTTCACGAGTAAGTGCATTTGCAGCACTATTGCTTGCAATAATTTGAATTGCAGCAAGAACTTTCTTTGTTTTATTAAATCTAGTGTAATCTGGGAATGCATCCATTGTAAATGTGAATGTAGATGGATCACCAGAAGATGCCATTGTGAATGTGAAGTTGGACTGAATCTTGCAGTTTGGAATAATAAATTCAGCAGGCATATCAACACCATTGGTATCACGGAATAAAGTAGAAGCCTCAAGATAATAGTTACCACCGAACTTATCAGGAGTAATATCAATCTACTGAGTTCCTTCACCCTTATCACTATAATAGTCAACAGTTACGATTGCACCATTCTTAAATTGAGTGATATCTTTCGCATCATATCCACTAACATTGGCAGGAATTTCTACTAATAAACCATCTGTGGCTGCGGCTGTTAACTTAGCAACTTTTGTTCCATCAGTATCTCCGAAAACAGTTATATTAGTACCTGCAGCGCATGGCTGACCAATAAAGGGTTCTGTAATAATTTCATCATTCTCCATAATCATTACATAAATTGTAGCTCTGTCATCAGTGCTTAGCGCCTGATTAACAATTACATAAGCTTTTGTAGGTGTAGCTGCATCAACGTATACCTGATCAGTAGTTTCTGCCACATGTACTGGAATAGTTTCTGTATTTGTTGCTTCAATAAGACCCGCACCAGAAAGAATCATAAATCCAGCAGGTGAAATAAGAGCATCCTCCATTGTGAAAGTAACTGTTCTTTCACCTTCCCAAGCTACAAGACGAGAGTTACCACGACCACCCTGTGCATAAACAGTAGTTGCTGCACCTTCCATGCTAGAAGTTTTAAGAGTGTCAAAATAGATTACTGGCTCACCTGTGTAGAAAATTTTATTACCAATTTTTTGATTTGCTTTTGCTTTTAAAACAACGTCGCAAATTTCACGAACACCAAATTTCATAGGTATTTTCCTCCTTAAAAATAATATTTTAATTAATGTATGGTTTTCATCCAATTATCAGGCTGACTATCAGGCTTTCCTCCTGCCAACCGACAACGAACGTCCATATCCCAGTTAACATATAACATATATCTTTCAACTAAATCATACAATTGAAATATTGTTAAATCGCACAAATCTTTTAAAGACATTGAATTAATACCAACAGTAAGAATTGAAAGATAGTGAGTAAATATGCTACTGTTACTTTGGCCCTTTTGTTCTGCAACACGCTATCTTCCTCGCATAAGCTTTTCTGCGATTTCTCTTGCTTTATCATCTGCGGGGTTGAAAGTTGTCTAATCCATTGGGCCGGTTTTCATACATGTAATCTCAGAGATAGCCTTCTACAATATTTCAAAATTATTTTCATCAATCTAAATAGTCTACCCTTCTTTCGTAAGAATTAGGCTTCTTGGAGTAAACATCACTCGATAAGATGGAAATAATAAAGTACATACTTGCTATACTGCGACTTTTTTATCAACAGTTTCTTTCTCTGACATTATCATCATAAATATCTAAAAATTGTTTGTATCTCTTAGAAGAGATTCGTCCTTGATGAACATAGATTTATTTAAGCATAAACACTAAACTCCAGAAAAAAAATCCGACTCCCCAATAAGAGCTATTTCTTTGATACTAGGTTGATGAATAGTTAACTAGCATTCCGGAACAGGATACTCTGTTCCACACATCAATACTAATCTAGTGTCCATTAATCATTAAATATAGCATCAAAATTTTTAATTAGCTCTTGCTCTACTTGCGGATTAGGAGCTTGTTTTTTGTCTTCTCCCCCATGAACTGCTCGATACATTAAACAAATACCTGCATATTCATCAGTTAAAATCATTTGATTCGCGCCAAGAAACTCAATATCCCCAATGCCAGTTAATCTTTTATTATTAAACATTGAATCAAGCTCCGCCGCTATTCTATAAGGACGTAATTCAAAATCTTTCATTTGCCACTAATCAAAATGACAAATTACATCAAATTCAATAATATTATCTCTAAATTCGGGATTTGTTTGATTAGATATAAAATTATCGAAACTAATAATAATATAATTTAAAACAGATCCATCTACATATACTTTAGGAACAGTTTTAATCTATTTCCCAAATAAACTAATTGTTTCTTGTTCGTTTAGTTTTGGTTTATCTATACAGTCTCTAGTTGTATAATAAAGCATTTTTTTTAATCGATCATTTTTCATAATCATATCCACAATAATGCCCATATCTTTTTCTAAAGATAAAAAACTAGACTCTGGCTATATATAAGTATTTATTTTCATAATCCTTTTTCTCCCTTATCACTCAATATCTTAAAATAAAGATTCTACTACAATAGTCTTTTTATATTTTCCATAATATAAATCGAACTATCCACTATAAGCTGCTTCCCATTTTAATGAAATTTTTTTTCTATCATCTGGATCCACTGTTAAAGCAACTGGACAGCCTTTTTCAACACTCCAAATAGCATTTAAAGTTCCATTAAACCGATACTCTTGAGATGTTTTTATTTTAATAAAAGTTTCTCCCAAAATCCGATCTCTTGTCTCATCATTTGGATTTTCAACTTCTTCAATTAATCCACCAACAATACCAGCTTCAATATCATCTTCATCCTCATTGGCAAAATATTCAACAGCAGTCACTTCTAAAACACCAGGCATTGAAATCCAATCTGTTGCTTCCACTCGCCAACATGTCTCATCTCCTTGAAGATAAAACTTTTTATATCTTTTAAAATAGTCTAAAATAGCTTCTGTTTTTGGCAATAAGATATTAAGTGAATGATTCGGAGAATCAACACTAATACCATGCTTTTGAATAAAATTAATTTTAGTTTCAACAGGACCTCGAACTGCAGCATAGGTCTAATGAAGATTTCCATCTTCGTCTTCCCATTTTATCTCGTAAGAGCATTTTCTTATATCTCCTCTAAAATATGCCAATTCAGTCAAATCCTGTAAATAAACTAACCAGTGAGTATTTGTTCCTAACCATTCAAAAACAGTTCCAGGAGCAAAACCATATTCATATCCCACTGAAATAATTTTATCATCATAATCTTGTTTTAATTTATTTGGGTTTATAAGTGCGTGAACTGGTTTCTTATCTTCTGCATCCGTTTTAACAACTTTTGCTCCCTAATAAGAAAACCATACTGCACGATCTAAAGAACGACGTTTATCTTTAATCATTCGCTCTTGCTGTGTATTACCGCCCGCCTATTGAAGATTAATATACTAATCTTCAACTCCAGACACAGAATTTGCATTTGGATTAAACGGTCTCTTATCATAAATTCCCAGTCTACCCTTCATTAGACGGTATGTATTATTACTACTTAAATCATAGCCCGCAGCCACGAGAACCTTCCTGTAGCAAAGAAATGCTTTCAAAAACTGTTTTACGATATAATTCGAAATCTGTTTCAGTAATCTTCAAACCCTCTAATTTACAAAGTAGCTATAAAAAATGCGGGGTATTAATGAAAATTTCATTAAGTCCCGCAATTTCTAAAATCACTGTATCTAATTGTTTTAACCAATCTTCTCCACTCTCTCGCATTGGAATTAACTTCCATAACTGGTTGGTTAAGCGACGAATGTTTTTTTGAATACTCTCTGATTGAAATTCAAAAGTATACTTAGTCAAGAGCCTGTGTCTCCATTAAGCTAGACCAGTTGGATCGATAAGATCCATCGCCCGCAGTTTTTCTGCGTTTATACAGTCTCTACATATGAAATGAATCTCTTCTACTTTCAGTTAATAGTGAAAGCAATTTAGACAAATGATTTGCCTATGAAGTCATTTTAAAATCAGATCCACTGTATTTCATACGCGTATTTTCAATCGAGGTAACTTGACGCTAAACCCAACCTTGTTTCATCAACAGCGCCAAGATATTTATTTCTTCTGAAGTTAGTTCAACATTAAATCGAGATTTGTCCACTAGGACTTTGGGAATTTCTAATAAGGATGAATCTAAATCCCCCCACACTGTTCCTAATACAAAATCATCTGGAATTAATTCATTCTCTGGAATCTCTCGAACTTCAATAGTATAATCATAAAGATTTTTTCTTGGAAATTCAAATCCAGGAATTGCATTAATCAAAAGATTTTGCAAATCTCGCAATGTGTCTTCAGGGGTTAATTCTAGATACAAATCATCGGTAATCTATCCAAGAAAGCGATTATAAACAGCCGAAAATTGTGTCTCAGCCATATAATTGCCCCCTTACTATATTATTCAACGTTATTAGCTGTTTTTACAACATTATATTTTGGAGTTGAAGTGCGGCGGCCTGCTGGAGCTTCTTCTTTAACGCGTCTCTCTGTAGCAGGTTGTTTTAAAATTGTATTTCCACCTTCATCTTCTTTCTCCTCTTCAACATGACGGATTGCTGCGTCAACATCAAAACCAGTCTTTTCTTTCAGAGCTTTTCTCTTCTGCATATCAACAAGAGGCAATGAAACACTCATTGTTTTAATAAGATCAATAACTCCAACAGGAGCAAAATCAAGAGCATCTAAGAAAGCATCTAAAGATCCTTTAAGAATTAAATTAGCAATATCATTTTCACTCATATGATATTCGGGCTCTACTCGAGCACCCATAGCATTCAGAATATCTTCATCCTGAACCTGAAGGAAACTTGTTAAAAGAGTCATTCCGCCAGGTTGGTAAGTAAGTTGTTCTAATTCTTTTATGGAAACTGTTTTTGTTTCACCAGGAGCAAAACTTCTACGAATTCCAGCCTCTGGAATTCTATAAACAACTACACTTGCTCCTCTATTTTTTACTTTAATCATATCTGTCATATTATATATCTCCTTTTTCTCCTAAAATAAAAAAGAGGGGAAGTAGGGGATTTCCCCAATACTTCCCCTCTTAAATATAATCAATATTTAATTATTTATTTGGATTGTAAGTTGAGTTAGCATAAGCCTGAACTTCACTTACATAAGCTGTACTATCCCAAGTAGAACCAACAAGATCCATCTGACCCATAAGTTCTGCATCAGCGTAAGCGCAGATGTTGTTAGCAAGCATAGCAACAACGCCAACCTTCTTGTAAACCTGAATTTCACGGCTACGGTCTGCGTTAGTATACTCATCAACGATTGTGCCACCTTCGAAAGCAATCTTAACTGGTTTACTGTCAGCACCTGATGGGATGATGTAGCAATAACCTGGATCGATTACTTTACGAGTGTTAGTCTCGTCTTCAAGACCCTGAGGAAGGATAACTACCTTACGGCCTTTGTATGTTGCAAGATGACCTGTGTTCCAAAGTTCTTGCTTCATAGATTCTGTATATCTCCAGCCTTCAGTTGGAACCATCTTTACTGCAAATTCATATGTGCAATAGATTGTTGGCTCACCATAAGCAGAAGCGATAACAAGAAGACGATCAAATTCCTGCTCATCAAAACCGTTAGCAACAACGATGTTTGCTGGAGGAAGCTGATTAACTGAAGCAGCAAGTGCATGACCTACTTCTCTGAAGATAAGCTCGTCCATACCTTCCATAACAATAGCTGTTACTTCTGCGAAATCAACGCGACCATCAAGGAATTCTTCGAATCCAATCTGAGCAGCGCCACCGATTGCGCTAGTACGAACTTCAAAACTCTCTTCTTCTGCAGGACCAAGCTTAAATACTTCATAAATACCAGCAAGACCTACGCGAGTGATGAACTGTTTTGCACGAGAACGAACATCTCTCTTACGACGGAAGATTGGTTTGTCACCCTGTGCAAATTGTTTTGTCTCAGCGAACTGCATGTAAGCCTGTTCTACTTTCTTTGGAAGAACCTCATCAAGAGTCTCCTCGATAACTGAGAAAATTAAGTTTTTATTCTCTCTGTAAAGAGAGTAAGTAGCAGCATATTCATTGAATTCTCTACGAAGAGTTTCATTTAACTGCTCATAAGTGAAGTTTTCACCATTAAAGCTATAAGACACGGGAGCAGAAGGATCAGCTTTTGCTACTGTCTTAGCTAACATTACTAAATTATTTCTATCTAAAGCCATTATTCTTCTCTCCTTTCTTATTTAATACGCATAACTTTAGCACCTTTTTGGAAGTCAGGCATTGTATAAACTTTAACAACCTGCCACTCCATTGTGCCATCGCCAGATTTGCTTAAGATACCATCAGCAGCACGAGGAGAAAGAACATCTCCAACTTCAACTGATGTTTCACCAATTGTATTTGTTGTGAAAATATCGCCAACGTTTGTCTTGAATACGCGAGGTACCATTGTTGTGCCTTCTGGCATCATAGCCTCAGGATGTTTAACAGCACGTAATTTCATAAATAAACGTTTACGAGCTTCATCCTCGATCCAAGGATCGTTAACATCATTCATTTCATAAATGTCATGAACAGTAGAAGCAACTGAATAATCAGCAACTTTTCCATCTGCTGGATTTGCAATTTCATCCATTTCAACGAATTTTTTCTCAACGTCATCCCACTTCTCTCTCTTACCCTGAAGAAGGCGAGTTGGTCCATACATTTCTTCTGCGTCTTTAGTGCCATCAAGTGGACTATAAACGCGAGCCTGATAATTTCCTTTAATCATTGCAAATTCGCAATCTAACTGATGCTCTCTATAAAGTTTAATTTCATTATAAACAAGCATCCATTCACCTGCACCAGTAAAGTTTACAAGGCCTTCTTTATAGTCATACTTAACAAACTGTCCTTGCTCTAAAACATTGATAGCTGGGTCAGCAGGTAACTGAGCATAGATCTGAGCTGTTCTCTGAGCTGAAAGATGATTAGGCTCTACTTGGCCGTAACCATACTCAACGAATTCTGCCTGAGAAACTTTGCCTAGTCTATTAATTAAAAATTCTTTAAGCATTTCTATTTTCCTCCTTAAATTTTATTTTAATTACATATCTTTCGCAACACTGCGAAGAGCTTTAACCCATGCAGGAGCAGTGTCGCTCATGCCATCATTTAAATTAAATGTGGTATTAGACTCTTTATTATTATCATCTTCAAGGCTGAAACTGACCTTGTTGCGAACACAAATAATTGATAACTTAGCTTCGATATCATCAAGAGAATAAGTGTCAATGTTTTCAATTACATCTTTCTTATCTTCATCAGAAAGCATATAGAAACCATCAATCATCTTTTTCTTCTCTTCTCTTTCAACACCAGCTTTGAACTCTGTAAGTTCGTCAATCTGAGCCTGTAAAGAAGTTACAGTCTCAAGAGTTGCGTTATGCTCTGCTTCAAGATTTGAATATCTTTCACTTAGTTCCATATACTCTTGAATTTCTTCAAGAACATATTTACTTTTTTTGTCCTCTTTTTTACAAGTGCATTTTGATTTTGGTTTGCCGCAATCAGGGCATTTTTCTTCATCATCGTCATCATCAGTTTTTGCGGGTTCATCATCATCACACTCGCATTCTGATTTTGCCTTGCCGCACTTAGGACATTTTTCTTCGTCGTCATCTTTCTTCTCTTCAGCTTTTTTCTTTGCATATTCAGCAACGGCTTCTGCGTCAAACTGAGGCTCTGCGTCTGGTTCAAAACCTGTAAGGTCTTCAACTTCATCAGCGATCTCAATTTCTTCATCTACAACAGAGAAGTTTAGACGATAGAATTTTCCATCGGCATCTTTAATAGCAGCAAATGTTTTCTGCTCATTATCTTCACAAACGCTCTCGATTGTGTAGTTATTAGCAACACAATAGTCATAAAGAGCGGTCCATAAAGCGTCACCGATCTCAACAGCGTATCTAGTAAACACTTTTTCTCCTCCTTTATTCAATAATTCTTTCAATTCGTTCATCATAGAGAATAATTGCTCTTTAAAACCATCGTCAAAAGCGAATTGAATTGTAGGTGCGCCAATGCTTGCTGTTTCAAAGCAAGGTTCATTTGCTTCACCAAGAGTGCAAAGTTTAGATATAATTGCCTCATTGATTATGAAAAACTGACGTTTGTCATTTTCACTTTCTGACCAAGAAGCATTTAAAGTACTTTCATCTAATTCCATAGATTGATTATTTCCTTTTGAAAGAATACGGCGGCACTCAGGATACTGTCCTGTCCAAAGCCAGCCTTCAGTCATCATGTATTCACGCTCATTCATTCCATCATCAAGGAACTTCTGGAACCAAACCTTTGCACCAAGATCTACGAAACCATATGGTCTTGTAGTATCTTTTATTTCAAATTTACCATTTGAAATATCAATAATTCTATTATGCTCTTCGAAGTCTTCTTTTTCTTCATTGTAGAAACCAACAATGGGGCAACCCGGTAAGGAGTTCGCCATTTGTTTAGCAACTTCTTTTGTAATAATACTACCATTGCGATTAGGAGTATCACCAACATAACAGACTTTAATTTGGCATTTAGAGATTAAAGGATTCAGAGGCGTAATATTGATAAACTCCACTGGAGTATCCAACTTAATACTAGTATGCATTGTTTCTCCTCCTTAACTCATGGATTCTTTGTTCTGGATAGTTTTCTCGCTCTTCTAGTCATCCGCTTTTTCAGGACGGCCCGCAGTAGCAGTTTGCTATCCTTTCACTGTCTATTGAGTTTTCTTTGTCTCTGTTTCATTTGTCTTGCCCTTTAAATCTTCTAAACTCATAGTAGAAGACATAAGTGGCGGAATCATAATCTCGCTCAAATGTAAAATTTCATTTTCAAAGTAAGCAGTGTTGAGAATTGAACTTTGAGAATGACCAAGAGCAATCTATGGTAACATTTTTGAATAACCAAGTTGAACTTGTTCTTTGTACATTTTTGAAAGATCTTGATAATTATACTGTGTAGTTTCTAGCATGTATAATCTAAAATTATACTTCTTCTTATTTGGACTCTTTTTCTGAGTCATTCTATCAAAAAAGATTTCAAATTGTAACAATAATGTGCGCACAGAACCTTCGTCATTCAGAATTGATTTCTGCAATGATAGGTTACCATCGGTGTTAAAAATATTCTATGAAACACCAAGTGCGTTAAATACTGTGCGTTCAACTTTTTCTAAATCATCCTGTGTGGTCGAAGTATTTTTATCAGACATATCAATAGAATCAACATCTGTAAATGTGGTTAACACGTCAACACCAACAGCACGTTTTAGCATTTGAACCGCATTGTTGTGGATATCTCTTGCTTCATCAATGTCGAAAATTAAATCTCCATTCTTATCCATTGGCAACTTCTGAACCACAATTTTTAATAATTTCTGCATTTGCTTTCTGCGGTCAAGATCTTGAGCTGCATCAAGGTCAAGAATTGCGGGAATCGCATTAATAAATAAAGGGATGTCGGCCGCACCGTTGCCGCCATTATTGAAACTAAATTTCACAGTTTTTTCAGGGTCTAATAGATACCAGCCAATTTCCTTATCGAAAAGACTTTCAGCCTTTAACTTATTATGCTTATAAGCCATGTATCCTTTTCTAAACTCTTCTGGGAAGAGGTTTAAAACTTTCATTCGATAAGCTGTATCTGGAAAAGCGATATCAAAAAATTTCATATTAAATTCAACTGCTGGAGAATTGCCAACGTTATATCTAGCGCGACAATAATTTACAGGCAATTCCTGTAGTAATATCTGATCTTTCATATCAACAACATAACCATAATAAGCTCCGTTCTTAATAACGCCAAGAGCAATGTCCGCACTAACTTTCGCAATATTAGAATTATCTAAATAAGTCAATACTTTAGCGAAGTCTTTCATAACCTTTTCCGCATTCTCACCTTTAGCATCAAATATTTCCGGTACAACATACCAGTCATATCGATACATAGTAGCAAAATAATTACAAACTCTCTAATAAATACCGCTTGTCTTATAGAAGTATTCAGAAATTTCACGAAGCTTTTCAACATCATTATCTAGCAAAGCTCTATAAATTGTTCCTTTTCCAATAGTGTATCGTGTAGCCTTTTGGATAGATCCAAGGTTAAGCACTGCGTCATCTAATGTTTTTGTTCCAACTTTAATTTTTCCATAATCAGTAACGTATTTATTACTCATCATTTCAAAACCTTTTTCGTGAATCTTATACTGACGACCGCCTGTTGGCGATTCTTCATACATTTTATACTATCTATTTAACTCGTTCAAAACCACACCTCCTTTTAATATCCTGCTAAATTCATAATATAGTCATAGGAGATTAAATTTTCATCGGTATACGGAATTTCAATCAACCTAAAATCATGTAAAGCGCAAAAACGTCTTTTCTAATTATCATTGTATTGCTGTTGATAAAAACCTTTTTTACCACCGAATTTCGCACTAGGTTCATAATGCTATTTACCTTGATATTCAATAATAAAATCAATCTTTCCATCATCATCAAATACAACAAAGTCAAATCTTAGAGGACGTCCATTTGGGCTTTTTAGGTCTGGAAAAATATATTCCATTTTGAATGGCAATTCCGCTTCTTTTAAAATTTCTTCAATCTTAATTTCTCCTCTTGAAGCTCTCATATTCGCCCTCCTTAATTCATAAAACACCAATCTTTTGCGTTAAACTTTTTCTTTTTACGTTTTTTATCTTCATCTTGTTTTATATAATATAATCCATATTCAAAAGCCGAAAATTTATCTTTCCTAATACCACGATTAGCTTGTTTCAAGATAATATTGATACCTTCGTTTTCTTCACGAAGATTCATCATCTCCTCTTTTAATATGGAAGTTAAAGTAAATGGTTTTAAATATTCTGCCCTTTCCTCTGGCTTCATTTTCTAACCTTTTTGTGTTCCTAATAATTTTTCCTTCGCACTACGCTCGTCAATTAAGAATTTCACTTTTCCGGCGCTTAACTGTGTTTGCGCGTTTGAGTGGCATTCGCTGTTGATTGGCGCATTAGCTTTAATAATATACATAGCATCAAATTCTGTATTTGGAGTTCTATATTTTTTATAATAAGCCTCATCATCATTTTCAACACCAAAGTCAGGAAGGAAATCACCTAATTCATCATTCTGTGATTTTACCATATAGTCAATAAGACCAATACCTAAACCATTACCGTCTATTACGATAGTTCTTGCTTTATACTTATAATATAATTTCTTTAATTTAATTGCCTGATCTTCCATATGCTCATCAGTCATTGTATAAATATTTACCAATGACTTAATCGCAGGACCTTGTGCCTGTGGAGTCACTTTAAATACGCAGACAACCGAGTCGCATCCTTTACGACCAACGTCGACTGAAAGCACATAATAGGCGCCTGCCGCAGACCTACCAGAGGCCTCATATTCAGGCTGTAATAATTTTCTATTTCTATCAAAATGTTCACCATTGAAGAAAGCATCTTCAACAGTTCCAGACCATTTAGATTCATATTCTCTGTCGAATGAAGCCTCGTTATAAGTTCCTTCATTCTTCTGGTCAGTAATAAATGTTTTACTTTGTAGACCCATTCCAACAGGCGTTCTCCAAGTTCCACCAAGTACCATACAGCGATCGGGCTGAGTGATCATACGCACCAAGAAACCAATCAATCTATCGTATGGGAAGGTTCCCTTATATCCTGCGGTAGTTATATAAATTTGTGATTTATTTAAAGGTTCTGGTTCCCAAGTTGTTCCATCCTTCGCTCTGCGCGAAATAGCCATAACTGGGATAATAACTTCACGAAGAATTGTATCGTCAATACCAACACACTCTTCCATCAAGCCGCCATGTCGACGCTGTCCACGCGTAGATTCACGGGCCGCAAGGTTATCAAGAACAGATCCATTTTTAAATACATATCGCACTTTATCTTTTCCAGTCAAAGTTTTTCCTCGACCCCAGTCAATCTCACGATTGAAGCTAGGAATTAATCGACAAATTTCTTCAACCTTACTCTACAAAATACTAGCACCCTGTTCTTTTCCTCCTGACGTAACAAATAAGTGAGCTCCTGGATAAAGAACACATCTACACATTAACGCCATAACAGACAAGAAAGATTTTGAATACGCACGAGGGAAAACCGCATATACATACTAAAATCTCATAACAGAGCGCAAGAAAACTCTTTGATAAAAATAAAACTAAAACTCTCCGTCTTTTGGTTCTGTGCGATTTCCACGCACCATAAAATCAACAAATAAATCTGGATATTCACGCCAGAACGCAACGTATTTTCTAATGACAGGCAATGCCGCATTAACACGCTCTGGCGATAATCCAATCTTTTTTTTCTATTGGGAGAGGTTTAGCAAATCTTGCAATGCCATTACTCTTCATCTCCCTCAAGAAAATCTAAATCTAATAAACTCTATTCTTCTAAGAAATCATCAAACTCTTCATAATCCTAATATTTTATTTCCTTCTCTAAATCTTCTAAGCTTAAATCAACATCATCGATAATATCACTTTCATCATTATTTGCTCTATCTTGATCTTCTTTTTCAATTTCTCTTAAGGCCTTTTCAACCATAATTGGAAGGTTTGTCTCTTCCTCAATTAGAGTTTTTGTATATCTCTACATATCAGCAATTGTTAAATCAACTCTATCTTTTGGCGATTCAACATAATATCTTTCGATATATCCTTGCTGTTCGCAAAGTTCTATTAATTCTCCGATAGAATCTACAAAATCAGCTTGTTCAGCTTTATTCTGTTGAGCTGTAAATTTACCTGATTTCATTAAACTGTCATAAACTTTACTCATCTTTTGGAAACCTTCAATGTCTCCAATATCAATTAACTGATTTGCTTTTAATGATGTTTTACAAACGAGCTTTAAAGTATCAACGTGTCCAGCTCCTTGGATATCGTAAGACGCCATCATCTCTTCATAAAGTTGTTCAAGTCTAATCCATTCTTCGGGTTTATAAGTTTTTCCCCATTTTAAACGCAAGTAAGTAATATCTTCTTCTGTTAAATCACTTACAAAATCATCTTGCCCTCCACTCATTTCAGCGAAATAATCTTCTGTTCCATCTGATAAAAATGGATTTGGCTCATCATAAATGGGTTCTTGAGCTACAACTTCAGGAATGGGTACTGTCGCCTAAGCGAGCGCTTGAGCGATTTCCGCAGCCTCATATCCTTGTCTTTTCATTGTTTGTTCAATTTTTGTATTAGCTAATTCTTGTAAAAAATCATTATCTTTCCAACGATAATCTCTAAATTGTTTTAATTTCATTTTAGACAAATAGCGGCCGAGGATAGTCATTCCAGTTAATTTTGATTTATCTTTAGCATACTTCGCAAGAAGTTTATGCCATTCATCTGGAACGTATGGAACATCACATTCTTGTAAAATCCATAAATACGTATCAGGATTGAAATTGTCCACATGTAAAGTCATACACTTTTTACATTTGCGCAATTTACCATCGGGATATTTTTCTAAATTATTTGATCCGTAAAACTAGTCAGCAATCATTGTTCTATTACATTTTTCACAATAATAACTTTCTTGTGGCATATAAATTCCTCCTTTGTATTTAGTATAAAAAATTTATCCTACAAAATTAGGAATTTTTGGCCTTAGCATTTCGACAACTTTTACAGATACTATAAAAGCCATCTTTACTTGTTTTGTTTTTACTAAAATATTTGTTATGAGCCAATTTAATCTGGCCGCAGCGACTGCATCGTTTATATTTCCCTTTCATTTCATTAAGGAAATACCAGTTAAGAGTTCTATCTTCAGCTTCAGATGCAATCAATTTTGGTATTTTGTTTCTCCATAAACTTGAAATATATTCAAGGCTATGTTTAATACCGAATTCTTTTTCTAATTCTTCTTGTATATCTATATTCTATAATCCTTCTATTTTTAAATCTACAATTTTTTTATAAAGAGGGTAATCCGCAAGCGCAGCCTCCATTACTATATCAAAATCATACATCATAAAATAAGTGTCTTTATCAAAATGACCTTCGCCACTTAATTTTAAATCCTGGTAATTACATAAGATACCAGAGCACACTTTTGGATTACAAAAAGAGATACCCTCTGGAACAATAAAACCATCATCATCAAAACTAAAATCATCATCTAAAGGAATATAATTTTTAGATCGTGTGATTTTAGTTAGCACAATTGGACGTCGGTAGGAATTTTTTAATACATATTGATCCTTCCGCAATTCAATTATTGTGCTCTTGATTATATAAGCATCTCGCCCAGAGGCAGTTTTTAATCTTGCTTCCCAATACTTGATGGCTTCTCTCAATTCTTTCATTCCGGGTATCTCTTCTACATCTGCTTTAGTTATCGTTACTTTTGGTTGAAAAATTACATTTTTATTATTAGTTATCATATTATATATGCCGTCTTCGCCATTTTCTAGCTAGGAAACAAGACCTTCAAAAGAAGTTTCTCTTTTATTAACTGTAGCCATACGGTTTTCAGTTAATAACTTACGTTCTTTTCTTTCTTGTTTCTCCATGCAAAGAACCAAATAATCGGCCAAAGTTTCCAGGTAAGCCGGACTTGGATCCGGGGTTTCCGCAAGAATCTTTTCGACTAATTGTTTTCTTTCTTCTGGAGATTCTAAAGTATAATCTAATTTAGTCATAACTTACCTCCAGTCTTTACTCTTATATTATAGCAGAAATTTTTTTTAAAGTCAAGTCAAAAAATTTTTCTTGACAAAAGAAAAAATTTTTTGTATAATAATATTGTAAAGAAAAAAAGTTAAGGAGAATAGATTATGGGAATTATAATCGCAATCTTAAGTATGGTGTTAGTGCTATCAGTAGCACTTAATTTTATCCTATGGAAGGTATTAAAAAATACCTGTTTAGGTTTAATGCCTAATTTAAATCAAGAAAACGATGGATTGGAAGATGTAATATTAGGACTCCGCAATTTTGAGAATAATGTTGCTTATGATGGTGAATATTATCCCGGACATTTATTACTCGAAGTTTTACCGAATGAAGAGTCAAAAACAGGAATTATGCAAATTATGGATTTTTCTTTGTATGAATCGCACAAAATTATAGGATGTCAAACATTCGTTAATGGTGCAAATCCAGAAAGTTACGGATCGCATATGATTCCTGGAGTTGTTGTGTTTCAACCGATGGAGGGAGTGTGGACGTGGAAATGTGCTTGGGAATAATTTGGTTTATTTCAGCTTGCTTGGTATTGGCGCAGTACACGCCACAATGTAAAGATTTAAAAGGCGCAGATTTAATTATTGTGTTTTTGATTCTTGCTCTTGGTGCACCAGTTTTTGTTGCGGCATCGGCTTTTGAAGGAGTATTAAGTTATTTTTTAACAGAGGAGGATAACGATGATTTTAAAGGATGTTAAAGAGTACGTAAAGTTATTAAAACAAACTTTTGCTTATAGAATTTCACAGCTATCAGCGCCTCCTAGTTTGGCAATTATACAAATTGGAAATAACGAAGCTTCAAATCGTTATGTAAAAAATAAAGTTAAAGACTGTGAAGAAGTGGGTATTATAGTTCATGTTTATAACTATCCAGAAAATATAACAGAATTTGAGCTAGATGATGAATTAAATCATTTACAAGAGTTTTATGATGGAGTTATTGTACAGCTACCCCTGCCCCAGCATATCCGATCTTCAATCGCCACGGCCGCATTAGATCCTGCGAAAGATGTCGATGGGTTTCGCCATGATTCTGAATTTTCCCCAGCTACCCCCAAAGGTATTATGGATTATTTAAAATTTTGTGGTTTTGAATTTGAAGGTAAAGATGTTGTAATTATCGGCCGCAGTGAAATAGTGGGAAAACCATTGGCGAAAATGATGACAAGCGCAAATGCAACAGTTACACTTTGTCATTCCAAGAGCAACCTTGAAAGACATTTAAATAATTGTGACTTGATTGTTTGTGCTGTTGGAAAAGCAAATTTTTTAGATTGCAGTAAAATTGATGTACCAGTCGTTGATGTTGGTATTAACTTTGATACCGATGGAAAAATGGTTGGCGATTGTTATAATACAGAGGGAAAAACAGTAACTCCAGTTCCAGGAGGAGTTGGATTATTGACCCGCTGTGCACTATTGGATAATGTAATTCTAGCAAAGGAGGAAAATATATGAGAGCAGTAGTATTAAAAATTAGTGATACAGAAGTATTTGATGAAGTAATTGGTATTTTTAAAAAATAGGGATTTGATGATTTAACTATTTTAGAAGAATATGGGATGAAAGAGGAAGAAATCATTACAAGATTTATTGAACTGCAATCACAATATCCTTATGTTTTAGTTATACCACCACTACCACCAAATGTTACAAATAAAATTATGGCAAAAATGTTAGAAGAAAAAGAGGAGGAGAATTAATATGCCTAAAAGCACTTGGATTCAGGGTGCAGAACTAATCCCTGAGCACAATCCATATAAAGTTGACGCTGCTGGTCGTATTGTTGTTCCGGCTCACCTTAGAAATAAATTTGGCGTTAGCACGGGAGACGAAATGGAATATTACACCACTTTTGTCGATGGAAAATGGTTTATGTGTGTAACAAAAAAAGTTGAAGAAGAAAACGCGGAAGATGAATAATCTTCTGCGTTTTTTAATTTGCGCGCGGGCGGTGCTGAAGATCGTCAGACCGAAACAAAAATAGGATATAGAAATTTTTAAAGCGAATCGAGGGACGAGGGTAAAAAGTATATTTTACCGTATTCCGAAATCTGAAATTGATTTCAAGATTGTATTGTCCAGAGAAAACAGAAAACACAAATTAAAAAAAAAATTTTTCCCGTAATACACCCCCCGTTTCATTATTATAATCTGAGAAAAATATATAAAGTCTATAGTCCAAAAGTCACAAGTCTACAGAGCCATTGCCACTCCCATCCCCCATCAATAGCTACATAGTCAAGAAGAACTAACACCGTTAAATATCTTCTAATACAAGACTGTATTATAAAAAAAATTTATTTATTATTTTTAATTATCTATTTATAAAATAAAATACTAAAACAAAATTGACTCCATATATCTGACTTAAAATATAAATTTTTATTATACAAAATTTTATCTTCTCTTTAGAAAAAAATTTTATATCCCCCTCTTATCTCAAATAATAAATTATTTTTATTAATGAGATAAAATTAACTTTATCAAATATAAGCATTTAAAAAACACCTAATAAAAATACCATGCTACCTAACTAAATAGTATATTGCCACAGTGTATAGATATTCTCGCTTATTGATTTATAATTTACCATTTACCAAGAGAAGTAAGTAGAGTGTGCGGCAAGGGCATACTGCTACCCCTGGTGGACAGGCCCCCTAACGCCACAGAGAGGTGCAGCCATACGCACACACATACATACACACACAGTGTATAGTATACACACACATACATACACATACACACACAGAGAGACACACATACATACATACATACACAGAGAGATACACACAGAGAGAGACACATACATACACACACACAGAGAGACACATACACATACACACACATACAGAGAGACACACATACACACACAGAGAGAC